>Ga0196970_1000087_pt1 | contig 149143 bp, 137 predicted proteins | sample S1v_513CmetaG_FD_148672 | JGI IMG/M metagenome (GOLD analysis project Ga0196970, IMG submission 148672) | Soil microbial communities from Anza Borrego desert, Southern California, United States - S1+v_5-13C | ecosystem: Environmental > Terrestrial > Soil > Desert | place: USA: California... | reverse complement strand
GATCCGGGACCCGTGGATTGTGACAGCCCAGCGGGTGCGCCGGGCGTTCGGGGAGCAGCGGCTCCATGCGCTCCCACAACTCACCCGGCAACCGCCAGCCATCGTCTTGAACCAACTTGCCCATGGGAACCCCCATGCCCGAATGCACTGGAGGTCCAACAGCTCAGGCGCACCACGATCCCTACTGGAATAGATTCTTAGTGAGCTTCTCCTCCTCGCGCTGCAGCTTGGCGAGCGTCGCCTCGATCTTGCCGATCGACTCCTTGGCACCGCGCACCCGCGTGCGCGATGCCGCGACCGTCGCCTCGACCGACAGCAGTACATTGCCCAGCCACGCGGCCAGCGCGATGATAACGAGGATGATCAGGAAGTTGATCATCCCGCCGCCTTCCTGCGGGCCGGCGCGGCCTCGCTCGCCGTGGCTGCCTTCGCCTTCGCCTTGGCTTCGGCCAGCGCCCTTTCGGCGGCTGCGGCCTGCTTCTGGAAGCTTTTCTGGAATCCCAGCTTGAAGGGGAAGGCCGTCTCGACGAGCTGCTTGGCCTCCTCGTAGCTGCCGGCCCAAACCTCGGCCACATTGGTGTAGCGCCAGAGGGGGTTTACCGCCGCCCGGTCGCCGCTGAGTCGCGCCTGTGCCGACGCTTTCTCCTGCTGGATGTTGACCAGGAACGGCGTGGCGCTGGAGGACGGCTCGCCCACCTCGTGCACGAACAGCGGAGGTTGGTCCGCCAGGTCCGTGATGGTCTTTTCCATCTTGCGAATGTCGCTGTCGACGCGGTGCTTCTCGGATGAGACCTGATTGCGGCGCGCGACGAGACCGTTGACGCGGTCCTGCAGGTCGTGCGCCTCGGAGTGCAGGACGTAGATGCGGTTTTCCAGTTGGTCGAGGCCGGCGGTGCGCTCCATGAATCCCGGCAGGAAGTCCTTCATGATCGCAGCGAGCGGAAGTGCTGCCAGCATGATCGCACCAATGGCGATGAGCAGCAGAGTCGTGTTCGACATGCGCCCCCGTGCCTTTCCCCTGTCGCACCCGCGGCCGCCGCCGCCACCCACGGCCCGCGCGCACCCCGATGAGAATCACCCATTCCACATGCAACGTCAACGGTTTGTCGGGCGTTCTGTCAGGCTTTTCGGCGAGTATTTCGGCTTGATCATCCCCCGCTGATCATACTCCCGGAATACTTCCGCATCGTGGCGGAAGGGAGCGGGTCAAGCGCGAGATCTACGACCCGGCGCACGCCGTCCCCCACGGGGCCGCCGCGCGGGGCGTCGGCCAGTGTGGTGAACCAGTGTTCGGGCGGGTTGCGCCCCGCCGCCCGGTTCCAGGTGAGGGCGTGGAGCACCGCCTTGGCCTGCGGCGTCGGCGGCGCGGCCGGGTCGATTCCGTTGAGCACGGCCCAGATGCCGGCCCAGGCGCGCCCGACCGACCACGGGTTGTAGCCGCCGCCACCGACCACCATCACCCGCGGCGCCAGCGGGGTGAGCGCCGCCACTGCCGCCCACAGCGCACGGTTGGAAAGCTCCAGTCGGCTCAGCGGGTCGTCGGCCAGCGCGTCGGCGCCGGTCTGGAGCACCAGGATCTCGGGCGCGAAGCTTCGGGTCAGCGGCACCAGCGCGTGTTCGACCACATGGGCCATCTCGCTGTCGTTGAACCCCGGCGGCACCGGCAGGTTGCGCACCATCCGGCCGGCGCGTTCCTCCGCTTTGCCGGTGAAGGGCCAGCGGCCGTCCTCGTGCACGGAGATGGTCAGGACGCGGTCGTCGTCGGCGAACGCCTCTTCCACGCCATCGCCATGGTGCGCGTCGAGGTCGACGTAGCACACGCGCTCGAACCCGGCGTCGAGCAGTTCCAGGATCGCCAGCACCGGCGCGTTGAAGTAGCAGAAGCCCGAGGCGCGCGCCGGCCGGGCGTGGTGCGTGCCGGCGGCGGGGCTGTAGACCGTACGATGCCCGTCGATCAGCAGCCGCGCCGCCAGCACGCCGGCCCCGGCGCCCGTGGCCGGGCGGCGGTACATCTCCGGAAACACCGGATTCTCCAGGCGTCCAAGGTTGTGGCGCTCCGCTGTGTCGGGATCGACCCGCTGCTCGGCCTCGGCGCGCGCCAGAGCGGCGATGTAGGCCGGGTCGTGAAAGCGGGCGAGTTGCTGCGGCGTGGCGGGCGGGCTGTCGACGTAGACGGCGTCGGGCAGCCATCCCATGGCCCGGCACAGGTCGATGGCGGTGGAGACGCGCGGTACCGACAGCGGGTGCTTCGGCCCATAGCTCGACCCGCGGTAGACGTCGCTGCCGATGAACAGGGGGCGCAGGGAATCCGGTTCAGTCATGGGTGGTAGAGGTGGCGCACGCCCAGGGCGCCGTCAACGCCTGCCCCTTGCCGAACGCCGATCCAATCCCTTCTTCATGGAAATGGCGACACGAACGCTGGCCGTCCTGCTGCTCGTCCTCGCGTTCGGCCTACCGGGCCGGGCCTGGGGGGCGGACATGCCCGTGGACCTCGAACTCGTGCTGGCCGTCGATGTTTCCGGCAGCGTCGACGAAGAGGAAGGGCAGCTCCAGCGCCTTGGTTATGTCGAGGCGTTCCAGAACCCGAGGGTCGCCAACGCCATCCGCTCCGGCCCCTACGGGCGCATCGCCGTCACCTACATCGAATGGGCGGGAGAGCGCTACCAGCGCACCGTGGTCGACTGGATGGTGCTGGACAGCGACGGGGCACCCAAGGCCTTTGCCGACACGCTGGCGATGACGCCGATCGGCCGCGAGCGCTGGACGTCCATCAGCGCCGCCATCGAGTATTGCGCGCCGCGCTTCGACAACAACGGCTTCGATGGCACGCGCAAGGTGATCGACATCTCCGGCGACGGCCCGAACAACAACGGCCCGCCCATCGACTGGTCGCGGGACGAGGCGCTGGCGCGCGGCATCACCATCAACGGCCTGCCCATCGTCAACAACCGCCCCAATCCCTGGGGCGGCGAGGCGCCGCGCGACCTGGACACCTACTACAGAGACCGGGTGATCGGCGGGCCCGGCGCCTTCATCGTGGTGGCGCAGGACTTCGGCGCCTTCGCGGAAGCAATCCTCAACAAGCTGTTGCTGGAGATCGCCGACACGACGCCACCCGTTCGGCCACCCGATGGGATGCCCAACGCGCCACGCCACGCGTTCGCGGCTTGCCCCCACTGCGGCGACTTGCCATAGTCCCTCCCTTCACTGGGGGGAGCCGGTTGGCGGCTGAGAGGTCCCTGAGCATCGGGACGACCCCTGGAACCTGATCCGGCTCATACCGGCGTAGGGACCAGTGAGCATGCATGACATCGTCCGGCCGGGTGTCATCCCGGCATCCAAAAGGCCCTTGGTTTCCGTTTCCATCAGCGCCGCGCGCCTGACCTACAACGGCGTCCCGCTGTTCACCGACGTCAACCTGCGCCTTGAGCCGGCCGCCATCACCTGCCTTCTCGGCCCCAGCGGCGTGGGCAAGACGACCCTGCTGCGCATGATCGCCGGCCTCGCCGAGCCGGAACCGCCGACCACGATCGCCGCAGGCGACGGGCTGCCGCTGCACGAGCGCATCGCCTACATGGCGCAGCAGGACCTGCTGCTGCCGTGGCTGGACGCGCTGGACAACGTGCTGCTGGGGCCCCGCCTGCGCGGTGAGCGCCTCTCGGCCGCACTCGTCGCCCGCGCGCTCGACCTGCTCGCCCGCGTCGGGCTGGAGGGGCGCGAGCATGACCGTCCGGCAGCGCTGTCCGGCGGCCAACGTCAGCGCGTGGCGCTGGCCCGTACTCTGATGGAGGATCGGCCGCTGGTGCTGATGGACGAGCCCTTCTCGGCGCTCGACGCCATCACGCGGCTGCGTCTGCAAGAGCTCGCGGCGGAACTGCTTGCCGGGCGCACGGCGCTGCTGGTCACGCACGACCCGCTGGAGGCGCTTCGCCTCGGCCACCGCGTGCACGTGATGACCGGCAAACCGGCGACCATCGGTCCGGCCCTGGAGCCCCCCGGCCCGCCGCCCCGCGCGGTGGATGACCCGGCGGTGCTGGCGATGCAGGCGGAACTGCTGCGGAGGCTGGCGTCATGACCCGCCTGTTCCGTGCCTTGGTCACTCTGGCCGTGCTGCTCATTGCGTGGCAGGCGCTGGTCTGGGCGACGGAGGTGCCGCGCTACATCCTGCCGGGTCCGTTGCTGGTGACGAGTGCGCTGCAGCGCCACGCGCCCCTGCTGCTCCAGCATGGCCTGACGACGCTCGGGGAGATCCTCATGGGCCTCGTGCTCGGCGTGGCGTTGGGGACCGGCAGTGCCCTGGTGCTGGCCAGCGTGCGCACGGCGCGGCGCTGGCTGATGCCGCTGCTGGTGGTCAGCCAGGCGATCCCGGTGTTCGCGCTGGCGCCCCTCCTCGTGCTGTGGCTTGGCTACGGCATGGCATCGAAGGTCGCCATGGCGACGCTGGTCATCTATTTTCCGGTCACCACCGCACTGTTCGACGGGCTGCGGCGGACGGAGCCGGGCTGGCTCGATCTCGCCCGCACCATGGGGGCCTCGAACGTGTCCGCCCTGTGGCACCTGCGCCTGCCGGCCGCCTTGCCGGCGCTGGCGTCGGGGGTGCGCGTCGCCACGGCGGTGGCGCCTATCGGTGCCATCATCGGCGAATGGGTGGGCTCCTCCGCCGGGCTCGGCTACCTGATGCTGCACGCCAACGCCCGCATGCAGGTCGACCTGCTGTTTGCCGCCCTGTTCGTGCTCGGCGCCTTCGCGGTGACGCTGTACGCCGCCGTCGACACGCTGCTGCGCCGGGCTCTGCCCTGGCAGCCGGACACCCACGCCTTCGAAGAAAGGGACTGACACGATGAAGCGCATCCTCGCCGCCGGCACGCTCGCCGCGGGCCTCCTCACAGCCTTTCCTGCGCTCGCGCAGGACAAGCTGACCGTGCTGCTCGACTGGTTCGTGAACCCCGACCACGCACCGCTGGTGGTTGCCAAGGAGAAGGGCTTCTTCAAGGACGCCGGCCTGGATGTGGAACTGATCGCCCCCGCCGATCCCAACGACCCGCCCAAGCTGGTGGCCGCCGGCAAGGCCGAACTCGCCATTTCCTACCAGCCGCAGCTGCAGGTGCAGGTGGGTGAAGGGTTGCCGCTGCGCCGCATCGGCACGCTGGTGTCGACACCGCTCAACTCGCTGGTCGTGCTGAAGGATGGGCCGGTGAAGAGCGTGGCCGACCTCAAGGGCCGCAAGGTCGGCTTCTCGGTGGGCGGGTTCGAGGACGCGCTGCTGGGTGCGATGCTGGAAAAGCACGGGCTGGGCCTGAAGGACGTGACGCTGGTGAACGTCAACTTCTCGCTGTCGCCGTCGATCCTGTCGGGTCAGGTGGACGCGGTGATCGGCGCCTTCCGGAACTTCGAACTGAACCAGATGGCCATTGAGAAGCGCGACGGCCGCGCCTTCTACCCCGAGGAGGAGGGCGTGCCGCCTTACGACGAGTTGATCATCGTGGCGCACCGCGACAAGACCGCCGACCCGCGCCTGCCGCGCTTCCTGGCGGCGGTGGAGCGCGCCGTGCTCTACATCCTCAACCACCCGGAGGAAGCGCATGCCGCCTTCATCAAGGACCGGCCGGAACTGAACGACGAGTTGAACCGCCGCGCCTGGGCCGACACGCTGCCGCGCTTCTCGCACAGCCCTGCGGCGTTGGACGGCCCGCGCTACGCCCGCTTCGCCGAATTCCTGAAGGCTCGCGGCCTGATCGACAAGGCACTGCCTGTCGAGAGTTACGCGGTCACCCTGAAATAGCCGAGGAGCGTTGCCAATCGGCTCCGGTGGGCGTTACCTAGTGCGGGGGCCCGCCGGGGCCGGCAACAGCGCGAGCGGTTCCATGCCGATCAAGACCATCCTGCTCCATATGTCCAACGACGACCGCCACACCCAGCGGATCGAGGTCGCCGTGTCCCTGGCCCAACGTTTCGGGGCCTATGTGGAGGTGCTGTACATCGCCACACCCGTGTCCATGCCCGCCGGCGCCACCGGGCGCGCGGCGTCCTACGGCTACATCGCCGAATCCACCGCCATCGCGCACGAGAAGGCCGGGGAGATCGAGCACGAGGTGCGCTTGGCGCTCAAGGACTGTTCCTACTCCTTCTCGGTGGTGGAGGGCGACCACGTCGAACTGCTGGCCGAGCGGGCGGCCTTCGCCGACCTCGCGGTCATCACCCAGTCGCACGGCGCGCACCTGGAAGACCGCGTGCTGCTGCATGTGCCTGACCGGCTGCCGCTGGAAGCGCCCTGCCCCGCGCTGGTGCTGCCGTACGACGGCGCGCCGGCCGGGTTCGGACGGCACATCGTGCTGGCCTGGAAGAACACGCGCGAGGCCGGGCGCGCCGTGCGCGACGCCATGCCCTTCCTGCAGGCGGCCGAGAAGGTAACGGTGCTGACCATCGACCCGCCCGGCCACCAGGGCGACAGCGGCCGTGACGTCATGGTGTTCCTGGAACGCCACGGCGTGCGCACGCAACATCAGGCCAACATCCACCAGGGCGGCGACATCGGCGAGGTGATCCTGACCTGCGTGCGCGACCTGTCGGCCGACATGCTGGTGATGGGCGCCTACGGCCACTCCCGCCTGCGCGAGATGGTGCTGGGCGGTGCGACCCGCACGGTGCTCCAGCACACGCACGTGCCAGCGCTGATGTCGCATTGATGGCAAGCAACGTTGGGTTTTCGGCTGTAGCCTCACCCCAGCCTACGACGCGACCGTAGGCTGGGGTGAGCGCGAGCGGAAGCCCATCGGCAAGCCCCTTACCGGAAGAACACCACCGTCACCAGCCCGAACAGCGGCACGAGGATGCCGCAGGACCACAGCATGTAGCCGAAAAAGCTCGGCATTTTCACGCCACGCTCCTCGGCGATGGCCTTGACCATGAAATTGGGCGCGTTGCCGATGTAGGTGTTGGCGCCCATGAACACGGCACCCGCGGAGATCGCTCCCAGCGTCAGTGCCAGATCGGTCATCAGGTGCCTGGCGTCGCCGCCGGCCGTGTTGAAGAAGATCAGGTAGGTGGGCGCGTTGTCGAGGAAGCTCGACAGCACGCCGGTGGCCCAGAAATACGCGGCCGGCACCGGCTGGCCGCCCTGGTTGACGCTGGCGACGATGGGGGCCAGCGCGCCTTCGGTCCCGGCCTTGAGGATGGCGATGGCCGGGATGATCGTCAGGAAGATCGCGGCGAACAGCTTCGCCACCTCGACCATCGGGCCCCAGGTGAAGCCGTTGAGCCGCCGGCTCTGCTCGCTGGTCAGCTTGAGCGACAGCACCGTGATGAGGACCAGCAGGAGCTGACTCCCCACGCTCTCCAGCGGCACATGGACCGTCCACACGGTCAGCTCGATCCCCGGCTTCCACACGCCGCTGAGCAGCACGGCGCCGACGATGGCCACCAGCAGAACGAGGTTGGCCTTGCCTTCCAGGCCGATGGGCTCCGCCCCGCCGTCGAGCTTTGGCACCGCTTCCGGCTCGCGCCGGCTCAGCGCCATGTCGAGAGCAAAGTAGAGCGTCAGCAGGATCACAGCACAGAACGCCATGGGCAGGAAGAGGTGGGTCGTCGGCCAGAAGAAGTCGACCCCCTTCAGGAAACCCAGAAACAACGGCGGATCGCCGAGCGGTGTCAGCGAACCGCCGATGTTGGCCACCAGGAAGATGAAAAAGACGATGGTGTGGACCTTGTACTTCCGGTGTGCGTTGGCACGCAGAAGCGGCCGGATCAGCAGCATGGACGCCCCCGTGGTGCCCATCAGGCTGGCCAGCGCGGTGCCCACGGCGAGGCCCGCCGTGTTCATCACCGGGGTGCCGACCAACGCTCCCTTCAACCGCACGCCGCCGGCCACCGTGAACAGCGCCGTCAGCAGGACGATGAAGGGGATGTACTCCAGCAGCGCCACGTGCAGCACCTCGTAGGTCGCGTGCGGCACGCCGTAGCGGATGGCGAACGGGATGAGGAAAGCCAGCCCCCAGGCCGCCGAGATCTTGCCGAAGTGGTGGTGCCAGATGCTGGGCGCCAGAAGCGGCAGGATCGCGATCGACAGCAGCACGCCAGCGAACGGAACCACCCACAGCGGTCCCAGTTCGCGCCCGTCGAGGTGCGGCAGGCCGGCCGTCTCCCCTTCCATGGCAAAAGCGAGGGCCGGCAGCGTCAGCACGGCAATCGACAGGATCCCGGCCAGCGCACGGGGAAGGATGCGGCCGAGGCCGGGGCGAAGGGCGGAAACCTCAATCATCGCAAGGGCTTTGCAGTCGGTGGGAGGGCAGTATGCGTGCATGGGAAGCGTAAGCCAAGCCGGAAAGGCCGGGTGTCACGGGCAGGCCCGCAACTCGACCGGATCGTGCACTGGCCGGTCGAACCACGCGTGCAGCGGACGGCACACACCGGCCGCGCACAGCGTGTGGTCCGCCGTGTGGTCGGACGCGGCAAGCACGACGCGCGGCTGCGGCGCCAATGTCGGTCGCCACGCCCACCACCCGTCCTCCAGGCGGGCACCGTCCGGTGGCTCCATGCCCGCCCCGGTGCTCCTGATCCGCGCTTGCGTGAGCACGAGCCGGCCGTCGTCGATCCGCCACTCCTCCCGCCATTCGGTCTTTTCCACCGAATGGACCCAGGACAGTGTGAACCGCTCGGCGGGAATGGTGGCGAGCAGGGCGCCGCCGATCAAAGCCACGCAGAGCCCGCTCATTGCGCCGGCCGTATTGCGCCCCTCAGGGAACGCACCCGCCAGCCTTGCCACGCGATGAAGAGCACCGCCACCGCAAAGCCCAACTCGTCGGTGACCGGCAGGGCCAACACAAACAGCAGCGCCCCCGCCCCGGCGATCAGGCGTTCGATCCACGTCAGCGGGGTCCAGAAGAAGCCGATGGTCGCCGCTCCCCACAAGGCGATGGCAAGACACGCCTTCACCACGATGTAGGCGACCGCCAGCGGGTTGTCGGTCTGCAGCAGCAGCGCCGGATCGTACACGGCCATGAAGGGCACGACGTAACCGGCCATCGCGATGCGCGTGGCCAGGAAGCCAACCTGCAGGTGGCCGGCGCGACAGATGGACGATGCGGCCAGGGCGGCCAGCGCCACCGGTGGCGTCAGATCGGCCATGATGCCGAAATAGAAGACGAACATGTGCGAGACGATCAGGTCGACGCCCATCATCTTCAGCGCCGGCGCGGTGATCGCCGCCATGACGATGTAGTTGGCCGTCGTCGGAAGCCCGGTGCCCAGCACGATCGAGGCCAGCATCGTCAGCACCAACGCCAGCAGCAGGTTGCCGCTCGCGAACTCGACCACCATTGCCGCGAAGCCCGACGACAGGCCGGTGAGTTGCAGCATGCCGATCAGCACGCCGACCAGCGCGCAGGCGATGCCGACGCCCAGCGCATTCTTCGCACCGTCGGCCAGCGCCTGGACCAGCAGCCCGATCGTCTCCCGCCCGTTGCGGAACGGCAGGCACAGCACCGCCAGCAGCCCGATCACGGCGAGCGCCATGTGCTCGGTGCGGAACCCCAGTCGCCACAACCCTGCCGCGACGATACCGATCGCCACCCAGAAGGCGACGCGCAGCGCCGTCGGGCCGATCCGCGCCGCCACGCCGGTGCCGAGGATCAGCGCGCAGGTGGCGAACAGGCCGATGACGCCCGCGAACAACGGCGTAAAGCCTGAAAACAGCAGGTAGACCAGTGCGGCCAGCGGCAGGATCAGGTACCAGCCCTCGGCAAGCGCTCTGGTCACGCTCGGGCACTGTGACTTGGGCAGTCCGACGAGGTTGCGCATCCCGGCTTCCAGGTGGACCATCCAGAAGGCGCTGCCGAAGTACAGGATAGCCGGAATGGTGGCGGCCAGGGCCACCTCGCTGTAGGGCACGCCGATGGTCTCGGCCATGATGAAGGCGGCGGCCCCCATGACCGGCGGCATGAGCTGCCCGCCCATGCTGGCGGTCGCCTCCACCGCCCCGGCGAAGGCCGGGCGGTAGCCGAAGCGCATCATCAGCGGGATCGTGAACTGGCCGGTCGTCAGCACGTTGGCCACGCCCGAGCCGTTGATCGTCCCCATGAAGCCCGATGAGATCACCGCAACCTTTGCCGGCCCGCCCTTGGCGTGCCCCACGAGGCCCAGCGAGACGTCGTTGAACAGCTTGATCATGCCCGCGCGTTCCAGGAACGCGCCGAACAGGATGAACAGGAAGATGTAGGTGGCCGAAACGAAAGTGGGCGTGCCGTAGATGCCCTCCGTCGAGAGGAACAGCGTGTCCAGCACCTGATCGATGTCGTATCCGCGGTGCGCCATGCCGAACGGCAGCGCGCGGCCGAACAGCGCGTAAGGGATGAAGATGCCGCACAGGATCGGCAGCGTCGGCCCCATGATGCGTCGCGCGGCCTCGAAAATAAGCGCCACCTCGATGGCGCCGACGACGAGGTCGGTCGTGTTCGGATCACCCGAACGCTGGATGAGGTCGGCTTCGAACCACCAGTGGTAGAAGCCCAGCGCGAAACCGGTCAGTCCCAGCAGCCAGTCGTACCAGGGGATGCTGCGCCGCTCGCCATGCCGGAACCCGAACAGGGCATAGGTCATCAGCAGCAAAAAGCCGACATGGACCGACCGCACCACCAGACTGGACAACGGGTTGAACGCCGCCGTCCAGATCTGGAAAAGCGAGAACAGAACGGCGATGGCGAACACCGCCCGCCCCGCGATCCCCTCGAACGCGGCGACGGTCGAGGGGTTTTCGCGGTCGATCACTTGGCGGATCTTGGCGTCCGCCTCGCCCTGGTCTGGGGTCATCGGGCGGGCGTTACTGGATCAGGCCCTTTTCCTTGTAGTACTTTGCCGCACCGGGATGCAGCGGCACGGGCGACTTGGCCGTCCCAGCGTCGAGCTTGATCTGCTTGGCCGCCGCGTGCGCGGCCACAAGCTGGTCCAGGTTCTCGAAGGTCGCCTTGGTCATGGCGTAGGCGGCGTCGTCGGACACGCCGGAATGGGTGACCAACAGGTTGCGGATCGCCACCGTCTTCACCGGCTCCGTCTGGCCGTTGTAGGTGTTGGCCGGAATGGTTTCCGAGATGTAGGCCGGGTCGCCTACCTTCTGCACCACGTCCTCCGGCACCGAAACGATGGAGATCTCCTGCGAGGTCGACAGGTCGCGCACCGCCGCCACGCCGAGACCGGCGGAGATCAGCGTCGCGTCGAGTTGGCGGTTCTTCATCAGGTCGACCGATTCGGCGAACGGCAGGTATTCGGTCTTCGCGAAGTCGCGGTACGTCATGCCGGCGGCGCCGAAGATGGCACGGGCGTTCAGCTCGGTGCCCGACTTGGGCGCTCCCACCGACACGCGCTTGCCCTTCAGGTCGGCCAGCGTCTTGATGCCGGAATCCTTGGCGGCGACGATCTGGATGTAGTTGGGATAGATGCCGCCGATGGTCCGCAGCTTGTCGAGCTTGGACTTGAAGCCCGCCTCCTCCGTGCCCTTCCAGGCATCGGAGAGCGAATCGCCCAGCGTGAAGGCGATTTCGCCGCGGCCGGCCTGCAGCAGGTTCAGGTTCTCGACCGACGCCTTGGTCGCCTGCACGGTGACCTTCGCGTTCGGGATCGCCTTGCTGTAGATGCCGTTCAGCGCCACGCCCAGCGGGTAGTACACGCCGCTGGTGCCGCCGGTCAGGATGGTGATGAACTCGTCCGCCTGCGCCGGCAGCGCGGTGGCCAGACAGACTCCCAGTGCGGCAAGCATCCGCTTCATCGGGTAACCTCCCTCTTCTCTTCTTGTTCGCCCTTTACGCGGCGATGATGGTGTCGACTGTAACCCGCGCCCGCCCGGGGCGCCAGTGCCGACCATCCCCCTTGCGGAAAGTCCGTAGATGCCGCCGAACCCCGACTCGTCCCCGCCCTCTCCCCGCTCCGGCCTGCCGCCCATGGTGTGGATTCCCGCCGTGGTCGTGATCGTGGTAGCCCTTCTGGCCGTCTTCGTCTGAGCGTTGCCGTGCTTCATTGGTGGTCGGCTGAACGGTGGGTTGACCAATACCGCTATGATGCCCCTATCCTATCGGTAAGGCGGCGCCTACGTGCGTCCACGGGAACGCGTCCACAGGGAGGAACCGCATGTCCTGCACCGTAACGATGACCGTCAACGGCAAGGCGGTCACGCGGGAGGTCGAAGAGCGCACGTTGCTCGTCACCTTCCTTCGCGAACACCTCGGCCTCACCGGCACCCACGTCGGCTGCGACACCAGCCAGTGCGGCGCCTGCGTCGTCCACGTCGACGGCCGCTCGGTCAAGTCCTGCACCATGCTGGCCGTCCAGGCGGACGGCACCAGCGTCACCACCATCGAAGGCCTGGCCGCAGCAGACGGCACGCTGCATCCGATGCAGGCGGCCTTCCGCGAGCACCACGGCCTGCAGTGCGGGTTTTGCACGCCGGGCATGGTGATGAGCGCGGTGGACCTCGCCAACACCCACCCGAACCTGACGGAAGCCGATGTCCGCGAGGGGCTGGAAGGCAACATCTGCCGCTGCACCGGCTACCACAACATCGTCAAGGCGGTGATGGCCGGCGCCGAGGCCATGAAGTCCGGCACAACGCAGAAAGTGGCCGCTGAATGACAATGGCGACACTGCCCAGGGGAGGGATAGGATCATGGCGACTGCAACGGGCATCGGCGCCTCCGTGCGCCGGCGTGAAGACCAGCGTTTCCTGACCGGCCGCGGCACCTACACCGACGACATCAACCGGCCGCACCAGACCCACGCCGTGATGCTGCGCTCGCCGCACGCGCACGCGCGCATCCGCGGCATCGACACCAGCGCGGCGTTGAAGGCGCCGGGCGTCATCGCCGTGCTGACCGGCGCCGACATGGCGGCCGACAACGTCAACGGCCTGCCCTGCGGCTGGCTGATCCACAACAAGGACGGCTCCCCCATGAAGGAGCCGCCGCACTGGCCGCTGGCGCGCGACCGCGTGCGCTATGTCGGCGACCAGCTCGCGGTCGTGATCGCCGAAACGCGTGAGCAGGCCAAGGACGCCGCCGAGCTGGTCGAGGTGGATTACGAGGAATTGCCCCCCGTCGCCTCCATCCGCGCCGCGCTCGCCGACAACGCGCCGGCCGTGCACGACGATGTGCCGGGCAACGTCTGCTACGACTGGCACCTGGGCGACAAGGCGGCGGTGGATGCGGCGTTCGCGCAGGCCGCGCACGTCACCACCATCGACCTCGTCAACCAGCGCCTCGTCCCCAACGCCATGGAACCGCGCGCGGCCGTGGGCGAGTACGACGCGGCGACCGGCGACCATACGCTGACCACCACCTCGCAGAACCCGCACGTCATCCGCCTGCTGATGGGCGCCTTCGTGCTGGGCATCCCGGAGCACAAGCTGCGCGTGGTGGCGCCGGATGTCGGCGGCGGCTTCGGTTCCAAGATCTTCCACTACGCCGAGGAGGCGATCGTCACCTGGGCGGCGCGCAAGGTCGGCCGACCGGTGAAGTGGACCGCGGAGCGGGCGGAGAGCTTCCTTACCGACGCGCACGGGCGTGACCACCTGACCCACGCCGAACTGGCGCTGGACAAGGATGGCCACTTCCTGGCGCTGCGCGTGGCGACGCAGGCGAACATGGGCGCCTACCTGTCCACCTTCGCCACCTCGATCCCGACCTACCTCTACGCCACGCTGCTGGCCGGCCAGTACAAGACGCCGGCGATCTACGCCGAGGTGAAGGCGGTCTTCACCACCACGGCCCCTGTCGACGCCTACCGCGGCGCCGGCCGGCCGGAGGCCTGCTACCTGATCGAGCGGCTGGTCGAGAAGGCGGCGCACGAGATGGGCATCGACAAGACGGAGATCCGCCGCCGCAACTTCATCCCGGCGGACGCGATGCCCTATCAGACACCGGTGGCGCTGCAGTACGACACCGGCGACTTCGCCAAGAACCTGGATTTGGCACTGCCCGCCGTAGACTACGCCGGCTTCGCCGCCCGCAAGGCCGAATCCGCCAAGCGCGGCAAGCTGCGCGGCATCGGCTTCGCCACCTACATCGAGGCGTGCGGCATCGCGCCGTCCAATGTGGCGGGGGCCTTGGGTGCCCGCGCCGGCCTCTATGAATCGGCCGAGGTGCGCTTCCACCCGACCGGATCGGTGACGGTCTTCACCGGGTCGCACAGCCACGGCCAGGGGCACGAGACGACCTTCGCGCAGATCGTGGCGGAACGCTTCGGCGTCCCCATCGAGAATGTCGAGATCGTGCACGGTGACACCGCCAAGGTGCCGTTCGGCATGGGCACCTACGGCTCGCGCTCGCTGGCCGTAGGCGGCTCGGCGATCGTCAAGGCTATGGACAAGGTGGAACGCAAGGCTAAGAAGATCGCCGCCCACCTGATGGAGGCCGCCGAAGCCGATATCGAGGTGAAGGACGGCCGCTTCACTGTGGCCGGCACCGACAAGAGCGTGGGCATCGGCGACATCGCGCTGGCCGCCTACGTGCCGCACAACTATCCGCTCGATGAACTGGAGCCGGGCCTGGACGAGCAGGCCTTCTACGACCCGAAGAACTTCACCTACCCCAACGGCTGCCACGTCTGCGAGGTGGAGATCGACCCCGACACCGGCGTGGTGAAGGTCGAGCGATTCTCGGCCGTGGACGACTTTGGCCGGGTCATCAACCCGCTTATCGTCGAGGGGCAGGTGCACGGCGGCCTCGTCCAGGGCATCGGGCAGGCACTGTACGAGCACTGCGTCTACGACGAGGACTCGGGCCAGTTGCTCACCGGCTCCTACATGGACTACTGCATGCCGCGCGCCGACGACGTGCCCTCGTTCGAGGTGAACTGGCACGAGGACCAGCCCTGCACGCACAACCCGCTGGGCGTGAAGGGCTGCGGTGAAGCCGGCACCATCGGTGCTGCCGCCGCCGTGATGAACGCCGTCGTCGACGCGCTGTCCGAACACGGCGTCACGCATCTGGACATGCCGGCGACGCCGGAGCGCGTGTGGCGCGCCATCCGCCAGAACCGGCCCGCCATGGCGGCGGAGTGAGGGAGGACCATCCATGTACGCGTTCGAATACCGCCGCCCCACCTCGCTGGCCGAGGCCGTGTCGATCCTCGGCCAGTCGGAGGAGGGCAAGATCCTGGCCGGCGGCCAGACGCTGCTGCCCACCCTGAAGCAGCGCCTCGCCCAGCCGACCGAACTCATCGACCTCAGCCGCGTGCCGGAGTTGAAGGGCATCCGCGAGGACGGCGACAGCCTCTTCATCGGCGCCTTCGCCCGCCATGCGGAGGTGGCGTCCGGCGATCTGGTCAGGCAGCGCATTCCGGCGCTGGCCGCCCTGGCCGGCGAAATCGGCGACCGGCAGGTGCGCAACCTCGGCACGCTCGGCGGCTCCATCGCCAACGCCGATCCGGCGGCCGACTACCCGGCCGCCGTCGTCGGACTGAAGGCGGTGGTGAAGACCGACCGGCGCGAGATATCGTGCGATGACTTCTTCACCGGCCTGTTTGAAACGGCGCTGGAACCGGGCGAGCTGATCGTCGGCGTGCGCTTCGCCCGGCCGGAAAAGGCGGGCTACGCCAAGTTCCGCAACCCGGCCAGCCGCTACGCCATGGTCGGCGTGTTCGTGGCGAAGTTCGGCAACGAGGTGCGCGTCGCCGTGACCGGTGCCGGCGGGTCCGTGTTCCGCGTGCCGGAGATGGAAGCGGCGCTCGCCAAGGACTTCCGCCCGGAGGCGGTGGCCGGCATCGCCGTTCCGGCCGACGGACTGAACGGTGACATGCACGGCAGTGCTGAGTACCGCGCCCACCTCGTCACCGTCATGGCGAAGCGGGCGGTGGAGAGTTGCGGGTAACATATGCCCCTCTGCCGCCCGGAAGGGTGAGGGTAAGTGCGAGAATCCTTGGACTTACCCTCACCCGGCCGGCTTCGCCGGCCACCCTCTCCCGGGGCGGCAGAGGGTTCTGCTTGCCGCCACCTCCCGAAAAGCTAAATCCTCCCTATGCCCACGCCCCTCCCCGATTCCGTCGACGCCACCGCCGATCTGCTCCGCCGCGGCGACTATGTGCCCGACCGGGCGCTGTCCACTGCGCTGTACCTCGCGCTCAAGCTCAAGCGCCCGCTGTTCCTGGAGGGCGAGGCCGGGGTCGGCAAGACCGAGATCGCCAAGGTGCTGTCCCGCACGCTGGGTCGCCGGCTGCTGCGGCTGCAGTGCTACGAGGGGCTGGACGCGGCCGCAGCCGTGTACGAGTGGAACTACGCCCGCCAGATGATGGAGATCCGCCTAGCCGAGGCCACCGGCGACCGTGACCGGGACGCGCTGGCGGGCGACCTCTTCTCCGAGAAGTTCCTCATCAAGCGCCCGCTGCTGCAGGCGCTGGAACCCGACCTTGCCGGCGCGCCGGTGCTGCTGATCGACGAGCTGGACCGCACCGACGAGCCGTTCGAGGCGTACCTGCTGGAGATCCTGTCCGACTTCCAGGTCTCCATCCCCGAGTACGGGACCATCAGGGCGCCGGAGCCGCCCATCGTCATTCTCACCTCGAACCGCACGCGCGAGATCCACGACGCGCTGAAGCGCCGCTGCTTCTACCACTGGGTGGACTACCCCTCGGCCGAGCGGGAGAGGGAGATCCTGCGCGTCAAGGCACCGGGCGCGGACGCCGACCTCGCGGCGCAGGTCGTCGGCTTCGTGCAGCGTCTGCGCGGCATGGACCTGTACAAGGCGCCGGGCGTGGCCGAGACGCTGGACTGGGCGCAGGCGCTGGTGGAGCTGAATCAGCTCGAACTGGACCCGGCCACCATCAACGACACGCTGGGCACGCTGCTGAAGTATCAGGATGACATCGCCCGCATCCAGGGCAGCGAGGCCGCCCGCCTGCTCGCCCAGGTGAAGACGGAGCTGGCCGCGCAGGTGCGGTGATGGACGACCGCCTCATCGCCAACCTCATGCACTTCGCCCGCGCGCTGCGCGCGGCGGGGCTGCCGGTCGGCCCCGGCATGGTGCTGCAGGCGGTGGAGGCCGTGCGGGCGGTGGGCATCGGCGACCGGCGCGACTTCTACTGGACGCTGCACGCCGTCTTCGTGAACCGCCGCGACCAGCGCGAGCTGTTCGATCAGGCGTTCCACGTCTTCTGGCGCAACCCCGACATTCTGAAGCGGATGATGGGCCTGCTGCTGCCCGGCGTGCGCACGCCGCCCGCCCCGGACGAGAAGGAGCTATCGCGCCGCGTGGCCGAGGCGTTGCGCCCGCCGGGTTCCGGCGCGGCCGACGACGCCCCGGAAAAGACGGAGATCGAGGTGGACGCCGCCCTCACCATCTCCGACCAGGAGCTGCTGCAGGCCAAGGACTTCGAGAAGATGTCCGGCGATGAGCTGGCACAGGCCAAGCAGCTCCTTGCCCGCATGGCGCTGCCGGTGGCGCGGGCTTCGACGCGCCGCTACCGGCCCGACCCGCACGGCCCCCGCGTGGACCCGCGCGCCACGCTGCGGCGCATGCTGCATGCAGGCGGCGACGTCGTGGAACTGGCGCGCCGCAGCCGCCGCACGCGCCCGCCGCCCTTGGTGGTGCTGTGCGACATCTCCGGCTCCATGAGCCGCTATTCGCGCATGTTGCTGCACTTCATGCACGCGGTGACCAACGATCGTGACCGGGTGTACAGCTTCACCTTCGGCACGCGGCTGACCAACATCACCCGGCATCTGCGCCACAAGGACGTGGACGTGGCGCTGGAAGCGGTGTCCGGCGCCGTGGAGGACTGGTCGGGCGGTACGCGCATCGGCGTGGCGCTGAAGGAGTTCAACCGGGTATGGGCGCGCCGCGTGCTGGGCCAGGGGGCGGTGGTGCTGCTGATCACCGACGGACTGGACCGCGATGCCGGCGAGGGGCTGGGCCGTGAGGCGGAGCGGCTGCACAAGAGCTGCCGCCGTCTCGTCTGGCTCAATCCGCTGTTGCGCTGGGAGGGTTTCGCACCCAGATCCTCGGGTATCCGGGCGCTGTTGCCGCACGTCGACGACTTCCGCCCGGCGCACAATCTGCACAGCCTCGCCGCACTCGCCAGCGCCCTTGAACGGCATGGCGTACGGCGGGAGGCATCGCGGCAGTGGCTGCGGGAGGGACAGGGATGATCACGGACGATGTGCTGGAACAGGCAGCGGCGTGGCACGCGGCCGGGCGCAAGGTGGCGCTGGCCACGGTGGTGAGCACCTGGGGCTCCTCGCCCCGCCCAATCGGCAGCCAGCTTGCGGTGGACGAGGGGGGTGCCATGGCCGGTTCTGTCTCCGGCGGCTGCATCGAGGGCGCCGTGGTGGACGAGGCGCTGAAGAGCATGCAGGACGGCGAGCCGCGCATGCTCACCTTCGGCGTCAGCGACGAGATGGCGTGGGAGGTCGGGCTCGCCTGCGGCGGCACCGTCCAGGTTTACGTGGAGCCGGTGGAATGAAGGCCGAACTCCTCACCCGCCTGCTCCAGGCCCGCGCCGAAAAGCGCCCCGTCGCCCTGGTCACCGATATGACCACGGGCATGCAGAGCCTCGTCTTCGAGGACGCCGTGCACGGCGCGTTCGGCCTGGACGAGGAGTTCCTGCCCATGGTGCGCGAACGCCTCGCGCAGGACCGCAGCGGCATGATCGAGGCGTATGACGGCGAGGTCCGCCTGTTCGTCAACGCCTTCGCGCCGCCGCTACGCCTGATCGTCGTGGGGGCGGTGCACATCGCGCAGGCGCTGGTTCCGGTCGCCCGCCTCACCGGCTACGCCGTCACTGTGGTGGACCCGCGCGGCGCCTTCGCCACGGAAAGCCGCTTCCCCGACGTGGCGCTGGTCACCGAATGGCCGGACGACGCGTTGACCGGCCTCGCCGTCGACGCGCGCACCGCCGTGGTGACGCTGACGCACGACCCCAAGCTGGACGACCCGGCGCTGTTGGTGGCGCTGCGCTCGCCCGCCTTCTACGTCGGCTCGCTGGGCAGCAAGCGCACGCACGCCAAGCGGCTGGATCGCCTGCGCGCGGCGGGGCTGGGTGAGGAGGAACTGGCGCGCATCCATGCCCCCGTCGGCCTGGACATCGGCGCCGTCACGCAGGCGGAGATCGCCGTGTCGATCATGGCGCAGATCGTCGCAAGCCGACGGCGCAAGGAGTGAGGAGGCCACCATGCGCTTCGGTCCGGTCCCGGTGGAGGAGGCGGAGGGGGCGATCCTCGCCCATTCCGTCCGCAAAAGCTGCCTGATCTTCAAGAAGGGCCGGGTGCTCAGCGCCGAGGACGTAGCCGCCCTCAAGGCCGCCGACTTCGCATCCGTCATCGTCGCCCGCCCGGGTACCGAAGACGTCGGCGAGGACGAGGCGGCGGCGCGCATCGCCGCCGCCGTCCAGGGCGCCAACGTCACCGCTGCCGCCGCGTTCACCGGGCGCGTCAACCTGTTCGCCGAATCCGCCGGCGTGCTGACGCTCGACGCGGAGCGCATCGACCGCATCAACCTGCTGGACGAATCCGTCACCCTCGCCACCCTGCCCGCGTTTGCTCCGGTCACGCCGGGCCAGATGGTGGCGACTGTCAAGATCATCCCCTTCGCCGCCGCACGCACGGTCGTGGAGCAGGTTGAACGCGTGCTGGGCGACGGCGGACCGCCATTGGCCGTGTCCGCCTACCGCCTCTTGCGCGCCGGGCTGATCCAGACGCGCTTCTGGGGCGTGAAGGAGGCGATGCTGGACAAGACCGTGGCGGTGACGCGCGACCGCCTCGCCGCCCTGGGCGGTGCCCTGGAAACCGAAATGCGCTGCGCCCACGACGAGACGGAACTGGCCGAAGCCATCGCGGCTCTGCGCCCGGAGCGCCTGGACCTGCTGCTGATCGCTGGCGCCTCCGCCATCACCGACCGGCGCGACGTGCTGCCGGCGGCGATCGAGCGGGCCGGTGGGGCCATCGAGCATTTCGGCATGCCGGTCGATCCCGGCAACCTCCTGCTGCTGGCCCACATCGACGACACTCCGGTGCTTGGCCTGCCCGGCTGCGCGCGCTCCCCCAAGCTCAACGGCTTCGACTGGGTTCTGCGGCGCGTGGCCGCCGGGGTTCCGGTCGGCCGGGCCGATATCATGCGCATGGGCGTGGGGGGCCTGCTGGCCGAGATCCCCAGCCGCCCCCTGCCGCGCGCCAGCGTCGGCGAACCGCCGGCCACCGCGCCGCGCGCTCCGCGCATCGCCGCGCTGGTGCTGGCCGCCGGCCGCTCCACGCGCATGGGTGGCCCCAACAAGCTGCTGGCCGACCTGGACGGCCGGGCGCTGGTAACGCGCACGGTGGACGCGGCCTTGGCATCGCGCGCCCGGCCGGTGATCGTCGTCACCGGACACCAGCAGAACGAGGTGGCTGCCGCGCTTGCCGGCCGGCCGGTGGAGTTCGTCCACAACCCCGATTTCGCCGAGGGGCTCAGCACCTCGCTGCGCGCCGGACTCGCCGCCGTGCCGGCGGACGCCGACGGCGCGCTGGTCTGCCTGGGCGACATGCCGGAGGTCTCCGGCGCCGTGCTCGACCGTCTAATCGCCGCCTACAATCCGACGGAGGGGCGCGCCATCTGCGTTCCGGTGGCGGGCGGCAAGCGCGGCAACCCGGTGCTGTGGGACCGCGGATTCTTTGGCGACATGGCGGCGGTGGCCGGCGACACCGGGGCCAAGCACCTGATCGGCGCCAACCCCGATCAGGTCGTCGAGGTGCCGGTGGACGACGACGGCGTCCTGCGCGACGTCGACACGCCGGACGCCATCGCCGCACTGAGGGACCGGGGGGCCTAGAAACGCAGCTTGTTCTGGCGGCGTGTCTGCCGGCACTCGGCATTGCACAACGTCGTGCAGTCCGGCCGTGCGCACAGGGCGTCGCGCACCGCGCACAGCCGCGCAAGAAGCCGGTGCTCGCTCTCGCTCCGTGCACCGGACTCCAATATTGCCTGGATGGCGGTTTCGATCAGCCTGGGGGACATGGCGCCTCCTCTCCACGGCAAAGGGGCCGATGTGGAAAGTTTAGGCAGATCCACTCCGCGCCCAGCTTGATTTATGTCAGTTTGTCCGGCGAACATTTACCGCAGCCCGGCGTAAACGGCATACTCCCACCGTCCGGGCGGACTGCGCTACGCTGTGTCGGCCAAACCGCCACGGATCCGCTGTATGCCGCACACGCTCCGCTCCCTCGCCTGCGCTCTGCTCGCCGTCCTGCTCCTGGCCGGCGCGGCGCGGGCGCAGAACGGCACGCTCACCTTCCTGCACGTCAACGACGTCTACGAGATCACACCGGTGCAGGGCCGCGGCGGTTTTGCCGAGTTGATGACGCTGCTGCGCCGGGAACGGACGCGCAACCCGGCGGCCATCACCACGCTGGGCGGCGACTTCCTGTCGCCGTCGCTGCTGTCCGGCCTGACCAGAGGTGCTCACATGGTGGCGCTGTTCAACGCCCTGGGCATCGAGGCGACGGCCTTCGGCAATCATGAGTTCGACTTCGGCCCGGACGTCGCGAAGCAGCGCCTGTCCGAATCGCGCTTCGTCTGGCTAGGCACCAACGTGCTGGGACCGGACGGCCGGCCCTTCGGCGGAGCCGCCGCGACCTGGACGAAGACGGTGGGCGACGTGAAGGTCGGTTTCCTCGGCGTGCTGACGCCGGAAACCGGCACCCTGTCGCATCCGGGAGCCGTGCGGTTCACGCCCGTGCTGCCGGCCGCGGCGGAGGCGGTGAAGCGCCTGCGTGCCGATGGTGCGCACGTCGTCGTCGCCCTCACCCACCTGACGATCGACGAAGATCGTGAACTGGCGCGCGCCGTGAAAGGCATCGACCTGATCCTCGGCGGCCACGACCACGACCCGATCAGCATTCACGACAGCGGCACGCTGATCCTCAAGGCCGGCTACGATGCCCATTATCTGGGCGTCGTCGACCTGACGGTGCGCACCACCACCGGCGACAAGGGCCCCGTGACCACCATAGAACCGGTACAGTGGCGCTTCACGGCCACCGCCGGCACGCCCCCCGATCCTGAACTTGCCGCCCTGGTGAAGGCCCACACCGACGCGCTGACCGCCGACATGGACGCCGTCATCGGCCGCACGGATACGGAGTTGGACAGCCGCCGGGGCTCCGTCCGCGCGCGCGAGACGACCATGGGCAACCTTGTCGCCGACGCACTGCGCGAGGCGCTGAAGGCCGACGTCGCGATCACCAACGGCGGCGGCCTGCGCGCCGATGCGCTGCACCCGGCCGGCACTCAGATCCGCCGCCGTGACATCTTCGCCGAAATGCCGTTCGGCAACGTCGGTGTGCTGACCGAGTTGAGGGGAGCCGACCTGCTGGCTGCGCTGGAGAACGGCTTCTCCAAGGTGGAGGAGCGCGCCGGCCGCTACCCGCAGGTGTCCGGCCTGACCGCCGTCTACGATCCCAAGGCGCCGCCTGGCGCGCGGGTGGTGGAGGTGACGGTGGGCGGCAGGCCGCTCGACCCGGCGGCGACCTACCGCGTGGCGACCAACGACTACATGTTGAAGGGCGGCGACGGGTATGAGGCGCTGACCCGCGGCCGCGTGCTGGTCGATCTGTCGGGCGCCGTGCTGTTCGCCACAATCGTCATGGACCACGTCCAGGCCCGCGGCACCGTGGCGCCGCGGATGGAAGGGCGGACGGTGGCGAAACCATAGGCCGGAACGATCCCACGGTTGCGGCGGGAAGCCCCCTCGCCTACCCTCGCCCGCCTACCCTCGCCCAACGCCATCATTCGGGTTTCCGCCACATGTCCCGTCCCTCCTCCCGCTCGAACGACTTCGCCCAGGCCTTCACCGCTGCACACGCCGAGACGGGGCTGACGCGCATCCCGGTCAACCAGATCCTGCAAGCGATCTCGGAGGATCCGGCCTTCCTATTCTCGCCCGCGCTGAAGCAACTGGGCGGACAATGCCCGGTGCACGCCGACACGACGCAGGACGACCTGGACAAGGTGACGGTCAACACTTTACTGGCCTTCCTCTTCCACGGGCTGAAGGCCTACGTCGAGGCCGGCCTGCCGGTGGACGACCAGGGGCGGATCCGCCTCGTGCCGCCACCGCGCTCGTCCTACGCGCTCGATCCGGCGGACCGGCCATCGCTGGCGGGTGTGCCGGTCGAGGTGATGTGCAGCTTCCTGCGCGACTGCACCTGCCATCTGCTGGACGAGATCATCACCCGCTGGATGGCCGACGTCCTGGCGGAGGAGGAGCATTACCGCAATCTCGGCAGCGGCGAGATTTCGGCGGTCGCGGCGGCGAGCTTCCTGCTGCATACGCACCTGGAGGATTCGCCGCTCTATCAGCGCGCCGGCTATGACGCGCTGTCGATCACCAAGACCGGCAGCCACACCGCCATCCACATCGGCTGGGCGCTGGTCGAGGCGGCCCCCCTGCTGGTGCCGGGCCGCGACGCGGCGTTCTACGACGACCTCGTCCGGCGCAGCGCCAAGCAGGTCATCCCGCTGGCGATGGTCAGCCTGGGCATGCTGGTGCACTACATGGAGGCCGGCGGGATCGAGCCGCACGACGGCCTCGCCATCCACCTGCTGCCCAAGGACCAGACGGCGTTCACGCTGAACGAGTCGGGCCTGATCTGCCTGTCGCCAACTCCGATCACGCCGTTCAAGAAGGACGGCGAACAGTACTACACCGGTTGCCCGGCCTTCTACGCGCCGGGGCTGATCAACCTGTACCTGGACATCGTCTCGACCATCGCCCGTGAATATGGCGTCTACGACCGGCTTCTGGAGCGATAAGCACAGCTTGTCACAAAACGTCTCCATTGCGCTGCGGCAGGCGGCTGCCTAGGGTATTCATGCGTCCGGCCGTCCGCCGCCCGCCCGCTCCCGGTACGCCCAAAGGTTTCGCCATGACTTCGTCCAGCTCCCGCCCGAACGACTTCGCCCAGGCCTACCTCTCCGCCCATGCGGAGGCCGGAATGGACCGCATCCTCCTGTCGCCGGTTCTGCACCGCATCGCCGAGAACCCGGGCTACATCTTCGACGAGGAGCTGAAGAAGCTCGCCGGCCACTGCCCGGCGCACGCCGACACGCGGCAGACCGACTACGACAAGATTGCCATCAACACGCTGCTGGCGACGCTGTACGACTCGCTCCTGCGCCACATCATCAACGGCCTGCCGGTGACCGCGGAGGGGCACATCGTCCTGCTGCGCGCGCCGGATCCCCTGTTCGGCCTCGATCCCGCCGACCGCGAGGGGCTGGCGCGCCTGTCGCCTGAAGATTACTGCGCGTACCTGCGCGACACCGCCTGCCATCTTCTGGACGCCCTGGTGAAGAAGTGGGCGATCGAGCTGATGGCGGAGGAGGAGCATTACCGGACGCTGGGCACGGGCGAGATCTCCGCGCGCGCCGCCGCCAACTTCGTGCTGGCGCAGCTTCTGGACGACTCGCCAGCCTACAACGTCAACGGCTACGACGTGCTGTCGATCACCAAGACCGGCAGCCACACGGCGCTGCACGTCTGCTGGAGCTTGGTCGAGGCCGCACCGATGCTCGCCCCCGGCCGCGACGCCGCCTTCTACGACGCGCTGGTACGGCGCAGCCTGAAGCAGATCCTGCCGCTCGCCATGGGCAGTCTCGGCATGCTGTCCTACTACATCGAGGCGAGCCACATGGAGGCCGACCACCACCAGGCCACGCACGTGCTGCCGCCGCACCAGACCGCCTTCCTGCTGGGCGAGCAGGACGGCGAACCGGTCATCCGCCTGAACACCGACGTCATCAAGCCCATCGCCCAGGAAGGCGAGCGGCATTTCACCGGCTGCCCGGCCTTCTATGTGGTCGGCATGATCAACGCCTATATGGAGATCGTGCTGGGCATCGCCGCCGAATACGGCGTCTTCGACCGCCTGCAGGAGCGCAATCCGGCGTAAGCGGGCTTGACGCGCGCCGCCGGGCACCTATGTTGGCGCCCTTGTTGCAACGTGAGTGTTGCAGTTGCGAAGCGAGCGAGCCTTGGCGAAGAAGTGGTTCCTGCGCCAGTATTTCAGCGATCTGGCCGATCTGATCAAACGCCGCCGGGCCCGCATGGGTACGTCGTGGGAGCGTGCGCTCGGCCATTTCGAGGCGGTGTTCATCGACCACGCCTGCTTCCGCCTGATCTACGACAACCGCTACCGCATCTCGCCGCGCATGTTCCGGGCGAGCCAGGTGTCGCCATCGCACGTGCGCAAGGCGGCCGAGCTGGGCGTCAAGACCATCATCAACCTGCGCGGCCAGCGCGACTGCGCCTCCTACATCCTGGAGGCGGAAGCCTGCCGGCGCTACGGTGTCGCGCTGGTCGACTTCCCGGTCAATTCCCGCGACACGCCGAAACGCGAGACGCTGCACGCCGCCCGGCGGATGTTCGAGACGATCGAGTATCCGGCGCTGATGCACTGCAAGTCGGGCGCCGACCGCGCCGGCTTCATGGCCGCGCTGTACATGTTCGTGCACGAGAACGCCCCGCTCGATGAGGCGGTGAAGCAGTTGCACTGGAAGTACGGCCACTTCCGCCAAGCAAAGACCGGTATCCTCGACTATTTCTTCGATCTGTACCGCGCCTACAATGAGCGCCACCCCATCGGCTTCTGGGAGTGGGTGGACACCGTCTACGACCCGGTGGCCGCGAAGGCGAGTTTTCGCTCACGCGAGTGGGCGAACACGGTGGTGGACCGGCTTCTGGCGCGGGAGTGAGGCGTACACGACGTTGGGTTTTCGCTTCGCTCAACCCAACCTGCGACTGATCTGTCGGTTGGGTTAAAGCGCAAGCCGCAAGCAGCAAACCCAAGGTCAGACGGTCACCGCCTCGCCATCCTCGCCGAACTGCAGCTTGCACAGGCGCGCGTACATGCCGTCGGCGGCCAGCAGTTCGTCGTGGGTGCCCTGCTCGACGATGCGGCCCTGTTCCATGACGACGATGCGGTCGGCGCTGCGCACGGTCGCCAATCGGTGCGCGATGACGAGCGTCGTGCGCCCCTTGGTCAGGCGCTCCAGCGCCTCCTGCACCAGCCGCTCGGATTCGGAATCCAGCGCGCTCGTCGCCTCGTCCAGCAGCAGGATCGGCGCATCCTTCAGGAAGGCGCGGGCCAACGCCACGCGCTGGCGCTCGCCGCCGGACAGCTTGGTGCCGCGGTCGCCCAGCACGGTGTCGTAGCCGTCCGCCAGCTTTTCGATGAAGCCGTGCGCGGCGGCGGCCTTGGCCGCGGCGACGATCTCCTCGAACGTGGCGTCGGGGCGGCCGAAGGCGATGTTGGCGCGCACCGTGTCGTTGAACAGAACCGTGTCCTGGCTGACCACCGCCACGGCGCGCCGCAGGCTGGCCAGCGTGACGGCGCGCACGTCCTGCCCGTCGATCAGCACGGCGCCACCGGTCACGTCGTAGAGGCGCGGGATCAGGTTGAACACGGTGGACTTGCCCGCCCCGCTGCGCCCGACCAGCGCCACCGTCGTACCCGGCGCCACGTCGAGCGTCACGTCCTTCAGCGTTTCCGCCCCGGTCTCGTAGGCGAAGCGCACGCCATCCAGCCGGACGCCGCCCGTTTCAACCTTGAGCGGCTTGGCGTCCGCCCGATCGGCGATGGCGGGCTTGCGGTCGGTCAATTCGAAGATGCGCTGGGCGGCGGCCAGCCCCTCCTGCAGCGCGGTGTTCAGCGTCCCAATGGCCCGCACCGGCTGCGCGGCGATCAGCAGCGCGCCGATGAAGCCGGTGAACTCGCCCACCGTCCCCGCCCCGGTGGCGATGCGCCAGCCGGCGAAAGCGATGACGCCGGCCACGGCCAGCCCGCCCAGCGCCTCCAGCATCGGGTCGACGGCGGAGCGCTGGCGCGTCGCCTTCATGGAGAGGCGATAGTTCTCCTCGAACGCCGCCCCGGCGCGCTTGCGCTCATAGTCCTCCAGGCTGAAGGTCTTGACCATGCGGGCACCGGCGAGGCTCTCGGTCAGCAGCGCCGTCATGTCGCCCATCTGCGCCTGGGTGTCGCGCGAAACGCGGCGCAGCCGCTTGCCGATGCGCACGATGGGAAGGGCCGCCAGCGGGTAGACCAGGAAGGTGATCAACGACAGCACCCAATCCAGGTAGAACATGGCGCCGACCAGGGCGATCACCGTCAGGATGTCGCGCACCAGCCCGGTCACGGTACGCGACAGCGCGTTGCGCACCACGTCCACGTCGTTGATGAAGCGCGATGCCAGCGTGCCCGTGGGGGCGGCGTGCAGGGCGGCCAGATCGCTGACCAGCAGGTGGTCGAACATGCGCATCCGCACATCGGTCAGCACGCGCTGCACGATGTCGGCCGTCACCACGGTCTGGGCATAGGCCGTCAGCGCCTTGATCAGCGTCACCGCGATGATCGCCAGCGGGATCAGCACCATCATGGTGCGGTCCTGCGTTTCGAACATGCTGTAGGACTTGTCGATCAGCAGCGGGTAGGCGCCGGTGGCGGCGGCCAGAACGCCCATCAGCACGAAGGCGAGCAGCAGCCTGCCCCGGTACGGCCGGATCCACTCCCGCCACACCCGGAGCATCAGCTTTTCCGTGGTCGCGTCGAGGCGCAGCGCCTCCTTCTTGCCGTTCACCGCAGGCCACCCGTGTCGTTCGCCAAGCGCGAAGCCATAGCCGACCGGCTGGCATCCTGTCCACCCATGCGCCCCTTAACCCTTCATTAGAGTCGGATTTGACATACTACGAAAGGCGAGTATCGGGAGGTGCCCATGGCAATGGATGGCGGCATGGCGCGGCCGCGGCCGCGCATCGGTCTTGCCCTGGGTGGTGGCGTGGCGCGCGGCTGGGCGCACATCGGCGTGCTGCGCGCTCTGCGGCGCTACGGCGTCGAGCCGGACATCGTTTGCGGCTCCTCGGTCGGCGCGCTGGTTGGCGGCTGCTATCTGGCCGGCAAGCTGGACGCCCTGGAGGACTGGGCGCGCGCCCTGACCCGGCTGAAGATCGTCGCGTACATGGACCTGCGGCTGAGCCAGGGTGGCGGACTGATCGGCGGCGACCGGCTGGTGGCGGAGATGCGCCAGCATCTGGGCGACACGCTGATAGAATCCCTGCCAGTTCCCTTCGTGGCGACCGCCACCGATCTCGTCACCGGGCATGAGGTGTGGCTGCAGAAGGGCCTCCTGGTCGACGCGATGCGCGCCTCCTTTTCGCTGCCCGGCGTGTTCCCGCCAACGCGGATCGATGGACGGTGGCTGGTCGACGGGGCGCTGGTCAACCCGGTGCCGGTGTCGTGCTGTCGCGCGCTGGGCGCCCAGATGATCATCGCCGTCAACCTGTCGGCCGACATCCTGGGCAAGGCGCGCAAGCCCGGCGCCACGGTCCCCACGGCGGCCGGTTTCGACCTTCTGAAACTGCTGGACGAGGAGATGCCGGGGGTCGCGCCAAAGCTCTCCCCCATGGGGGCGCTGACGCGGCGGATCTTCCGGCGCGACTACGACGGGCCGAGCCTGTTCGGCGTGATGGTGTCGTCGCTGGGCATCATCACCGACCGCATCACGCGATCCCGCCTCGCCGGTGAACCGCCCGATGTGCATGTCGCGCCCCGCCTCGGCCACATCGGCCTGCTGGAGTTCGACCGGGCGGACGATTGCGTGCGCGAGGGCGAAATGGCGGTCGAACGTGTCCTGCCGGAACTGCACGATGCTCTCGCCGTGTTCGGCGCCGGCGCCGGCGCGCGGGAAGCGGTGCGGACATAGTTGCATGCCGCACCGCCCGCCCTCGCGAACGGGTGGCTTACTGGTCGAGCAGGGTGCCCGCGGCGGCGCCGCCCAGGCCGCCGATGACCGCGCCGCGCTTACCGTCGAGTGCGTAGCCGCCAGCCGCACCGGCCGCACCACCCAGCATCGTGCCGGTATTGCAGGCGGCCAACGCCAACAGCGCAATGGCAGCCCCGATCAGGCGCAGACGAGACATGGAAATACCCTCCGTTTCGTGGCTCTTCCCCCCTTAAACACACGAAACGGCGGAAAGCTTCCCCCTCGGATGAAGAAACCGCCGCGCTCCCGGTCCCGGACATCCGGGAACCTTGCCGGCCCAGCGGGGTTTGCCGGGTGAATGCACAGGATGGCATTTCCGGTTGGGGAGGATGGATCCATGACCATGCGCAAGACGACCCTGCGCCGGACGGCGCTGTGCGCGGCGCTCGTCCTCGGCCTCGGCGCTTGCCAGAGCGGCGGCTCCGGCTTCGAGAACATGAGCACGGGGGAAACCGTCGGCACGCTGGGCGGCGCCGTGGCGGGCGGCCTGCTCGGTTCGCGTTTCGGCGGCGGGGCCGGCAGGGTGGCGACGGTGGGCATCGGCACGGTGCTCGGTGCGCTCGCGGGGCGCGAGGTCGCCCGCTACCTGAAGGGCAACGACACCGAGCGCGCGGTCGCTGCCGAGCGGCAGGCCGTGTCGCAGGGCAGCCCGATCGACTGGAGCAACCCGGAAACCGGGGCGCGCGGCTCCGTGCAGCCGCAACGCACATACCAGAACAACGCCGGGCAAACCTGCCGCGACTACACTCACACCATCTATGTGCAGGGGCAGGCGGAATCGGCGCGCGGCACGGCCTGCCGCCAGCCCGACGGAAGCTGGGCCCTGGTAAGCTGACGGCCTCGCCCGCGCCTTAGCCGTCCGTCCACGTTGCGTGCACCGCACAAAAGGGGCACCATCATCGGGTTGTGGACTGGCGGGTCTTGGAACGGCGAAAGGGCGCGGCGCGGAGGCTATGGAGGCAGCGAGTACCATCATCCTCATCGGTTCGGTGCTGCTGCTTGCCAGCATCATGACCAGCTACGTGGCGATCCGCTTCGGCACGCCGCTGCTGCTCATCTTCCTGGCGATCGGGCTGCTGGCCGGCGAGGACGGGATCGGCGGCATTCCGTTCGACGATGCTCCGACGGCCTTCCTGATCGGCTCGGTCGCGTTGGCCGTGATCCTGTTCGAAAGCGGCTTCGACACGCGGCTGCAGAGCTACCGCACCGCCGCATGGCCGGCCTTGTCGCTGGCAACCGCCGGCGTGGGCGTCAGCACGGGTACGATCGGCGTGGCCGCCCACTACCTGCTGGACCTGCCGTGGATCGAGGCGATGCTGGTCGGCGCCGCCATCAGCTCCACCGACGCGGCGGCCGTGTTCCTGCTGCTGCGCATCGGCGGCATCACCATCCGCGAGCGCGTGCGCTCGACCCTGGAGATCGAATCGGGCAGCAACGACCCGATGGCGATCCTGCTCACCATCCTGCTGGTGGAGGCCGCGACCACCACCGGCGGGTTGGAGCCGGCGCACGTGGCGCTGGAGTTCGTGTGGGAACTGGGCGGCGGCGCACTGGCCGGCGTACTGGGCGGTGTCGTGCTGGTGGCGGTGCTGAACGGCATGCGCGTCGATCCGGGGCTCAACCCGGTGGTGTCGCTGGCCTTCGCGCTGTTCGTCTTCGGCGGCACCAGCGTGCTGGGCGGCAGCGGCTTCCTGGCCGTCTACGTCGCCGGACTGGTGGCCGGCAACGTCAAACTGCGCGGCGCCCAGGGCCTGCGGCGCTTCCACAACGGGCTGACGTGGCTGGGGCAGATCGTCATGTTCGTCATGCTCGGCCTGCTCGCCACGCCGCGTCAGTTCGCCGACATCCTGATCCCGGCGGTGATCCTGGCGTTCCTCCTGATCCTGGTGGCGCGACCACTGGCGGTATGGCTGTGCCTGCTGCCCTTCCGCTTCACCGCCAACGAGACGACCTTCGTCGCCTGGGTGGGCCTGCGCGGTGCCGTGTCGATCCTGCTGGCGCTGGTGCCGGTCCTGGGCGGCCTGCCGAACGGGCAGACGATCTTCAACACCGCCTTCATCGTCGTCATCGTCTCGTTGATCGTGCAGGGCTGGACGATCCGGCCGATGGCGCGCTGGCTCTCCCTCATCGTGCCGCCGCGCACGGGGCCGGTGGACCGCGTGGAGCTGGAGCTGCCCGGCGAGGTGGAGCACGAACTCGTCGCCTACCGCGTCCATGCCAAGAGCGCGGTGGCCCGTGGCCAGAGCCTGCCGCGCTGGGCGCGCCCCTCGCTGGTCATCCGCGACGGCCGGGTGGTGCCGCTGCACAAGGCGCGGCCGATTCAGGCCAACGACCACGTCTACATGTTCATCGCCCCCCACCGGCTGCCGCTGCTCGACAAGCTGATGGGCGGCGTGCGCCCGCTCGACCCCGCCGACCGGGAGTTCTACGGCGATCTGATGCTGAGCCCCACCATCACGGTGGAGCAACTGGCCGAGATGTACGGGCTGCCCATGGCCGTCGCCAACGCCAGCCGCAGCTTGCGCGAGCTGTTCCACCTGGAGTTCCCGAACGGCTTCGAACTGGGCGACCGGCTGCGCATGGGCGGGGTGGAGCTGATCGTGCGCGACCTGGACGAGGAAGGGGAGATCGCCTCGGTCGGTCTGGCGCTGGAGCCGACGGCCGCGTCCCGGCCGCGCGTGGCGCTGTTCCTGCGGCCGCGACAGGTGGCAAAGGCCATCGGCAACTGGTGGGGCCGCCAGTCGTTCCGACGCTGGCAGCGCCGCCAGCGCCGCCCGCAGGATGCCGTCCGGGGAGATTGAGCGGCTCCTACAGCCCTTCCTGCTGCTGGCCCCGGACCATGTCGGCCAGCGCCTCGGGCGTCATCGGGCGGCCGAACAGATAGCCCTGGAGCTGCATGCAGCCGACCGAACACAGGAAGTCGCGCTGCTCCACCGTCTCCACGCCCTCGGCCACGGTGATCAGACCCAGGCCGTGCGCCATGCCGACGGCGGCGCGCACCAGCGCAGCGTTCCTGGTGTTCTCCGGCACGTCGATGACGAAGGCGCGGTCGATCTTCAGCTTCGCCACCGGAAGCTGCTGGACGTAGCTGAGCGACGAGTAGCCGGAGCCGAAATCGTCGATCGCCACCTGCACGCCGATGCCCATCAGCTCGGTCAGGGTACGGACGGCGGCCTTCAGGTCGCGCACGGCGGCCTGTTCGGTGATCTCCAGGCCCAGACGCTCGTTGAGGCTGGGGTGATCGGCCAGCAGTTCGGCCAGACGGTGGGTCAGGTTGCCGCGCAGGAACTGCTGGCCGGAAATGTTGATGAAGACACGGCCGGGCAGGACGCCGAGCGTCTCCCACTCCACCATCTGCCGCACCACCGAGGTTAGCACCCAGTCGGTGATCGGCACGATGAGGCCGCTTTCCTCGGCGACCGGGATGAACTCGCCCGGCGAGATGGCGCCCAGCGTGTGATGGGTCCAGCGCAGCAGCGCCTCCGCACTCGTCACCTTGCCGCTACGCGCCTCGACGATGGGCTGGTAGACGAGGTGCAACTCGTTGCGCTCGATGGCGTGGGCGAGGTGCATGGTCAGCAGCATGCGCCGCGTCGCCGCAGCGGCCATTTCCGGCGTGTAGAAGCACACCGCGTTGCCGCCGTTGTGCTGCACGGATTGCAGCGCAAGTTTGGCCTTGGCGTTCAGTTCCTCGACCCGCTGCACCGTGTTGTCGAGCAGCGCCGCCCCCACCGAGACGCGCAGCCGCACCCAATGGCGGTCGGCGTAGATGGAGGCGGTGACCCGGTCGTGCAGCACCTCCGACAGGCCTTCCGCGTGCTCCAGGCCGTCCACCCGCGACAGCGCCGCGAACTCGTCGGCGGCGATGCGGCAGATGTAGGTCTCCTTGGGCAGCACCTCGGTCACGCGGCTGACCAGCGCCTTCAGCGCCGCGTCGCCGACGTGGAAGCCGAACGCCTCGTTCACGTCGCTGAACTGGTCGACGTCCAGGCTGAACAGGGCGAAGCAGGGCGGCGGCTCGCCATCGCGCAGCGCCGCGGCCAGCACCGCCTCGCACTCCTCCAGGAAGGCGGTGCGGGTCAGCACGCCGGTCAGCGGGTCGTGCCGCGCCAGATAGGAGGCGCGCTGCTCCGCCGCCAGCCGGTCGGAAATGTCGCGGATGATGCCGACGAAGGCCACCTCCTCGCCCATGCGCGCCTGGCCAACGCTGACGTGCACGGGGAATACGGTGCCGTCCTTGCGCTTGCCCAGCGTCTCCCGCCCCACGCCGATGATCTTGGAGCGGTCGGTCTGCAGGTAGGTGTTCATGAAGCGGTCGTGGTCGCGCGAGAACGGCGGCGGCATCAGGACGGTGAGGTTGCGGCCCACCAGTTCCCGCTCCTCATAGCCGAACTGCTCGCAGCAGGACTTGTTGATCGAGCGGATGATGCCGCGCCGGTCGGCGATGACGACGCCGTCCACCGCCGCGTCCAGGAGCGTGCTGACGAACGGATCGCGGCGCATCAGGAAATCGGCGATGCGCTCCTCGTCGGCGATGTCCTGGAAAACGCCGAGATAACCCTCTGGCGCCTGGGCGCCCATGCGGTGCGGAACGACGCAGCCGGTCAGCAGCACCCGCCTGCCTCCGGTGCGCGGCACCACGCAATCCACCGGCACCGTGGCGCCGGTCCGCACGACCTTGGCGAAGGCCTCGGTGATCGGCGGGACGCAGGGGCTGTCGATGTCGGTCAGGACACGGCCGACGATGGAGTCGGGCGCCGCACCGAGGAGCTGGCCGAAGCGCGCGTCGGCGTGACGGCAGCGCTGCCCCTCATCGATGTAGACGACGGCGAAATGCCCCTGGTCAAGGAAACTGGCGGCGAGCGAAGCCATGAAACCGGGGGCGCGCGTGAAGCTCAGGACGCGCAGCTCCTCCGGTTGCTCGGTTTCGGTCGCGGTGCGGTTGGACAAGGCCCTTCCTGCTTCCTCAAGCGCCACACGACGGGGCACGGCATGGCGCCGCCCCCGTGGCATCCCCGGTTGGCATCGTAGCACCGGATGCGAGCGGTTGTCGCCCCGGTGCCTAAAACACAAACAAAAGTTCTAGCCAATCCGGGTATAGCCGACCGGCCGCGCGGGGGTCAACCCGCCCGGGCGGGCGGGCGCTTCGTTCACATGGCCGGTGGAGACCGCGCTAGCGGGGCGCCACGCCCCGCCAGTTGGTGGGCGCGCCGGAAAAGCCGGGCGACGGGGCGACCAAGGTGGGCGTCGCCGAGGGGCCGAGAGCCAGCACGTTCTCCTCGGAGAAATAGGCGTTGGGCAGGCTGGCGAACCGCTGCACGTTCATGCCGGTGAGCAGCAGGCCGTTGCGTTGGCGGGAGAAGCGGAACAGGCTGGCGTCGATGTCCGCCCGCCGCTCGACGGGATGGTACATGGGCGTGCTGGAAACGACGCGCACCTGCGCCGTGCGCCCGTCCGGCCCGACCACCACGTCCTCCACCTCCCCCAGTTCCCGCATGCCGTCGGCCGAGAGCACGACGTGGCCGAGCAGGGTGAGCGGGGAGACGGCGTCGAGGCTCTGCGCTTCCGGTCCGCCGGCACAGGCGGCGAGCGACAGCAGGCCGAGGACGGGCAGAAGCGGGCGGTGCATGGCGGGATCTCCCTGATCGCGGCGGTTGCCCCAGGACAACGCGCGGGGCGGGCCGTTGATCCGCCGGATCAGCCCTGTGCGGCGCGCAGGACCGGGTAGTAGACGACTTCCGCCTCCGGCCGCTCGGCCATCGCCTGCCCGCCCAGCGTCATGACGTCGGCCATCTGGCGCTGCGTCTCGGCGTGGAAGGCCATCAGCCGATCGAACACGGCCAGAGCCTCGGCCTTGTCCGGGTCCATATCGGCCACCGCCGGTTCCATGGCGCGCTGCGGGGCTTCGGCGGGCGTCGGGAACATCAGGATCTGGGCCATGGCTTCCTCCATCTCAAGGACGACGCCATAACACCACGTTTACTTTTTGTTAGCCATAATTAAGCGCACCTTAACCGGTGACCTTTTCCGGCCCGGCCAGCGGGCAAATGTGACCGGATGATACACGGCGATACGCCCGGAGGCCGTGTGTCACATCCAGCCACAGCCCTCATTTTTCGGCGGAGCGCATGTCGCACCCCGGCCGACACTCCCCCACATCGTCATGGCGGGGACTGGGGTCCGGCCATGACGATGGGGGGAGGATTTTTAAGATTGGGGCGGCCGGTGCATCGGGGTGCACTGGGGGCAATGATCGCATCCATCTTGGAGGGGTGATAGGATTTTTGTCAACGCACAGAGACTTGTTTCATGGGGTTCGCTTGAAAAACCCTCTCCCTTGACGGCAGAGGGGTATGTTTCAACCACGAGATTTTCAAGCGATTGCCCTGGGGTCGCGGTCGAGGGAACCCGCAGCGGCCGGATCGGCGTCACGCCGCCCGGCGTGCCCAATTCGCCACGGGATGCGCGGCCAGCGCCGAATTGCCGTAGCGCCGCTCCTCGGTCACCTCGCGGCCGATCCAGTCCGGCAACGGGACGATCTGTTCGGGGCAATCCAGCTCGATCTCGGCGATCACGAGGCCGGCATTGGCACCGTCGAACACGTCGATCACCCAGCCATGCCCGGCGTGGTCGACGTGATAGCGCGTCTTGACGATGAGCGTGGAACGGCAGCGCCTGCTCAGGACATCGGCGGCGAGTTCGGGGGAAATCTCCCACTCCACCTCGCTGCGCACGCAGCCGGACCGCTTGCCTTTCATGGTGAGATAGCCCTTGGAGCCGGCAAGCCTGACGCGAACGTGGCGCCCCGCAGCCGTCGGCAGGTATCCCTGCACGATGCGCTGCCCTTCCCGGCAAAGGTGCTGGACGTCGCGGCAGACCAGAAAGCGCCGCTCAATCTCCAACGGCATGGCGGATCCCTCCACACTGCGCCGCCGGAGGTTATAGCCTGTTCGATCGCGGGGCGCCACCGCGCCGTTTGCATTTTGCAACAGGGAGGGGCCGGCGAGCCATGCGCGTTTCGCATTTGTAACAACTTTTGCATGAGCCCGCGCAACGGCCGCCACGCCGCGCGGACGCCACCGCTCAGAGCCCGATGTCGACCTGGAAAAGGCCGAGGTCGAGGTCCGCCCACCACGTGCGGCGCCAATGCCGCAGTTTGCCCAGCGCCTTGAACGCTACCGTGTCCCGCTGCCGCCTGCGCCCTTCCATGACCGCCTCTCCTCTCCACCCACTGCGATGCCGCTCGTATGACCAGGAAATCGTGACAGTTTCCATCACGCCCAGGGAACCGGCGCAGGTTTCACGGAAACGACATGAACCGTGGTCGAAACTGTCACGGTTCGACGCGCATACAGGCAGCACCGGCCACCGCGCCGGATACCAGGACAACGGCCAGGGACCAAGCACCCCCATGTTGACCAACATGTCGATCAAGCTCGTCGTGCACGACGACCGGCACGCCGGCGGCCTCTTCCTCGACGGCTTCGCCGGACTCGGCGACGTGGTGACCGAACTGCGCGGGCTGGAGGACGGCGCCTGCGCGTCGATCCTGCTGGAGCGGTTCGCCGAGCGGTGCCTGCGCGCGGGCCGCGCCTTCCGGCCGGCCGACCCGCTTATCGACACCTGCCCCTCCGGCTCCGACATCGTCGAGGTGCACCTCGACCCCAGCCTGCCGAGCACGCCGTTCGTGCGCCTGTTCGAGGTCGACGTGCTGGGCCGCCGCTGGCGCCGGCACCGCGGCACGCTTGGCGGGGTCGCCGGCCTGTTGGAACGCAGTGCGCCGCACGGCTCGGCCTGACTACGCCGCTTCGGCGTCGGGGGCCGCCGGCCGAGCGGGCGCACATCGTCCTCCAGTTCCCGCCGACGGCAGTCGATCAGGCCGATCAGCGCCGACGCGGCGGTGGCGCCGAAGTCCTCGTCCGCCGCGCTGTCGCGCAGCACCGTCAGGTCGTGGTGCGTGCCCAGCCGGCACTTCAGCGCCTTGCGGTTCAGGCGTCCGTCTCGGCGGCGACCGGCAGCGCACCCAGGGCGCGGTACAGCGCCGCCGCCAGCTCCTGCGGGCTGACCGGCTTGCGCAGCAGCGGCACCTCCGCCCAGCGTCCGCTCGGCAGGCCGAGATCGCCGAATCCCGTACAAAACACGAAGGGCACGTTGCGGGCCGCCAGGACCTCGGCCACCGGGAACACGACCTGCCCTTGAAGGTCCACGTCCAGGCAGGCGCCGTCGATCGCTTCCTCGCGAATCGTCCGCAACGCCCCTTCGACCGTGGCCACCGGCCCCACCACGGTGCAGCCGGCCCGGATCAGGGCCTCGACCAGCGCCATGGCGACGACCGCATTGTCCTCGACCACCAGCACACGGCGACCGTCCAGACGATGGCCGCCGTCGCGCGCGGCGGCGGCCGGGGCCGCCCGTTCGGCAGCCGGCCGCGTCTCCTTGAAGTGCTCGGGCGGCAGCGTGATCGTGACGCACAGCCCCTCGACGTGCCAGTCGAAGGCCGCGCGCCCACGCAACTGCGTCTCGACGTTGCCGCGGACAAGACGCGAGCCGAAGCCCCGCCGCGTCGGCGCCGACGCCGGCGGACCGCCCGCTTCCTCCCACACCAGCGTCAGGCCGCCGTCTGCCGCGACCGACCAGGAAACGCCCACGCGGCCATCCGGCACCGAAAGCGCGCCGTGCTTGGCCGCGTTGGTCGCCAGTTCGTGCAGCACCATGCCGATCGCCTGCGCGGCCCCGGCGGACAGCACCAGCGAAGGGCCAGCCCTGTTCACGCGGCCGGCCGAGCGATAGGCGGCCAGTTCCTCGTCGACCAGCGTGCCGATGTCCGCCCCCTCCCAACGGCTGCGGGCCAGCAGCGTGTGAGTGCGGGCAAGCGCGCTGATGCGCCCGTCAACGGCATCCAGGAAGCCTTCCTTGGTGTCGGCGTCGGTCAGGCGGACCACCGCCTGCACCACCGCCAGCACGTTCTTGGCCCGATGGTCCACCTCGCGCACCAGCAGTTCCTGCGCCTCGTCGGCGCGCCGGCGTTCCGTCACGTCGACCAGCAGCAGGAACACGCCGGACGGCCGTGCCTCGCCCATCAGGCGCTGTGGAATGGCGTCGACGACCAGCCAGCGCCGTTCGTCCCGCGCGGCGTTGCGGCCCCCCATCATCACGCCCTTGACCACCTCGCCGGTGCGCAGCGCCACCATGGCCGGAAGTTGCGCCACCGTCAGCGGCTGGCCGGCGGCATCGATGAAGCCCCACCGAGGATCATCGACCACCCGGCCGGCCAGACGATCCGCAGGCACCCCGAAGATCTCCCCCGCGGCGGCGTTGGCCGCCTGCACGGTGCCCCCGGAGTCCAACAGGATGACGCCCTGGGTCAGCGTCTCGAACAGGCTGCGGAAGCGCGTCTCGCTCTGCCTCAGGGCCGCCTCGGCCCGCTCCACCGCGGCGAGGTGCTCCTCCTTCACGGTCAGCGTCGTCTCGGCCCGCTTGCGGCGGTCGATCTCGGCCGACAGGCGCCGCTCCCGCCGCCACGCCATCCGCACCGCCGTCGCCAGCACCGCCGACGTGGCCGCCGCGAACAGAAGGATGATGGCACTCCGCCACCACCAGTCGCTCAGCACCGCGCTGCGGTCGAGGCCCAGGGCAATGTAGGCCGGGTACGCCCCCAGCTTGGCGACGCCGTAGATGCGCTCGCGCCCGTCGGTGCCGGAGCGCTGCTGGTAGGTGGCCACGTCCTGCGTGCGGATGACGGAGAAGAACGGCGACGCTTCGGGGATGCGCGGCGGCAGTTCCTTCAGGCCGGGGTAACGGGCGAGGATCTCGCCGTCGGCACGGATGATGCCGATGCTGTGCGACCCGTCCGGAACGACGTTACGCCAGAACTCCTCGAAGTAGGACAGGCTGATGGTCACCAGCACGATGCCGTCGAAGACACCCGTCGGGCTGCTCCGGCGCCGGCTGATGTTGAAGTTCAGGTTGCCCTTGATGCGGCCCTGGATCATCCGGCCGAGGTGCGTGACGTCCTGTCCCTTGAGAACCTGATAGTACTCCCGCTCGGTGACGACCGACGTGGGCATGGGAAAATAGTCGGCGCTGTTGACCGTCAGCCCGTCCGGCCGGACGAGCCACAGGCCGTCGATGTGCGGCGACTGCGCGGCGATGCCCTTGAGCAGCCGGTGCACGTCGTCCGACGCGGCGATGACGTCCCAGTCCATGCCGGAGATGCGCGCGTCGATCCAGGCGATCGCCGTCTCCTGCATCTCCAGCACCCGCAGGGCATGCTCGCGCAGGACGGTCGCCGTGTGCCGGGCGTCGGATTGCGCCCGGCTGACGGCAGCCTCGTAGGTCCACCAGATGATGGCACCGGCCACCAAGGCCGGGAGGACGAGGGACGCGACAAGGAGAAGGACCAGTGGACGCATGGCCGGCATCATAAGCGACGGTCAAGGTTTTGTTCCGAATATTTTTACGGACGCACCGTCCATGCTGCGCGGTCCTGGTTCCCCATTGCCTCCGGGCGGAACAGCCTCGACAGATTCATACGAATTGCTGCAATGTGTGATTGTCCGTTCTATTTTCGCGACCGTACCAAGCGTACATTTGAAACCATTTGCATCGCCCGGCGCCCCGCTGTCATGGTTCGCCCTGGCATGTGCGAGGGAGGCGACCTTTGGCCAAAGTCCGTTTCGGCGTGGCGAACCGGCTGACCGCCGGGCTGATCGGGCTGACCATGCTGACCGTGCTCGCCGCCGCGGTGGCGCTGTACGGCACGGCGCAGTTCCGGCAGGGCTTCGACCAGATCGCGCTCACCCGCTTCAGCCAGCTCATCGGCGTGGCGAAGCTGGCGCAGCAGAGCCAGATCATCGCCGCCACGGCGCCGCGCATCGTCGCCTCCGCCGACCGCTTCGAACTCGACCGCCAGGTGCAGCACGCGCGCGACCTCTTCGTCCTGCTGGACGCCGCCTTCAGCGAGGTGGAGCGCACAACCGCCGACAGCGGCCAGTTGGCGGCATTGGCCCGCTTCCGCCCGCTGATGGAAGAAAACCTCAAGCGCCTCGCCGATCTCGTCGCCGAGCGCCTGGAGGCGGAGCGGCGCCTGCTCGCCGACATCAACGACCTCGACCGTCTGGCGCGCGACGCCCGGCGCGCCCAGGACCGCACGGCCGAGGTGCTGACCGCCCGCATCGAATTCCTGGTGGGCCAGACCGACGACGGCACGCTCGCCCAACTCGTCAGCGCCGTCGAAAGCCTGCGTCTCGCGACCAACGACGTGAGCGAGGCGGTGGACACCATGCTGCGGGTGTCCGCCATCACCAACCCAGCGCCGCTCGGCCGCATGGAGAGCGAGGCGCGCACGTTGCTCCAGCGCGCCCGGTCCTCGGCGCGCGAACTGGCCCCGGCGTTGGCCGACAACCTGCTGACCGTCATCGACGGCGTCGCCGCCCGATCGGAGGGCGACGACAGCATCTTCACCGCGCGCCGCCGCCAGCTCGATCTCGGCAACCGCATGCAGGGGCTGCTGGCGCAGAACAACCTGGTGATCGGCCAGTTCGTCTCCACCGTGTCGCGCCGCTTCATCGGGCTGCAGCAGGAGATCGCGTCCGAACGCGGCGACTTCAGCGACTTCATCGGCACCGCGTTCAACGCGCTGCTGGCGATCATCGCCGTGGCGGTGCTGGCGGCGCTGCTGGTCTTCCTCTACGTGCGCTCGCGCGTCGTCCGCCGGCTGTCCGAACTGCAGCACTGCATGACCGCCAACGCCGAGGGGCACGCGATGCCGGTGCCGGTCGGCGGCCATGACGAGATCGCCGACATGGGCCGCGCCTTCCAGCACTTCGTCGACGAGGTGGCCCTGCGCGAAGCGGAACTGGCCCGCAAGTCGGCCCAGCTCGAGGCCGCCATGATGGCCATGCCGAACGCCATCATCATGACCGACCGCAACACCGACGTCGTGCTCTACAACCAGCGCTACCGCGAGGTCTGGCGCAACACGCCGGACGGCGAACTGGCCGGCCGCCCCTTCCGCGAGCTGCTGGAATCCGGCGTGCGGGCCGGCAATTTCGGCGACGGCGGCGCCACGGGGATCGTGGACGCCGTGCTCACCACCATGCGCGACGGTGTGGCGATGCACCACGAGCAGCCGCTGCCCGACGGGCGCACGGTGCTGGTCCAGGGCAACGCGGAACGGGACGGCGGCTACGTCTTCACCTACACCGACATCACCGGCCAGAAGCGCACCCAGGCCGCCCTGCACGACGCCAAGGAGGAGGCGGAGCGCGCGCTGGACCGCCTCGCCGCGGCGCACGCCGAGTTGAACCGCGCCAACGCCTCGATCAACGAGGGCATCCGCTACGCCCGGCGCATCCAACTGGCGCTGCTGCCCGGACGCAACGCGCACGGCGGCCTGCTGGAGGACATCGCCGTCGCGTGGCAGCCGCTCGACGCGGTCGGCGGCGACTATTACTGGATCGGCGAGATCGGCGGGCGCTGCATCATCGCCGTCATGGACTGCACCGGGCACGGCGTGCCGGGCGCCTTCATGACCGCCATCGTCGCCTCGGCGCTCACCCGCATCCTCCAGGACCACGGCCACGAGGACCCGGCGCGCATCCTGGCGCTCATGAACGCCCTGGTGCGCAAGGCGCTGCGCCAGGATGCCGAGGACGACGACCGCACGTCGAACGACGGACTCGATGCCGCCGTCTGCGTGATCGACCCGGCGGCGCAGCGGCTGTCCTTCGCGGGCGCCAACCTGCCGCTGCTCTACCACGCCGACCGCGAGTTGCACCTGATCAAGGGCAACCGGCACAGCCTGGGCTACCGCGACTCCCGCCCCGACTTCGCCTTCCAGCGCCACGATCTGGCCCTGCGGCCGGGCATGCGCTTCTACCTTTTCACCGACGGCGTCATCGATCAGGTCGGCGGCCCGTCGCGCCGGCTGTTCGGCCGCCGCCGCCTGCAAGAGGCCCTGCGCGCCGCCCCCGACCTTCCCATGGACCAGCAGCTCGACCGGCTGCTCGGCACGCTCGCCGCCTACCGCAACGGCGAGGCTTTGCGCGACGACCTGACCTTCATCGGCTTCGTGCCGCGCGTCAGCGCCATGGCGGAGGAAGACCGGCCGCTGGAGGTCGAAGCGGCGGAGTGACGCCCGACGTTGGGTTTTCGCTGGCGCTCAACCCAACATCGCGATCTCTCCTCACCGCATCGGCGGCGCCCACAACAGGCCGCCGTCGCGCCAGAGGGCGTTGCTGGCGCGGGGCAGCTTGAGCCGCGAGCCCTCGCCCAGGTTGCGCGCGAAAATCTCCCCGTAGTTGCCGACGGCTTTCACCACCCGGTACGCCCAGGCGTCATCGAGGCCGAGCGTCTTGCCGAAGCCGGGCTCGGCGCCCAGGAAACGCCGCACCTCCGGCGAACCCTCCTTGCGCAAGCGGTCGGCGTTGGCGGCGGTGACGCCCATCTCCTCCGCCTCCAGCGTGGCATGGACGACCCAGCGGACGACGCTGGCCCACGCCTCGTCGCCGGCCCGCACCACGGGTGTCAGCGGCTCCTTGCTGATCAGTTCGGGGAGGAGCGCGAACTCCGCCGGGTCCGACGCCAGCGACAGCATGACCGAGGCGAGGATCGTGTAGTCCGTGCTGGCGGCGTCGCACCGCCGCTCGGCCAGCGCGCTGAACGCCGCCTCGATGGTCGAGAATTCCATGATGTTCAGGCCGAGCCCCTTGGCCGTGTTGTAGGCCTTGAGGTTCTCGAGCGACGTCGAGTCGCTCTCCACGCACACCGAGGCGCCCTTCAGATCGGGAATGTGCCGGTATTTCGCCTTGCGGCTGACCAGGAACGCCTGACCGTCGAACAGGTAGGGTGCCGTGAAGGACAGCTCCATGCCGGTGGCGCGCGACAGCGTCCAGGTGGTGGCCTCCACCAGGACGTCCAGCTCCGGAGAACGGATGGCGTCGAAGCGGTTGTTGGTGCCGACCAGCACGAACTCCACCCCCTCGGTGCTGCCGGTGACGGCGGTGGCGATGGCGCGGCAGAAGTCCGGGTAGAAACCGACGAATCGCCCCTCCACGTCGCGCGCGGTCAGCGACTCGCCGAGCGGCGTCACGCCGCAGCGCAGCGTGCCGCGCTCGCGGATTTCATCCAGTTTGGACGTCTGCGCCGAAGCGGATACACTCACCCCCATGAACAAGCCGAACAGCATCAGCGAAATCGTTCGCCGCATCGCCACATCCCCCCTTCGCCCTTTGGAAACCGCCTGCACGCACCCCGTCTCGGCAGCCGGGCGGATGATAGCGCATCGGTCCGGGCGACGGCAGACTTGCATATCCGCGCATGCACTAGTAAGGATGCCCCTATTCGTGCACAGGTGGTCCTACCGCCACGGGGTCGATTGAAGTATGTCCGCTCCTGTAATCGTTGTGGTTGAGGATGAGGCATCGCTGCGCCGCGATATGGTGGAATACCTGCGCGGCTGCGGGTTCGACGCGGTCGGCGCCAAGAGCGGGCGCGAACTGGACGACCACCTTGCCACCCGTTCCGTCGCCATCGCCATCCTGGATGTCAACCTGCCGGGCGAGGACGGCTTCAAGATCGCCTCTCGCCTGCGCGACGGGCGCGGCACCGGCGTCATCATGGTGACGGCGCGCGGCTCCACCGTGGATCGCGTCGTCGGGCTGGAGATCGGCGCCGACGCCTACCTCGTCAAACCGGTGGAGATGCGCGAGTTGGAGGCGCAGGTCAAATCGCTGCTGCGCCGGCTGGACGGCACCTCCGTCGCCCGCCCGACGGCCAGTGCCCCGGCCGCCGAAACGGGGGCCGCGGACGAAGAACCGCGCTGGCTGCTCAACACCACCGACTGGTCGATCACCAGCCCGGCCGGGGTGCGCGTCGGCCTGACCAGCACGGAGATGAAGCTCATCACCCTGCTCGCCGCGCAGGCGCGCCAACCGGCATCGCGCGACCAGATCTCGCTGGCCATCTACAACCGCCGCTGGAACCCCGAGGACCGCTCGATCGACACCGTCGTCGGCCGCCTGCGCCACAAGATGGAAGGGGCCGTGGGCGAGACGCCGCCGCTCAAATCGGTGCACGGCGTCGGTTATGTCTTCTCCGCCCCGGTGCGGATGGTGTGAAGCCAGCGCCCTACGCCGCCGGCGCCACGCGCGGAAAGGTGATGGTGAACAGCGTCCCCCGCCCCGGCGCGTCGCCCACCGTGATGCCGCCCTTGAGCGGCCCGACCGCGAGGTTGTGCACCACGTGCAGGCCGAGGCCGCTGCCGCCCTCGCCCCGGCGCGTGGTGAAGAAGGGATCGAAGACCTTCGGCATGATCTCCGCCGGTATGCCCTTGCCATCGTCGGCGTAGGTCAGCGACACGGTGTCCGGGTCGGGCTGCGCCACGGCGATCGTGATGTGCCCTTCCCGTCCCGGGTCGAAGCCGTGCTGGAGCGAGTTCATCACGAGGTTGGTGAGGATCTGCGACAGGGCGCCGGGAAAGCCGTCCACCGTCAGCCCGGCCGGGCAGTCCACCGACACCGTGTGGTTGCCCTGGCGCAGCTTGGGCTGCAGGCTGACCAGCGTCTCCTGGATGTAGGCGTCCAGCGCGAAGCTGCGCCGCTCGGCGCTGGCGCGGTCCACCGCCACCTGCTTGAAGCTGTTGATGAGCTGCGCCGCCCGCTCGCAGTTGGCGAGGATCAGCGCCGTCGTGTCGGTGGCGGTGGCGAGGTAGCGGTTGAAGTCGTTGCGGCCCAGGCCGCCCTGCTCGGTCAGCGCCTTCAGCTTGCCCGTCGCGTCGGCGAGGTGCGAGGCGCAGGACACGGCGATGCCCACCGGCGTGTTGATCTCGTGCGCCACGCCGGCCACCAGGGCGCCCAGCGAGGCCAGCTTTTCCGACTGGACCAGCACCTCCTGCGCTTCCTGCAGGCGGGCCAGCGCGGTCTCGGCCTCCTGGCGGCGGCGTTCCAGCTCCTGGTTCACGGTGGCGAGCTGGCCCTGCAGGCGGTCGCTGAAGCGCACCAGCCGGCGCTGCTCGCGGTAGCTGCGGGTAAACGCCTCCAGCAGTTCGTTGAAGCCGGCGCTGCACTCCGGCGCCGCTTCGGCCAGCCGTTCGCCCAGCGCGCGCGCGCGCTCGATGGCCTTCTCTTCGGCGTCGAAGAGGTTGAAGCTCATGGGGCTCCGTCCGCGCCGCCTTCCACCAGATTGAAGGTGACGTCCTCCAGATCCTCCGAGAAGTCCTCGCCGAACTCGCGCATCGCGTCGTCGCCGGCCTCGAAGCGCCAGTTCACGGTGACCGCGCGCCCGTCGCGGGCCGCCGCCTCCAGCATCTGGAAGATGTTCATCAGCGCCTTGGCGCTGGAGCTGTTGAAGTACACCAGTTCGATGTCGAAGCGGATGGCCCCGCCCGGCTCGGCGAGGAAGCCGCGCAGCGCGGTGAACACCGGCCCGAAGAAGGTGGCCACGTCGTCCGGGTAGGATTCGCCGCTCAGGCGTAACACGCCGCCGTCGAAGTCGAAGTCGATCGCCGGGGTGCGTCCGGTCGGCGCGATGGTCAAGCGTTCCATGTCGGTCTCAGATCCGGACTTTCAGGCAGAAAAAGGTCTTCTCGTCGTCCATGGCGTGAAAATCGAACTCGATCGGCGCGCTGGCACGCCGGGCGATCTCGATCAGGCCGATGGTGGCGCCGCGGCTGCCCTCGTCCGGGGCTTCGCGAAGCTGCTCCCGGTAATAAGTCTTGATGGCGTCCTTGTCCAACCCTTGCAGGAAGTTCAGCCGCTCGCGCAGGCGCGGCACGTCCTGGTTGCGCACGGTGTTGCCGCAGACGATGAAGAACATCTTGTCCTCCATCCCTATGGTCACCATGCCGGCGCTGAGTTCGATGTTCTTGCCGTCGTTGCCGACGATCTTCTCGGCGGAATAGCGGATGATGTTCTGCATCTGCTCGACGAACACCGAGAAGACGCGGCGCACCGTCGGCCCGTCGGCGTCCTCCAGCGCCATCTTCTCCCGCAGGGCCTCGCCCAGGGAGTAGAGGATGCCCTCCGACAGGTATCCGCTGAACGAGAAGATGATCCCCTTGGAGTCGAGTTCGCGTTTGAACGCGGCGTACTGCTGCCCGAGCATGGAAGGTCGTCCGTTGCCACTTATGCCCAATATCTCACCATCGCCGGGCGAGGGCCACCGTGAACTTTTGATTTGCGAACTTTCGGTTGATGAAGGCTCAGCACCGGTGATCATCGGTTGCTTCTTCCATTCCCCGCTGCGGCGCACGGCAGCACGACCCGGAAGGTCGAGCCCGCGCCGACCACGCTGTCCACCGTGATGGCGCCGTCGTGCAGTTGCACGATCTGCTGCACCGTGTGGAGACCGATGCCGGTGCCCGGCACGCCGGCGGCGCTGGCACCCCGGAAGAAGCGCTCGAACAGCCGCGGGATCTCGCCTTCCGGGATGCCGCGGCCACGGTCCATCACCTCGACCACCGCCATGGCGCCGTCGCGCCCGCCGCGCACCGCCACATACGGCGTGTCGCTGGCGGAATACTTCACCGCGTTGCCGATCAGGTTGGTGAAGACCAGCCCCAGCAGGTGCGCATCGGCGGCGATGCGCGCCGGCAGCCCGTCCAGGTCGACCTCGAAGCGGTGGCCGGGGTACGCGATGCGGAAGCTCTTGAGCGTCGTCTCCAGCAGGGCGGTCAGATCCACGTCGCGCCGCTCCAGCACCAGCGATCCGGACTGCAGCCGCTCGTCGGTCAGGTATGCGTCGATCAGGACGGTCAGGCGCTGCACGCTGCCCCGCACGACGGCGAGACGGTCCAGCATCTCCGGATCCACCTTCTCCGCCCGCAACGCCATCAACTGGGCCGCGCTGTCGATGACGGCCAGTGGCGTGCGGAACTCGTGGCTGACCATGCCCAGGAACTGGTTCTGGTTGTGCTTGGCCTCCATCTCACGCTCCAGCGCGGTCTCGACGCGGCGCTTGGCGGCGATCAGCGCCTGCTGGCTGGCTTCCAGTTCCGCCGTGCGCTCGGCCACGCGCTTCTCCAGCGACTGGCTGAAGGCCAGCATGTCCTCGTACAAGCAGACATTGTCGAAACCGATGGCGACGCGGCTGCAGAACACGTCCAGCAGGCGGTGGTCGTCCTCGGTGTAGGGCTCAGGCCGCTCCAGCACGAACACGGTGGTGCCGTGCTCCAGCGTGCGGAAGGCCAGCACGCAGCGCTGCGTGCCGAAGTTGCTGCGCTGCGTCTCGAACGCCTCCATCACCGCGGCGTAGATGTCGGCCGGCAACCCCTCTGCCCCGGCGACGCCGGCCAGATGGGCGAAGCGCCCGGTGCCGGCGATGACCCAGAGCTGGCGCGGCAGGTCGGCGCGGTCGCTGTCGCGGCAGGCCAGCACCGAACCGTGGACGTTGTCGACGACCCTGGGAAGCTGGTCGACCAGCCCGTCGACCAGGGCGCGCATGGAGCGCATCTGCAGGAGGGGCGAGGTGGCGTTGAGGATGCGCTCAAGCCCCTGGCGGTGGCGTTCGATGGTGACGATGTCGCGCCACGCACGCAACGCGCTGGCCAGCGCGGTGAACAGCTTCTGCGCCGTCAGCTCGTTCTTGCTCTTGTAATCGTTGATGTCGTAGGCGACAACCACATCGCGCTCCGGCGCCTGGCCCGGCTGGCCGGTGCGCAGGATGATGCGCATGCGCCCGTTGCCCAGATCCTCGCGGATGTAGCGGACGAGGCGCAGGCCCGCGTCGTCGGTCTCCATGACCACGTCGAGCAGGGCCACGGGAATATCCGGCCGGCTTGCCAGCACGGCACGCGCTTCCGCACCGGAGAGCGCGCTCACCACCTCGAACGGTCGCCCTTCGAATTCGAAGTCGCGCAACAGCACCGTGGTCATGGTGTGAACCTGCGGGTCGTCGTCCACCACCAGCACCGGCCACGGCTCGGCAAACACAGGTGCGGGAAGCTCGTCCTCGTCCTCGCGGAACAGAGGCTCGTCGACCGCCATGCTCATCCCGGCACCTTCAATCCTGCGCTTCCTCGCAGGGTGAAGGAAGCATCGCCGCTCGGCTACCGTCAAACGATGAATTGCGACAAGCGGCATCGAATCGCACCGGACAGCAACGCTGCCCAGCGCCGAGGACCGTCGCAAATGGTCACATCTTGGCGAACATCGTGGCAAATCCCTGCCTTTGAAGGATACCCCCCGACCTGCCCAAGGCCTACCTTGGCGGTAGCATATTGGAATGGGCGGACCAGGGAGATGGAATGGGCGAACCCGACGAGACAGGCCGCGAGACGGTGGAGTCGCGGGTCGAGCGCGTGCGGCGCCTGCTGCGCAGCCTCGACCGCCGCACCGTGTCCCGGCTGTTCGACGCCGTCGCCCCCGATCCCCGCGACGGCGGGGCGCGCCCCGCCCACGTCGGGGCGGCGCTGCTGGACGTGCTGAACGGACGGCGGCGGGCGCACGCCCGCCGACTGTGGACCCAATGGGTCGAGCCGGCGATGCTGCGCGATACCGTGACCCTGGCACGCCCGCACCCGGTGCCAGGCTGCATTCACTTCGTGGACGTCGCCGGCTGGTGGACGGCCCTGTCGCGGCGCATGGCCCCGCTGGTTGCCGAGATCCAGGACATCACCACCGCGCGGGCCCAGCGCATGCCACTCGACACGGTGCTGGCCTCGCCAGACGCGGCGCGCTGGACCGCGGATCTGCGCCGCTGTTCCCTGGCCGAACTGGACGCCCTGCGCGACAGCCCGCTCGCCCGCTGCGCCGTCCTGGCCGAGGTGAACGCGGAACGCCAGCGGCTGGCGGCCGGCATCGACCTGCGACTGCTTGGCGATAGCGACCTCATGGCTTTCCACGCTATGCTCGAAAGCCCGCCCGGCCTGAGCGCATGATGCCAGCCCTCGATGTCTTCGCCCTCGCCCTCATCGTTCTCAGCACCGCGGCCCTCGGCCTGATGATCGTGATCGAGGCGTCGCGAATCAGCGTCCTCAGCGGCCGCCAGTCGCTGCTGCGCAAGCGTCTTGCCGACCACCGCAGGGAACTGGGCCTGCTGCGCGGCCGGGTCGAGGAGGCGGAGGAGATGGTCCGTCGGCGCCAGGAGCAACGCGCCGAGTTGGACGCGCAGCGCGCCCGCGTCGTCTCCCTCGCCGCCTCCATCCAGGCCGACAAGATCGAACTGGTGCACGAACTAGGCGGGCCGGATCCGGGCAGCGTGCTGTATCAGTGCGTGCTACGCACGGCACCCGACTTCGGCCGGATCGATCCACGGAACATGATCTTCGCGCGCGATATCTGGCAGCGGAAAAACTGCGCCCACATCTGGGCCGAATCGCCGGACGCGGCGCACGCGGCGCTGCTGCGCGCCTTCCATCCCCGCTCCGGTGTCCTGCCCGGACGCATCGAACGGTTCACCGACGCCCACCCCGAACCGCCGCGGGGGATGACATGACGATGCTGCTCCTCTACGCCAGCGTTGTCATGCTGGCGCTGGGCGTCTTCGCCAACCGTGCGGTGGCCCGCCGCCTCGTCATGACGCGGCGCGGCATGGCCGCCGACGAACACGCGATGCGCGAGCTGGACCACGACATGCTGGCCGCGCAGCGCGCTTTGCGCGCCGCCGAGCGCCAGCTCGAAGAGGCGGACGCCCGCATCGAACAGGGCCGCACCGCCCTCCAGGCCGCCGAGGAGGAACTGGACAAGACCCGCCGCACGCCCGTCGAACGCTTCCACGTCTTCGACCGGCTGGAGCCGCGGCCCGGCATCATCTGGGCGGCGCGCGTGGAACTGGCCACCGACGCTACCTCCGGCACCACGCGCCTTGCGGCGGCCTGGGGCGGGGCACGCACCTATCTCATCGCTGCCGCCAGCCAGCGCGAGGCGCTCGACCGGCTGGTCCAGCGCTTCCCGCGCAACACCGGCTATACCGTGGGCACCATCTCGCCCTGCGGCCTGTTCGCCGCGCGCAAGGACCGCCCGGGCCGGACCGACGAGGCGCCCATCCTCATCGGCTCCGACCGCAAGCGGGCTTGAGAGCCCCCGCTCCTCCCCCTCACTCCTCGATGAAGCGGGCGAAGGCCGACAGCGGCTCGCGGTCGGTGCGGAAGCCGTTCTCGGGTGCCGCGGTGTCCTCCAGGCCGATCGCCATACCGCACACCACCACCTGATCCTCGGGGATGCCGAGCTGGGCGCGGATCTGCGTGTGGTAGGGGGCGAAGGCCGCCTGCGGGCAGGTGTGCAGGCCCACCCCGCGCGCCGCCACCATGATCGACTGCACGAACATGCCGAGGTCCAGCCAGCTTCCGATCTCCAGCTCCCGATCGATGGTGACGATCAGCCCGACCGGCGCGTCGAAGAAGCGGAAGTTGCGGGCGTGTTGCTGGCGCATGCGTCCGGCATCGGCCTTGCCGATGCCCAGCGCGCCGTACAGCCCCCAGCCGCAGGCCCGCCGGCGCGACAGGTAGGGCTCGCTGAATCGGCGGGGGTAGTAGTGGTAGGGCCACTCCGGGTCACCGCCTTCCAGGAAGGCGTCCACCAGCACGCCACGCAGCCGCTCCAGCGCCGTGCCCGTCACCACCGTGACCTTCCACGGCTGGATGTTGGAGCCGCTGGGCGCCCGGCTCGCCACCGTCAGCAGGTGCTCGACGACGAAGCGCGGCACCGGCACCGGCAGGAAGGCGCGCACCGACCGGCGGCCGGTGATCGCCTCCTCCGCGCTGCCGGCGGGTGTACTCCCGGCGCGGCGCACGGTGTCGTCCCAGGCAGCCCAGTCGGCCGCCGTCGTTTCCTCCAGGCTCATGCTGTTTTCCTTGGTGTCAGAGGGTAACCGGGTGGAGGTGCTCCACCGTGAATCCGAAACGGGCGGCCAGCCGCTCGCCGACGCGAAGCCGGTGGCAGACGCGGGGATCGGCTTCCAGACACAGGAGGCAACTGCGGCGCGCGCCGGCCAGTTCGGCGGCGCGGTGCAGATCGGCCTCTGCCTCCGGGGTGTCGAGGCGTTCCTCGACGATGTTCCAGAAGCGCGGGTGGTCGTTGCGGCGCGCCGCCTCCCGCCCTTCGGCCGGGGTGCCCAGCGCCTTGAGGTGGACGTAGTCGATGCCGGCCTCCTGCAACGCCGCGCGCAACGGCCCCTTGGAGAAGCCGGCGCGCCGAGACAGCGGCAGTTCGCGCACGTCCAGCACCGCCTCCACGCCGGCCTCGCGCAACGCCGCGATCAGCGCGTCCGGCGAGGCGCGCTCGTAGCCGATGGTCCAGATCACCGGCGCCTGCGGCATGCGGATCCCCCGAAGGATGGTGGTGCCCGCGAAGAGATGAGCCCGGCCGCGCCCCCGGACAAGTCCACATTGCGGCATGGGGTGTATGCAAACACCCGCATGGCCCCGCCAGTGTCGGGCGATTAAGAACGAGGCACAACGCCAATTCACGAGGAAACGCATGCTGACGCTCTACTACTCGCCCGGCGCCTGCTCCCTGGCCTCCCACGTCACCCTGGAAGAGACCGGCGCCCCGTTCGAGGCGCATCGGGTGACGCTGGCCAAGGGCGAACAGCACACGCCGGAATACCGGGCGATCAACCCGCGCGCCCGCGTGCCGGCCTTGCGCATCGACGGCGGCGATGTGCTGACCGAGAATCCGGCGATCCTCACCTACCTCGCCCGGCGGTTCCCCGAGGCGAAGCTGCTGCCCGCCGATCCGCTGGCCGAGGCGCGCTGCCTGTCGATGATGGCCTTCCTGTCGAGCAGCGTGCACCCGGCCTTCGCCCACATCTTCCGCCCCGAGCGCTTCGCCGACGACGCCTCGGCCCACCCGGCGATCAAGGAGACCGGCCGGCGCGTCTTCTTCGACCACCTGAAGGAGATCGACGGGCTGCTGGCCGGCAAGGAGTGGGCGCAGGGTTCGTTCACGGTGTGCGACCCGTACCTGCTGGTCTTCTACTGGTGGGGCATGCGCATCGAGTTGCCGGTGGCGGAACTGCCCAACTACACCGCGCACAAGCAGCGCATGCTGGCCCGCCCGGCCGTGCGCCGCGCCATCGAGCGCGAGGGCATTCCGCTGGCGTGAGCCGGCGCGGCGGTGGTCAGGTCAGCGGCCTGACCACCCGCCCCTCGGTCCAGGCCAGGATGTCCTCCAGCGCCTCGCGGTAGAAGGTGGCGTAGTTCTCCTCGGTCACGTAGCCGACGTGCGGCGTCAGCACCGTGTTGTCCAACGCCAACAGCGGGTGGCCGGGCGGCAGCGGCTCCACCGAGAACACGTCCAGCGCGGCGCCGGCGATGTGGCGCTTGTCCAGCGCATCGAGCAGGGCCGCCTCGTCCACCAGACCGGCGCGCGCGGTGTTGACGAACCACGCCGTCGGCTTCATGGCGGCCAGTTCCGCCGCCCCCACCACGCCGCGCGTGCGCTCGCCCAGCACGAGGTGCAGCGTCACCACGTCGCTGGTGGCGAACAGCTCCTGTTTCTCCACGCGGCGCACGCCCACCTCGGCGGCGCGGGCGTCGGTCAGGTTCTGGCTCCACGCCACCACCTCCATGCCGAAGGCGAGACCGACCTTCGCCACCTGCGCCCCCAGCTTGCCCAGCCCGACGACGCCCAGGCGCCGGCCGGCCATCGTCCGCGTCAGCCCGGTCTGCCAGCGGCCTTCGCGCAGCGCCCGGTCTTCCACCGGGATGCGCTTGGCGAGCGCCAGGATCAGGCCCCAGGTCAGCTCCGCCGTCGGCGTGCCGCCGATGGCGGTGCCGCACACGGGAATGCCGCGCACCCGGCAAGCGTCCAGGTCCACGGCGAGGTTCCGCATTCCCGTGGTGACCAGCAGCTTCAGGTTGGGCAGCCGCTCGATCAGCGAGGCGGGCACCGGCGTGCGCTCGCGCATGATGACCAGCACGTCGAAGGGCCGCAGCGCCGCCGCCACGGCGTCCTCGTCGCCCAGGTGCTCGTGGAAGACCTGGAGCTCGCTGCCGGCCGGCAGCCGTTCCCATTCGGCCAGGCCACGCGCCACGCGCTGGTAGTCGTCGAGGATCGCGATCTTCATACGCTGCGCCTTTGCCTTCCCGGTGTTGCATCCTCCTTTGTAAAGTGTTTTTCGGCGCCGGGGAACGGCACCGCATCGGCCCGGCCGGCGGTGAGGAAGTCGAGCAGCGGCGGGTTGACGCGCGCGGGATCCTCCTGGTGCAGCCAATGGCCGAGGTCGCCGAAGCGCACCAGTCGGCCGGCGTCGCAGCGCGCCAGCGCCGCATCGGCAAGCCCCGGCTCCAGGAAGGCGTCGCGATCCCCCCACAACACCAGCGCCGGCACCCGCACCCGCTCCTCGGGCGGTGGGGCGCGGCGGCGCAGCGCGCGGTACCAGTTCAGCATGCCCGTGACCGCGCCGGGCTGCGCCCATGCTTCACGGTATTGCCGCAGGTCGTCGGCCGTGAAGGTGCCGGGCCGGCTGGTGGCGAGCAGCGCGCGCCGGGCAAGCCGGAAGTCCCCGGCGCGGAACAGCCGCTCCGGCAGCCCGGGCAACTGAAAGGCCAGCACGTACCAGCTCCGCGCCAACTGGCTGGGGTGCCGCAGCGAATAGCGCAGCAGGGTCGCCGGATGCGGCGCGTTGAGGATGGCGGCGCGCTCCACCCGGTCGGAATGGCGCAATGCCAGCGCCCAGGCGACGATGCCGCCCCAGTCGTGGCCGACGACGGCGAAGCGGCGGCGGCCCAGCGCCCCGGCGAGGTCGACGACGTCCTGCGCCAGGCGTTCGAGGCGGTAGGCGTCGAGCCCCGCCGGCTTGTCGCTGGTGGCGTAGCCGCGCTGGTCCGGCGCCACCACCCGGAAGCCGGCCTCGGCGAGCGCTGGGACCTGCCGGTGCCAGCCGTGCGAGGCATCCGGAAAGCCGTGCAGCAGCACGGCCAGCGGCCCGTCCTCCGGGCCGGCCAGGACCGTGTGCAGACGCACGCGGCCCTGGCCCACGGCCACCATTCGTTGGATTGCCGGCCGCTCGGTCACCGGTGCCTCCCTCGTAGGGTTCGCTGCCCCTACAACGGCTCACCGGGCCTGCGGTTGCCGTCCCCGTCAGGCAACCCGGATGGAGGCCAGGAAGCGGTCGATCTGGCCGCGCAGCGCGTCGGCCTCGCGCGACAGGGCATTGGCGGCGGTCTTCACCTCGCCGGCGGCGGACTCGGTGTCGCGCGCCGCCTGCTCCACGCCGCCGATGTGCGACGAAACCTCGCCGGTGCCGCGCGCCGCTTCCTGCGTGTTGCGGGCGATCTCGCGAGTGGCAGCGTTCTGCTCCTCGATGGCCGCCGCGATGGTGGCGGAGATCTGGCTGATCGAACGGATCGTCTCGCCAATGCCGCGGATGGCGGTCACCGTGTCGCCGCTCACCGCCTGGATTTCGGCGATCTGCTGGCTGATCTCCTCCGTCGCCCGCGCGGTGGAGGTGGCAAGGTTCTTCACCTCCTGCGCCACGACGGCGAAGCCCTTGCCGGCCTCGCCCGCGCGGGCGGCCTCGATGGTGGCGTTCAGCGCCAGCAGGTTCGTCTGGCTGGCGATTTCGGTGATAAGGTGGGCCACCTCGCCGATCTTGGCGGCGGCGGCGGCCAGACCCTCCACCGTGGTGTTGGTGCGGGCGGCCTCGTTCACCGCGTCTGCGGCGATGTGGTTGGCCTGTTCGATCTGCCGGCCGATTTCGCCGATGGAGGCGGTCAGCTCCTCCGCCGCCGAGGCCACCGTCTGCACGTTGGCGGAGGTTTCCTCCGACGCGGCGGCGACGGCGGCGGTGCGCTCGTGCGTCGCTTCGGCGGTGTGGTCCATGCGCTCGGCCGTCCGCTGCATCTGCTCGGCGGCACCACCCAGGGTCTGGAGTTGGCCTGTGACGTCGCGCTCGAAGCCGCCGATCAACGACTCCACGGTGCGGCGGCGCTGCTCACGCCTGGCCTCTTCCTCCCGTTGCAGGGCCTCCAGGCGCTTCACCTCGCGCGCGTTGTCGCGGAAGGCGTGCAGCGCGTGCGCCAGCGTGCCGACCTCGTCGGTGCGGCCGTCGTCGAAGCGCTCCAACTCGACGTCCAGATCGCCCTGCGCCAAGCTCCGGGTGGCGCTGGCCAGCGCGGTCAGCGGCTTGGACACGTGCTTGCGCACGATCCACACCAGCAGACCCAGCGACACCAGGATGCCGACCGCCGACAGGCCGCCCTGCCACAGCACCGAATGCTGGTAGAGCGTGTCGCCGCTGGCCTGGGCCGCCTGCATCGCCTGCTTGGTTGCGGCGACCAGCTTGTCGGATTCGGCGTTGACGGCGAAGCGCGTGTCGCGCAGGTCGCTCATGATCGCCTGATAGGCGGCGTCCTTCTTCCCCTCGGCGGAGAGCTGGAAGATGCGCTGGGCAATCTGGTCGTAGGCGCCGGACAGTTCCTGGATGCGGCGGGCCGGGGCGGCGATGTCGGGCAGCGGGTTGGTGGCCAGGATGTCGCCGGCGAAGGTGGTCATGGCGGTCAGGCGCTGCTTGTAGCGGCCCTGGATGGTCTTGACGTCCTCCGGCTTGGAGGCGAGGACGGCGTTGGAAATGGCGATGGCCATGACGTTCATCTCCGCGTTGAGGCGCAGCGCCATTTCCAGACGCGCGGCGTCACGGTTTATGAACTCGGCGTTGCGCCCATGGAGAGTGGTCAGCGTGCCGATGCCGTAGGCCGCAATGGCCGCGGCGATGGCCGCCAGCAGCAGCGACGGCAGGAGGATCTTCGTGAAGATGCGGGCGTGGGCGAGCATCGCGTTGCTCCAGGGGGACAGGGCGTATGAATTACGTCTAAACTAATATACGCCCCTTTCCCGTTCCTTTACGGCGCGGCCCGCCGCCGCACGCTGATCAGCAGCACGCCCACCATGACCAGAACCGCGCCGGCCGCCTGCGCCGGGGTCACCGCCTCCCCCAGGATCAGCGCGCCAAGGGCCGCGGCGGAGACCGGCCCCAGGGCGCCCAGCAGGGCCACGGTGTTGGCGCCGACGCGCCGCAACGCCTCCGCCGTCATGAAGACGGGCAGGACCGTGCACGCCACCGCCATCAGCACCGACAGCGCGTACACCTGCCACGGCAGGTCGAGCGCGGAAAACGGGCGCAGCGCCACGAACTGGGCGATGCAGCAGACGCTGGCCGCCGTCATGCCGTAGGCGGTGAAGCGCATCGACCCCACCCGCTCCACCAGCCGGCTGCCGGCCACGAGGTAGACCGCGTAGCAGACCGCCCCGCCGAACACGAGGGCCGCTCCCAACGCGATGTCCGACCCGCCGTGCCCCCACTCGCTGGACAGCACCAGCGCCACGCCGACGTAGGAGATGACGAGCGACGCCACCTCCCGCCCGCGGATCGGCTTGGACAGGAACAGGGCGGAGAGCACCACGACGATGGTCGGGTAGAGGAACAGCAGCAGCCGCCCGATGCCGGCCGAGACGTACTGCAGGCCCAGGAAATCCAGGAAGCTCGCCACGTAGTAGCTGGTGATGCCCAGGGCCATGGTGGCCGCCAGCGTGCGCCCGGTCATCGGCACGCCGCCGCGCCGGGCGCCGCTCCACACCGCCACCGCCAGGAAGAAGGGCAGCGAGAACAGCATGCGCAGCATCAGGAGCGTGATGGCGTCGACGCCGTAGCCGTAGGCGAGCTTGATGATGACCGGTCGCACGGAGAAGGCCAGAACCCCGGCCGCCGCCAGCAGCAGGCCGCTGATCCAGTAGGCGGGCCGCTCCGTCACGGCCGGTTGAATGTCCGTCGCCTGCATGCCCGCCGCCCGTCGTGATTTCCTGTCTGTATACGACGGATGCGGCGCGGACGCTTGGGGTATCCAGTGGATTGCAGCCATGCACGGGCGGCGAGGGGACACGCGGACCTTGGGTTTTCGCGGCACTCAACCCAACCTACGGCTGACCGGTAGGTTGGGTTGAGGCCAAAGCCGAAAACCCAACGTCAGGCACCCGGCGTCACAGGCGCGTGCGCGCGAAGGGGTTGCGCAGGCGCGAGCCGAAGGCGGCGAGGCGGGATTCGCGCCAACTGATGGCGTTGATGCCGCCCGGTGGCGTCACCGTGACCGAGGTGACGCCGGGCTGGTTGCGCAGCCACCCTTTCAGCTTCTCCTCGATGCGGCTGACGTCCTGGTCGCCGGCGGCATCGATCTCGACGGAGACGTTGAGGCACGTCTTCATGGCTTTCCTCCCTCGTTGAAGCGTTCGCCTGAAAACAGGCGAGGCGGAGAAGCGCTCCCGCGCCAAATGCGGCGCTCCTTAACACGCACGGCGTGTCTATAATTTATTGACTCCACCGTTATGCAGCATAAAATGGCATAATACATTCTGAGGAAGCATTACTTTAAAGGAAAAGCAATGACGATTTGTCATGGCACGGCCAGCAACGATCCATACGCCGCCTCCTCCGGCCCCAACACAATTTACGCGTACGCCGGCAACGACACCATTCTTGGCAATACCGACACCGACTGGATCGACGCTGGCGAAGGCGACGACGCCGTGGCATCCGGCGGCGGCAACGACAGCGTTTACTGTGGCAACGGAAACGACTACGCCGATGGTCAGAACGAAAATGACGTTCTGGTCGGCGAGGCCGGAAACGACACGCTCTTTGGCGGCAACAACAATGATACGTTACTGGGCGGACCTGGTAACGACATGCTGATTGGGGACGAGGGGTCCGAAGCCGGACAAGACCTGCTGTCAGGCGGCGCCGGTACGGATTATCTCGAAGGCGGAAACTACAACGACCGCTACTTTTTTACCTTTAACGCCGACGGCCGCGACGAAGTCTACGACACCAGCGGCGAATATGACTGGCCGCACATCGGCGGCGTCAGCAACTTGACCGCGCTTGCTTTTTACCGGGGCAACGCGCTGGGCTTCAGCTCAAATGACCTGATTGTCACGACGACCGCAGATGCTTCCGACGGCGTGCTGAGCGAGTTCGTTCTCATCGATGATTTCTGGAACGGAAGCGCCGCCGGATTTGGCCGGATCGAATACCTTTATGTAAACGGCACCACGCATTGGTTCAACAACGTGGTTTGGGGAATGTAGATCAACGGCGATCGGGGGTGGGGAGGGCGCAAAACCCTACCCCCGAACCTCCTTCGCGTACGAAATCCGATATCCACCATGTCAATTCCTCGCTAAAACCGTATTTAATCCAGACACAATAAATGCGGCAACATAAGATATTTGGATATCACGCCAGATATCGTTTATAATTGCATGCGATGCGATAATACAGAGTTTCTTTACCTCCGACAATTCACTCAACATCGGTCGGCACACGAGACAAACAACACAGCGAGAACGATGCCATGGCCATTGACAACATCGGGCAAATCGGCAACATCGCATCCCACTCTGGCACTCTTTCCAGAACAGCCGTGGCGACGACCGCCACGGGCCGAACGGGCGCATCCCCTTTGCCGAACGGTTCTGGCGGATCAGGCGATACGGTAACGCTGAGCAAGCTGGGGCAGGCGCTGACCGGACAGGCCGCCGAGGTGTTCGGGTATCTGGATCCGAAGTCCCGCAAGGCGCTGGACGACGTCGTCGCCAACGGTCAGGCCAGCGTCAAGGATGTCGTGCTTGCCTTGCAAGGCGAAGCAAAGTTCGCCCTCTTCCAGCGCACCCTCGGGGAGACGGCCGACACATCGGAAGAGGCTGACGCGTCGCGCCAGATCACCGAACAGCGGGCCGCCTTCCGCAACTTCCGCCAGGAAAGCGCCGGCAAAAGGCGTGAGATCACGGCGTTGACGGCGGCTTTCGAATCCGGCGCGATCGGCGGCGACGAGGCGCTGAAGCAGATCGGCGACAGGATCGGCGAGATGAAGGGTATCGCCGCCAAGCACGGGCAGGACGGAGAGCCCGGCTTTGTGGGCGCGCTCGATCATGGTGCCACGGTCTTCTCATCCAAGGCCAGCCGGATTCTTCAGGCCGGCGACGGCCAGGGCGGAACCTCGATCGCCTCCCAGGAAGAACAGGATGCCATGTCGAAGCTCGGCTCGCTGGGCTTCGACGCAACGATGTACCGTGATGCCTTCGCCCGCTTTGCGGCGGATCGGACCTGAACGTCGCATGCCCGGGCGAACCGGCCGGACCCGTGGATGACCACGGATCCGGCCCGGCACGTCAGGCTCAGTGCACCGAGGCGCCCCGGCCGCCGCCGATGGCGAAGCCAAGCGGCGGGCGTTCCGGCGCCTTGAAGCCGTGGCTGCGGTCCTCCTCGACGCTGCGGCCGTCCAGGGCCAGATGGCCGTCGACCACCGACAGGGTCAGCGTGGTCCGCTCCTCGGCCTCGCGGTCGAGCAGCAGTTCGGCGATGGGGTCCTCGACGTAGGTCTGCACCGCCCGCTTCAGCGGCCGGGCGCCGAACGCCGGATCCCAGCCGAGGTCACCGAGACGGCGCCGCGCCTCCTCGCCCGCCACCAGCGTCAGGCCGCGCTCGGCCAGCCGCTCGTTGACGCGGGACAACTGGATGTCGACGATCCGCGCCATCTGCTCGCGCCCCAGGCGGCGGAACAGCAGCACGTCGTCCAGCCGGTTCAGGAACTCCGGCCGGAATGCCTTGCGCACCGCGTCCATCACCTCGACCCGGGCACCCTCCATGTCGTCGTCATCGTGGACGGCGGACAGCGCCTCGGCACCCAGGTTCGACGTCATGATCAGGATGGCGTGGCGGAAGTCTGCCGTGCGCCCCTGCCCGTCCGTCAAGCGCCCGTCGTCAAGGGCCTGGAGCAGCACGTTCAGCACGTCCGGGTGCGCCTTCTCGACTTCGTCGAGCAGGACGACCTGATACGGCCGGCGCCGGATCTTCTCGGCCAGCGTGCCGCCGTCGTCGTAGCCGACGTAGCCCGGCGGCGAGCCGACCATGCGGCTGACCGTGTGCTTCTCCATGTACTCCGACATGTCCAGCCGCGTGACCGCCGTCTCGTCGTCGAACAGGAACTCGGCCAGTGCTTTCGCCAGCTCGGTCTTGCCGACGCCGGTGGGCCCGAGGAACAGGAAGGAGCCGGTCGGGCGGTTGGGGTCCTTGAGGCCGGCGCGGGCGCGCCGCACCGCCTTCGACACCGCCCGCACCGCCTCCGCCTGTCCGACCACGCGGGTGGACAGCCGGTCCTCCATGCCCTTCAGGCGTTCGCGCTCGCCCTCCAACATGCGGTCCACGGGGATACCGGTCCAGCGGGTGACGACAGCGGCGATGTCCTTCGACGTCACCTCCTCGCGCTCCGTGCTGGCGCGGGATTCGGCCTCGGCCAGACGCTTCTCCAGGTCGGGGATGACGCCATAGGCCAGCTCGCCGGCCTTCGCCCAGTCGCCGTCGCGCTGCGCGCGCTCCAGCGTGGTGCGGGCCTGATCGAGTTCCTCCTTCAGGCGGCGGCCCTCGGTGCGGCGGCTCTGCGAGGCGCGCCACTCCTCCTCCATGGAGCCCTGGCGCTGCTCGGCCTCGGCCAGCTCGCCCTCCAGCCTCTCCAGGCGCTCGCGCGAGGCGGCGTCGGGTTCGGCCTTCAGTGCCTCGCGCTCGATCTTCAGTTGCGCCACGCGGCGGCCGACGGCGTCCAGCGCCTCCGGCTTGCTGTCGATTGCCATGCGCAGGCGGCTGGCGGCCTCGTCCACAAGGTCGATCGCCTTGTCGGGCAGGCGGCGGTCGGCGATGTAGCGGGCGGACAGGCTGACCGCCGCGACCACCGCCGCGTCGGCGATGCGCACGCCGTGGTGCACCTCGTACTTGCCCTTGATGCCGCGCAGGATCGACACCGCGTCCTCGGCCGAGGGCTCGTCCACGTTCACCGGCTGGAAGCGCCGCGCCAGGGCTGCGTCCTTCTCGATGTAGCGGCGATACTCGTCCGGCGTGGTGGCGCCGACGCAGCGCAGCTCGCCGCGCGCCAGCGCGGGCTTCAGCATGTTGGCGGCGTCCATGGCGCCATCGGCGCGGCCGGCGCCGATCAGGCTGTGCAGCTCGTCGATGAACAGGATGATGCGCCCGTCCGCCGCCTGCACCTCCGACAGGACGGCCTTCAGCCGCTCCTCGAACTCGCCGCGGAACTTGGCGCCGGCCAACAGGGCGGTGAGGTCGAGCGCCAGGACGCGTCGGTCCTTCAGCCCCTCCGGCACGTCGCCGGCCGCGAGGCGCTGGGCCAGCCCCTCGACGACGGCGGTCTTGCCGACGCCGGGTTCGCCGATCAGCACCGGGTTGTTCTTGGTGCGCCGGGCCAGGACCTGGATGGTGCGGCGGATCTCGTCGTCGCGCCCGATGACGGGGTCCAGCCGGCCCTGCCGGGCCTCCTCGGTCAGGTCGCGGGCGTACTTCTTCAGCGCGTCCCAGCTCTGCTCGGCGCTCTCGTCCTCGGCCTTGCGGCCCTGGCGCAGGCGCTGGACGGCGCCGGTCACGCCGGCCGGATCGACGCCGGCGCGGGCGAACAGCGCGTGCATGGGGCCGCTCTGCGCCGCCAGGCTCTCCAGCAGGCGTTCAGCGGTGACGAAGCGGTCACCGGCCGTGCGCGCCGCCTCGACCGAGCCCTGCAGCACCTCGGCCAGGGCCGGAGACATGTAGATGGGGTGCGGCCCCTGGCCGCCGTGGCGCGGCTGGCGGGCCAGCGCGTCGTCGGCGGCGCTGCGCAGCAGGTCGGGGTCGCCGCCGGCGTCGCGCACGACGCGCGCGGCCAGCCCGTCGGCGTCGTCCATCAGCGCCTTGACGAGGTGTTCGGGGAGAAGCTGCTGGTGACGGCCGGCAAGCGCGGCCATCTGGGCGGCCTGAAGCGCGCGCCGGGCGCGTTCCGTGAAGGTTTCGAAGTCCATTCGGCACTCCGCTATGGTGCCCGCCCTCCCATGAGGCGCGGGGAGCGCCGGCGGCGGCCCGCACATGCGCAGCCGCCCGTCGCCCGTACCGGAAAGATGGAAACGGGAAGGGGTTCGATCAAGATGGGTAGCGGGGCTGGGCAGCAGGCGCCGAGCTTCCTGGTCAATGCGACTCCCGCGGCACCGCCGCCCCGCGGCACCCGACCAGGAAGTCGAAGTCCGCGCCCTTGTCGGCCTGCATCACGTGACGGACGTACAGCGACTGGTAGCCGCCCTGCATGGCTGGTGGCGGCGGGCTCCAGGATGCCCGGCGGCGGGCCAGTTCGTCGTCGGGCACGTCCAGGTGCAGGCGGCGCGCCTCGACGTCCAGCTCGATGATGTCGCCGTCCCGCACCAGCGCCAGCGGACCGCCGGCCGCCGCCTCCGGGCAGACGTGCAGGACGACGGTGCCGTAGGCGGTACCGCTCATGCGGGCATCCGAGAGGCGCACCATGTCGGTGACGCCTTTTTTCAGCAGCTTGGGCGGCAGGCCCATGTTGCCGACCTCGGCCATGCCGGGATAGCCCTTGGGGCCGCAGTTCTTCAGCACCATGACGCAGGTCTCGTCGATGTCGAGGCCGGGGTCCTCGACGCGGGTCTTGTAGTGCTCGATGTCCTCGAAGACGACGGCCCGGCCACGGTGGCGCATGAGGTGCGGCGAGGCGGCGGACGGCTTCAGCACCGCCCCGTCCGGGGCGAGGTTGCCGCGCAGCACCGCCACCCCGCCGCTTGCCACCAGCGGATGGTCGAACGGCCGGATCACCTCCTGGTTCCAGTTGGGCGCGGTCTCGCAGTTCTCCCACAGGGTGCGACCGTTCACGGTCAGCGCGTCGCGGTGCAGCAGCCCCTGCTCGTCCAGCGCGCGGACCACGGCGGGGATACCGCCGGCGTAGTAGAAATCCTCCATCAGGAAGCGCCCGGACGGCATCAGGTCGACCAGCGTCGGCACCTCGCGCCCCAGCCGGTCCCAGTCGTCGAGCGTCAGGTCGACGCCCACGCGGCCGGCCATGGCGATCAGGTGGATGACGGCGTTGGTCGAACCGCCGATGGCGCCGTTCACGCGGATGGCGTTCTCGAAGCTCTTCTTCGTCAGGATGCGGTCGAGCGTCAGGTCCTCGCGCACCATCTCGACGATGCGGCGGCCGGCCATGTGCGCCAGCACGTTGCGGCGGGAATCGGCGGCCGGGGTCGCGGCGTTGTGCGGCAGGCCGAGGCCCAGCGCCTCCACCATCGACGCCATGGTGGACGCCGTGCCCATGGTCATGCAGTGCCCGACGGAGCGGGACATGCAGGCCTCGGCGTCCATGAAGTCGGACAGGCTCATCTTGCCGGCCTTCACGTCCTCGCTGAATTCCCAGACCGAGGTGCCGGAGCCGATCAGGCCGCCGCGATAGTGGCCGTTCAGCATCGGCCCGCCAGACACCACCAGCGTGGGCAGGTTGCAGCTCGCAGCCCCCATGACCAACGACGGGGTGGTCTTGTCGCAGCCGCACAGCAGGACGACACCGTCGATCGGATTCCCGCGGATCGACTCCTCCACGTCCATGCTGGCGAGGTTGCGGAACAGCATGGCGGTGGGGCGCAGGTTGGTCTCGCCCAGCGACATGACCGGGAATTCCAATGGAAAGCCGCCGGCCTCGTACACGCCGCGCTTCACCCGCTCGGCCAGGATGCGGAAGTGGGCGTTGCAGGGCGTCAGCTCCGACCAGGTGTTGCAGATGCCGATCACCGGGCGGCCGTCGAACAGGTGGGTGGGCAGGCCCTGGTTGCGCATCCAGCTTCGATGGATGAAGCCGTCCTTGTCGTTGCGGCCGAACCACGCCTGCGAGCGGAGCGGTTTCTTCGTATCGGTCATGCCGGTTCTCTCAATGAATTTCGTCGGCCTCGCCGATGGCGCTGGCCAGCACCTCGGCGTTGAAACCGGGGGCGCGGGCGGCGTCGAGGATCACCGCCTCGCGCCGGGCCAGCAGGTCGGACGTGGCGCGCACCCGGCGGGCGACGGCGTGCGGGATGACCACCGCGCCGTGCCGGTCGGCGTGCAACAGGTCGCCGGGGTGTACGGTCATGCCGTGCACGGTGACGGGCAGGCCGAACCGCTCGATGCGCACCCAGGCGTGCGAGGGGCCGACGCAGCCGGCCAGCATCTGGAATCCCGGCGCGCAAACGTCGAGGTCGCGGATGCTGCCGTCGGTGATGACGCCGAGCGTCCCCAGACCCTGGTGCACGGTGGTGTGCACCTCACCCCAGAAGGCGCCGAAGCCCGGCGGCTGGTCGAGATCCTGGATGACCACGATGCTGGGGCGCGGGGCGGCATCCACGTGCCGGTACCAGGCGAGGCGCGTCGCACGCAGCGTCGCGGCGTCCTCGCGCGGCGGGTGCATGGCGCGGATGGTGCCGGTCACCGCATAGCCGACCATGGGCCGGGCCTCGGGGCATGTGCAGATGAAGGGCCGGGTGGTGAAGCCGTGGCCGCGCCGCTCCGGCGCCAGCACCTCCAGCGCGTTGCAGATCGTGGGGGTGTCGAAGGATGCCAGTTCGTCCAGTTCGGCGTCGGTCAGGCGGTCGTCCATGCGCTCACTCCTTTACCGCGCCGGTCATGCTGGCGACGTAGTGTTCGACGAAGAAGGAATAAAGGATCGCCACCGGCAGCGAGCCCAGCAGCGCGCCCGCCATCAGCGAGCCCCAGTGGTAGACGTCGCCCTCCACCAGTTCGGTGATGACGCCGACGGGGACGGTCTTCTGCTCGGACGACTGGATGAAGGTCAGGGCGTAGATGAACTCGTTCCACGACAGGGTGAAGGCGAAGATGCCCGCCGAGATCAGCCCCGGCACCGACAGCGGCAGCAGGATCTTCACCAGGATCTGCAGGCGCGACGCCCCGTCCATCAGCGCGCATTCCTCCAGCTCGTACGGGATGGAGCGGAAATAGCCCATCAGCAGCCACGTGCAGAACGGGATGAGGAACGTCGGATAGGTGAGGATCAGCGCCCATTTCGTGTCGAACAGGCCATAGGCGTAGACCATCGACGCCAGCGGGATGAACAGGATCGACGGCGGCACCAGGTAGGCCAGGAAGATCGCCAAGCCCACGAACCGTGCGCCGGAAAAGCGCAGCCGCTCGATCGCATAGGCGGCGCACACCGCGCAGAACAGCGAGATGACGGTGGACACCACGGACACCAGCATGGTGTTCCACAGCCACTCCGGATACGGCGTGCGGAACAGCAGCTTCTCGATGTTGTCCAGCGTCGGCTGCACCACCCAGAACGGGCTGAAGTTCTGGTAATCGTACAGCTCCTCGTTCGATTTGAAGGCGGTGATGCCCATCCAGTAGAACGGGAACAGCAGCACGAACAGGAACACCAGCAGCGGGATGTAGACCGTGACCACCCGGCGCGGAATGGAGACGAGGTAGTCCATGCCGTCGGCGGGCGCGGTCTCGGACGTCGCTTTGCGGAACAGCGCCATGGTCGCCTCCCCTCAATCCCGGCCGCCCTGCTGCCAGCGCCGGCGCTGCAGGCCGAAGTAGCTGAACAGGATGGCCGCCAGCAGGAACGGAATCATCGACACCGCGATGGCCGCGCCCTCCCCCAGGTGGCCACCGGGGATGGCGCGCTGGAACGACAGCGTGGCCATCAGGTGCGTGGCGTTCAGCGGCCCGCCGCGCGTCAGCACGTAGATCAGCTGGAAGTCGGTGAAGGTGAACAGCACCGAGAAGGTCATCACCACGGCGATGATCGGCGTCAGCATCGGCAGCGTGACGAAGCGGAAGCGCTGCCACGCGGTGGCGCCGTCGATGGTCGCCGCCTCGTAGAGCGACGGCGGAATGGTCTGCAGCCCGGCCAGCAGCGTAATCGCCACGAACGGGATGCCGCGCCAGACGTTGGCGATGATGACGCTGGCCCGCGCCCACGCCGGGTCGCCGAGGAAGTTGATGTAGCGGTCGATCAGCCCCAGCCGGTGCAGGCTCCACGACACGATGGAGAACTGGCTGTCGTAGATCCACCAGAAGGCGATGGCGGACAGCGCGGTCGGCACGATCCACGGCAGCAGCACGATGGCCCGCAGGAACGCCTTGAACGGCAGGTGCCGATTGAGGATCAGCGCCAGCCAGAGGCCCAGCGCGAACTTGGCCACGCTGGCGACCACCGTGTAGAGGAAGGTGTTGAAGACCGACAGCCAGAACACACTGTCGTCCCACAGGAATTCGTAGTTCTCCAGCCCGATGAAGACGCCGGCCCGCCCGACGCGCGTGTCGGTCATGCCCAGCCACACGCCCAGCCCCAGCGGGTAGGCCAGGAACAGCAGCAGCAGCGTGCCGGCCGGCAGCATGAACAGCAGGCCCATGAAGCCGCGGCTCTCGCCCAGGCGGAAGCGGGGCGCCGGCAGCGCGCGGCCGGAACGATGGGCCTTGGTGTCGACGAACATCGAGCACCTTTCCATAAAGGAACCATGTCCCTCCCCCGCCGGCGAGGCGAGGGAGGGTTTTGGCAGCTACGTCCGGTAGTACCGCATCGCCCGCTTCTCGGCGCGGGTGGCGGCTTCCTTGGGCGTCTGCTGGCCGCTGGCGGCCTCGGCGAACATGTTGACGACGATGTAGTCCGCCATCGCCCCCGCCGATGCCGGCCCCAACGTGCCGCTGTAGCCGTTCCACAGCATGTTCTTCACCGTGTCCCGGTACGGCGTGTGCTTGGGGTCGGCCGTCCAGATCGGGTTGTTCTCGTACGCCGCCAGCGGGTGCGTGATGTAGCCGATGGACGCCTGCTGCCAGGGTTCGTACTGCTCCTTCTCCATCATGAAGCGCAGGTACTCCTTCGCGGCGTTGGGGTACTTGGAATACTTGAACACCATGCCCTGGGTGAGCAGGTGCAGTTCCGTGGGTTTGCCGACCGGGCCGACGGGCATGTTGACGTGCTCGATGTCCTTCGCCAGCGCCTGCATCGCCGGGTCCTGCGAGCTTTTGGCGGCGTAGTAAACGGAAATGCCGTTGGCGGTGGCGCCGATCTCGCCGGCCAGGAAGGCCTTGTTGTTGTTGGGGTCGAGCCAGGACAGCGTGCCCGGCACGAAGGTCTTGTACAGTTCCGCCACATATTCAAGCGCGCGGATGGTCTCCGGGCTGTTGATGACGACGTTGTTCTGCTCGTCCACCATGCGGCCGCCGAAGGCCCACAGAATGCTGTGCGTCCAGGTGTTGCCGTCGCCCACCGCGTTGCCCAGCGCCAGCCCCCCCGGATGACCCTTGGCGTGCATCGCCTTGCAGGCCTTGAGAAAGCCGTCGGTGTCCTGCGGCATCGTCTCGAACCCGGCCTCGTTCAGCCAGGACTTGCGGTAGACGATGCAGTTGCCGGCCGCCCCGATGGGCAGGCCGATCCACTTGCCGTCCCGCGTGCCATAGCGTTTGGGCGCCTCGTACCAGCCACCGTACTTGTTGCCCAGATAGGTGGCGAGGTCGGTCAGGTCGACGAGCTTGTCGGGGTACTGGTGCGGGTCGTCGAACCATCCGAAGATGATATCCGGCCCGTTGCCGACGTTCGCCGCCACCGCCGCCTTCGGCCGGATGTCCTCCCAGGATTCCGCATCGATGCGCACCTTGATGCCGGTCTTCTCGGTGAACTTCTGGGTGTTCGCCAGCCAGCCGTCCTCATCGCCCTGGACGAACTTCTTCCAGCGCAGGACGCGCAGTTCCGCACCCTTCTCCGGCTCGATGCGGAACTCTTGCTGCGCGATGGCGAAGCCCGCGTCGCCCGCCACACCCAGCGCCGCAACGGCGGCACCGGCCTTCAGCACATCCCGTCTCGTCAGTTCCATGACCGTCCCTCCCTGTGGTTGGGGTCGGCCGGCGCTTGGTTGGCCGGTCGGCCGTGGTTCTTCGCTAAAGCCTCTGCCCCGTCGCCGCGTCGAAGACGTGCCCGGCCTCGACCCTGGGGACGAGGCGCAGGCGCTCGCCGGGATGCAGCGGGTGGCGGTCGGTGGTCGCCGCGCAGGCCACCGTGGCGCCCACCCGGCAGAAGACCAGCGTGTTGTCGCCGGTGGGCTCCACCACTTCGACCTCCGCCGGCAAGCCGTGCGCGGCGTCCGAGGCGATGCGCAAGTGCCCCGGCCGGACACCGTAGACGACCGCCTGCCCCTCGGCGCCCGCCGTCCGCGGGGGCGCATCCAGCGCCAGACCGTCGGGCGTTTCCACCCACACCCGGCCGTCGACGCGGCGCAGCGCGCCGTCGAACAGGTTCATGGCGGGGGAGCCGATGAAGCCGGCGACGAACAGGTTGGCCGGACGGTCGTACAGCTCCAGCGGCGTGCCGATCTGTTCGACCCGGCCGTCGTGCATGACGACGATGCGGTCGGCCATGGTCATCGCCTCGATCTGGTCATGCGTGACGTAGACGGACGTGGTGCGCAGCCGCTGGTGCAGCGCCTTGATCTCCGTGCGCATCTGCACGCGCAGCTTGGCGTCCAGGTTGGACAGCGGCTCGTCGAACAGGAACACCTGCGGATCGCGCACGATGGCCCGTCCCATCGCCACGCGCTGCCGCTGCCCGCCGGAGAGCTGGCGCGGGTAGCGGTCGAGGTAGGGGGTGAGGTCGAGGATCTCCGCCGCCTGCCGCACGCGTTCCGCGATCACCTTGGCCTCGGCATGGCGCAGCTTCATGCTGAAGGCCATGTTGTCGTACACGTTCATATGCGGGTAGAGCGCGTAGTTCTGGAACACCATGGCGATGTCCCGCTCCTTGGGCGGCATCCGGTTCACCACCCGCCCGCCGATGGCGATCTCCCCATCGCTGATCTGCTCCAGCCCGGCGATCATGCGCAAGAGCGTGGACTTGCCGCAGCCCGAGGGACCCACCAGCACCACGAACTCCTCGTCACCGATGTCCACGTCGATACCGTGGATCACCTCGATCGAGCCGAACAGCTTGCGCACCTTGCGGATGTCGACCGAGGCCATGACGTCACCCCCTACGCCGACGCTTGCCAGCCGCGCCGGCCGCTGAGCCACGCGCGGTTGACGCAGTTCACCAGCCGCCCCTCGTCCAGCGCGGCCACCACCACCTCGGCGGACTTGCGGCGCAGGTCGTGGATGCTGGCCGGCGAGTAGAAGGCCGAATGCGGGCTGAGCAGCAGGCGCCCGGCGATCCAGGACTCCTGCCCCCGCCACGCGACGATCAGCGGATGGTCGAGGTCGCGGGACAGCGGCTCCACCGGCAGCACGTCCAGCGCCGCCCCGGCGACCCGGCCGGCAGCCAGTGCGGCGTGCAGCGCGTCCAGGTCGACGACCGGCCCGCGCGCCGTGTTGACCAGGATGAGGCCGGGCTTGGCGGCATGCAACGCCCCCTCCCCCATCAGGCCGCGCGTCTCCGGCGTCAGCGGCGTGTGCAGGCTGACCACGTCGGATCCGGCCATCAGGTCGGACAGGCGTTGCACCCGGCGGAAGCCCAGCGCCAGTTCGGCGCCGGTCGGCAGATAGGGGTCGTGGAAGGCGATCTCCATGCCGAAGGCGCGGGCGCGCAGCGCGGTGGCGAGGCCGATGCGGCCCAGCCCGACCACGCCGAACACCTGCCCGCGCAGCCGGCGCATCAGCGGCGGCCCGTCGAAGCGCCAGCCGGCCACCACGTCGCGCCGCAGCGCCTCGTCGTACACGGCGGTGCCGCGCGTCAGCGTGAGCAGCATGGCGATGGCGTGGTCGGCGACGTCGGTGGTGCCGTAGTCCGGCACGTTGCACACGGCGATGCCCAGCTCGCCGGCCAGTTTCAGGTCGACGTTGTCATAGCCCACGCCGGCGCGCACGACGACGCGGGCGCGCTCCATCATCGTCAGCCAGGGGCGGTCCAGGCGCACCTCGTCATAGGCGATGACGCCGTCGCAGCGCCGCCACTCGTCGCGGGCGATCTCCTCCTGATGGATGCCGTGGTTGGGGCGGAAGGCGAAGGCGGGACCGGCGGTCGCGGTCTCGACCGCGGCACCGTCGATGAACTTGGCATCGGGGATCAGGACACGCATGGTGCGGCCCGTAACCACGACGGCAACCACGACGCACGGGCTGCAACGGGGCGGAATCGCCCCGTGGCGTTCGGAACGGGCATGCGGCTTCCTCCCTGAACCCCGGCCCGGTTCATCCGGACTCGGCGTATTTGATGGATTTTCAAATAATCCGCTGGACAATCCAATTATATGCCCGACCGGCGACGCGCCCGCAAGTAGACCTTCCGGAAGCACGCCGCATGGCCGGGCGCAAAGGAGTTACCCAACAAGTCGGATAACTGTCAGATCCCATAGGACTTCTTCTTCGCTTCGGCCGCGCGCTGGGGCGGGCCGTCGGGGTCGCCGTCCTTCTCCGGCAGTTTGGGTTGCGGCAGGGCGTAGAAGCGCGGCTCGTCCTTGTCCCAGGTCCGCTCGAAGGGCATGCGCATGACCATCGCGGTGCCGGAATCCCGCGCGTCGCGCTGGGCGCCCTGGATCTGCTCTGCCATCTTCTGGTCCCAGGCCAGTGCGTAGAGGCGCGCCTCGGAGGCGCCGGACAGCTTCACCATCAGGTTGATGCTCTTGCCCTCGACGATGTCGGTGCCGAGCACCAGCGCCTCCTCAGCCCGCGCCTGCTCGATCCAGGCGGAGCCGACCGGGCGCGGCCGGCCGAGCAGGTCGAGCCCGCCCAGCAGACCCAGCGCCAGCAGCCCCAGGAACAGGGTTGAGATCGTCACCCGCGCCCGGCGGCCGGACGACCAGCGCACGGCGGTGGCGGCGAGCATGGCGCCCATGAGGGCGGACGCCATGTACCACGTCATCAACTGGCTCATGGCGCCCTCACGACTTGGCCGCAGCCGCGCGCAGCGGCTTTTGCAGCGTGTTGACCGAGCTGTTGTCGAACCCGCAGTTGTCCTCCAGGCGGAAGCGGACGGCGGTCAGTTCCTCGCCCTCGCGGCGCAGTTCCACCTGTTTGGTCAGCAGGTCGGCGGCGCGCGCCTCGTTGTTCGGCTTGCAGTGCACCGTCACGGTGACCGGCAGCGGCAGCTTGTTGTCGCGCTGGCGGTAGAGGTGCAGGTTCACCACGTACTCGCCGGGCGGGATGCCGCGGCTGATCGCCGTTTCCATCCGCAGCGACACGCCGGGCGGGTTGGGGCGGCCCAGGTCGTCGCGCAGCAGGTTGAAGATCAGCCCGGACTTGTTGGAATAGCCGACCGGAACGTCGCCCGGCGCCTGCACCCACAGGTCGATGTCGTCGTTGGAACCGTCGGCCCAGCGGGCGTCCACCACCACGTTGCCCGGCGGCGTCAGCCCCGCCGTCTCCTGCACCACCTTCTTGGCGTCGGCGAGGAAGGGGACGGCGACCGCCAGCATGAAGGACATGCCGCCGAACAGCAGGGTCATCAGGTCGCGGTAGGCGATCGTGCCCGTCTCGTCGTCGTCGATCAGGCCGCTCATGTCCGGGTCCTTTCGATGATCTCGGCGGCGAGGTTGGCCGTGGCCGTGCGCAGCATCTGAAAGTTGGAGTTCAGCCACAGGCTCAGCACCAGCGCCACCAGCGACAGGTACAGCGCCGTGCCCATGCCGCTGATCAGGCCGGAGATGACCTCCGCCGCCGCGGTGGCGTCGCCGATCGAGGCGCCCTTGATGCCCAGCAGGCCGTGGATCAGCCCCAGCACGGTGCCCATCAGGCCCATCAGCATGACCGAGTTGGCGATGTGGCGGACGTGCGAGATGCGGGCGAACAGCTTCAGTTCCAGCGCGCGTTCGGAGGCGAAGCGCCGGACGCGGCCGCGGCCCTCCTTCAGTCGGTCCATCTCGTCGGCGATCTTCCACAGCCGCCAGCCGGACAGGCCGAGCCCGGCCAGGAAGGTGCCGGCGACGACGTAGGCCATGCCCGTCTCGTCCGCCTTGTGCACCTGCTGGATCCAGCCGGCGATCCAGGCGGCCACGACGCCGGCCACCGCCGTGCCGTTGAAGACGAGGAATTTGGATTTTAGCAGGAAGGACTGCGGGTCCTTCCGGACCGCCGGCTGGTCGATGAGCGCTGCGGCGGTATCAACGTCCGTATCGATGCTGGTCATTTCCGGCCACCTCTTGTTCCATCAGGTGAAGCCTCTGGATGTCACGCGTCAGAGCACGCGATCCCCAACATTCCCTCAAAACGCTTCTTGGTACGGGACCCATCGTTGTTGCGGAAGCGTGACGGATTTATGGCAGCGGTGGCGTTGATCTGGATCAATACTTTATGTTGCAGTGCGGCAAATAGGATTTCTTGCGCTTCTCAAGGGCGGATGCGTATGCTTTGGGCAGGACATGATGATTTTCTTCGCAGGTACGATCCGGCCATGACGCGCGACAAGGGACCCGACGACCCGTTCTGGAGCTTTTCGCTCGCCACCTACGCGCGGCCGGGGGTGGACAGGGCCTGCCTGGACCTGCAGGACCGGCTGGGGATGGACGTCAACCTCGTGCTCTTCGCGCTGTGGGCGGGGGCCGGCTGCGGCGTGCGGCTGGACCCGGCGGAGATGCGGCGGCTGGCCGATGCGGTGGCGGCGTGGCGCCAGGACGTGGTGGTGCCGTTGCGCGGTGTGCGCCGCACGCTGAAGGGTATGCCGGGCATGGAGCCGTTCCGCCTGCGCATCAAGGCGGCGGAGCTGGAATCCGAACGGCTCCAGCAGATCACGCTGCGCACGCTGTCCGGGCTTCAGCCCGGCGTTGGCGACCGCGACGCGGCGGAGGCCAACCTGCGCCTGCTGCTGCCGGCGGAGGGGGTGGACGGGGCGGCGGTGGCGCTGCTGCTGGATGCGGCGATGGGAGAGTGACGCGCCGCCGTTGGATTTCGCTGCGCTCAACCCAACCTACCCTCGCGTCGTCCGTAGGTTGGGTTGAGGCGCCAGCCGAAAACCCAACGTCAGACGGTCTCCCCCGCGAAACGCCGCTCCATCTCCCTGCGCACGCGCACCGCGTCGCTGTCGCGTTCCTCCACGTCGGACCAGCGCACCACCGCGCCGGCCGGCACGTCGCGCAGCAGCCGCACACCGTGCGCAAGGCCGATGGGAAGCGCGCCCTCGGCCAGGCTGCGTTCGGCCGGGATGGCCTTGCCCCAGACCGTGTAGCCGCCCTCCCCGTCCAGCGTCTCGCCGGCCTTGAGCGGGCGCTTGGCGACCGACGCCACGTCGCCCCGGAACGCCCGCGTCTGCCCGGTCGGCTCGCCGCGCAGCGCGGCGGAAAGCACGGAGATGTTCAGCTCCAGCCCGATCAGGTGGAAGGGCTTGTACATGGCCGCATACCGCCCGCTCGCGTCCGTTTTCAGCCCGTACTGCCGGAAGCACGCCATGGCGTAGTCGTTGGGCGCCTTCAGCACGACGTAGACACCCCAGCGCAGGTCGCGGAACACCGGCCGGCCGTCGCGTTCCAGCGAGGAGACGACCTCCACCATCCCATCCCGCTCCAGCACCCCGCCGGCTTCACGCGAGCGCAGCACGTGCGGCAGGTCGTCGACGCCGCAGGGCGGGAACAGCAGCCCATCCGACGGCACGGCGAGGTCGCAGGCGTTGGCGATGGCCGCCATCTCGATGGCCGACTTGGTGCCGTCGAGGAAGGAGTTGAACATCTGCGGGTTCATGCCGCCGCGCTTCGCCTCCTCCGCCGTCAGGCCGTAGTGGCCCCACACGTCGTCGGGGGTGACGGTGTGATAGAGCGGCAGGTACTTGGTGCCCTTGCCCGCCGCCGCCACCTCGAACCCGCAGGCGCGCGCCCAGTCCACCAGCTCCGACGTCAGCGCCGGCTGGTCGCCGTAGGCCATGGAGTAGACGACGCCGCGCTCCCGCGCCTCCTCGGCCAGCAGCGGGCCAGCGAGCACGTCGGCCTCCACGTTGACCATGACGATGTGCTTGCCGGCCTGGATGGCGGCGCGGGCGTGCGCGATGCCGGCGGCGGGGTTGCCGGTCGCCTCGATCACCACCTCCACGTCCGGGTGGGCGCAGGCCGCGCCGCCGGACTCCAGGAACTCGGTGCGGGCAACCAGCGCCTCGTCCCATCCCACAGTGCGGCAGGCCGCCCGCGCCCGCTCGGGGTCGAGGTCGGCGATGGCGGCGACCTCCAGCCCCGGCGTGGTCGGCACCTGGCTGAGGAACATGGAGCCGAACTTGCCGGCACCGATCAGCGCGGCGCGCACCGGCCGCCCACGGGCGGCGCGCTCCTGTAGCAGGCGGAAGAGGTTCATGCCGCGGTCCTCTCCTCGCGCTTGCGGGCGTACTGCGCCAGCGCGTCGTCGGGCAGCGGCTCGATGGGGGTGAAGTCGCGGTGGGCGATCCACTCCGGCCGGGTCGGCTTGCGGATGTGGTTGGAGACGGCGCACAGCGTCAGATAGACGATGGTCCGCCCGTACGGCGTGATGTTGCCGGCCGAGCCGTGCACGAGGTTGCCGTGGAACATCAGCACGCCGCCCGGCTTGCCCGTCGGCGCCACGATGCCGCCGTCGGCCGCCAGCCGCGTCACCGTGTCGTGGTCCAGCGTCCACAGCGGGTAGGACGTGGTGCGCGTGTCGTGCCCGGCCGGCAGGACGCCTTGTTTGTGGCTCCTGGGGATCAGCATCAGCGGGCCGTTGATGGGCATCACCTCATCGAGGAAGACGGCGATGTTCATGGCGCGCGGCTCCGGCATGCCGTCGTCGCGGGCCCAGGTGCCGTAGTCCTGGTGCCACTGCCAGACCTCGCCGTCGAAGGCTGCCTTGGCGTTCACCTTGAACTGGTGCATGTACAGCTTCTCGCCGAACAGCTGCTCGACGGGGCGGATCAGGCGCGGGTGGCGGCCGAGGATGCGGAACGCCTCGTTGTAGGTGTGCGCGGCGAAGGCGGTGCGCGGCGCGCCCGACGTTTCGCGCCACACCTCCGGCCGGTCGGACTTGTAGATCTTGCGGGCCTCATCCCGCAGGATGCCGACCTCCTCGGCGGTGAAGCAGCCGGGCAGGAACAGGTAGCCCTGCTCGTCGAACGCGCGCAGTTGTTCGTCCGTCAGCGTCATGGTCTCTCCCTCCCTTCGGGGCTCGTGGTGGCCCTTGTGCGGGAGGAAGCGTGGGGTGGCCGGCGAAAATGGTCAACCCGGCAAATTGTTGTGCCTGCCAGCCGTTTTGGCGGGGACCTATGGCGCCTCCCCCGCCGCGGCCAGCACGCGCCGCGCCTTGCGGGCAACCGCCTCGTCGATCATGCGGCCATCAACGACGCCCACACCCTTGGCGTTCTCCACCAGGATACGCCGGGCCTCGGCCACCTGATCGGGCGTGGGGGTCAGCGCCTCGTTGATGGCGGCCACCTGCCTGGGGTGGATCGCCGCCTTGGCGGTGAAGCCCATGCGCACGGCGGCGCGCACCTCGGCCTTCAGCCCCTCCTCGTCGGTGATGTTGAAGAAGGGCGAGTCGATGACGCCGACGCCGGCCAGCGCGGCGGCGACCACCACCCGCGACCGCGCACCCAGCAGCGGCTCCCACGCCACCTCCGCCCCCAGGTCGGCGGCGAGGTCGGCGGCGCCGAAGAACAGCGCCTCCAGGCGCGGCGTGGCCTGCGCGATGGCATCGGCATGGGCGACGCCGCGCGCACTCTCGATCAGCGCCACAAGGCGCGTCGGCTTGCCGGCGTCGGTGAGCAGGCCGTCCACGAGGCGCAGGATGTCGGGCGAGTCCACCTTGGGGATCACCACCACGTCCGGCCGCGCGTCGGACCCGACCAGCGCCAACAAATCCTCCAGCCCAAAGGCGGTGGTCGGCGCGTTGAGGCGCAGCGCGCGGCCGATGCGCCCGTCCGCCGGCTTGGCCAGCCAGTCGAGCGCGGCGACGCGGGCGGCAGCCTTGTCCGCTGGCGCGACGGCGTCCTCCAGGTCGATGATCAGCACGTCCGCCCCGGCCTCGGCGGCGCGGTCGAAGCGGTCGGCCTTGGTGGCCGGGGTGAACAGCCAACTCCGCCGGCGCGTCGTCATGGCACCCTCCGCAGGACCGTGCGCCGCATGGGCTGATCGAAGGTCACCTCTCCGCCCTCCACGCGGCCGTGTTCGGCGAACTGCCGGCGCATCTCCGCCTCCACCTGCGGCAGGCGGGCGCGGCGCGCCGGGTCCACCGCCACCAGCCTGGTGATGAAGTGCTCCACGTCCGGGTGGCGGATGGTGGCCATGTAGACGGCGTCGCCCACCAGCTCCAGTCCCGGCGGCGGGCTGTGCAGCGTGTCGTACGCGGCGGCGCGCACCGCCGTCTCGTCCTCCATCGGGCGGACGGCGGCGAAGTACGGTCCCTCGGCGATCGGCTCGACCGCCACCAGCGTCCCGCCGGGCTTCAGCACCCGCGCCGCCTCCACCAGCGCCGGCGCCATGGCGTCCAGCGGCAGGTGGTGGAAGCTGTTGGAATAGAGCACGGCGTCGGCCGACGCGTCCTCCAGCGGCAGATCCTCCCCCCGGCCGACCTTGTAGCTCTCGCCGCCGACCAGCGGCGCGCTCAGCGCGCGGCTCAACTGTCCCTCGCTGATCTCGACGCCGACCGCCCGCGCCCCCTGCCCGGCGAAGTGCCGCACGAGGCTGCCATCGCCGCAGCCGACGTCCACGATCACTTTGCCCTCCGGCGCGATCACCTCGGCCAGCGCGTCCCGCAATCCCATGCGCCGCATCAGATGGCCTCCAGTTCGGCGGACATGGCGATCTGCCCGGTATGGTCCAGCGCCCACAGTTCGGCGCCCCCCAGGCGGGCCTTGCCGCACAGGGTGAAGGGGTGCACGTCGAACAGCGGCCGGCGGGCGCGGAAGCGGAAGCCGGTCACCCGCGCGGCGGGATGGTTGCGCAGGAACAGGTCGACCAGCAGCGTCGCCGTCAGCGGCCCGTGCACGATCAGCCCCGGATACCCCTCCACCTCCTCGCAGTACTTGCGGTCGTAATGGATGCGGTGGCCGTTGAAGGTAAGGGCGGAAAAGCGGAACAGCAGCACCGGGTCCGGCACCATGGGGCGGCGCCAGTCGGGGACGGGCGACGGCTCGGCCGCCGGCGGCGGGCCGGCTTCGCCCGGCTTCGGCGCCTCGCGGTAGACGATGTCGTGCACTTCGCGCACGGCGGTGCCGGCGCCGGTCATGATCTCGTGCACCACCTTGACGAACACCATATCGCCGGAGCGGCCGGCCTTGTGCTCCACCCCCTGGATGGTGGAGCGGCGGCGCAGCGGATCGCCCAGCCGGATCGGGTGCAGGAACTTCAGATCACCGCCCGCCCACATGCGGCGCGGCAGGGGCACCGGCGGCAGAAAGCCGCCGCGGTGCGGGTGGCCGTCCGCGGATATCTCGCGCTGCGCCGCCTTGGGCAGGAAGTACAGCCAATGGCCGAGCGGCGGCAGTTCGCCCGCCCGCCAGGGCGGATCCATGTGGTCCAGCGTGGCGGCGAGGCCGTCGAGCGGGGCGGGGACCGCGACGTCCAGACGCTCCTCCTCGCGGCCGATCCATTCCTTGAGGGTGTCGAAGGTCATGCGGCGAACTCCCTGCGCAAAGCGTCCCCATGCTGGTTCAGCGCCGGCACCGGCCGGGGGTGGAACTCCTCCCCGCGCCAGATCACCGGCGGCGCCACACCATTGACCGGACCGGTCGGCGTGTCCACCACCATGCGGCGCAGTTGCCGGTGGCTCGACAGGTCGGCCACGCTGTTCAGCGATCCGAAGGCGATGCGGGCGCGCGTCAGCCGCTCCACCGCCTGCTCGCGGGTCAGCGTGCGGAACACCTCGTCGAGCGCTGCGTCCAGCGCCGGCCGGTTGGCGACGCGCAAGGTGTTGGTGACGAAGCGCGGATCCTCGGCGATGCCCGGCCGCTCCAGCACCTCGGCGCAGAAGGTGCGCCATTCCCGCTCGTTCTGGATGGAGAAGACCACCTCCTTCCCGTCGCCCAGCGCGTAGGCGCCGTAGGGAGCGATGGAGGGATGGTTGAGGCCGACGCGCGGCGGGGCGGCTCCGCCATAGTCCTGGTGCAGCAGCGGCACGGACATCCAGTCGGCGGTGCTGTCGAACAGCGACACGGCGAACCCCTTGCCCTTCCCCGTCCGCTCCCGCTCGAACAGCGCCTGGAGCACGGCCGCGTGGGCGTACATGCCGCAGGAGATGTCGACCACCGACACGCCGACCCGCCCCGGCCGCTCCGGCGCGCCGGTGATGGAGGCCAGCCCGGTCTCGCTCTGGATCAGCAGGTCATAGGCCTTCATGTCACGGTACGGCCCCTCCTCGCCATAGCCGCTGATGTCGCAGGTGATCAGGCGGGGGTTCTTCTCGCGCAGGGACGTCGTGCCGAAGCCCGCGCGCTCGGCCGCGCCGGGAATCAGGTTCTGCACGAACACGTCGGCCCTGGCGATCATCCGGTGCAGCAGCGCCGCGTCGTCCGGGTTCTTGAGGTCGAGCGCGATCGACTCCTTGCCGCGGTTGAGCCACACGAAGTAGGCGCTCTCGCCGTGCGCCACGTGGTCGTAGGCGCGCGCGAAGTCGCCCTCCGGCCGCTCCACCTTGATGACGCGGGCGCCCGCGTCGGCGAGGCGCGAAGTGCAGAAGGGAGCGGCGACCGCCTGCTCCACCGCCACGACGAGGATTCCGTCCAATGCACCCATGATCAGAACGACTTCGGCATGCCCAGCACGTGCGTACCGACGTGCGACAGGATCAGGTTCGTGGAAATCGGCGCGATCTGGTAGAGGCGCGTTTCGCGGAACTTGCGCTCCACGTCGTACTCCTCGGCGAAGCCGAAACCGCCGTGCGTCTGCAGGCAGGTGTCGGCGGCGTGCCAGGACGCTTCGGACGCCACCAGCTTCGCCATGTTGGCCTCGGTCCCGCAGGGGCGGCCGGCGTCGAACAGGGTGGCCGCCTTGCGCACCATCAGCGCCGCCGCCTCCGTCTCGACATAGTTGCGCGCGATGGGGAACTGGATGCCCTGGTTGGCGCCGATCGGGCGGCCGAACACCTCGCGCTCCTTGGCATAGGTCGAGGCGCGGTCGATGAAGAAGCGCGCGTCGCCGATGCATTCCGACGCGATCAGGATGCGTTCCGCGTTCATGCCGTCAAGGATGTAGCGGAAGCCCTTGCCCTCCTCGCCGATCAGGTTCTCCGCCGGAACTTCCAGGTTGTCGAAGAACAGCTCGGTGGTGGCGTGGTTGATCATGGTGCGGATCGGGCGGATGGTCAGGCCGTTGCCCACCGCTTTGCGCAGATCCACCAGCAGGACGCTCATGCCCTCGGTCGGCTTGGCCGCCTCATTGCGCGGGGTGGTGCGCGCCAGGAGGACCATCAGGTCGGAATGCTCGGCGCGGCTGATCCACACCTTCTGGCCGTTGACGATGTACGTGTCCCCCTCCCGCCGGGCGAAGGTGCGGATGCGCGTGGTGTCGGTGCCGCTCGTGGGCTCGGTCACGCCGAAGGCCTGCAGGCGCAGCGTGCCCTCGGCGATGCCGGGCAGGTAGGCCTGCTTCTGCTCCGGGCTGCCGTGCCGCAGGATGGTGCCCATCGTGTACATCTGCGCGTGGCAGGCGCCGCCGTTGCAGCCCGAGCGGTGGATCTCCTCCAGGATCGCCGTCGCCGCCCCCAGCCCCAGGCCCGAGCCGCCGTACTCCTCCGGGATCAGCACCGACAGGAAGCCCGCCTCCGTCAGCGCCCGCACGAACTCCGTCGGATAGGCGCGCTCGGCGTCCAGCTTGCGCCAGTACTCGCCCGGAAAGCGGGCGCACAGCCTGCGCACGGATTCGCGGATCTCGGGAAACGTCTCGTCGTAGCTCTCGGCGGTGGGCACGGCCCCCTCCCCTGTGTTTCCGGCTTTGCAGGAAGGTATGGATCGATTATGGTATGCGTCAACGACATAATTATGATGACCGTTATCGCAATTCGTTATAGCGGGGAAACACACGGTCATGGACATCCGGCACCTCGGCAACTTCCTGCATGTGGCGGAACTGCAAAGCCTGTCGCGCGCCGCATCGGTCCTGCGGGTGGCGCAGCCGGCGCTGTCGCGGCAGATCAAGGCGCTGGAGGAGGATCTGGGGGTCCAGTTGCTGAACCGGCACGGTTGGGGCGTCACGCCGACACCGGCCGGGCGGGTGATGATGGATCACGCCCGCCGCGTGTTGAAGGAGGTGGGTGCCGCGCGCGACGCCGTGCAGGCCTACCAGTCGGAGCCGTCGGGCAGCGTCACCTTCGGCACGCCGACCTCGCTGGGTCTCGTCCTGCTGCCGGGGCTGGCGGTGCGCTTCCGGCGGCTGGTGCCCAAGGTGCGGCTGCATCTGGTGGAGGGGTTCAGCGCCTCCATCCACGAATGGGTGCTGTCGGGCCGGCTCGACCTCGCGGTGCTGTACGAGACCAAGACCATGGGCAGCCTGACGCTGTCGCCGCTGCTGGAAGAATCGATGATGCTGGTCGGCCCCGCCGGACGCTTCGCCGATGGCAGCGTGCTGGACTTGGCGGAGGTGGCGCGCCTCGACCTGCTGCTGCCCGCGCGCCCGCACCGGCTGCGCCTGCTGGTCGATCAGGCGTTCGCCGAGCGCGACCTGCACTGCGACCCGATCATCGAGGTGGACGCGCTGCCGGCACTCATCGAACTGGTGCGCATGGGCGAGGGGTGCACGCTGCTGCCCTTCTCCTGCGTGCACGCGCTGGTGCAATCGGGGGCGCTCAGCGCCGCCACGGTGACACCGGCCATACACCGCTCGCTGGTGCTGGCCCGCCCGCCGGACCGCATGCCGACACCGGCGACGGAAGCCCTGGAACGTGAAGTGCTCGCGTTCATTCAGGCGCAGGCGGACACGCTCCACTGGAGCATCCGCTACAACGTCCTCGACCCACAGACCGCCACCGAAGAAGCGGACGCGGGGACGGCTTGACCACCAAACGACCAAAAGAACGGAGGAAACGATGCGTCGACTCATGGCCTTGGGGCTTGGTGCCGCCCTGCTGATGGCCGCCGGCTCCGCGCTGGCGCAGAACCAGATCGTCATCAAGTTCAGCCACGTGGTGACACCCGAGACGCCGAAGGGCAAGGGGGCCGACAAGTTCAAGGAGCTGGCCGAGAAGTACACCGGCGGCAAGGTGAAGGTGGAGGTCTATCCCAACAGCCAGCTCTATAAGGACAAGGAGGAGCTGGAGGCGCTGCAGCTTGGTGCCGTGCAGATGCTGGCCCCGTCGCTGGCCAAGTTCGGTCCGCTGGGCGTGCGCGAGTTCGAGGTGTTCGACCTGCCCTACATCTTCCCGGACAAGAAGGTTCTGCAGGCGGTCGAGCAGGGGGCGGTCGGCAAGACGCTGTTCGAGAAGCTGGAAACCAAGGGCATCGTCGGCCTCGCCTACTGGGACAATGGTTTCAAGGTGATGACGTCCAACAAGCCGCTGCGCAAGCCCGACGACTACAAGGGCCAGAAGCTGCGCATCCAGTCCTCCAAGGTGCTGGAGGCGCAGATGCGGGCATTGGGCGCCCTGCCGCAGGTCATGGCCTTCTCCGAGGTCTACCAGGCGATGCAGACCGGCGTGGTGGACGGCGGCGAGAACACGCCCTCGAACGTCTACACCCAGAAGATGCACGAGGTGCAGAAGTACCTGATGGCCACCGACCACGGCTACATCGGCTACGCGGTCATCACGAACAAGAAGTTCTGGGACGGCCTGCCGCAGGACATCCGCGCGCAGCTTGAAAAGGCGATGAAGGAGGCGACCGATTACGCCAACGCCATCGCCCAGAAGGAAAACGACGACGCCATGGCCGCCATCAAGGCGTCCGGAAAGACCGAGATCATCACCCTGACGCCGGACGAGAAAAAGGCCATGCGCACCGCGCTGATGACCGTCCACAAGGAGATGGAAAGCCGCGTCGGCAAGGACCTGATACAGGCCATCTACAAGGAAAGCAGTGCCGCGGGGTATTGACCCGTACCGTTCGTCCGTAGTCCGTAGGTTGGGTTGAGCGCAGCGAAAACCCAACGCCCGCCGCATTGCGAGCACGTTGGGTTTTCGCCTGCGGCTCAACCCAACCTACGCCTCGTCACCCGGCAAAGAACCAAGAAGCGAAACGCCCCATGACCGCCCTCCTCTCCGACCTCCGCGTGGTCGAGGTCTCCGCCTTCGTCGCCGCACCGCTGGGCGGCATGACGCTGGCCCAACTCGGCGCCGACGTCATCCGCATCGATCCCGTCGGCGGCAACATCGACTACCGGCGCTGGCCGCTCGCCAACGGCAGCGGGACCAGCCTGTACTGGACCAGCCTTAACAAGGCCAAGCGGTCGGTGGTGCTGGCGCTCGACACGCCGCAGGGGAAGGAAATCGCGGCGGCCCTCATCACCGCGCCCGGTCCGGGCGGCGGCGTGCTGCTGACCAACCTGCCGGCCAGCGGCTGGATGACGTACGACGCGCTGTCCGCCAAGCGCGACGACCTTATCATGCTGCGCCTGACCGGCAACCCGGACGGATCGACGGCGGTGGACTACACGGTCAACTGCGCCAGCGGCTTTCCCACCGTCACCGGGCGCGGCGGCGAGCCGGTCAACCACGTGCTGCCGGCCTGGGACGTGGCCGCCGGCCTCTACCTCGCCACCGGCCTGATGGCGGCCGAGCGGCAGCGCCTGCGCACGGGGCGGGGGCAGGAGGTCCGCCTGTCGCTGGCCGACGTCATGCTGGCCACCGTGGGCAACCTGGGCTATCTGGCCGAGGTGCAGGTGAACGGTTCCCAGCGTCAGCCGATCGGCAACGACCTGTACGGTGCCTACGGCCGCGACTTCCCGACCCGCGACGGGCGCCGGGCCATGGTCGTCGCCATCTCCAACCGGCAGTGGCGGGCGCTGGGCAAGGCCACGGGGCTGGCCGACAAGCTCGCCATGATCGGGCCGCTGATGGACGTCGACCTGAACGACGAGGGCGGGCGCTTCCAGGCGCGCGACGCCATCAACGCCGTCCTCGCCCCGTGGTTCGCCGCACGCACGCTGGACGAGGTGCGCGCCGCTCTGGACGGTACCGGCGTGCTGTGGGGACCGTACCAGGACTTCGCGCAGTTGGTGGCCGAGGATCCGCGCTGCTCCACCGCCAACCCGCTGTTCCAGCGGATCGACCAGCCGGGCGTCGGCCCGGTGATGGTGCCCGGCTCCCCGCTCGTCTTCGGCGCGGCGCCGCGCGAAGCCTACCGCCCCGCCCCGCGCCTGGGCGAGCACACGGACGCCGTCCTGGCCGACGTGCTGGGCCTGTCCTCGGCCGAGATCGGCCGCCTGCATGATTCCGGCGTCGTCGCCGGCCCCAAGGAAGCCTGACCATGGAGAACCTCCTCCCCGCCGGACGCGCCGCCCTGGCCGCCGCCGAAGCCTTCGCCGCCGCCGGACGCGCCGGTGTCTCCGCCCTGGTCGCCCCCGGCGGGCGCGTCGACGCCACGGCGCTGGAGGCGCACCAGCACGCCGTGCATGGCCTCGCGTGGCAGGCGACCTATGTGGAGGCGCTGCGCCAGACGCTGGGCTGGGCCGAACGGCTGGACGCCACCGGCCGCTTCGGCGACGTGGAGCGCGCCATCCTGCGCCTGGGCTTCGCCGAGTACCTGGGCCAGCTTGCCGGCGGCATTCCCATGAGCCAGTCGGAGTTCGCCCGCCCGTCCGACCTGGGCATCGGCGCCGACACGGTGGCGCGCTTCGTCGCCGACTCCGGCCTCGCCCGCCTCGCCGAGCCCGAGGCGCTGAACGCGGCGCGCGCCGCGCTCGGCCACGCGGTCGCCGACGGGCATTACGGCGCCTCGGCGCTGGACGACGAGACGCTGGAGATGATGCGCGACACCTTCGTGCGCTTCTGCGACGCGGAGGTGGCGCCGCTGGCGCAAGGCATCCACCAGCGCGACGAGCTGATCCCGCTGGATCTTATCAACAAGATGGCCGAACTGGGTGTCTTCGGCCTGACGGTGCCGGAGGAGCACGGCGGCCTCGGCCTCGGCAAGATCGCCATGTGCCTGGTGTCGGAGGTGTTGAGTCGCGGCTACATCGGCGTCGGCTCCCTCGGCACCCGGTCGGAGATCGCCGGCGAACTCATCCGCTCGGCCGGGACGCCGGAGCAGAAGGCGCGCTGGCTGCCGCGCATCGCGTCCGGCGAGATCCTGCCCACCGCCGTGTTCACCGAGCCGAACACCGGCTCCGACCTTGGGAGCCTCCGCACCCGCGCGGTGCGCGACGGCGATGTCTACCGCGTCTTCGGCGCCAAGACCTGGATCACGCACGGGGCGCGGTCCGACCTAATGACGCTGCTGGTGCGCACCGACCCGGCGACCGACGGCTACAAGGGCCTGTCCATGCTGCTGGCCGAGAAGCCGCGCGGCACGGAGGACACCCCCTTCCCCGCCGAGGGCATGAGCGGGACGGAGATCCGCGTGCTCGGCTACCGCGGCATGAAGGAGTACGAGATCGGCTTCGACGGTTTCACCGTGCCGGTGGACGCGCTGCTGGGCGGCGTCGAAGGGCAGGGCTTCAAGCAGTTGATGGAGACGTTCGAGAGTGCCCGCATCCAGACGGCGGCCCGCGCGCTGGGCGTGGCGCAGAACGCGCTGGAGCTGGGGGCTGCGTACGCCCACCAGCGCCAGCAGTTCGGCAAGGCGCTGATCGCGTTCCCGCGCGTGCACGGCAAGCTGGCGATGATGGCGGCGGAGACGATGATGGCGCGCCAGCTCAGCTACTTCGCCGCGCGCGAGAAGGATTCGGGGCGGCGCTGCGACATCGAGGCCGGCATGGCCAAGCTGCTGGCCGCCCGCGTGGCCTGGAGCAACGCCGACTGCGCCTTGCAGATCCACGGAGGCAACGGCTACGCGCTGGAATACCCGATCAGCCGCGTGCTGTGCGACGCGCGCATCCTGTCGATCTTCGAAGGGGCGGCGGAGATCCAGGCTCAGGTGATCGCACGGGGGCTTCTGGGCGGGCGGAACTGACGCCCGCCTCTCCCGGACTTACCCCGCCACAGCCAGCAGGCCGTCCACGTCCACGCACGCCTCCAGCCTCGCGGCCAGCGAATCCAGCGCCTGCTCGACGGTCGCGTCGTAGGCCAGCCCGCCCTTGCCGCGGCCGCCCAAGCCCTTGAGGAACGCCGCGCGGAAACCGTCCGCGCCGAACAGCCCGTGCAGGTAGCACCCGGCCACCCGCCCGTCCGCCGACACCGCCCCGTCCACGCCGCCGCCATCCAGGCGCAGCATCGGACGCGCGCCGTCCAGTCCGGCCGTGCGGCCCATGTGCATCTCGTAGCCGTGCACGGCGGCCCCGGTGGAGACCTCCACCGCCGCCGTCTCGCTCAGCACCTTCGGCCCGCTCAGCACCGTTTCCACGTCGAGCAGTCCAAGGCCCGCCGCCTCGCCGGGCGGCCCCTCGATCCCGTCGGGGTCGGCAATGCGCCTGCCCAGCATCTGGTAGCCGCCGCAGATGCCCAGCACCCGCCCGCCGCGCCGCCGGTGCGCCGTCAGGTCCACGTCCCAGCCCTGGGCGCGCAGGAAGGCGAGATCGGCGATGGTCGCCTTGCTGCCCGGCAGCACGATCAGGTCGGCGTCGCCGGGCAGCGGCTGGCCCGGCGGCACCATGGCGAGCGACACCTCCGGCTCCAGCGCCAGCGGGTCGAAATCGTCGAAGTTGGAAATGCGCGACAGCATCGGCACGGCCACCCGGATCGGCCCGCCAGCGCGCGAACGCCACGTGTCCAGCGCCACCGCGTCCTCCGCCGGCAGCAGGGTCGCCTCCTTCAGCCACGGCACGACGCCGAAGCCGCGCCAGCCCGTGCGCTCCGCGATCACCGCGAGGCCGCCGTCGAACAGCCGCACATCGCCACGGAACTTGTTGATGAGGAAGCCCTTGACCCGCGCCCGCTCGTCCGGCTCCAGCAGGGCGTGTGTGCCGACGAGGCTGGCGATGACGCCGCCCCGGTCGATGTCGCCGACCAGCACCACCGGCACGTCGGCGGCGCAGGCGAAGCCCATGTTGGCGATGTCCCCGGCCCGCAAATTGACCTCGGCCGGGCTGCCCGCCCCCTCCACCACCACGACGTCGGCTTGCCCGCGCAGCCGGCCGAAGCTGTCCAGCACGGCGCCCATCAGTTCGCCCTTGCGCGACTGGTAGTCGGCCGCCCGCGCGTTGCCGTGCACGCGGCCCTGCACCACCACCTGGGCGCCGACGTCGGACTGCGGCTTCAGCAGCACCGGGTTCATGTGCACGCTGGACTCCACGCCGCAGGCGCGCGCCTGCAGCGCCTGCGCCCGGCCGATCTCGCCGCCCTCGGACGTCACCGCCGCGTTGTTGGACATGTTCTGCGGCTTGAACGGCCGCACCGTCAGGCCGCGCCGGACCAGCGCCCGGCACAGCCCGGCCACCAGCAGCGACTTGCCGACGTCCGACCCCGTGCCCTGCAGCATCAGCGCGCGCGCCATCCCGTTCATCCCTTCAGCACCATGGGCAGCCCGGCCACGACGAAGACGACGCGCCGCGCCCGCGCCGCCACCGCCTGATGCAGCCGCCCGGCGTCGTCGCGGAAGCGCCGCGCCAGCGCGTTGTCCGGCACGATGCCCAGCCCCACCTCGTTGGAGACGAAGACCACCGTTCCCTCCACCCGGTCCAGCGCGTCCAGCAGCCGCGCCGTCTCCGCCGCCACGTCGCGCTCCGCGCCCATCAGGTTGGACAGCCACAGCGTCAGGCAATCCACCAGCACCGCCGTCCCCCCCACCGCCACGCGCTCCAGCGTGCCGGGCAGGTCGAGCGGCTCCTCCACGGTGGTCCAGCCGGGACCGCGGTCCTCCTGGTGGCGGCGGATGCGCGCCGTCATCTCCTCATCCCACGCCTCGGCGGTGGCGAGGTACAGCCAGGGCGCCGGACGCGCGGTAACCAGCCCCTCCGCATGGCGGCTCTTGCCGGAGCGCACGCCGCCCAGCACCAAGGTAATGTCGCCACTCATGCGCCTTCCTCCAGCCGCGTCCACGGCAAGGCCCAGCCCTCGCCGCGCAGCAGGCGCACGCCGAACACCCGCTCGGCGTCGCGCGAATCCAGCACCTCGTCCGGCCGCCCGGCGGCGGCGACCGTTCCCTTGTCCAGCAGGTACAGCCGGTCGCAGAATCGCATGGCCAGCGCCAGATCGTGCAGCACCACCACCACGGTCATCCCCTCGCCCGCGAGATCGCGCAGCAACTCCATGACGTGCAGCATGTGGTAGGGGTCGAGCCCCGCCACCGGCTCGTCGGCCAGCAGCACGGCCGGCGCGCCGGCCAGCACGCGGGCCAGCATGACGCGCGCCCGCTCGCCGCCCGACAGTTTGGTCACCGCCCGCCCGCGGAACGCCCAGGCGTCGCAGCGCCTCAGCGCCGTCTCGACCCGCGCGTGATCCTCGGCCGTCTCGGCGCCGAAGGCGGTGCGGTGCGGCGCGCGGCCCAGCATCACCACGCGCTCCGCCGCCAGCGGCCAGTGCGCCGTCGGATTCTGCTCCAGGTAGCCCAGGCGCCGCGCCCGCTCCTCCGGCGCCAGATCGTCGAGCGCCCGGCCGTCCAACAGCACCGTGCCGCCGCCGCGCGGCAGCAGCCCGGCCAGGGTGCCCAACAGGGTGGTCTTGCCGCTGCCGTTCGGCCCGATCAGCCCGACCACCTCGCCGCCGTGCGCGGACACGCCGACGCCGCGCAGCACCTCGGCCCCGCCGAGGGTCACCCGCACGCCGTCCGCTTCGATCCGCGCCATTGGCACCCTGCCCCTAAAACTTCGCCTTCACGCCCACGTACCCGGAACGGCCCGGCGTGGCGTAGCGGGCGACCTCCTGGTAGTCGGCATTGAACAGGTTCTCGACGCGTCCGTACAGCGTCACCACCTCGGTCAGCGCGTAGCCGGCCTGGGCGTCCACCACCGTGTAAGCGGCGTTGACGGTGCTGTTGAAGGTGCTGTCCGCCTGCGGCCCGACGAAACGCACCTGCCCGCCGACCTGCGCCGCCTCCGTCGCCTGCCAAACGGCCCCCAGGCTGCCCTGGTGCTTCGGCCGGCGCGGCAGGGCGCGGCCCGTCGTCTCGTTGCGGCTGTCGGTGAAGGTGTAGGTGGCGGTCGCCTTCAGGTCCTTGCTCGCCTGCCACGTGGCGCCGACCTCCACCCCCTGCGCGCGGGCACGATCGACGTTGGCGTAGGTGTTGGTGGCGCTCTCGAAGGTGATCAGGTCGCTGAAGCGGTTGTGGAACGCCGTGGCCGACACGGTCAGCCGCTTGTCCAGGAACGCCTGCTCGACGCCCACGTCCGCCCCGGTGCTGCTTTCGGGCCGCAGCGACGGGTTGCCGTAGATGGGTGCGTACAGGTTGAACAGCGTCGGCGCCTTGCCGGCGGTGCCGATGCTGGCGCGCAGCGTGGTGCCGCTCCCCTTCAGCCGGTAGGACGCGGTGGCGCGCACGGTGCTCTTGCCGCCGAAACGGTCGTTGTGGTCGTGCCGGCCGCCCAGCGTCACCGTCAGGCGGTCCCACAGCCCCAGCAGGTACTGGCCGTAGACGGAATCGGTGGTCAGGCTGGCGTCCGTGCCCAGCGTGGTGCGCCGGCCGTTGTCGGTGGTGATGCGCGCGCTCTCCCGCACGCGCGCCGCGCCCACGGTCAGCACGTCGTCCGCGTCCACGTGGATGTTGGCGCGGTACTCGCCGATCATCCGCGTGCCGTCGTAGTTGGTGTGCGGCGTGGCGGTGCGCGGCTCATCGAAGGAGCGGTCGGTGCTGGTCAGCGACAGCGAGACGATGTTCTCCATCCGCCCGCCGAACAGCGTCACCGTGTTGTCCAGCTTGCCATAGCGCAGCGTCTTTTCAAGCCGGTACGCCGCGTCGCGGCTGGAGGCGTCGTAGTCGCTGCGCAGGTCGAACAGGCCGCCGGCCATGCCCACCGTCCAGGTGTCGGTGACGTCAACGTCCGCCTTGCCGGTCACGCCGCGTCCGCGCGCACCATCCTTCTCCGCCGTGTTGGCGAGGCGGGAATAGCCGCCGGTGTAGAGGTTCGTCCCCGACAGCGCGTAGCCCACCCGATCCGTACCGCCGCTGACGCCCACGCTCTGCCGATGCGTGGCGTAGCTGCCGGCCTCGGCCAGACCGGTGACGGTCGGAGCCCCCCTGCCGCGCCTGGTGACGATGCTGATGACGCCACCCATGGCGTCGTTGCCGTACAGCGCGCTCTGCGGCCCGCGCAGCACCTCGATGCGGTCGAGCGCGGTGACGGCCAGGGCGTCGAAGTTGAAGGCGTTGTCGGTGCTGGCCGGGTCGTTGACCAGAACGCCGTCGATCAGCACCTGCGTCTGCCCCGGCTCGGCCCCGCGCACGCGGGCGTAGGCGGTGGTGCCGATGCCGCCGTTGCGGGTCAGCGCCACGCCGGGCACGCCCTGCAGGGCGCCGAACACGTCGGGGCGGCCCATGCGCTCAATGTCGCCGCCGGAGATCACGGTGACGGCGGAACCCACGCGCTCCGGCGCGGTCTCCAGGCGCGACGCGCTGACGACGACCTCCGGCAGCACTTCCTGCGCGGATGCCGGCATGGTGGAGAGGAGCGCCACCAGCGCGGCGGCGGAACGGAAAGGAATCGCGGAAGACATGCGGAACGTCCCTTGGGCATACGGTTGTCGCAGCCAAGGGCGAAACAGAAACGCGCCATGCGGGCCGGGAGAGGCTGTCTCCGGCGCGGTCCGATCCACCCTTGGGTGGCGCCACCGCACAACGGAGGTCCGTCCCGCCGAAAAACCCCGTCCGACGGTCGCGTGACGCGCTTTGACGGCAGGTCTCCTGGCTCACGTGTCGCTGCACCCTACCGCCTTCCCAGTTTCCCAGTGGCCTTTGGCGGGGCGCTCTACGCTTACAGTTGCGGGGGCAGCCGCGGTGTTCCACCGCGTTCCCTTTTCATCCGCTGGCGCGGAACCGTCGCGCGGATGACTAGCGCATCCACACGCGCTTGCAAAGGGACAAAGGTCATAGGACCCCGACGTTGGGTTTTCGCCGCGCTCAACCCAACGTCGCGCACCTCACAGCACGCGCGGGAAGCGCAACGTGAAGGTCGTACCGCGGCCCGGCGCGCTGTCCACCGTGATCTGGCCGCGCAGCTTCTGCTGGACGAGGTTGTAGACGATGTGGAGGCCCAGGCCGGTGCCGCCGCCCGTCCGGTTGGTGGTGAAGAACGGATCGAAGATGCGCGGCAGCACGTCGGCCGGGATGCCCTTGCCGTCGTCTCGGAAGACCAACTCCACCACGGCGCCGGGCAGAAGGCGCACGCGGATCCCGATATGCCCCGGCGCGTCGGGCGCGATGCCGTGCATCAGCGCGTTCATGACGAAGTTCGTCAGCACCTGCGCCACCGGTCCGGGATAGCCGTCGACCTCCACCGGTTCCGGGCAGTCCAGGTCGACGGTGATGCCGCGCGGCCGCAGGCGGGGGCCGAGGCTGGTCAGCACCTCGCGCGCGTACTGGCCCAGTTCGAAGACGCGGCGGTCGTCGCGCGTCTGGTCCACGGCCACCTGTTTGAAGCTCTGGATCAGCCCGGCGGCGCGGTCGGCGTTGGCCAGGATCCGCTGGCTGGCCTCCTCCGCCATCTCGATGTAGTTCTGGAAGTCGGACTTGCGCAGCGCGCCCGCGCGGAACCGCTCCACCACCCGCCCCGTCTCGTCGGCCAGCAGAGAGGCCGCGGTCACGGTGACGCCCACGGGCGTGTTGATCTCGTGCGCGATGCCCGCCACCAGGGCGCCGAGCGACGCCATCTTCTCGGCCTGGATCAGGCTCTGCTGCGCGGCGCGCAGGTCGGCCAGGGCCTGTTCGGCCCGGTCCTTGGCGGCGCGCAGTTCCTCCTCCGCCTCGCGGCGGAAGGTGACGTCGTAGTGCCAGACGATGAAGGCGCTCCGCCCATCCCAGTCCATCGGCCGGATGTCGATCAGGCACCACCACTCCGTGCCGTCCATGCGCCGCCGCTTGACCTCCACACCGCTGACCTCGCCGTCGGTGTCGAACAGCGCCACGATGCGGCCGATGTCGGCCGGGTCCGCGAAGGAGTCCTCGATCCACTGGTCCAGCGCGTCGTCGTGCTCGGAGATGCCGAACAGCTCGTCGTACTTGGGGTTGCTGTAGAGGCGCGCGTGCATCTCCTGGGTGACGATGGAAATGCCGACGGGGCTGGTTTCCAGCATGGTGCGCCAGCGCCGTTCCTGCGCCTCGCGCTCCAGCTCCATGCGGCGCTTGACGACCGCGTTCTCCTTGAACACGGCGACCGAGCGCGCCATCGCCCCGATCTCGTCGCGCACGGCGGTGCCGTGCACCGGCCGGCCGTAATCGCCGCCGGCGATCGCCCCCATCGCCTCCATCAGGTCGCGCAGCGGCCGGCGGATGCTCTGCCCGATGGCCCAGGAGGCGGCGGCGCTCAGCGCCAGGAAGCCGATGCCGATGATGCCGATGCCCCACCCGACGTCGCTGACCACCGCATCGAACCGGCGCTGCGCCTCGGCGTCCCGCTGCCGTCCGTAGGCGGCGAGGCGGTCGAAGATCTGCGCCATGGTGCGCTGCCCGCCGTCGATTTCCTTGCTCACGAGGCGCGCCTGCTCCTCCGCCCCGGCGCGCATATGCGCCAGACCCTGGAGCAGCAGGTCGACCCGCTCGCCCAGCGCATCCAGCGCGCTGCGCTGCAGATCGTCGCTGGCCAGGTCGCGCATCACCGGGATCGACCGGGCGATGGCGTTGAACGCCCCCTCCGCCCGCACGCCGGCCGCCTCGTTGCCGGTCAGATAGAAGGCGTTGGCGGCCAGAAGGCCGTTGGCGAACGCCTCGCGCGACTTGCCAAGCGCCGGCAGGACCAGATGGTTGCGGTCGCGCGCCGCGGTGTCGAGGATGGCGTAGAGGCCGGCCATCTCGCCGCCGGTCTTCTGCACGGCGGAGTCGTAGGTGCGTCGCGTGCGGGCGATGATCTCGCGCAGCGCGTCGAAGCTGGCGAAGAAGCGGCGCGCCGCCGCCGTCAACTGCGCGATGTCCTCCGCCATCGCCGGATCGGGCACCCGCGTGGCCTGGAGCCGGCTGATCAACCCCGCCCGCCGCCGGCCGATCTCCGTCAGCAGTTCTTCCGTCGGCCCGTGCAGGTAGCGGTGGACGAGGCTCTGCATCCGGCTGACGTCGCTGTCGACGGCGGTGAACAGGCGGTCGTTCTCCTCGACCTGCCGGACGACGGCCCACTCCGCCTCCATCACCGCGGCCCCGCCCCAGACCAGCCCGCCCAGCGCCAGCATGGCGATGCCGTTGAGCGCCACGATGAGGAAGATGCGCCAGCTGACCGGGATGGCGCGCAACCGGCCGGCAAAGCGCCGAACCCGCGGAGAGGACGGGAGCGGCACGCCCGTATCGGCCGTCTCCACCGCCATGGTGGCGCTACTCCGCCGCCTGGATGCGGCGCACCAGGTCCTTGAGTGCGGGGTCGCGGATGAAGCGGTCGTAGACCGGCAACACCGCGCGGCGGAACGGCTCGGCGTCGGCGATCTCCACCACCTCCACCCCGGCGGCGCGCGCGATGGCCTCCGACGCCCGCTCGGCCTCCGTCCACAGGCGGCGCATGTAGAGCGCGCTCTCGCGCGCCGCGGCGCGAAACAGCGCCCGGTCCTCGTCCGACAGCCCGTCCCACGCCTTCTTCGACATGACCAGCACCTCCGGGATCATCGAGTGCCGGGTCAGCGAGTAATAGCGCGCCATGTGGTGATGCTCGTTGTGGACGTAGCTCGGCCAGTTGTTCTCGGCGCCGTCGATGATGCCGGTGGACAGCGCGGTCACCACCTCGCCGAACGGCAGCGGCAGCGCCGTCGCCCCCAGCGCCGCCACCATGGCGATGTTCAGGTCGGACTGTTGCACGCGGATGCGCAGCCCCTTCATGTCCTCGGGCGATCGGATGGGGCGCTTGGCGTTGTACATCGATCGGGCGCCGGAATCGTAGAAGGCCAGTCCGACGAACCCGTGCGGTTCAAAGGCCGCCAGGATCTCGCCGCCGATCGGCCCGTCGAGCACCGCGTGCATGTGCGCGGGCGAGCGAAACAGGAACGGCAGCGTCGCCGCCTGCGCCTCCGGCACGACGTCGTTGAAGGGCGCCAGACTGACGCGATTGATGTCGATGGCGCCGACGCGCGTCTGCTCGATGGTCTCCTTCTCTTCGCCTAACTGGCGGGTGTGGAAGACGCGGATCGTGTGGCGCCCGCCGGACCGCGCCGCCACCAGACGCCCCATCTCGATGACCGCCTGGACAGTGGGATAGGTCTCCGGATGCGTGTCGGCCGCGCGGAACTCGCGGCCCGCCGCCGGCCCCGCCAGCGTTGCGACCGACAGCGCCGCCAGCAGCAGGGCGCCCGCCCTCCGGCACGCCACCGCGGCCTTGCGCGCGATGCCACCGATCACCGCTCGCGCCCGCATGCCGGTCCTCCTTGCCGTCCCGCAATCTTGCGTGGCCAAGGCTACAGGACTTCGCGCCGTGATGCATCCCCTCCCATGTCCGACCATGCAGCCCGGCCGGTGCATTCCGGCGCCGGGCGCAACCGGGCTAGACCCGATGGCACAGTGAACCTCCGGATTGGTGGGCCGTTTCGCGAGTGTTTCGAACTCCTTCCACGACCGCGCGGCTCCCACCGCCGCCATCGACGAGGGCAAACCGTGAGACAGTCAACGTCCAAGCGCATTCTGGTGACCGGCGGCGCAGGTTTCCTTGGCTCGCACCTGTGCGAGCGCCTGCTCGCCGACGGACATGAAGTGCTCTGCGTCGACAATTACTTTACAGGGTCGCGTCACAACATCATCCACTTGATGGACAATCCGGACTTCGAACTCCTTCGGCACGACATCACCTGGCCACTGTACGTCGAGGTGGACCAGATATACAACCTCGCCTGCCCGGCCTCGCCCGTGCATTACCAGTTCGACCCGGTGCAGACGACGAAGACCTCCGTGCTGGGCGCGATCAACATGCTGGGGCTGGCCAAGCGGCTGCGCGTGCGCATCCTGCAGGCCTCCACCAGCGAGGTCTACGGCGACCCCGACGTCCATCCGCAGCCCGAGGACTACCGCGGCAACGTCAACACCACCGGCCCGCGCGCCTGCTACGACGAGGGCAAGCGCTGCGCCGAGACGCTGTTCTTCGACTACCACCGCCAGCACGGGCTGCCGATCAAGGTGGCGCGCATCTTCAACACCTACGGCCCACGCATGCACCCCAACGACGGCCGGGTGGTGTCCAACTTCATCGTGCAGGCGCTGCAGGGCCGTCCGCTGACGATCTACGGCGACGGTTCGCAGACGCGGTCGTTCTGCTACGTCGACGACCTGATCGACGGCTTCGTCCGCTTCATGGATACGCCGGGCGAGGCCACCGGCCCGCTGAACCTCGGCAACCCCGGCGAGTTCACCATCCGCGAACTGGCGGAGATGATCATCCGCCTGACCAACTCCGGCTCGAAGATCATTCGCAAGCCGCTGCCGCAGGACGACCCCAAGCAGCGCCGCCCGGACATCGCCAGGGCCAAGGCGCTGCTTCACTGGGAGCCGAGGGTGCGGCTGGAGGACGGGCTGAAGCGCACGATCGCCTATTTCGACCGCGCGCTGGAGCGCCGCGAACTGCCCCGCGCGGCGGAGTGAGGCGGGTGTCAGGCCGCCGTTCGGCTGGCCCAACGTCATCCCTTCACCACGGCGTCCCATCGCGGTGGAAGAACGTCCCGTCGCGGAAGTGCAGGTCCACGTCGGGGTACAGGCCCTCGTCGCCCCCCGTGCGGTCACCGACCTCCAGGTAGACGGCGGTCGCGTCCGTGCGGTTCACCAGATGATGGCCGTTCGCCACGCCCGCCGGGAAGCCGGCGCACATGCCCGGCCGCAGCACGTGCTCGCCCGCGTCGGTGATCAGCACCAATTCGCCCTCCAGCATGTAGACGAACTCGTCCTGTCGGGTGTGCCAGTGGCGCAGCGCCGAGGAGGCGCCCGGCTCCAGCCGGGTGATGTTGACGCCGAAGTTGGCCAGGCCGAACAGGTCGCCCAGCTTCGCCTTGCTGCGCCCCGCCACGCAGGCGCGGAACGGTTCTGGATAACCGGTGAGGCCGCGCCGCCCCTCCTGCGCCAGGGCATCGACGACCACGGGCTTGCTGTTCTCTTCGGTGTTCGACGGCATCGGTTCCCCCTTTTGATCGCGAAGGATGAAGATGGCGCCGCCGCCCGACCCCGTCAAACGGCTCCGGCATAGGCGCGGCCCCCGACTGTTGAGGGCCGCAGAGAGGTGCCAAAAGGGAGGAGAGGCGATGGACACGCGCGTGGTGGAGGAGGTCAGCATCCCGCCCATCGGGCTTTCGGGAACACTGGCTCTGCCGGCCGGCTTCGGCGCCGTCGTGCTGTTCGCGCACGGCAGCGGCTCCGGCCGCGACAGCCCGCGCAACCAGCGTGTGGCCGAGGGCCTGCAAGACGCCGGCCTCGGCACCCTGCTCTTCGACCTGCTGACGGAGGACGAGGGGCGCGACCGCGCCAACGTCTTCGACGTCCACCTGCTGGCCGAGCGGCTCGTGCAGGCGACCCGCTTCGTGCACGCGCACGACGCCTGCGCCGGCTGCCCGATCGGCTACTTCGGCGCCTCCACCGGGGCGGCGGCCGCCCTCATCGCGGCCGGGCGCTCCGCCGAACACGACCACGTCACCGCCATCGTGTCGCGCGGCGGCCGGCCCGACCTGGCGGAGGTCTGGCTGGACGGCGTGGCGGCGCCGACGCTGCTCATCGTCGGCGGCACCGACACCCCGGTGATCGAGCTGAACCAGCAGGCCTTCGCCCGGCTACATGGCGTCAAGGCGCTGGAGATCATTCCCGGCGCCGGCCACCTGTTCGAGGAGCCGGGCGCGCTGGACGCCGTGGCGCAGTCGGCCGCCGCGTGGTTCCGCACGCACCTGCTCGACGGGCGCTGAGCCGGCCGCGCCGCGAATCACGACAGCAAGGCTGCCATGTCCGGCCCGGCGCTGGACAGCCGCCGCGTGCACCCCTAACGTTTGGGTCATGCCGAAGCTCGAAATCCTCAGCCGCCTTCCCTCCGGTCCGGCCCACCCCACCCCCCTCCTGTTTGTCCACGGTGCCTTCTGCGGCGCCTGGATCTGGGACGAGAAGTTCCTGGGCTGGTTCGCGGAGCGCGGCTGGGCGGCGCACGCCGTGTCCCTGCGCGGTCACGGCGGCAGCGACGGGCACGAAGCGCTGCCCTGGCACGGCCTGGGCGATTACGTCAGCGATGTCTTCGAGGCGTGCGAGCGCCTGGGCACCATGCCGGTGCTGGTCGGCCATTCCATGGGCGGCACGGTGGTGCAGCGCGCGTTGCGCCGCCGTCTGGCGCCGGCCGCCGTGCTGATGGCCTCGGCCCCGCCGCACGGCCTGCTGGAAAGCACCATCGGCCTCGCCTTCCGCGATCCCTGGGTGTTCCAGCAGTTGACGCTGCTGTGCAGCTTCGGCCCCGATCTGGTCGATCCGGAAGGCATCCGCCGCGCCATGTTCTCCGACCGCATGCCGCGTTCGGAAATCGTCCGCTACGAGCCGAAGCTGCAGCTCGAATCGCGCCGCGTGCTGCTGGAGACCATGCACTGGAACCCGTTCCCGCCGGTGCCGCTGCGCGGCACGCCGTTCCAGGTGCTGGGCGCGGAGCGCGACCTGCTGGTGCCGCCGGATCAGGTGCGCTCCACCGCGCGCCTGATGCGCACGGAGGCCCAACTGTTCCCCGACATGGGCCACACCATGATGCTGGAGCCCGATTGGGAGCACGTGGCCGAAACGATCGACGGCTGGCTGCGGAAGACCCTGCTGGCCGAGGCGGCGTAACACGGAAAGCCCGACAGCCTCGGCACCGCCGACACGTCGGGTTTTCGCCCGCGGCTCAACCCAACCTACGAGCCTCATTACGCCGTCGGCGCCAGCCGCTGCGTCAACACCAGCAGGACCTTGTCCTCCAGGTGGTCAGGCGTGAAGGGCTTGGCGATGTAGCCAGTCACGTGGTGCTCCAGCGCCTTCTCCACCGCCTTGCGGGTGGCCAGCGCCGTGACCATCAGGAACGGCAGGTCCGGCTTCACCCGGCGCACGGCGCGGAGCACGTCCAGCCCGCTCACCTTCGGCATCATCCAGTCGCAGATGACGAGGTCGTAGGCACCGTCGCGCGCCGTGAAGCGGTCCAGCGCGTCCTGGCCGTCCACCGCCGTGTCCACGGCGCCGATGCCCAGGTCGTGCAGGACGGATTCGACGTAGTTGCGAGGCCCCTCCTCGTCGTCGACGACCATGGCGCGCATGGCCGACAGGTCGGCGAACGGCAGCCCGATGACCGACAAGGCACTGGTCAGCCACGCCAGCCGCGTCGCACGCTCCTTGCCGGCGGCGGCACTCAGCAGGAAGGCGCGCACGAAGCGCGGGCGGTGCACCTGCCGGTACAGCACGCGCGCCACCGCCAGCCGGCTCTTGCCGGCGCAGAAGGCGCCTTCGCCGGCCAGCTTGACGATGTCCAGCACGGCCTCGGGCGAGGCATCCTCCTTGCCGACCAGGGCCGACAGGAGGCGCTGGGTGCGAATGAAGGCGTTCTGCACCTCGTCGATCTGCTGGCCGAAGGCCTCGCGCTCGTCGTCGGTGAACGTCGACGAGCGCACCAGCTTCTGCACCTCGGCAAGGCCACGCAGCTTGTCCAACGGCTCCTTCCAGCAGTCGAGCAGGCGGCCGGCGAAGTCGCGCCCGTCGAAATAGGTCTTCAGGTAGGCGTTGACCGCCCGCTCCGAACTGGGGGCGAGCGGCATCTTCTGCACCATGAACAGAATGCGCAGCTTCTGGATGAAGGTGCGGCCGCGCACGATCTCCGGCAGCGTGTCCTCGTTCACCAGCAACGACATGCGCCGCTGCAGCGCGAACTCCGTCCGCGTGCCGCCGAAGAAACCGTCGCCGGTGCGCAGGCGCTGCGCCAGCACGCCCAGGGCCAGCGCCTCCTTCTGGATGGTCTCGACGCCGAGCAGGTCGCCGCGGCTGGCCGTGGTGATGCGGTCGGGTTTGGACAGCTCGCGCCGGAAGGCCACCATCAGCCCGTCGCACAGCACCGGCATGGGCGCCTTGCGGATCAGCGCCTCCAGCCCCCGGAGCGTCTCCGGCGCGTCGTCGGGCAACGGCACGTCGCCGGCCACCATCGTGACCAGCGCCTCGACCAGCTCGGCGAACGGCGTGTTGCCGGCGACGGACGCCATGCCGGACTCGTTGCGCACGATCTCGCCCAGCAGCCGGTCGATGGGGGCCAGCGCGTCGGCGTCGTCGGTGGCGTTGGCCAGATCCATCAGCAACGCCACCTTCTCGGCGAAGGTGCGGGCGGTCTGGATGTGCTGGGTCAGAGCGGCGTCGACGATGAATTGGCCATCGAAGCCGGAGTGCCGCGCCGTCAGGTCCGTCACGACGGCGGTGTACCCCTCCGGGCGCAGGTCGGGGATCGTCCAGTCCTTGGTGCGCTGGCGCGTCAGCCGCGCCACCTCGTTGACCAGCACGTTGATGGTGCCGGGCTTGTGGCCCAGGATGCGCTCGGCCTGCTGGAGGATGCTGACGAACAGCGGCTGGTTGGACAGCGTCGTCTGGTGGCGGGGGGAGTGCAGCAGTTCCGTCGGGGTCAGCGCGTTCTCGTTCAGAAAGCGCTCGCAGAAGCGGGTCAGGCTCTCCCGCGCGGACGATGAATAGAAGTCGTCCGGCTCGCGGCAGACGGCCGTTTCCGCGCCGACTTCAATCTCCGCGGCGGCGTCCGCGTGCCCGATCTGGCCGCCTGTTTGGCCGATGTCCGAGGCCATCTCCCCACACACTCCCTTCGTTTCAGTCGGCCAGCAGGTCGCGGACGGCCTGGATCAGCCGTTCCGGGCCGATGGGCTTCATCAGCAGTGCCCGCCCCGCCTTCGCCGTCAGCCCCTCCGCCCTGTCGCGCGAGGTGTAGCCGGTGAGGAAGAGCATGCGCAGGCCCGGATTGCGCTGCTCCAGCGCGCGCGCCAGCTCCGCGCCGTTCATGCGCGGCATCGACACGTCGGTCACCACGAGGTCGAAGAGACCCCCGCATTCGTCCCAGCGTTCCAGCGCGGCGACGCCGTCGCCGGCCTCCACCACGTGGCAGCCTGCCTCCTCCAGCGCCAGCTTGAGGTAGGAGCGCACGGACTCCTCGTCGTCGACCAGCAGCACCGACGCCGTCTCGCCCTCGGGCAGGCGCACCGGCTCCACGCCGCCGTCATGCTCGGCCGGCGGGTCAACCGCCGGCAGGTAGATGGAGAACACGCTGCCCCGGCCGGGCTCCGACGTCATCTCGACCGCACCGCCGGCCTGCTGCGCCGTGCCGTACACCATCCATAGGCCGAGGCCGGTGCCCTTGCCGGGCTCCTTGGTGGTGAAGAACGGTTCCCAGATGCGGTCGCGGATCGCCTCTGGCACGCCGCAGCCCGTGTCGGCGACGCGCAGCACGGCGTAGCGGCCGGGCCGCAGCCCCTCGTGCCGGTTGAAGAAGGCGTGATCCGGCGTGAGAACCTCCAGCGTCACGGTGATCCGCCCGCCGTCCGGCATGGCGTCGCGCGCGTTGATGGCGAGGTTGAGCAGCGCCTGGTTCATCGTGACCGGGTTGGCCACGGCGTGCGCCGCGGCGTCGCGGATGTCCAGGTCCAGGTCGATGCCGGCGCTCATCAGTGGCTTGAGGAAGACGCGCAGGTCGCGCACGAGGTCGGCCAGCGCCATCACCTCCGTCTCCTCGGCCGAGCGCCGCCGGCTGAAGTCGAGCAACTGCCCGGTCAGCGCCGCCGCCCGGTCGGACGCCTTGGCGATCTCGCGCACGCAGGTCAGAACGCGGGCCTCGTCGGACGGGCTGCGCTCGGCCAGCCGCGCGAAGCCGCCGATGGCGGTCAGCATGTTGTTGAACTCGTGCGCGATGCCGCCGGCCATGCGACCGACGGCCTCCATCTTCTGCGCGCGCTGCAGCTCCTCCTCGGCGCGCCGGCGGTCGGTGACGTCGGCGATGACCAGCAGCACAGCGGCCTCGCGCTGGTGGACGGCCGGATAGGCGCCGACCTCCACGTGCCGTCGTTCGCCGTTCGGGCGCACCGCCTCGCAGGCCACGCGCTCCCCCGTCCCCTCGACCGCGCGGCCCAGCCGGGCCTCCAGGTCGTCCACGCCGGTGAAGAGGCTGGCGAGCCGGGCGCCCTCCAGGCTGCCGGAACCGCCGGTGCCCAGGATCGACGCGGCGGCGGTGTTGGCGAAGCGGATCGCCGTGCGGTCCCAGATGACGATGCCGTACGGCGCCAGCTCCACGAGCTGGCGGTAGCGCTTCTCGCTTTCGCGCAGGGCGGTCACGGTGGTGGCGAGCTGGTCGGTCTGCTGCGCCAGTTCCTGCTCGCGCCGCTTCAGCTCGGTGATGTTCATGAGGATCTTGACGATGCCGCCGGATCCCGTCGCGTGCTCGCTGATCCGGTACCATCGCCCGTCGGAGAGCTGGCGGTCGACCGGCGCCTCGTGCTCCAGGTGGCGCTTCAACCGGTCCTGGATCCACGCGCCGATGTCGCCCTGCGCGTCGGGGTAGCCGCCGCGCTCCGCCGCCACGCGCAGAATGTCCTCGAACGGGGTGCCGGGCACCAGCACGTCGGCGATGTTCGGGTATGCCTGCCGGTAATGCTCGTTGCAGAACAGCAGCCGCCCGTCGGCACTGAACAGCACGAACCCTTCCGAGATGCTGTCGAGCGCGTCGTGCACGACGACCTGCATGAAGCGCGCCTCGACCAGCGCCATGGTCTCGGTGGTGACGTCGACGCCGGTGCCGCGGTAGCCTGCGAAGCGGCCCTGCTCCCCGTGCACCGGCTGCCCGGCGAGGCGGAAGACGTGCGTCGTGCCGGTGCCGTCCTGCCACATGATCTCCAGATCGCGGAAGGCGCGCCCGGCGGCGATGTCGGCTTCGTACTCCCGCCAGGTGTCGGCGTCCTCGACGAAGGCGCCCAGGCCGGTCAGCGCGTCGCCGAACACCGTGCGGGGGTCGCTGCCGGTGATCGTCCCCAGCCGTTCGGACACGTAGGTGAAGCGGTGGTCCGGCCCGCTCTCCCAGAACCAGTCGGACGAGGACTCCGCGAAGTCGCGGAAGCGCTGACGGCTGGCGGCCAGGTCGCCGTTGGCGGCGCGCAGCATGCCGGCCGTGCGCTCGATCAGCTCCGCTGTGCGGACGGCGCGGCGCAGGGTCACGAAGCCCAGCACCGCCATCGCGGCGATGACGACGGAGAGCCCCGTGACGATGCGAAGAATCGTCGCATCGTCGTGCCGCTCGGCGGTGACGGCGACCAGCGCCGCCATGGCGCCGGCCCCCAGCAGGACCAGCAGCAAGCCCGGCAGCACGATCCAGCGCGCGCGGGCCCGCACCTCCGCCGCCGCGCCTGGTGCTGCGGGGGAAACGACGGTCCGGCGGTCCTCGGTGCTGGTCGCGTCCATGCGTTCCCCGGGAGTGATCGCCCATTCGTCCGACGGGCTTCCCCGACGTCATAGGACGCCAGCCGTTAACACCCGGTTTTCAGGCCTGTAACGAACGGCGCCGCCGCTCACCGATTGACCAGCACCAGGATCTTCTCCTCGAGCTGCTCGGGCGAGAACGGCTTGGCGATGTAGGCGGTGACGTCGTGCGCCAGCGCCTCCTCCACCGCGATCATGGTGGCCAGCGCGGTAACCATCAGGAACGGCATCTCCGGCCGCACGGCGCGCACGTGCTTCAGGAACTCCAGGCCGGACAGGCGGGGCATCTTCCAGTCGCAGATGATCAGGTCGTAGCGGCTCTCCTGCCCCTCGAACGCCGCCAGCGCCAGTTGCCCGTCCTCCGCCACGGCGACGTCGGCGATGCCCAGGTCGCGCAGGATCATCTCGACGTAGGAGCGCGCCGCCGGCTCGTCGTCGGCCAGCAGGATGCGCAAGGACCCCATGTCGCGCAACGGCGTGCCGGCGGCGGCCAGCGTGCCGAAGAACTGCGCGTAGCGCTCGGCCCGCCCTTGCGTGTCGTCCTTGCACCGCGTCAGATAGCCGCGCAGGAACGCGGTGGAGCGCACGTGGTGCCCCACCAGCTCGCGCGCGGCGGCCATGCACTTGCCGTCGGTGAAGGCGCCTTCGGCGCAGAGGTTGGCGAACTCCATCACCTCGTCGACACCCGGCGTCTTGTCTTTGGCGATGCGGGCGAAGATGCGGTTGGTGCGCAGGTAGGTGTGCTGGATGTCGTCCAGCATGCGCGCGTACTTGTCCTTCTGCGCCTCGGACAGGCCGGACTGCCGCACGCGCCGCTGGATGTCGGCCAGCGCCTTGATGCGGGCGCGCGGCGTGCGGGCGTGCTCGAACAGGCGCGGGGTGAAGTCGCGGGCGTCGAGCTGGCGCAGCAGTGCGCCGACGATCACCTTCCGACTGGCCTCGCCGAACGCCGCTCCCTCGAAGGTGAAAAGGTCGATGAGGCGGGCATGGTGGCTCTTGCCCTTCATGATGACGTCGAGCCGGTCCTCGCCCAGCAGCAGCGCCGCCCGCCGGTCGAGCAACTGGACCGTGCGCTCGCCGCCCATGACGACGCCGTGGGCCCTGAGCTTGCCGGCGAGCGCGCCCAGGGCCAGCAGTTCGTCCATGATGGTGGCGATGGAGCGCGCGTCGTAGGCTTGGCCCGGCGTCAGCCGCGCGTCGCCCAGCAGCGCGCGGTGCAGCGTCATCTCCAGCCCGCGGCGGGCGAACCGCGCCTCGCGCGCGCCTATGTAGGCGGCCAGCCGACGCACCACCGGCGGCGTGCGCGGGTGGGCGACGGCGTCGCCCCGCCACACCTGGGCCAGCACCTCCAGCGTCACGCGCAACCCTTCCACCCAGCCGAACAGCTCCTCCACGCCGGCCGGGCTGGCGAGGATCTCGCCGATCACCTGGTCGATGACCTCCGCCCCCAGCGGCGGCAGCGAATCGCCGTCCAGCGACAGGAGGCGCATCAGCTTCACCTCGAAGCTGCCGCTCTCGCCCAGCCACGCGGCCAGCACGGCGTCGATGGCGTAGCGCGCGCCGAAGCCGGCGCCGCCCTTGGTGGCGCTGGACACGGCGGCGGCGAACGTGCGGGCGTCGAACACCGGCGGCGCGCCCTTGTGGGCGCGCTGCGCGGTCAGCGCCATGGCCTCCTGCCCCAGCCGCTTCAACTCCTCCAGGCGTTGCGTCGGGGTGCGGCGGCCGGGCACCGACTGCGCGTGCGCCATGCGCTCCAGCACGCCCTGGAGGCGATACCAGGAGTCGAGCTGGCGCTGCGGCTCCACCGTGTGCAGAAGCTCGGTCGGGGTGATGCGGCGGCCGTCCAGGAACTCGTCCAGCGCCTCGGCCATCTGGAAGCGGCTGCGGCTGGAGTACAGCTCCTCCACCGTCTGGCAGACGTTGCGGTCGGCCTCCGCGGCCGAGCCGTCGTCGCCACCAAGCTCGATCAGCAGCGCGTCGACGTCGTAGCTGTCGAGCCCGCGCGGACCGCCGGAGGGAGCGTCAACCGGCATCGTCGGCATACCCCTGCCCCTTCCCTAGACGACCAGAGCGTGGACCTTGTCGGCCAGCTCGTCGGGATTGATCGGCTTGTTCAGGAAAATCACGCGGCGGGTGTCGGCCAGCAGGCCATCCAGGCTCTCCATCTCCGGCGGGTAGCCGGACATCAGCACGACCGGCAGGTCGGGGCATTCGCGCCGCAGGATGCGCGCCATCTCGGCCCCGCTCATCTTCGGCATGACGAGGTCGGTCACCAGCAGGTCGAACGCCCCGCCGTGCGCGGCGAAGGCGTTCAGCGCCTCCGGCCCGTCGGCGGCGGTGACGACGCGCATGCCCATGTCCTCCAGCGCCAGGCGGATGAACTCGCGCACCTGCTCCTCGTCCTCCACCAGCAGCACCGTGGCGGCCATGGAGACGCCGTCGTCCGCGTCGTCCACGTCCAGATCGTCCAGACCACACCCCGCCTCCTCGTCCGTCACCTCGGCGGCGGCGCCCTCGGCCGGCAGGAAGAGGGTGAAGGTCGTGCCCTGCCCCGGCTCCGACGCCACCTCCACCGCGCCGCCGGCGCGGGTGACGGTGGAATAGACCAGCGACAGTCCCAGGCCCGTGCCCACTCCCTGTTCCTTGGTGGTGAAGAACGGCTCGAAGATGCGGTCCAGCACGTCGTGCGCGATGCCCGTGCCGGCATCCCGCACGGATATCGTCACATAGGCGCCGCGCCGCAGACCGGCATGGCGCTGCCAGAACGCGGCGTCCGGCACAACGCGGTCGACGGTCACCGTGATCGGCCCGCCCTCGGGCATGGCGTCGCGCCCGTTGATGGCGAGGTTGACCAGCGTCTGGTGCAGCAGCGACGGCTCGATCCGCACCACCGCGTCCGCCACCCGCACGTCGGTGCGCACCTCGTACCGCTCGCCCAGGATGGGCCGCAGGAATCGCCTGAGGTCGTCGAGCTGACCGGCCACGCGCACCGGCCGCGCCGCCTCCCCGCGATCCTGCCGGCCGAAGCTGAGGAGCTGGGCGGTGAGGCCGGCGGCGCGGTCGCTGGCCTTGACGATCTCGCCCAGGCACTGCTCGACCCGCGCGCGGTCGTCGGGCGCCCGGCGCGCCATGAGGGCGAAGCCGCCGATGGCGGTCAGCATGTTGTTGAACTCGTGCGCGATGCCGCCGGCAAGCTGGCCGATGGCCTGCATCTTCTGCGCCTGGTGGATGGCGCGCTCGGCCTTCTTGCGCTCGGTGACGTCGTTGAACACCAGGAACCACGCCGGCCCGCCCTCCACGCCGAAGGGGTGGACGCCCACCTCCACCTCGCGCACCGCGCCGTCCGGGGCGGTGATGCGGGCTTCCAGCGGGGCCGGAAAGGGGGGCTCGTCGGCGGGCGGTGGCAGGCGGTCGAACAGCCGCACACTCGCGCCGTCGGCGTCCTCCATCATGGGGATGGCGGCCATGGTGTCCGGGTCGGCGCAGCCGAACATGCGCGCCGCCGCCCCGTTGGCGTAGCGCACGCGGGCGCCGTCCCACACGACGATGCCGTAGGGCGCCATTTCCACCAGCTTGCGGTAGCGCGCCTCGCTCTCGGCCAGCGCCTGCTCGTGGCTCTTGAGCTGGGTGATGTCGGTGAGGATCTTGACCACGCCGCCGGTGCGCGTGGCGTGCTCGCTGATGCGGTACCAGCGCCCGTCGGCGAGGCGGTGGTCGGACGGCTCCTCGTGCCGGGTGTGCCGGCGGAGCCGCTCCTCGATCCAGCCCAGCGGATCATCCACCCGCGGCCCGGCGGCGCCCCGCTCCACCGCCGTGCGCAGCACGTCGGCGAACAGGACGCCGGGGGTCAGCAGGTCCGCCAGCAGCGGGTAGGCGTTGCGGTAGCGTTCGTTGCACAGCACCAGCCGCCCGTCCTCGTCGAACAGGACGAAGCCCTCGCTGACGCACCCGATGGCGTCGGCCAGCAGGTCGCGCAGGCGCAGGGCCTCGCTGGTTTCGGCGGGCTCCGGCCCGGCCGGCGGGTTCGTGGCGTCGACGTCGGCGTGTGTCATCGGCCGGCATTCAACCACCTGTGGCGATGCGCCGCCAGTCGAATCCGTGTGATGCCGCCGTGGCTTATGCCCGTTGCGGGAAGTGGTGGTGGCCGTGGTCGCACTGGCCGCGGGCGTGCTTGGAATCGCAGCTCTCGCCGGCCGGCGCGATGCCGATCCAGGCGTTCAGCAGGTTGGGGTCGAAGCCCGCTTCGCGCCGCTCGCCCACCTGGATCAGCGGCCGGCGGATCAGCGTGACGTCGGCGATCATGGCGTCCAGCGCCGCCTCCTCGCCCAGGGCCTCAGGATCGATGGCGCCCTGCTTGACGGCGGGGGCGCGACGGTTGAACCACTCGTCCACCGGGCGGTCGCCGAAGAACGGCCGCAGCGTCTCGCGCGTCCATCCCTGCGCCGCCAGATCGCGCACATCCAGCGCGTGCCCCGCCGCCAGAAGCTGCTGCTTCTGCCGCGCGTTGGCCGGACAGTCCGCCAGTTCGAAGAAGATCACCTCGGCCATATCATGCACCCCGCTCTTTGGATTGGAATTATTCCAAAGAGCATGCCGCGGCGCGATGCCGCGGGGCATGGGGCAAATTACCGCACTGCGAGTATGGTTATTCCCAGAGCCCCTCCCCCCGCGAAGCAGGGGGAGGGAGTGGTTTTGCTACTTCACCATCGTGTGCGCCTTTTCGACGAACGCGTCGGTGTACGCCTTCGACAGGTCGATGTTCGCCGACGCCACGGCCGGATCGAACGCCTTCAGCACCTTGTAGGCGACCTCGGCCCCCTCGCGGGTGAAGTGGCCGTCCGGCGAGTAGGTCGGCTTGGAACGCAGGAAAGCCGTCTTGTACAGGTCCTTGTTGCCCAGGAAATACTCCTCCGGCAGCACCTTCATCACGTCGTCGGCCGACGCCTTGTCCAGCCACTTCAACGTGCGCACGAAGACGTTGACCAGGGCCTGCGTGGTGTTGGGGTTCTGCTGGGCGAAGTCCGGCTTCATGTAGAGCACGGCCGCCGGATACTGGCCGCCGTAGACCGCCTTGGTGCCCTCCAGCGTGCGGGTGTCGGCGATCACCTTGATGTCGCCGTCGTTCTCCAACTGGCTCATCACGGGATCGAGGTTGGAGATGGCGTCGATGTCGCCGCGCTTCACCGCCGCCACCGCGCTGGGGCCGCCGCCGACGCCGATGAACGACACGTCCTCCGGCTTCAGCCCGTTCTGCACCAGCAGGTAGTTGACCATGAAGTTGGTGGACGAGCCCGGCGCGGTGACGCCGATCTTCTTGCCCTTCAGGTCCTTCACCGACTTGATGTCGCCCGACTTGGTCACCGACGCCAGCACGATGCCGGGGAAGCGGCCCAGTTCGACCACGGAGACGATCGGCTGGTTCTTCGCCTGCATCTGGATGGCGTGGTCGAAGGCGCCGGTCACCACGTCGGCCGAGCCGCCGATCAGCGCCTGCAGGCTCTTGGCGCCGCCGCCGAAATCGCTGATCTCGACGTTCAGCCCGGCGTCCTTGAAGTAGCCCAGGCGCTCGGCCAGCGTGAGCGGCAAATAGTACAGGAGCGGCTTGCCGCCGACCGCCAGCTTGATGTCCTTCTTTTCAAGCTGCTGCGCGGCGGCGCTGCCCGCACCGATCATCAGCGCCAGCGCGCTCAGCGCCAGCATTTTCCCGAAACGCATGGGTTCTTCTCCTCCTCGGTTGTTATCTCGTTCAGCCCTGGGCGTTCGTCGTGTGCGCTTCCTGCGGGCGCCAGTGCAGCAGCCGCTTTTCGATGAAGGTCACGGCCGCGTCGATGATGATGACGAAGATGGTCAGCACCAGCATGCCGGAAAACACGCCGACCGTGTCGAACACGCCCTCCGCCTGATGGATGCGGTAGCCCAGCCCGGCGGCCGAGCCCAGGTATTCGCCCACCACCGCGCCCACCATGGCGAAGCCCACCGCCGTGTGCAGCGACGAGAACACCCAGGCCAGCGCCGACGGCAGGTACACGTGGCGCAGCAGGTCGCGCGAGTTGGCGCCCAGCATGCGCGCGTTCGCCAGCACCACCGGGCTCACCTCCTTCACGCCCTGGTAGACGTTGAAGAAGACGATGAAGAAGACCAGCGTGACGCCCAGCGCCACCTTGGACCAGATGCCCAGCCCCAACCACAGCGCGAAGATCGGCGCCAGCACCACGCGCGGCAGCGCGTTGACCGCCTTGATGTACGGGTCGAACACGGCGGACACCAGCGGCACGCGGGCGAACCAGAAGCCGAACAGGATGCCCGCCACCGTGCCGATGCCGAAGGCCAGCACCGTCTCCAGCAGCGTGATGCCCAGGTGATAGTAGATGGCACCCGAAGCGAAATCCTTGAACGTGCGCTCCAGCACCGCCAGCGGCGTGCCGAAGAAGAACGGGCTGAGGATGTTGGTTGCGGTCAGCACGTGCCACAACAGGAAGAAGCCGATCAGCACGCCCACCTGCATCGCCAGGATGACCGGACGGCTGGGCAGGCGCTTGCGCGCGGTGGAAGCGGAAGCCATGCGCGTCGTCCTTATTGCAGCTTGGTCTGGGCGTAGCCCTTCAGCACCTCGTCGCGGAGCTGCGCCCAGATCTCCCGGTGCAGGTCGAGGAAGTGCGGGGTCATGCGGATCTCCGCCACGTCGCGCGGGCGCTCCAGGTCCACACGGTACTCGCCGATCAGCCGCGCCGCCGGTCCGGCCGACAGCACCAGCACGCGGTCGGACATGGCGATCGCCTCCTCCAGGTCGTGGGTGATGAAGACCACCGACTTGCGGTCGGCCGACCACAGGTCCAGCAGTTCGTTCTCCATGAGCTGCCGCGTCTGGATGTCCAGCGCCGAGAACGGCTCGTCCATCAGGATGATCTTGGGGTCGACGATCAGCGTCTGCGCCAGCGCCACGCGCTTTCTCATGCCGCCCGAGAGCTGGTGCGGGAAGCGGTCGCCGAAGCGGCCCAGGCCCACGCGCTCCAGCCACGGCTGCGCGCGCTGGCGCGCCTCGCCCCTGGACACGCCGCGGAACTCCAGCCCGGCCGCCACGTTGTCCAGCGCCGACTTCCACGGCATCAGCGCGTCCGCCTGGAACATGTAGCCGGCGTGCCGGTTGATGCCGCCCAGCGACTCGCCGAACACCCGCACGTCGCCGCCGCTGGGTTCCAGCAGGCCGGCGATGGCGTTGAGGATGGTGGACTTGCCGCTGCCCGTCGGCCCAACGATGGACACGAACTCGCCCGCCGCCACGGTGAAGGCGACGTCCTGGACGGCGGTGTAGGAGCGCCCGCGCCCATCGGGCGAGGGAAAAGTGATCGTCACGCCGTCGAGCGCGAGCGCTGGCGACGCGGTACTGGATTCCGGCATGGGGGTGTCTCTATCCCTACGGAGTGCCTTTTTCCCCATTGTGGCCGATGGTGGGCGCCTCGGCAATGCCTGGGCTCCGCTTATCGAGCGCAGCGAAGAACGCCATCGCCACGGCCCCCGTCCCGCGCGGCCACTGGTGCGGGTAGTAGCGGCCCTTGTTGGCGATGTCGTCGTGGTGCGGGCACCAGAGCACGGGGTTCTCGGCGCCCTCCGGCCCGTAGCGGCGGCAGGCGAAGCGGTCGGGCGCCACCGGCACGCTGCCCGTGGCCCAGCCGTTCTGCTCCCGCAACGCGGTGCGCGCGGCCAGCCCCTGGGCGATGGACACCTGCCGGTCCTTGGGGTTGTGCAACACCAGCGCCGCCACCGGCCCGGAACAGCGCGGCGCGCGGGTGACGCCGCCGCCCACCGAGGCCACGCCGCGGATCACGGCCCCGCGCGCGCAGGCCAGACTGTTGGCGAACCACGCCCCAAGCGAATGCCCGACGACGAACACGGCGTCACGGTCGACGCAGTAGCTGTTCGTCATGAGCGCGACGACGGCGTCGAACAGCGCGAAATCGCGCAGACTGCCCGGCTTGTCGCCGGGAGCGGTCCAGACAGTGCCGTCCTTGCGCCCCGACGGATAGACGAAGATCGTCGGCTCCCCCGCGTGCCGTTCCAGGTCGAAGTAGCGGCGCACGTCGGCGTTGCTGTTGGTCCGCCCGTGGAACGCCACGACCAGCCGGTGCGGCCGGGCAGGATCGTAGGACGGCGGCACCACCGTGATGATCTCCCGCCGCGCGCCGCCCACATCCACACCGTCCGGCACCTGTTCCGGCGACGGGCTATGGCAGCCGGGGGAAGCAGCGGCAGGCGATGCCTCGTCACCACTCCGCGCGAAAGAAGTAGAACACCCCAAAAGATAAAGTACTGCGAGGCTCACGCTTGCCGCTGAAACCCGCCCCGCACCCCGGCTAAACCACATGCTATTTCCCTGCGACGGTACCATGCTTTCCGTAACCCATTTGGACAGTCTGCCCGTTAACCATCATTAAAGCAATTCCGGCCACCCTCCGTGTCAGGCACGGAGGTTTTTTCATGCGCGTTGGCACTTTCCTGAAGATCCCGGTTCTGACCGCCATGCTGGCGGTGGGCGCGTCCGCGTGCGCCTCGGCCGACAGCGCGGCCGTCGCCCGCCCGCCCGCTCCTGCCGCGCTGCCGGACGCCACGCTCACGCAGGTGGACGGCGGTGCCGCCACCGTGCTGCGCATCGACGGCATCATCACCCGCGGCCTGGAACAGCGCTTCACCGAGGCGCTGGCCGCCCTGCCGCGCTCCCGCCCGCTGATCGTCGAACTGTCGAGCCCCGGTGGCTACACCTCCGCCGGTTACCGGATGATCGACCGGCTGGTGGCCGAGCGCGAACAGGGCCGCGCCATCGCCACCCGCGTGCGCGCCGGCGAGGCGTGCGAGAGCATGTGCGTCGGCCTCTACCTCGCCGGCTATCCACGTTACGCCGCGCCCTCGGCGCAGTTCATGGTGCACGCGCCGCGCACCGCCGATGAAGGCCGGATGACGCTGCGCATGACGCAGATCATGGTAAACCGCCTCGTCTCGCTCGGCGCCTCGACAGGCTGGATCGAGCGCGTGAAGGCGGCCGGCGGCTTCTCCGGCGCCGTCGACTACCGCGACAGCGCCGAAGGCCTGAAGGCCGCCGACGCCAACATCGTCACCAACCTGGAGCCGTGAGCCGCCGCGCGATTTCCGGCATCAGGGCCGTGTCCACGTTGGCGAAGGCGAAGCGCAGATAGGCGTCCTGGCCAGGTCCGAACATGGGTCCCGGCAGGCACAGGATGTTGTGCCGGTCGGCCAGTTCCTTCGCCACCTCCCTGGCCGGACGCCCCTCGTAGGGGTGACGCATGTAGGCGAAGTAGGCGCCGATGCTGGCGATGCGCCAGCCGCCCTGCCCGTCCCCCAGCACGCGCTTGAAGGCGTCCACGCGCGCCACGATGTCGGCGCGCCGCTCGGCCACCCAGCCGCCCAGGTGCCGTAGCCCGTACAGCGCCGCCTTTTGCCCGATGTGCGGCGCGCAGATCGCCACGCAATCGAGGATCTTCGCCATCTGCGTCAGCAGATCCGCGTCCGCGATCACCGCCCCCACCCGGTAGCCGGCAAGGCTGAACACCTTGGAGAAGCTGTAGAGCTGCACCAGCGTGTCGCCCCGGTCCGGCCGGCGGAAGAGGCCGTGCGGCGGCTCGGCGCCCCAGTCGGGGAAGTCGCGGTAGGTCTCGTCCAGCAGGAAGCGGATTCCCCGGCGCTTCGCCAGATCGTGGAAGGCTGCGATGGTTTCCGGCGGGGCGATGGCGCCGGTCGGGTTGTTGGGGGTGATCAGCACGATCGCTCGCGTGCGCTCGTCGATCAGCGGCTCGGCGTCGGCCGGGTTGGGGACCAGCCCGTTCTCCTCCCGGCAGACCAGGGGCCGCGCCTCGATTCCCAGCAGGTCCAGCGTCATCTTGTGGTTGAAGTACCAGGGAACCGGCAGGATGACGTTGTCCCCCGCCCGCGCCAGCGCCATGACGGCGACGACAAACGCTTGGTTGCAGCCAGCGGTGATCAGAACCTCCTCCGGCTGCACCGGCCCGCCGTACAGCTCGGCCGTCCGCCCGGCCAGCGCGGCGCGCAGGGATGTGACACCGGTGATCGGGGTGTATCGCGCCGTATCATAGCGTAACACCTCCTCCGCCAGATGCGCCTGCAGCCCGGCCGCCGGGGCATAGCCGGGCACCGCCTGGCAGAGGTCGATCAGCGGCTTGTCCGCCGGGAACTCCCGGCCCAGGACCCAGCTCCAGGCTTCGGCGATGGGCGGCGCCTCGGTGGCGGCCACCAGCGGATTCACGGTCACGACGGTACTCCCGGCAAACGACCCCGGCGCGCACCGACCGTCTCGGCCAGCAGGCACAGGATCTCGAACATCATGGTGGCGCCGACCAGGGCGGTGTTGCCGCTGGGGTCGAAGGGCGGGGCGACCTCCACCACGTCGCCGCCGACGTAGTTCAGGCCGCGCAGGCCCCGCAACATCTGCTGCGCCTGAAAGGTGGTGAAGCCGCCGGCCTCCGGCGTGCCGGTGCCCGGGGCGTAGACGGGATCGAGGCTGTCGATGTCGAAGGTCAGGTAGCACGGCGCCTCGCCCACCACACGGCGGATCTCCGCCGTCACGCCGGCCGGGCCGAGGTCCATAGCCTCCTCGATGAACATGATCCGCACGCCGGCCTCAATGGCGAAGTCCAGGTCGTGCAGGTCGAACATGGAGCCGCGGATGCCCACCTGGATCATGCGCTTCGGATCCAGCAGCCCCTCCTCGATCGCCCGGCGGAAGGGCGTGCCATGCGTCAGCTTGGCGCCGCCGAAGTAGCTGTCCGTGGTGTCGGAGTGCGCGTCGAAGTGCACCAGCCCGACCGGCACGCCGCCGCCGACCAGCCCGCGCAGAATCGGCAGCGTGATCATGTGGTCGCCGCCGGCCGTCAGCGGGATCGCGCCGCCGTCCCGCACGCCGCGGAAGAACCGCTCCACCCGCCCCATGGTCTCGTCCAGGTCGCACGGGTTGACCGAGACGTCGCCCAGGTCGGCGATGCGCGCCAGTTCATAGGGGCACACGCGCGTCTGGTGGTTGACGCGCCGCATCATGCCCGAGGCATCGCGCATGGCGCGGGGGCCGTGCCGGGCGCCCGGACGGTTGGTGACGCCGGCGTCCCACGGCACGCCGATCAGCGCGACGTCGAGCTGCGCCGGGTCGGCCACGTGCGGCAGCCGCATGAAGGTGGCGATGCCGCTAAAGCGCGGATACACCGCGACGTCCAGCGGTTCGAAGAAGGTCTGTCCCTGGTCCATTCCCTGCCGTCCGTCATTCTTGCGGTCCGTTGATGGAGATGGTGGCCCGTCCGGGCGCCGTCACGCAAGCGCGCAACCAATGCCCCGCTCCGGCTGTCTTACCAGAAAAGCCGTTTCCTCAGACCGAACCGCCGGGAGGGGCCATGCACTACGCCGCGCTCGCCATCGACTACGACGGCACGCTCGCCAGCCATGGGCGCGTGGACGCCGCCGCACTGGACGCGCTCGAACGCCTCAAGCGCTCGGGCCGCACGCTGTTCCTGGTCACCGGCCGCCGGCTGGACGACCTGCGCGACGCCTTCCCGGAATACACGATCTGCCACCGCGTCGTCGCCGAGAACGGCGCCCTGCTGCACCGCCCGGCCACGGACGAGACGGTGGCGCTCGCCCCGCCGGTGCCGGCCTCGCTGGTCCAGGCGCTGAGCCGCAAGGGCGTCCAGCCGCTGGAGGTCGGCGCCGTCCTCGTCGCCACCCGCGTCCCGCACGAGAAGACGGTCATCGACACCCTGCGCGAACTGGCGCTCGACCACGAGGTGACCTTCAACAAGGAAACGGTGATGGTGCTTCCACCCGGCGTCACCAAGGCCAGCGGCCTCGCCCGCGCGCTGGAGGACCTGGACATCCCGGCGGACGCGGTGGTCGGCGTCGGCGATGCCGAGAACGATCAGGCGTTCCTCAGCCTCGTCGGCCTGCCCGTCGCGGTGGCGGACGCCGTACCGTCGATCAAGGAGGAGGTGGCCTGGGTGACCAGGGGCGGTGCCGGGGCCGGCGTGGTCGAGCTGATCGACCGCCTGCTCATCGACGACCTGGCCAGCATCCCCCCGGTGCCGCGCCCACGCACGGGGGCGGACACCGACGACGCTGGCGGCGGGCCGATCCGGATCGTGTAAGGCTAGACGGAGCGCGGCGCCGGGCCGCAGGGGTGTGGCGGAATCGACTCCGGCGGACGGCCGACGATCCGCGCGTAAACCGCCGGATCGGTGGCGCCTTCCGTGCCGAAGACCAGCACGCGGGCATCCGGCCACAGGCCGAGCGCCGCGCGCGCCTCCTCGTCGCCGGCCGCGCACAGCACGGCGGCGAGCCCGGCCACCCCGGACTCACCGGCGACGATCGGCCGGTCGAGTTCGTTGCCCTCGGCCAGGCGGCGCATGGTGGTCACCGCCGCCTCGTCGGGGATGGTCATGAAGTCGTCGGCCCCGCGCTCCAGCAGCGCCCAGGCCAGCAGGGAAACCTCGCCGCACGCCAGCCCGGCCATCACGGTGTCCAGGTCGCCGACGGCCGCGGAGGGCCGGCCGTTGACGGCGCTGCGGTACAGGCAGTCGGCCGCGTGCGGCTCCACGACAACCAGACGCGGGCGCTGCCGCCCCCAGGTCTCCCACAGGTGTCCGCACACGGCGGCCGGCAGCGCGCCGACGCCGCCCTGCACGAAGACGTGCGTCGGCCGCTCGCTGGCGGGGAGCTGCGAGATCGCCTCCTCCACCATCAGCGTGTAGCCTTGCATGACGTCGCGCGGGATGTCCATGTAACCGGTGTAGGAAGTGTCCGACACCACGTGCCAGCCATTGGCCTCGGCATCGGCCGCCGCCCGGCGCACCGCGTCGTCGTAGGTCCCGTCGACGCGCACCACGCGCGCCCCGTACCCCTCGATGGCCTTCTGACGGCCTTCCGAGCATTTGGCCGGCACGTAGATGACGCAGGAGCAGCCGAACACTTGCGCACCCCAGGCGACCGAGCGACCGTGATTGCCGTCGGTGGCGGTGGTGACGGTAACGCCGCGCGTGATCGTGCCGTAGCGCCCGACCACGAGGTCCAGCGCCGTCACCGGCAGCCCCGGCGCCCGCGCCGACACCTCGCGCGCCAGCAGGCGAAGCACGGCGTAGGCGCCGCCCAGCGCCTTGAAGCTGCCCAGATCGAAGCGGTGGCTTTCGTCCTTGTACCACAGCCGGTCGATTCCGGCCGCCTTCGCCAGCCCCTTCAGCGAGCGCAGGGGTGTGGGCGCGTAACCCGGCCACGCGGTGATCTCCGCGCGCGCCTCCTCGAAGGCGGCGCGGCTGATGATGGCGCGCTCCGAAGGTCCGTAGGCGCGGTCGAGGTCGGCTCGCGGGTTCTGAAACAGGCGCGGCGCGCAGGGCGGCAGCAGGTCCGGCATCGGCAGGTACTCCCAACCGACGCACGAAAGCAAAGCGCACACCCTCCCGTCAAGCACGGCGGAGTATGAGCATACGCCGCCGTACGTCACGCCCCATCGTCGCCGGTCCGCCCATGGCTGGCGACGATGCGCAGGATCTGCACGGACGTCGGCAACGCGATGAGGAACTCGGAGTCACGCTCCAGGTGGTGGATGTCGCGCGGGTCGGCGCCGGTGAAGCGAGCCATTGCCTCCACGCTTTCCCAATACGAGATCGTCACGAACTCCGTCTCGCCGTCGCGGTCCTCGCGGAAGGACTGGACGCCCAAGGCCTTTTCGATCAGCGGCTTGATGCCGTACTCGTAGTTGTAGGCCTCGTATTCGTCCGCCTTCGCGGATGGGGTCCGCCCGCGCCAGACGCGGGCGACCGTCGGCCGGATGCCTTGCCTCATCGCGACCTCCCTCGACCCTGCATCATTTCGTCGCACGCCTGTGCCGGCCCGGCGATGTCCCACAGGCGCATGGCAACCGAGCGTCCGGACGCCGGAAAGCATTGCGCAGCACCTCCCGGGGGCGATTGACCCAAGGGCGATTGGCCGCCGTCGCCCCTCCTGACTGCGTTGTCCGTCATGGCTGCCCTCCCAGGTCTCCTGCCGGCCGCTCCATGGACGGCCATCCTGCCGACAGACTGCAACACGGCTGGACGCGGAAGGTCCCGACCGGAGGTGTCGGGCGGCTTCGGCCGCCATCCCCGACCAGAAGTTTGGTGATATGACCGGCGGGCCGGCCAAACCGGCCGCCACTGAAGCTCTTCTTCCACATCAACAAATATCACAGCCCATGACTACAATGACGCAAAACAAATATCGCCACCACCCGGAAAACATCTTGGGGGAATTTCGCTTACTTATTTGCTCATACGCCACCATGCTCAAGGTCCTGGCCACGAACCCTGAACATGACCAACGAACATCTGCCGCCCGGCGAAGGAACCTCTCCACGGCACGTCCTGTTCCGGCCACGGGCCGCGCCCAGGGAATGTGCATTGCGAGGGGATGGAAAACGATGTGGACACCGGGAAATCGAACGCAGGCCGCCATGCTTGTGCTTGCCACGATTGTGGCTCCCTCTGCCGCCACGGCGCACGAAGCCGGCCACTACTGCAAGGTTCCCAGCGGTCCCGAATGCCCCGTCGGCGAAGACGCTTTCGTCCAGTCCGGTGAGGCCTCGTGGTATGGGCCGGGCTTCCACGGCAGACCGACGGCCAGCGGCGTCCGCTTCGACCAGGACGCCCTCACCGCCGCGCACCGCTCTCTACCGCTGGGGACCGTCGTGCGGGTGACCAACCTCGACACCGGCCGTTCAGTGCAGGTGGAGATCAACGACCGCGGCCCGTTCATCGAGGGTCGCATCATCGACGTGTCGCGCCGCGCTGCCGAGGTGCTGGGCATGAAGGAGCAGGGCATCGCCCCGGTTCAAGTGGAACTGGCGCGCGACCCGGCGCCCGACATCGAGGTCGCCGAGCAGCCGGCCGTCGAAGATCGCCTCGCCCCTTGAGGGCGGCTCAGCGCTTCCACTCGCGGCTGGATTTCACGAAGTCGGTGAGGGTGACGCCGATCTTGTCGTCGACGATCACCACCTCGCCGCGGGCGACCAGCACGCCTTCCACATAGACGTCCGTCGGATCCTTGAGGTGGCGGTCCAGTTCCACGACCGCGCCGCGGCCGAGCTTCAGCAGGTCGCGCACGCGCAGCATCGCGGTGCCGATCACGACCTTGATCTCCACCGGCGCGTCGCCGATGGCGTACTGGTCGTTGTCGTCGCCGTCGGAGGATCCGCTGCCGAGCAGGTCGTCGATGCTGGTCATAGGGCCTCGGGGATTCTGGCCATCATTATCAAGGTGTAATCCCTGCCGCTCCGCGCGGCAACCACGACGCACGGCGCCGCTGCGACAACGGTCGGGCGCGCCCATATTCCACATTTTTTATTTGTTTTTACAAGATATGTGTGTGCGTTTATGCTATGCCTTGACCGTACAAACACGCAGCACTGTGAAATGAGGCCCAGCATGACGTCGCTCGCATCGGCCCGCACCGCCACCCCGGCCATCGCCGCCTCCCCGGCCGTACGGCCGCTGGTCGACGCGCGCTGGCTGAAGGCCCATCTGGGCCAGCCGGGTCTCATCGTCCTCGACGTGCGCCAAGCCGCACCGCGCGGCCCCGCCGACGTCTTCGGCGCCGGGCATGTCCCCGGTGCGGTGCACACCGATTTCACGGACTGGCGGGTAACGACCGACGGCGTCCCCAACATGCTGCCGCCCATCGCCGCGCTGGAGCGCCTGATCGGCAGCCTGGGTATCGGCAACGGCGACCACGTGGTCATCGTGGCATCCGGCCAGTGCGCCGCCGATCTCGCCAACGCCACGCGCATTCATTGGACCTTCAAGGTGCTGGGCCACGACCGCGTGTCGGTGCTGGACGGCGGCTGGGCCGCCTGGGCGGCGGACGCCGGCAACCCGGTCGCCACCGAGCGCACGCCGCACGTCGTAAAGCCCTTCACCGCCGCCGTCCGGCCGGAGCTGGTCGCCACACTGGACGGCGTCCGCGCCAAGGTGATGGCCGGCGCGCGGACGCTGATCGACGTGCGTTCCTCCGACCAGCACCTGGGCTTTGCCAGAACGGCGCAGGTGGCCGCATCCGGCACGCTGCCGCGCGCGGTGAACCTGGAGCCGGACGCGCTCTACGACCCGGTTGCCAAGCGCTTCGCCCTGCCCGACGAGATCCGTGAGGAGGCGGAGACGGCCAGCGTCCCGTTGGAGGGTGACCTGACGGTGTTCTGCAACACCGGCCACCTCGCGACGCTGGGTTGGTTCGCGCTCAGTGAGCTGCTGGGCAATCCGACGGTGGCGCTCTACGACGGCTCCATGGCCGAGTGGACGGCCGACCCGCTGCGCCCCCTCGACAACGCTCCGACGCCCGCCCTGCCGACCTGGACGCCGTAACGTTCCGACGTTGGCTTTTCGCTGTGCTCAACCCAACCTACCCTCGCGTCGCCCCCAGGTTGGGTTGAGGCACCAGCCGAAAACCCAAGGTCAGGACTTTCGCCGGCGCAGCCGCTTCAAATCTCCCCAGCGGATCAGCCCCAGCACCACGGCCAGCACGCCGTAGACCACTCCGCCCAGGCCGACCAGAAGCGCCAGCCCGCCGACGCGCAAGGGCAGGTCGATGGACGTCAGCCACGGCGCCAGCGTCGACTGCCCCGCCCACAGCGCCCCGCCCAGGGCCAAGCCGGCCACCGCCATGCGCGGCAGGTTGCGCCGCAGCCGGGCGTCCGGTGTGTACAGGCCGCGCCGGTGCAGCAGCCACGCCAGCAGCCCGGCGTTGACCCACGCCGCCACCGATGTCGCCACCGCCAAGCCGACCTGAGCCAGCCAGCCCATCAGCGCAACCTTCAGCGCCACGTTGACCAGCATCGCCGCCATCGCCACGCGCACCGGCGTCGCCGTGTCCTGCCGCGCGTAGAAGCCCGACACCAGGCTGCGGATCACCACGAAGGCCGGGAGGCCCAGCGCGTAGGCCTGCAGCGTCGCTGCCGAGGCCGCCGCGTCGGACGGGCCGAAGCGCCCGTGCTGGAACAGCACCGACACCAGCGGCAGCGCCGACACCAGGAACGCCACCGCGCAGGGGATCGTCAGCACCAGGGTCAGCTCGACCGCGCGGTTCTGGCTGTCCAGCGCACCGGCGGCGTCGCCGCCCTTGATGCGGCGCGCCATCTCCGGCAGCAGCACCGTGCCGACGGCGATGCCGATGACGCCCAGCGGCAACTGGTTCAGCCGGTCGGCGTAGTAAAGGTACGACACCGCCCCGGTCGGCAGCAGCGAGGCGATCAACGTGTCCACGAACATGTTGATCTGCGTGAGGCCGGAGCCGAGCGCCGCCGGCCCCAACACCGCCAGGAACCGCCTCACCCCCGCACTCCACCGCGGCCACACCAGCCGCAGCCCCACGCCGGCCTTCTCTGCGTCCCAGGCCAGGTAAAGGAACTGCGCCACGCCGGCCACGAACACGCCCCACGACAGCGCGTGCCCCACCGTCGGCATCAGCGGCGCGGCCACCGTCAGCGAGGCGATCAGGCAGAGGTTCAGCAGGATGGGTGCGGCTGCCGCCGCTCCGAAGCGCCCCATGCCGTTCAGCACCCCGGCCAGCAGCGATTCCAGCGACATGAACAGCAGGTACGGGAAGGTGATGCGGGTGAACAGCACCGCCAGTTCGAACTTCTCCGGCTCGTCCGAGAAGCCCGGCGCGAAGACCAGCATGAACTGCGGCATGATCGCCAGAAACACCAGCAGCAGCGCCAGTTGCACCGCCAGAAGCAGCGCCATCACCTCTTCGGCGAAGCGGCGCGCCGCCTCCTGCCCGTCCTGCACAAGCGTGCCGGAGAACAGTGGCACGAAGGCCGAGGCGAAGGCGCCCTCCGCGAACAGGGCGCGGAAATGGTTGGGCAGGCGGAAGGCGACGAAGAAGGCGTCGGCGACCGGGCCGGCGCCCAGAAGCGCTGCGGTCAGGATGTCGCGCAGGAAGCCCAGCGCGCGGCTGACCAGCGTGAGGCCACCGACGGACAGGATGTTGCGGAGCACGATGAGACGCTTTCCCGGACGTGATTGGGCGCCACTATACGCAGCCATGCGCCGGACGCCACGGTCGCGCGCGGCAAAAAGCGCAGCAGCCGCGCGCACCTGCTGTTAGGATCCGGCGCAACGACGAAGAACCGGGACCGCAACCGCCATGCCGACCGCCATGACCCAGGCCCTTCCCCTCACCTACCTCGAAGCCGGCGAGAGCATCGGCGGCACGCCGCTTCTGGTCCTGCACGGGCTGTTCGGGTCGGCGCGCAACTGGCAGAGCATCGCGCGCCGCTTCGGCGAGCAGCGGCACGTCTTCGCGCTCGACCTGCGCAACCACGGCGGGGCGCCGTGGGCGGACACCATGAGCTATCCCGAGATGGCGGCCGACGTGCTGCGCTTCCTCGACGACCGTGGCTACGCGCGCGCCGCCGTGCTGGGCCATTCCATGGGCGGCAAGGCGGCCATGGCGCTGGCGCTGGCCCACCCGGGGCGGGTCGAGCGGCTGATCGTCGCCGACATCGCCCCCGTCGCCTACACGCACACGCACGCCCCCTATGTGGCGGCCATGCAGCGCGCCGACCTCGCCGGCTGCGCGCGGCGCTCCGACGTCGAGGCGCAGTTGGCGGACGCGGTGCCGGAGGCGTCGCTGCGCGCCTTCCTGTTGCAGAATCTCGTCATGGAGAACGGCGCCTTCCGCTGGCGCATCAACCTGGACGCCATCGCCAGGGGTATGGACGGGCTGATCGGCTTCCCGGACTTCGGCGAGCGCCGATACGAGGGGCCGGCGCTGTTCATCGGCGGCTCGGCATCGGACTACATCACGCCGGAGCGCGAACCGGTCATCCGCCGCCACTTTCCGGCCGCGACGATCCAGATGGTGCCGAACGCCGGCCACTGGATCCACGCCGAGCGCCCGGAGGAGTTCGCGTCGCTGGTCGAGGCGTTCCTGTAGGGCCGCGGTTCACGTTGGGCTTTCCTCAATCCAACCTACAGGTGTGCCGTAGGCTGGGTTGAGGCAACGCCGAAAACCCAGCGGCCGAAAGCCTGCGCCTAGAACACCGCCTCCCCGGCCAGCAGGGCCAGGACAAGGAAGATCAGGAAGATCACCACGAAGATATAGAACAGCACCCGCGCGACGCCGGCCGAGGCGCGCGCCACGCCGGTGAAGCCAAGCGCGCCGGCGACCAGCGAGATGACCAGGAAGATCAGCGCCCATTTGAGCATGTCCGCCTCCGGGATTCGGTAACGCCCGGAGAACGGCGGCGCTGAAGCCGGGTTCCCGGCCTACCCCGGAAACGATGCTTCTAAACAAAAGCGGGAGCCCGAAGGCCCCCGCGTCCGCATCGACACGACACTCCCCCGTCACACCACGTTCTGGCGGGCGCCGGGCTTGGCGCCCACGCCGGGGGTCTGGCGGAAGGCGTCGATCAGGTACGGGGCCAGCGCCTGGCGCATGCCGCGCAGCCATTCGTGGATGATGATCAGCGAGCGCGACGCCACCGGCGGCGTCATGCCCAGCTTCACCAGATCCTCGCGGGTCATCTGCGCCACCTGGTCCAGGCGGTGGCCGGTCAGCCGCGCCCAGGCCGGGGCGGTGCACGGCGGCATGGAGATGACGTTCAGCCCCTCGCGCTCCACCATCTCGGCCTTGCGGCGGGCGTAGTTGGAATCCTCGATCTGCGTGAACGGGCCGGAGACGCCGTTCTCCACCAGCACGCGCTTGGCCTTCGGCGCGATGGTCGCGATGCGCTCCAGCGTCGCCATGCCAGTGGACAGCGAGGCGAGGTCGACCGTGACCGGCACCATGAACGTCAGCCGCTCGCCGTCACCGACATAGTAGTCGAAGCCCGACACCTCGGCCCAGTTGAAGAACCACTGGCTGATGTTGCCGCCGAAATCGAACAGGCGGCCGCCGCGCTGCAGCTCCGGACCGATCTGGTCCCAGAACTCGTAGAAGCCGTCACCCGAGCCCATCAGGTTCATGAAGTCCTGTGTGATGCGGCGGTGCTCCACCACCTCCGGGCCGAAGAGGCGGGCAAGGCGCTCGTTCACCTCGTACTCGACGACCTTGAGCTGCAGACCCTCCAGCATGGCGGTCGCCATCAGGTGATGGGACAGCAGCGTCTTGCCGACGCCTCCACGGTCATTCAGGACGAAGATCGTTCCCAGCATGCGATCGCCTTTCAAAAGTCTTGTCGTCGTGTCGAGAGGGGATTGGGCGTCCGCGGCGCGGACAGCCGGTTCTATGCGTGGTGGCTCGGCGCGTGGTGGCTCGGCGCGTGGCGTTTCCACGGGCGGCGGCACGGGCGGCGGCACCACATCGGCCACGGGTTCGGTTGCCGGTTCAGGCTCGGGTTCCGGTGCTGGCTCGGGCTCGGGTTCGGGTTCGGGTTCCGGCGGCGCTTCCGCGACCACCTCCGGCTCGGGCTCGGCGTCAGCCACCGGTTCGGGCTCGGCGGCGCGCTCGGGCTCGGGCGCTTCCTGTTCTGATGCGGGCTCCGGTTCCGGTGCCTTCTCGGTCGGCTCGCGCCCTGCCTCAAGGGCGGCGCGGTGCACGGCCTCCAGCGTCTCGGCCGGAAGGCCGGCGGGCGCGTGGTCGGGCGACTCGCCCTTCTGCTCGGACCCGACCAGGAAGAAGGCGGAGCGCAGCGTCACCGGGGAAATCGGCTGGTTGTCGCGCGCGGTCACGCCCAGGCGCGCCAGGACGTCCGAGATCTCGGCCCAGGACAGGCCACGCTCGCGCATCAGGCTGATGTCGGTATAGCTCTCCCGCACAGCCTGCATCGCGCTGCGATTGCCGGCCGGGCGATCGGCGAGCAGCCGCTCGAGTTCCGTGCGATCGATCGACACCGTATAAAACTCGGAAAGAATGCGTTGCGGGAAGACGGACCGGTGCCCAGCACCGAAGGAAACGATTCCCCCGGCGGGCAAAAAATAGTACAAGCAACCGCAGGGCGCAAACGGTTTCCAACGCCCGAGAACGGCGCTAAACGTGTGACCGATTGCCCCGCGGCTTCGAGGGTTGGCGAGGATGGCACAGGATTTCCGGTCGTTGCGCGCTTCGGCGCAGACCATCGGCTTCCATGAACTGCGCCAGGCCTGCGAGATCTCGGTCCTGCGCGAAGATCTCGAACGCATCGTGCGTGAGACGGGCGATCTGACCGCGCACATCGAGGAAACGGTGGAGCAGGTGCGCAGCCAGTTCGCGTCGCTGACCGCCGAGGACCTCGCCGATCCCGAGCGCATGACGCCGCTGCTCCAGTTCGCCGTCTCGGCGCTGATCGGCATCCGCGATGCCGCCCGGCGGGTCAGCACGGAGACGGGTGCCCAGCCCGACGCCGACCGCCCCTCGCCGCCGCCCCTGCGTGCCGTCCCGTCGGCACCGCCCGTCGCCTCCCCCTTGGTCGCATCGCCGCCGCCCGAACCGCCCGTCCGCGCGCCGGCCGTCGAGCCCTCGCCCCCACCTGCGCCGGCCCCGCCCGCACCATTTTCGTCCGAGCCGCCGCCGCTGGCGCCGGCCTACCGCGCGGTTGAACCGCCCCCGCCGCCGCCCTCCACCGTGCCCGCCGCGTGGCTCCAGCCGTCCGCTGCCCGCGCCCCGGCACGCGGGCCGGCGCCGGCCCGACAGGCACCCGGCGCCACCACGGCCAAGACCATCGACTGGCTGAGTCGCTGAGTTTCCACGGCCTTCGCGCGTCCTCCACAGGCCACACTGTTGCGCTGATGCACCACCCGGCAAAAGCTTAGGGCGAGGGGGGATGTGCGTTTCAATTGTCGCTTGCCCCCTATCGATTGGATCCTTAACGTCCCGTTATTGGTAAACGCATCTTAACCCTCCTGGGAGAGGACCGACGTGATGCGCGAGGATCCGGAGACCACGCCCCCGCCGCCCGTCGGCGAGCGGCGCCACCGCTGCGGCCCGGCCCGTGTGATGGTCCGGCACACTGGCCAGCACCCCGCGCTGCCAGCTCCGCCCCGTCCGCTCCGCGTCATCGTCGTCGACGATGAACCGGCGGTCGCCCAGGCGGTGCGGGACACGGTCGAGGACCTCGGCCACACCGTGTGCGGCATCGCCCACACCGAGGAGGAGGCCCTGCTGCTGGCCGGGCGCGAGCGGCCGGATATCGCGCTGATGGATGTCCGCCTGGGCATCGGCGGCGACGGCATCGCGGCAGCGCGCCGCCTCAACGCCGGCTTCGGCGTGCGCTCCATCTTCCTGTCCGGTTACGCCGACCACACGACCATGAGCCGGATCACCGAGACCTACCCCTTGGGCGTCGTGCACAAGCCCTTTTCGACGGCGCAGCTCAAGAGCGCCCTCGACCTGGCCCGCAGCCGCCTGCGCCTCGCCCGCGCCGTCGCCGTGGTGGCCTGAACGCGAAGAAGGGCCGCTCCCGGCGGGAGCGGCCCTTTCGCAGTCCTCGTTGGGCTTTCGCCTTCGGCTCACCCCAACCTACGGGAGCGTTGCGCGCGGGTTGGGGCGAGGCGCCAGCCGAAAAGCCCAACGCCAGCCGTTATTCCTGCACGAACGCCTTGATGTACGACTGCGACAGCGGCGTCACCAAGTAGTCCAGCGGCGTGCGGGCGGACAGCAGGATGCGCGCCTCCACCGGCATGCCGGGCTTGATGGTCAGCTTGTGCACCTCGTGCGCCTCGGGGTTCTCGTCCTTCAGGCGGATGCGGGCCAGATAGTAGTCCTGGCGGGTCACCGGATCGGCGATGCGGTCGGCTGACACGTACTCCACCGTGCCGTCCAGAGAACCGACGACGCGCGAGTCATAGGCGGTGAGTTGCACCTTCACCGGCAGGTCGACGGTGATCGACTTGATGTCCTTCGGCTGCACATGCACCTCGGCCAGCAGGGCACGGCCGTCGGGCACCACGTCCAGGATCGCCTCGTTCTGCACAATGGTGCCGCCCACGGCCGGGTGGCCGTTCATCACGACGATGCCGTCGTCCGGCGCCTTGATGTCGCGGTTGGCGAGGCGGTTGGCGGCGTCGCGGATCTGCTCGGCCAGACGCGCCGTTTCGGAACGCGCCTTGTCCAGGTCGATCAGCACCTTCTCGCGGAAGTCGTTGCGGCGCTTGACCCAGTCGCCTTGCGCCTCGGCGGCCTGCTGCTTGGTCTGGGCGATGCGCGCCTCGATGTCCTTGTCGCGGGCCATCAGGCGGGCCTCTTCACGCTGCAGCTCCACCAGCTTGGTGCGGGTCGAGTTGCCGCGGTCCAGCAGGCCCTGGGTGATGCGGATGTCCTCCTGCACCAGCTTCATCTCGCGCGTCTGATAGCTGCGCTGCTGTTCAAGGCTGGCGCCCTCCTCGCGCAGGGTGTCGACGCGCTCGGCGATCAGGCGCTCCTCGGTGGTCATCTGGTGGCGGCGCACGTCGAACAGGGTCTTCTGATTGTCCATCAGCTTGGCCACGGTGGCGCTGCCGGCGCGGCGCTTCTCCAGTTCGGCCGGCCACTCGATGGCCTCGCGGTCGAACAGTTCGGCCTGAAGGCGGGCTTCCAGGGCCAGCATCTCCAGCCACTGGGCCGACAACACCTCCAGCCGGGTCTCGGCCTCGGTGGCGTCCAGGCGCATCAGCACCTGGCCCGCCTTCACGGCGTCGCCACCACGCACCAGGATCTCGCCGATCCGGCCGCCCTCGCTGTGGCGGACGGTCTTGCGGCCGGTCTCCGGGGCCAGGGCACCCTGCGCCACGACCGCGCTGTGCAGCGGGGCGAAGGCGGCCCAAGCGGTGAACCCGCCCATCCCCACCGCCAGCACGGCGACACCGCCGGCCAGCAGGTTGCGGACATTGGTCTCGGGCACGAGGCTGCGCATCTTGCCGCCCACGGCGCCCCCGGTGGAGGCGGCTGCGCTCTGGATCTTGGTCGTGCTCATGGTGCCGATCTCCTTGCCTTACTCGACCGCCGGGGCGGCGGTGGCGCCGCCGATGCTGCGCATGCGGCCCCAGGACGCGGAGGCGCCGGACGCCGTGGCCTCGCCCTGCCCTTGGGCCTGGGCCGGTTGCGCCTGTTGGGCGCGGTTGGGAACGTCGTGCACCATGCCGTTCTGCAGGATGTACGTCTTGTCGGACACGTCCACGAACACCGGCATGTAGCTCAGCACGATGGTGGTGGTGCCGCGCTGCTTGGCGTCGGCGATGAAGCGGCGCACGGCGGCGATGCCCTGCTCGTCCAGGCCGGCGGCCGGCTCGTCCAGCACCATCAGGACCGGCTCGCCAAAGCCGGCGCGGGCGAGTGCGACCAGGCGGGCGGTGGCGCCGGTGATCGGGCTTGCCGGGTCGTTGACCTCGGTCTGGTAGCCCATGGGCAGGCTCTCGATCCACTCATGGATGCCCGCCCGCTTGGCGGCGGCGATCACGAGGCTGTCGTCCTCGACGTCCTGGAAGCGGGCGATGTTCTCGGCGATGGTGCCGGGGAACAGGTCGGAACGCTGCGGCAGGAAACCGATGCCCTTCATCGGGTCCTTCGGCGTCAGCGCCGAGACGGCCAGACCGCCCAAGCGCAGGGTGCCGGCGCTGGGCGCCTGCACGCCGGCCAGCAGACGCGCCAGCACCGACTTGCCCGAACGGTTGGCGCCCAGCACGCAGACCGTCTGGCCCGGCTCGACGGCGAGGGTGACGGCGCGCAGGATCGGCTTCTGGTCGCGCGGGCTGACGAACAGGACGTTCTCGGCGGTCAGGCGCTCCGGCTCCACCGCGACACCGCCGCGCACCGGCTCCCGCGACACGCGCTTGATGAGGGCGGACAGGCGGCGCCAGGAGTCGATCGACTTCAGCATCTGCGTCCACGCACCCATCGTCTGCTCGATCGGCCCCATGCCTCGGGCGACCAGCATCGACGTGGCGATCATGCCGCCGAACGACAGGTGCTGCTCGATCACCAGCCAGGCGCCGACGCCGGTGACGGCGACCTGCAGCAGGTAGCGGACCCACTTGGTGACGGCGGCAATGGAGGCGCCGCGCTCGGCCATCTGGCCGCTCAACGCCGAGGTGGTCAGGGTATCGCGGACGACGGCGTCGACCGCCGCCGGCCCCATGCGGAGCGCGCGAACCGTGTCGGCCCGCGTGGTGACGGCGTCGAACAGGCGTTGGGCGCGGGAGGCCGGCAGCTTGGCGTCATCGCTGATGCCCTTCACCGCCCAGTGGGCGAACAGGCCGAGCGCCGTCAGGAGCACCATGCTGCCCAGCATCAGGCCGCCCAGCACCGGGTGGATCAGCCAGATACCGACGACGTAGATCGGCGTCCACGGCAGGTCCATCAACGCCGCGAAAGTCGGACGCGACAGCGCGGCCTTGACCTCCATCAGATCGCCCAGCGGAGTCATGTCGGGGCGGCCGCGGGCGGCGCTCTCGACGACTTCGCCGGCGAAGCGGCGACGCCACGCCACCTCGATGGCGTTGCCGGCACGAGTCAGCAGGCGGGTGCGCACCACCTCCATGACGCCGATGATCGACAGCGCCAGAACGGTGATCAGCGTCAGCATGATCAGCGTGTCGATGTTGCCGGACGGGATGGCCCGGCTGAACACCTGCAGGGAATACAGCGGCACGCTCAGCATCAGGACGTTGATGGCCGCGCTGAACACGAACGAGCCCAACAGGACCCGGCCGAAGTAACGGTTGCCGAATTCGGGGCGTCCATCGCTGTCGGTCGCGCTGCTGGTCGAATGGCGTCGGTTCAGGGGTGGCATGGATATTCCTCCAGTCGTCACCTTGTTTCGCCGGAACCCGTGCGGATCAGGCACGCCGATAGGGCCGCCGTCATGGTAAACGACATATTAAATTTGACGGACATCACGTTAATGCCACGGAGACTTGCCCCTTTGCGTCACAGCCCGGCGCACCTCATCTTTGGGAAAGGCGACATTCGGAGGCCGCGCATGACCGCGACGTTCACCCTCGTTCCCGGCCGGCTCACCCTGGCGGACCTGCGGCGCATCGCGCGTTCCGCACCCCGGCTGGAGCTGGACCCCGCCTGCCGGCCGGCCATTGCGGCGGCGGCGCGCACCGTGGCCGAAGCGGCAGCGGGGGAGCGGCCGGTGTACGGCGTGAACACCGGCTTCGGCCTCCTGGCGAAGCGCCGCATCCCACCCGACAAGGTGCGCGAATTGCAACGCCGGCTGGTGCTCTCCCACAGCGCCGGAACCGGGCCGGACCTGCGGGCGTCGGCGGTGCGGCTGATCCTGGCGCTGAAGGCCAACGCGCTGGCGCGCGGTCATTCCGGCGTGCGCCCGCAAGTCATCGACGCGCTGCTCGCGCTCCACAACCATGGCGTGCTGCCGGTAGTGCCGGCCAAGGGCTCAGTGGGCGCGTCGGGTGACCTTGCACCGCTGGCGCACCTCACCGGCGTGCTGATCGGCGAGGGCGAGGCCGATGTGGGCGGCGAGCGCCTTCCCGCGCCGGAGGCCCTGCCGCGCGCCGGCCTGACGCCGCTGGAGTTGGAGGCGAAGGAGGGGCTGGCGTTGCTGAACGGCACGCAGGTGTCCACCGCGCTGGCTCTGCTCGGGCTCTTCGCGGCGGAGGATGCGGTGGCGGCGGCGCTGGTGGCCGGAGCGTTGAGCGTCGACGCGGCGCTGGGCAGCGACGGGCCGTTCGACGCCCGCATCCACGCCCTGCGCGGGCAGCCAGGACAGGCCGACGTCGCCGCCGTCTACCGCCGGCTGCTCCAGGGCAGCCGCATCCGCGAGTCCCATCGGGGCGAGCACGGCACGGTGCAGGACCCCTACAGCCTGCGCTGCCAGCCGCAGGTGATGGGCGCCGTGCTCGACCACCTGCGCTTCGCGGCCGGCGTGCTGGAGCGCGAGGCCAACGCCGTGTCCGACAACCCGCTGGTCTTCGCCGACACCGGCGAGATCCTGTCCGGCGGCAACTTCCACGCCGAGCCGGTGGCGATGGCGGCCGACGTGCTGGCGCTCGCCATCGCCGAGACGGGATCGCTGTCGGAGCGGCGCACGGCGTTGCTGATGGACACCAACTTGTCCGGCCTGCCGCCGTTCCTGGTGCGCGAGGGCGGGCTGGACAGCGGTTTCATGATAGCCCAGGTGACGGCGGCGGCACTGGCCAGCGAGAACAAGCAGATGGCCCACCCCGCCAGCGTCGACAGCCTGCCTACATCCGCCAACCAGGAGGACCACGTCAGCATGGCGACGCACGCCGCGCGCCGCCTTTCCGACATGACCGACAACCTCGCCGGCATTCTCGCCATTGAGTTGCTGGCGGCGGCCCAGGGCATCGACCTGCGTGCTCCCCTGGAGACCAGCCCACCCTTGCGCGACGCCATGGCCCTGCTGCGCGCCCGCGTGCCTTTTGCCGAGCACGACCGCCGCATGGCCCCGGACATCGCCGCGGCGAAGGATCTGGTCGTCGGCGGGGCGTTTCTGGGCATGGCCGAAGGGCTGCTGCCGAGCGTGCCAGATCGTTCGTAGGTTGGGTTTTCGCTGGCGCCTCAACCGAATCTACGCTGCCCCCTCACGCGTCCGCCGTATCCGCGAGGCACATCAAGGTGGCGAGCATCAGCGCGATTGGCCGTTCGACGCCGTCCTTGTCCACCGCAAACACCTCGGACCGAACCACCGTCAGTGTGCGGCCGGACTTCTCCACACGACCGCGGGCCAGGAATCGCTCACCCGCCGCCGGGGCCAGCAGATTGATCTTGAACTCCGCCGTCAGCACGGAGGAGCCCGCCGGAAACAGGCTGAACGCCGCGTATCCCGCGGCAGAATCGGCCAGCGTCGTGGTGACGCCGGCGTGCAGATAGCCGTGCTGCTGGCACAGGTCGCGCCGGTAGTTCATGCCCAGCGTGCACGCGCCCGGCTCCAGATCCACGATCTGGGCACCGATGGTGGACATCATCGTCTGCCGGGCGAAGCTGTCGCGCACACGGGCTTCGAAGTCCGGATCCCTGGGCTTGAAAGCGGTCATGGAGTCCCTCCCAATTCTTGATCCATACGCAAGCGTATGGCGGGAGCGTAGCTCCGTCAATCGTCCGGTGCGCAAACGAAAAAAGGCGAGGGGCCGGAGCCCCTCGCCTTTCCGGCCGGCATGGAAATCGGATCAGCCCTTCAGGATGCCGCGGCCGGCGAAGCGGGCGGCGGTGCCGAGCTGCTCCTCGATGCGGATGAGCTGGTTGTACTTGGCCAGACGGTCCGAACGGCTGAGCGAGCCGGTCTTGATCTGCCCGCAGTTGGTCGCCACCGCCAGATCGGCGATGGTCGAATCCTCGGTCTCGCCCGAACGGTGCGACAGCACGGCCGAGTAGCCGGCCTTGTGCGCCATGTCCACGGCTTCCAGCGTCTCCGACAGCGTGCCGATCTGGTTGACCTTCACCAGGATCGAGTTGGCCACACCCTTCTTGATGCCGTCGGCCAGACGCTTGGGGTTGGTGACGAACAGGTCGTCGCCGACCAGCTGCACCTTGTTGCCGATGGCGTCGGTCAGCGCCTTCCAGCCCTCCCAGTCGTCCTCGGACATGCCGTCCTCGATCGAGATGATCGGGTAGCGGCCCACCAGATCGGCCCAGTACTTCACCATCTGGTCGGGGGTAAGCGACTTGCCCTCGCCTTCCAGCTCGTACTTGCCGTTCTTGAAGAACTCGGTCGAGGCGGCGTCGAGCGCCAGCATGACGTCATCGCCCGGCTTGTAGCCGGCCGCCTCGATGGCCTTCATGACGAAGCCCAGCGCCTCGTCGGTGGACGCGAGGTTCGGGGCGAAGCCGCCCTCGTCGCCGACGTTGGTGTTGTGGCCGGCGTCCTTCAGCTTCTTCTTCAGCGACTGGAAGATCTCCGCGCCCATGCGGATGGCGTCGGCCCCGGTGGCCGCCCCCACCGGCATGATCATGAATTCCTGAATGTCGATCGGGTTGTCGGCGTGCGCGCCGCCGTTGATGATGTTCATCATCGGAACGGGGAGCAGCGAGGCGAAGGCGCCGCCGACGTAGCGGTAAAGCGGCAGCGCCGCCTCTTCCGCCGACGCCTTGGCGACGGCCAGCGACACGCCGAGGATGGCGTTGGCGCCGAGGCGGCTCTTGTTGGGGGTGCCGTCCAGCTCGATCATCGCCATGTCGATGGCGCGCTGGCTGGCGGCGTCGAGGCCGGACAGCGCATCGAAGATCTCGCCGTTCACCGACTCGACGGCCTTCTGGACGCCCTTGCCGCCATAGCGGGACTTGTCGCCGTCGCGCAGTTCGACAGCCTCGTGGGCACCCGTGGAGGCGCCCGACGGCACGGCGGCGCGGCCGAACGCGCCGGACTCCAGCGTGACGTCGACCTCGACGGTCGGGTTGCCGCGGCTGTCCAGGATTTCGCGGGCGTGAATGTCGGTGATGGCGCTCATCGTGCTGGTTCCTCCGCAATTCGGGCGCGTTTCAGGCGCGCGGGGACTGATAGCCGCTGTGACCTTGCGTGGCAAGGGCGCGATGGCGCCTTTTTCGGCATGCCACCCCGGCCGGAAGCGGCCGACGTTAGGTTTTCCGTCACAGCCCCTTCGCCAGCCGGTCGAACGCCTGGAGGCGCGCGAGCAGGGCCGGCATCTCTTTGATGGGAATCATGTTCGGGCCGTCGGACGGCGCCTTGTCCGGATCCTGGTGCGTCTCCATGAACACCGCCGCCACGCCCACGGCGATGGCGGCACGCGCCAGCACGGGCACGAACTCCCGCTGGCCGCCCGAGGTGGTGCCCTGCCCGCCCGGCTGCTGCACGGAATGGGTGGCGTCGAACACCACCGGGAAGCCCGTCTCCGCCATGATCGGCAACGCCCGCATGTCGCTGACCAGCGTGTTGTAGCCGAAGCTGACGCCGCGCTCGCACAGCATCACCCGCTCATTGCCGGCGGCCACCAGCTTGGCCGCGACGTTCTTCATGTCCCAGGGTGCGAGGAACTGGCCCTTCTTGACGTTCACCGCCCGGCCGGTCTGCGCCGCCGCCACCAGCAGGTCGGTCTGCCGGCACAGGAAGGCGGGGATCTGCAGCACGTCCACCACCTCGGCCACGGCGGCGCAGTGGTGCGTCTCGTGCACGTCGGTCAGCACCGGGCAGCCGAACCGCTCCTTCACCTCGGCGAAGATCGGCAGCGCCTTGTCCAGGCCCAGGCCGCGCGCCGTGTGGATCGATGTGCGGTTGGCCTTGTCGAAGGACGACTTGTAGATCAGCCCGATGCCCAGCGTGCCACAGGCCTCGGTCAACGCCGCCGCCATCTCCAGCGCGTGCTCGCGGCTCTCCATCTGGCACGGGCCGGCGATCAGCGCGAACGGCCGGTCGTTGGCGATGGACAGGGTGCCGATCTGGACGGTCTTGGCGGTGGTCATGACGTGCTCCTGAAAGAACGGGCGAGAGGGAGCCGCCCTCCCGCGCTCGCCCTTGCATCCCAGATAATGGGGCTCCCGGTCAACCGGGATGCATCAACCAAGATGCTGCTGGAAAAAGGCCCGCGTGCGGCCGTTGGCGAGGTCCGCCGCCGCCTTGTCGTAGTGCTCGCCGCCGGGGCGCGCGAAGGCGTGGTTCACGCCGGGGTAGACGTGCAGCGTGACGTTGGGGTTGCCGGACAAGCCGGCGGAAAGCGTCCGCAGAACCTCCGGCGTGGCGAACTTGTCCTGTTCCGCAAGATGCATTAACAGCGGTTTCCTGATGTTTCCGGCCTCGCCCAGCAAAGCGTCCAGCCCCACCCCGTAGTAACTGACGTTGCAGTCCGCGTCGGAGCGCGTCGCCATCAGGAACGCCAGCCGGCCGCCCAGGCAGTAGCCGACCGTCCCCGCCCTGCCCGCGCAGTCCTTCTCACCGCGCAGCCACGCCAGCGTCGCCTTCAGGTCCTCGACCGCCTTATCCTGGTCCATGCCCTTCTTCAGCGCGAAGGCGCGGTTCCACTCGTCCTGTGACTGGTCGGTAAGTTGTATGCCCGGTTCCTGGCGCCAGAACAGGTCCGGGCAGACGGCGACGTAGCCCTGCGCGGCGAGGTTGTCGCAGACGCCGCGCATCACCGCGTTAACCCCGAAGATTTCCTGGATGACGACGACGCCCGGCGCCGGCAGCGTGGCCGGCTTGGCGACGTAAGCGGAAAAACCACCGCCGTCGGCGGCCGTGATGGTCACCTCGCCCATGTCTCTTCCCTCTCCTGAAGCGGGGTCATGAATCGGGAGCCGTGACCGGCTCTCCACGCGCATCCCATCGAAAAGTGGACCGCCATGACCACACGGCAATGGCGCCGCGGCCGGGGACGCGCTAGGCAGATTTCCGCACACCAGAAAGTGGAGCAATTCACGTGACCGACACCGTTTTGGAAACACCGCGCCTGATCCTGCGCCCGCAGATGCCCGAAGACTTCGACGCCTGGGCCGATTTCATGGCCGATGCGGAGGCCGCCCGCTTCCTCGGCGGCGCGCAGCCCCGCGCGATCGCGTTCCGCACCTTTCTCACCATGGCCGGGGCCTGGCGGATCCAGGGATTCGCCATGTTCTCGGTGATCGAGAAGGCCACCGGCCGGTGGGTCGGCCGCCTCGGACCCTGGATGCCGGAAGGCTGGCCGGGCAGCGAGGTGGGTTGGGGCATCGCACGCGAGCACTGGGGCAAGGGCTACGCCACCGAGGGCGCCGCGGCGACCATCGATTGGGCGTTCGATCACTTGGGCTGGACCGAGGTGATCCACACCATCGATCCCGGCAACACGGCGTCCCAGGCGGTCGCCCGCAAGCTGGGCTCGACCCTGCGCGGCCCCGGCCGCCTGCCGCCGCCACTCGAGAACGCGACCGTCGAGGTGTGGGGCCAGACACGGGAAGAGTGGCGGGCACGGCGTTCGCGCGGCGCCTAAACCAAAGCCCCCTGTTGGATCAGCGATACAATCAATCCGTCGCAGGCGCCGCACGTTCCTCCTTTAACTCGTCAAACATTGGCATTTTTTAAAGGTTCAACGGCTACACTGGCGGAACATTTGTATAATAACGAGGTTTCCATACACACCGATCATGCCGATTGTTCTTGTCACCGCCCGACCACCGGCGACCGCCGCACCTTCCTGAAGCTGGCCGCGCTCGGCGGCGGCGCCATGCTGCTCAGCGCCACCCCGGCGCGCCACGCGGCGGCGGCCGGCAACATCGAGGCGCTGCTTCTGTCCTGCATGGACTACAGGCTGGTGGACGATGTGGTCCGCTACATGGATGGCCGCGGGCTCAACAACAACTACGACCACGTCATCCTGGCCGGCGCCGGCCTCGGCGCCCTGACCGAGAAGGAGCCGGCGTGGGGTGAGACCTTCTTTAAGCACGTGGAGGTCGCGAAGGCGCTGCACGGCATCAAGAAGGTGATCGTGATGGACCACCGCGACTGCGGCGCCTACCGCGTCTTCCTGAACCAGGACCTCAAGGGCGACCCCGCCGAGGAGACGGCCGTCCACGCCGAGATCCTCGGCAAGCTCGGCACCATGATCCGGCAGAAGCATCCCGACCTGGGCGTCGAGTTGCTGCTGACGGCGCTGGACGGCAGCGTCGAGAAGATTGCCTGAAACGGACGGTGAAGCGCTGTCCTCCCCGGATCATCAGGAGGACAGCGGTTCCCGCCGTCCGTATCAGAAGCCCATGCTGAGGCCGACCATGCCCCCGTAATCGCGCACGTGATTCTCGCCCAGGCGCGCGGTGAGGCCAAGCGTGCCGGTCACCGAGGGGGCGAGCCTCACGGCCGCCCCGGCCGCGACGTTGACGAAGGTGCTGGCCGGCTTGGCCACCGGCATGTCGTAGGACATGGCCAGGGTGTTGGCGCTCAGGCTGGCCGTGTTGATCGACCGCTCGCTGCGGTTGAACTCATGGCTCAACGCGGCCCGCGCATAGGGCAGCACCGTCCCGAAGTCGTACGACACCTGATAGCCGATGCTGCCGACCAGCGAGTTGCGAGTCTGCTCCCCGTACGAGAACCCGAACAGCGCGCTCTCCTCGCTGAAGCCCTGCACGGTGACGTGCTGGTAATGCAGCCCGGCGATCGGCCCGTGCTTCAGCCCGGCGGTGGTGAACTCGTACCCCGTCTCGGCGGCCAGCGAGGCGTTGATCCCCTCGGTGCTGCCCTTCACCGCGCGCTCGATGCCGTTGATGCTGACGCGGCGGTCCACGTCGTACCGGCCGAATCCGAAGCCGCCAACGCCGTTCACGAAGAACCCGCCGGCCCGGTACACGCCGTAGGCGCTGATCACGTACTCGCGCTGCGTGTAGTCGCCGCCCGAAGCGAAATCGCCCTTGGTGCGCCCGAACGAAGCGGCGGCGCCCGCCAGCAGGTTCTCGCCGAATCGCTTGTCCACGCCAATGGTGGCGTCGAGCGGCGTTCCCTTGGCGCCGGACAGGTCGGCGCGGCGTTCGAACTCAAGCCGGCCCACGCCACCGGACACCCAGACGCCGGCCTCGCCCGGCTTGCGTCCCCACAGCCCGGCCGCCGCCTGGGCGCGGATGGTCTGCACCAGCCGCTCGCGCGTGTGCAGCGGCGATTCCGCCAGCAGCGCCACATTGGCCGGCGCCGTCAGCACGTTCAGCACGTAATCGGCGATGACCCGATGTCCGGCGGTGGTGGGGTGCACACCGTCGGCGAACAGATAGGTCTGCGCGGCGTTCGGCGAGACCAGCGTGTTCGGCGTGCACAGCAGCGATGACGTCGTCGTGCACGCGACGCCGGTCGTGTTGGTGAATCCATACGCGGCCGGATTCGCCATGGCATCGGCCAGCAGGCTTACAGTGTCGACCGGGATGACCTGCACGCCGGCCGCCGCCAGTCCGAACCGGACCAATTGGTTGTAACCGCTGACGAGTTGCGTCACCGACGCCGCCCCAGCGGCGCCGAGTCTGGCGCCGAACGGCGTGGCGCCGATGTCGGGCACCAGCGGCACGATGATGTAGCGCGCACCGGCGGCGCGCAGCCGCGCCACTTCGGCCACCAGATCGCTGGCCGCCTGGGTCACCGCCGCCTGCGCCGTCGCCGGGGTGTTCAGCGCGCTGAAGATGTCATTGGCGCCCGCCCATACGGCGTACAGGGCATTGGGGTCGGCCCGGCCGCCATTGGCCGCGAGATGGGTGCTGATCTGGGTACGAACGGGCGTCGCCGTCGCGGTGGGCGCCGCGTTCGGCACACCGGGAAGCTGGGACACGCGCGCGCCGCCCACCGCGTAGTCCGTGCCGCCGGACACCGCCGGCCGCGCCGTGGTGCCGTACGCCGCCGCCAGATTCTCCGCCCACACCGGCCCCGGGTTGGTGGTGAACTTGCCGCCCGCCGGCACAACCGAGGAGAAGGTGCCGGAGTCGGTCAGGCTGTCGCCGAAGAAGATGGTGCTGGAGAAATCCGCCGCCGTGGCCGGCAGAGCGCAACACAGCGCGACGGCCGCCGTCGCCGACAGCGCCTTATCGAAAAGCCCCATGGTCGTTTCCTTTCCCCAGTTCTTTATGCCTAAGCCTTTCGGATCAGGCGCGCCATGGTGTCACGCCACACTCCTTTACGCAACCAAGCTGACGTATAGGGCAACGACATCCCGCAAACGCATGAAGGGCCACACCCTGCGGTGCGGCCCTTCGCCCGGAAAGCCCTGAACGAGCGGCTCAGACGAGCCGGCTCTGCTCGATGGCGGCCTTGATGAACGACGTGAACAGCGGGTGCGGGTCGAACGGCTTCGACTTCAGCTCCGGATGGAACTGCACGCCGATGAACCACGGGTGGTCGGGGATCTCGACGATCTCCGGCAGTTCGCCGTCGGGCGACAGGCCGGAGAACAGCATGCCGCACTTCTCCAGCCGCTCCTTGTAGTAGACGTTCACCTCGTAGCGGTGGCGGTGCCGCTCGGAAATGGCCGTCGCGCCGTAGATGTCCGCCACCTTCGAATCCGGCAGCAGCCGCGCCGGGTAGGCGCCCAGGCGCATGGTGCCGCCCAGGTCGCCGACCTCCGAGCGCTTCTCCAACTGGTTGCCGCGCAGCCACTCGGTCAGCAGGCCGACCACCGGGTTGCCGGGCTTGCCAAGCTCGGTGGAGCCGGCGTCGACGATGCCGGCGAGGTTGCGAGCCGCCTCGATCACCGCCATCTGCATGCCGAAGCAGATGCCGAAGTACGGCACCTTGCGCTCGCGCGCGAACTTGGCCGCCTCGATCTTGCCCTCGGTGCCGCGCGACCCGAAGCCGCCCGGCACCAGGATGCCGTGTACGCCTTCCAGGCGCTGCACCGCGCCGTCGGTCTCGAAGATCTCCGAATCGATCCAGTCCAGCTTGACCTTGACGTTGTTGGCGATGCCGCCGTGCGTCAGCGCCTCGGCCAGCGACTTGTAGCTGTCGAGCAGGCTGGTGTACTTGCCGACCACGGCGATGGTCACCTCGCCCTGCGGCTTGCGCACGCGCTCGACGATGGTGCTCCAGCGCGACAGGTCCGGCTCGCCCGCCGTCGGCAGGCCGAAATAGGCCAGAACCTGCGTGTCGAAGCCTTCCTCATGGTAGCTGATCGGCACCTGGTAGATGTTGTCCACGTCCAGCGCGGCGATGACGCGCTCCGGCCGAATGTTGCAGAACAGCGCGATCTTGCGGCGCTCGTTCTCGGGAATCGGGCGGTCGGCGCGGCACAGCAGGATGTTGGCCTGGATGCCCACGCCCAGCAGTTCCTTCACGGAGTGCTGCGTCGGCTTCGTCTTCAGCTCACCGGCGGTGGGGATGTAGGGCAGCAGCGTCAGGTGCACGAACAGCGCGCGCTCCGGCCCCACCTCATTGCCGAACTGGCGAATGGCTTCCAGGAAGGGCAGCGACTCGATGTCGCCCACGGTGCCGCCGATTTCGCAGAGAATGAAGTCCTCGTCGTCCGTATCGGCGCCGATGAACTCCTTGATCTGGTCGGTGACGTGCGGGATCACCTGGACGGTGGCGCCCAGGTAGTCGCCGCGCCGCTCCTTGGCGATGACGTTCGAGTAGATGCGGCCCGTGGTGATGTTGTCGCCCTTGCGCGCGGCCACGCCGGTGAAGCGCTCGTAGTGGCCGAGGTCGAGGTCGGTCTCGGCACCGTCGTCGGTGACGTAGACCTCGCCGTGCTGGTACGGGCTCATGGTGCCCGGGTCGACGTTCAGGTAGGGGTCGAGCTTGCGCAGCCGGACCTTGTAGCCGCGCGCCTGCAACAGCGCCCCCAGCGCCGCCGACGCCAGGCCCTTGCCCAGCGAGGAGACGACGCCACCGGTGATGAAGATGTACCGAGTCATGATCGTCCGAAGACCCTGAACTTGAAACCGTTGGACCGATTGCGCTCTGCCTTAAAGGAAAGAGGCGGCTTGGAAGGGCCGCCTCTCCTTGACCTCGTCTGCCGACGCTTGCGGCCTCCGCCTACTGGGCGACCGGCGGCGCCGGGGATGCCGGGGCGGCCGGCGCCTGCTGCTGCGGCACGGGCTGCGCCGGGATCGCGTCGATGATCGACGTCGGCTTGCCCGTGGCGCCGGCCATGATCGCGAGCACGATGCTGGTCACCATGAAGCAGCCCGCCAGGATCGCCGTGGTGCGCGTCAGCAGGTTGGCGGTGCCGCGCGCGGTCATCATGCCGCCCATGGTGCCGCCGCCGATGCCGAGCCCGCCACCCTCCGACTTCTGGATCAGGATGACGCCGACCAGCGCGAGCGCGATCAGCAGGTGAATGACCAGAATCACCGCGTGCATGAACCGTGTTCCTCAGAATTCCCGCATCGGAGGGGCCACGCCCCTTCCAAACCGATAGCGCGCCGCGGACCCATGTGACGTGGCCCGCGGCGCGCAGCCCCACTGTTTTAACGCGCCTGCCGCGTGGATGCTAGCGGCAACTCGTGGCGATGGCCCAGAAATCGTCCGCCACCAGCGAGGCGCCGCCGACCAGCGCGCCGTCGACGTTGTCCACCGCCATCAGCTCGGCCGCGTTCGACGGCTTCACCGAGCCGCCGTAGAGGACGCGCATCGTGTCGGCATCCGGGAAGCGCTTGGCCAGCTCGGCGCGGATGAAGGCGTGCATGGCGGCCACGTCGTCCGGCGTGGCGGTCTTGCCGGTGCCGATGGCCCACACCGGTTCATAGGCAATGACCGTATTGGCCGCCGTCGTCCCCTCCGGCAGCGAGCCGGCGAGCTGGCTGCCGACCACGTCGGTCTGCGTGCCGGCGTCGCGCTGCGCCTCCGTCTCGCCGACGCAGACGATGGCGATCAGGCCTTCCTTGTGCGCGGCCACGGCCTTGGCGTTCACCACCGCGTCGGATTCGCCATGGTCGGCGCGGCGCTCGGAGTGGCCGAGGATGACATAGGCGCAGCCGGCGTCCTTCAGCATCACCGGGCTGACGTCGCCGGTGTGGGCGCCCTTCTGCTTGGCGTGGCAGTCCTGGGCGCCCAGCGCCACGTCGCTGCCCTTGACGGCGTCGCCGACGGGGAACAGCAGCGGGAACGGCGGGCACACCAGCAGGTCGAACGGCACCGCGCCGGCCCCGGCGAGCCGCCCCGCGAGGTCCGAGGCGAGGGCCAGGCCATCGGCCTTCAGCCCGTTCATCTTCCAGTTCCCGGCGATCAGCTTGCGGCGTGCGGCCATGGCGCGTGGTCCCTCCCAAGGGCGATGCGTGAAATTCGAATGTGGCGCCTTCTAGCAGGGGTGCGGGGGATTTTCCACCCAGCCGGAGGGGTGGGGATTGGGGAGTAATGCCCACGCCGGCAGCCACACAAAAGCGCCACAACTCAATGCAAGAGGCACTCCGCAGTCAAGCCAACGGGCAACGCGACTGGAATCAGCGCCGACTACGCTCCGCGCCGCCGGCACGCTCACGCTGGAGCCGCCCAGGATCGCGTTGGACGTGGACGCGCTGTACCGCCGCTGAATTGGGCAAATCGGCGGTTGCCGCGCCCACACGGCCTTTCTATGATGCGCGGCCCGGCCCCCAGGGGGCCTGTTCGCTGCGCATTTCGGGTGCCATGCTCCAGTTCATCCGCTCCTTCGCCGGTTCGTGGGTCGTCAAGATCCTGTTCGTGCTGCTCATCGCCAGCTTCGCCGTCTGGGGCATCGGCGACGTGATCCGCCAAGGCGGCTCGTCGAACACGATGATCGAGGTCGGGCCGGTCGACGTCGGCCGCACCGAGGTGGACCAGGAGTTCCGCCGCCAGATGGAGCGGCTGCGCCCGCTGTTCGGCGGCACCCTCACGGTCGAGCAGGCCCGCCAGTTCGGCGTGCTGGACCAGGCCATCGCCACGCTGGTGCAGCGCAACCTGTACGACCTTGCCGCCCAGGACGCCGGCTTGGCGGTGGGTATGGAGACGGTGCGCCAGCGCATCGCCGAGGAGCCCGCCTTCCGCGACCAGCAGGGCCGCTTCAACGCCACGCTGTTCCAGCAGGTCCTGCGCCAGAACGGGTTGAGCGAGGACGGCTACGTGCAGATCCTGCGCCGCGAGATCGCGCGCGAGATGGTGTCCGGCGCCGTCGGCGGCGGTGCCGTGGCGCCCAAGCCGCTGGTCGAGGAGCTGTTCCGTTTCCGCCAGGAAAAGCGTGTGGCCGAGGTGATCACCATCCCCAACGCCAGCGTCGGCGACGTCGGCACGCCCGATGACGCCGCGGTCCAGCGCTATTACGAGGACCATCAGGTCCGCTTCACCGCCCCGGAATACCGGACGCTGACGGTGCTCCAGCTCTCCGCCGAGGACCTCGCCAAGGACGTGACGGTGCCCGACGAGCAGGTCCGCGCCGCCTACGACGAGCGCAGCGACGAGTTCACCACGCCGGAGCGGCGGACCGTGCAGATGGTCGTCGTTGACAGCGAGGAGAAGGCAAAGCAGATCGCCGACGCCGCGCGCGGCGGCCAGAGCCTCGCCGACGCAGCCAAGGCCGCCGGAACCGAGCCGCTGACGCTCGACTCCGTTACCTCCCAGGAACTGCCAGAGATTGGGCCGGCCGTGTTCGCCCTGCCCCAGGGGCAGGTCAGCGCGCCGGTCAAGAGCGCCCTCGGCTGGCATGTGGCGACCGTCACCGCTGTTCAGCCGGGCGCCCACAAGAGCTTCGAGGAGGTGCGCGGGGAGCTGCTCGCCCAGCTCAAGCGCGAGAAGGCCGCCGACCGCCTGTACGAGGTCTCGAACCGCCTGGACGACGCGCTGGCCGGCGGCGCCACCCTGGCCGAGGTCGCCCAGGGCCAGGGCCTGAAGACCGTCCAGGTCGCCGCTGTCGACAGCACCGGCAAGGCGCCGGACGGCACCACCGTGACCGGCGTGGCCAACCTGCCGGACGTGCTGAAGGTCGCCTTCGGCCTGCCCCAGGGCCGTACTTCCAACGTGACCGAGACGAAGGACAACAGCTTCTTCGCCGTGCACGTCGACGGCATCACCCCCGCCGCCGTCCGGCCGCTGGCCGAGGTGAAGGCCGACGTGATTGCCGGCTGGCAGGAGGAGGAGCGCGCCGCCCGCGCCGCCGCCAAGGCCAAGGAGGTCGCCGAGAAGCTGAAGGCCGGCAACGAGGGCGGCGCCCAGGACATCGCCGCCAAGGCCGGCGGCAGCTTCGCCATGACCGCCCCCTTCACCCGCGACGCCCGCACGGTGGAGGGCCTGTCGGCCGAGCTCGTCCGCCAGCTCTTCGCCGCAAAACCGGAGGAGGTTGTCGTCGGCTCGGCCGGCGACCGGCATATCGTCGCCCGCCTGAAGGAGGTCATCGCCGCCGACCCGGCAGCACCCGACGCGCCACTCGGCGCGGTCGAGGACACCGTCCTGCGCGGCGTTGAGGGCGACATCATGACCCAGTTCGCCGAGGCGCTTCGCCAGCAGTATCCGGTGGAGGTGCACCGCGCCCTCATCGACCAGATGTACCCCGTCAACCAGTAAGCCGCCCCCAGAAGCCGCTGCCCGGAGTCGCCGCCGTGAAGGTCCTGCCCGAATCCCCCGCCTTCGATTCCGCCTACGAGGCAGGCCGGCCGCAGGTGGTCTGGACCACGCTGGTCAGCGACCTGGAGACGCCCGTCTCCGCCTACCTCAAGCTGGCGGACGGGCGGCCCTTCGGCTTCCTCCTGGAGTCGGCGGAGCGCGGCGCCGGCTCCCGCCGCGACCGCTATTCGGTGATCGGCTTCAAGCCGGACGTCGTCTGGCGCTGCCGCCGCGACGGTTCGGAGATCAACCGCCGCGCCCTCTACGACGCCACCGCCTACGAACCGTGCGACGGCGCGCCGCTGGAGGTGATGCGGGCGCTGATCAACGAGAGCCGCATCGACCTGCCGGCCGAGCTGCCGCCGATGGCCGCCGGGTTGTTCGGCTACCTCGGCTACGACATGGTCCGGCTGATGGAGCGGCTGGCCGACGACAACCCGGACGAACTGGGCATCCCCGACGCCATCCTGACGCGCCCCTCGCTGGTCGCCATCTTCGACAGCGTGACGGATTCGGTCACGCTGGTGACGCCGGTGTGGCCGGAGGCCGGCGTGTCGGCCGAGGCCGCCTACGCCCGCGCCTGCGAGCGCCTTGCCGACGCCGTCGCCGACCTGGAGCGCCCGCTGCCCTACCGGCGCGAGCCGCGCACGGAGGCTGGCCTGCCGCTGGAGTGGACCTCCAACACCACACGCGAGGAGTACCACGCGATGGTGGAGCGGGCGAAGGAGTACATCCGCGCCGGCGACATCTTCCAGTGCGTGCCCTCCCAGCGCATCCGCATCCCGTTCAAGCTGTCGCCGCTGGCGCTCTACCGCACGCTGCGCCGCCTCAACCCGTCGCCGTTCCTCTTCCACCTGGATTTTGGCGAGCTGTCGATCGTCGGCTCCAGCCCGGAGATCCTGGTGCGCGTGCGCGACGGCAAGGTGACCATCCGCCCCATCGCCGGCACCCGCAAGCGCGGCGCCACGCCCGAGGAAGACCAGGTGCTGGCCGATGACTTGCTGAGCGATCCGAAGGAGCTGGCCGAGCACCTGATGCTGCTCGACCTCGGCCGCAACGATGTGGGGCGTGTGGCGAAGATCGGCACCGTCAAGGTGACGCAGAAGATGATCGTGGAGCTGTACAGCCACGTCATGCACATCGTCTCCAACGTCGAGGGCGAGCTGGACCCGAAGCACGACGCGCTGGACGCGCTGGTCGCCGGCTTCCCCGCCGGCACGGTGTCCGGCGCGCCGAAGGTCCGCGCCATGGAGATCATCGACGAGCTGGAGAAAGCCCGGCGCGGCGTCTACGCCGGCTGCGTGGGGTACTTCGGCGCGTCGGGCGCCATGGACACCTGCATCGCGCTGCGCACGGCGGTGCTGAAGGACGGCACCATGTACGTCCAGGCCGGCGGCGGCGTGGTGGCCGACAGCGATCCCGAATCCGAGTACCAGGAAACCGTCAACAAGGCCAAGGCGCTGATCCGCGCCGCCGAGGAAACGGTGAAGGCGGCGGCGCGCGGGTAACGTGCGCCCATGCTCGACGCGGTCTGGCTGGCGCCGCTGGTCAAGGTTCTGGGCGCGGCGCTGGTCGTCGTGCTGGCTTCGGTCGTCGCCGAGAAGGCGGGGCCGTTCTTCGGCGGCGTGATCGCCACCCTGCCCGTTTCCACCGGCCCGGCCTATGTCATCCTGGCGGTCGAGCACGACGACCGGTTCATCGCCGCGACGGCGCTTTCCAGCCTCGCCAGCAACGCGGCGATGATCACCTTCCTGGTGCTGCTGGTCCGCCTCGCCCCCTACCACTCGCTCTCCGTGACCCTGGGCGTGGCGTCGGCCGCGTGGATCGCGCTGGCCGCCGCCCTGCAGGCGGTCGCGGACTGGACGGTCGAGGCGGCGGTGCTGCTCGTGCTGGCCTTCTACGCTCTGGGCTTCCCGCTGGTGCGCAGACCGATCCCCGAACTGAAGAAGGTCGGCGCCCCGGCGCGCTGGTACGACATGCCGCTGCGCGCCCTGCTGGTCGGCGTGCTGGTGGCGACGGTGACCTCGCTCAGCCGCGCCATCGGCCCGGCCGCAACGGGCATCGGCGCCATCTACCCCATCGCCCTGTCGAGCCTCGTGGTGATCCTGCACCTGCGCCTGGGCGGCGCGGCGGTCGCCGCGGCGATGCGCAGCGCGCTGATCACCAACCCCGGCTTCTTCCTGTGCATCCTCACCCTGCACCTGCTGGCCGAACCCGCCGGGCGCGCCTGGGCGCTGGCGGCCGCGCTCGTCGTGTCACTGGCCTGGGCACTGGGCGTTCTGGTGTGGAAACGCAGGTTGAGTTGAGCCGCAGGCGAAAACCCAACGTCGCCGCGGCGCAAGGACGTTGGGCTTCGCTGGCGCTCAACCCAGCCTACGCGGCACCCTTGAAGTCGAATCCCGCACCTTCCACCGCCGCCTTCACCGTGTCGGCCGGCGCGCCCTCCACGGACACCACGCCCGTCGGCAGGTCGACCGACACCGTGGCGCCGGGCGCCGCCTTGGTGATGGCGTTGGTGACGGAGCGCACGCAGCCGCCACAGGTCATGCCCTCCACCTTGTACGTCTCAGCCATGATCCGATCCTTTCTTGGTTGTTGAACACGTCAGCAGGAACAGCGGGCGCGCACGATGGCGCTGACCGGCACCAGCGTGAAGCCGCGCTTCCTCACCTCGGGAAGCCACGCGGCCAGTGCCTCCAGCGTGGCGTCGTGCGGATGGCCAATGGCGATGGCGAAGCCTTGCCGGCGCGCCACCGCCTCGGTCTTGGCAAGTTGGGCGCGCACGGCGCCCACGCTCTGCACGTTGTCCAGGAAGATGTCGCGCCCGGCGTGCGGCATGCGCATTTCCTGGGCCAGCACCATGCCGGCGCTATTGGGCGTCGTGCGGCTGTCGATCCACAACAGGCCGCGTCGCTGGATCTCGCCCAGAACCGGCGCCATGGCGGCGCGGTCGGCGGTGAAGCGGCTGCCCATGTGGTTGTTGACGCCGACGTAGCCGTCGAAGCTCGCCAGCGCCTGGACGAAGCGGCGCTGGATCTCCGCCTTGTCCAGGCGGGTGAGCAGGGCGTCCGGGCCGGGGTCGGCCTGCACGCTGGGCTCCATCGGCAGGTGCAGCAGCAGTTCGTGCCCGGCGGCCTGCGCGGCGCGGGTCTGTTCGCGCAGTTGCTCGGCGTAGGGCAGCCACGCCAGCGTCAGCGGGCCGGGCAGCTTCACCGTGCGGGCCGAGCGTCTGCGGTCCACGCCGAGGTCGTCGATGACGATGGCGATCGCCGGCTTGCCGTTCGGCAGGGCGAAAGGCACGGCGTTCCTGCGCCACAGCGGCACGGTTCCGGGCGCGGGCGGCACGGGCGGGGGCAGCAAGGCGGCCTGCACCGGTGCCGGTGCCGGCGGCGGCGGCGGCTCAGGCACGGGAGGCACGTCCACCTCCTCGAAGGGCACGCCGGGTTCCGGCTCGGTGACGGGCGGCACCGCGATGGCCGGTGCAGACGGCAGCGTCACCGTGGCGCTCACCGGCGTCACCGCCTTGGCGGGCGCGGTGCGGCCGGTAAGCAGGGCGACGCCGACGGCCACGCCGAACACCACCGCCACGGCTCCCAGCGCCAGCAGGAACGGAGTCGCGGTCAGCCCCTTGCCGGACGGACGGGCGCGTCGACGGGCCATCAGGCGGGCTCCGGGCGTGGGGCGGCGCGTGGGGCGGCGATGCCGGCGGTCATGGGCTCTGCGGTCTCCTAGGGGCGTCGGCGAGGGTGGCACCGGGCGCCGCCCGCTGCAACAGAGTCCTTGCGCGCCGCGCAACGCTGGAAATCCGCCCCCCGGCCGGTTAGGGTAGGCCCCTTCGGGAACGATGCCGGAACGCCGGTGGCCTCTATGCTGCTCCTCATCGATAATTACGACAGCTTCACGTACAATCTCGTCCATTACCTGGGCGAGCTGGGCGCCGACGTGGTCGTCCGGCGCAATGATGCCCTGACCGTGGAGGAGGCGCTGGCGCTCAGGCCGGACGGTGTCCTGCTGTCCCCCGGCCCCTGCGACCCGGACAAGGCTGGCATCTGCCTGCCGCTGATCGACGCGGCGGCCAAGGCGCGGCTGCCGCTGATGGGCGTGTGCCTGGGGCATCAGGCCATCGGCCAGGCGTTCGGCGGCGACGTGGTGCGCGCCCCGGTGCCGATGCACGGCAAGGTCGACAACATCATTCACGAAGGCAGGGGCGTGCTGAAGGGCCTGCCCTCGCCGTTCCGCGCCACCCGCTACCACTCGCTGATCGTCGACCGCGCCTCGCTGCCGACCTGCCTGGAGGTGACCGGCGAGACGGCGGACGGCCTCATCATGGCGCTCGCCCACCGCGAGTTGCCGATTCACGGCGTGCAGTTCCACCCCGAGAGCATCGAGAGCGAGCACGGCCACACGATCCTGCAGAACTTCCTCTCGCTGACCCGCCGGCTGGAGACCGTGGCATGAGTGCAACGCACGGCGACATCACCGACATGAAGGCCATCCTCGCCAAGGTGGCGGCCGGCAACGCGCTGACCGAGCCGGAGGCCGAGTTCGCCTTCGACATCATCATGTCCGGCAACGCCACGCCGTCGCAGATGGGCGGCTTCCTGATGGCGCTGCGCGTGCGCGGCGAGACGGTGGAGGAGATCACCGGCGGTGCGCGCATCATGCGCGCCAAGGCCCTGCCGATCGAGGCGCCGCCCGGCACCATCGACACCTGCGGCACCGGCGGTGACGGCGCCGGCACCTTCAACATCTCCACCGCCGCGGCTCTGGTCGCCGCCGCCTGCGGCGTGCCGGTGGCCAAGCATGGCAATCGCGCGCTGTCGTCCAAATCGGGCGCGGCGGACGTGCTGGCCGCCGTCGGCGTCAACATCGACTGCGACATGGCGCTGGTGAAGAAGGCGCTGTGGGAGGCCAACTTCGGCTTCCTGATGGCGCCGCGCCACCATCTGGCCATGCGCAACGTCGGCCCGACCCGCGTGGAGCTGGGCACGCGCACCGTGTTCAACCTGCTGGGCCCGCTGTCCAATCCGGCCGGCGCCAAGCGCCAGCTTCTGGGCGTCTTCGCCAAGCAGTGGGTGGAGCCGCTGGCGCACGTGCTGAAGCGCCTGGGAAGCGAATCCGCCTGGGTCGTGCACGGCGCCGACGGGCTGGACGAGATCACCACCACCGGCCCCACGACCGTCGCCCAGCTCAAGGACGGCGCGGTGACCGTGTTCGAGGTGCACCCGGAGGACGCCGGCATCTTCCTGGCCCGCCCGGAGCACCTGAAGGGCGGCGACGGCGCCCACAACGGCGAGGCGCTGCGCGCGCTGTTCGACGGTGTGCCCGGTGCCTACCGCGACATCGTCGTGCTGAACGCAGCCGCGGCGCTGATCGTCGCCGGAACGGCGTCCGACCTCAAGCAGGGTGTCGAGATTGCCCGCCATGCCATTGATTCCGGGGCGGCACGCACGGTCCTGCACCGCCTCGTCACCATCACCCACGAGACGGTACCGGCCGAATGAGTGACGTGCTTGCCAGAATCTGCGCCGACAAGCGCGACCATATCGCCGCGCGCAAGGCCACCCGGCCCTTCGCCGATGTGGAGGCCGCCGCCCGCGACATGTCGCCGCCGCGCGGCTTCATCAGCGCGCTGCGCCACACGGTGGAATCGGGTCGCTACGGCCTGATCGCCGAGATCAAGAAGGCCAGCCCGTCCAAGGGCCTGATTCGCGCCGACTTCGATCCGCCCACGCTGGCCCGCGCCTACGCCGCCGGCGGGGCCACCTGCCTGTCGGTCCTGACCGACGAGCCGTATTTCCAGGGCAAGGACGAGTACCTCGTCGCCGCCCGCGCCGCCGTCGACCTGCCGGTGCTGCGCAAGGACTTCATGCTGGACGTTTATCAGGTCGCCGAGGCGCGAGCGCTGGGCGCCGACTGCATCCTGCTGATCATGGCGGCCCTCGACGATGCCCAGGCCGCGGAGTTGGAGGCGGCGGCCCTTGAGTATGGCCTGGACGTGCTGGTCGAGGTGCACGACGCGCCGGAGATGGAGCGGGCGCTTAAACTGAAGACTCCGCTTCTGGGCGTGAACAACCGTAATCTCAAAAGCTTGACGGTCGATCTTGCGACGACGGTCGAACTGTCGGCCGGCGTTCCCGCCGACCGCATGCTGGTCGCCGAGAGCGGCTTGAATTCCCCCGCCGACCTCGCCCGCATGGCAGCGGTCGGCGCCAAGTGCTTCCTGGTCGGCGAATCCCTGATGCGCCAGGACGACGTAACCGCCGCGACCAAGGCGCTGTTGGCGCGGTGATGGCGCCGCCGTAGGTTGGGTTGAGCACCAGCGAAGACCCGACGTTCGAGCGATGCCAGGCCGTTGGGGTTTCACCTTCGGCTCAACCCAACCTACGACTACGACGGTGCGAGGACCGATGACCGGCTTCACCCATTTCGACAGCGAGGGGCGCGCCGTGATGGTCGACGTCTCCGACAAGGACGAGACGGAGCGCACGGCCACCGCCCGCGGCTCCGTCGTCATGCAGCCGGAGACGCTGAGGCTGATCATGGAAGGCGGCGTCAAGAAGGGCGACGTGCTCTCGGTGGCGCGGCTGGCCGGCATCATGGGCGCCAAGCGCACGCCGGACCTGATCCCGCTCTGCCACCCGCTGGCCCTCACCTCAGTCAAGGTCGACCTGACCTGCGACCCCGACCGCAACGCCGTGGACGTCACCGCCACCTGCAAGCTGAAGGGCCGCACGGGCGTGGAGATGGAGGCGCTGACCGCCGTCTCCGTGGCGGCACTCACCGTCTACGACATGTGCAAGGCGGTGGATCGGGGCATGACGATCACCGGCGTGCAACTCGTCCACAAGGCCGGCGGCAAGAGCGGCGAGTGGAGCGTGCCCCCAACCTGATGGTGCCGACATGATCTCCGTCGCCGAGGCCCTGGCCCGCATGCTCGCCCACTGCCCGCCGCTGCCGGCGGAGACCGTGGGGCTGCACGAGGCGCTGGGCCGCGTGCTGGCGGAACCGGTGGTGGCGCGGCTGTCACAGCCGCCGTTCGCCGCCGCCGCCATGGATGGTTGGGCGGTGCGCGCCGCCGACCTCGCCGGTGCCACCGACGAATCCCCCGTCACGTTACGCCACATCGGCGAATCCGCCGCCGGGCACGCCTTTACGGGCGCGGTAGGTCCGGGCGAGACCGTACGCATCTTCACCGGCGCGCCGCTGCCCGACGGCGCCGACGCGGTGGTGATGCAGGAGGACGTCGCCGCCGAGGGCGACTCCATCCGCGTTCCCGTCGCCCCAATGCCAGGCAAGTTCGTGCGCCCGGCCGGCCTGGATTTCCGCGATGGCGAAGTGGTGCTGCCCGCCGGCCGGCGCCTGACGGCCCGCGACGTTGGACTGGCGGCGGCCGCCAACGCCCCTTGGCTGCGCGTGCACCGCCGGCCGCGCGTGGCGGTCCTGCCGACCGGCGACGAGATCCGCCTGCCCGGCGAACCTTTGGGGCCCAGCCAGATCGTCAGCTCCAACGCCTTTTTCCTGTCGGCGCTGGTGGCGGCGGAGGGCGGCGTGCCGCATGTCCTCGGTGTGGCCGGCGATACGCCGGAAGCGCTCGCGCTCCTGGCGAAGGGTGCGGTCGGTTGCGACCTGCTGGTCACCTCCGGCGGCGCGTCGGAAGGCGACCACGACCATGTGCGCACGGTGCTGGGCGGCGATCTGGATTTCCACCGCATCGCCATGCGGCCGGGCAAGGCGGTGATGTTCGGCCGCACGAACAATGGCCGGTTGCTCGGCCTGCCCGGCAACCCGGTGTCGTCGGCGGTGGCGGCCGTGCTGTTCCTCAGGCCGCTGTTGCGCGCCCTGCAAGGCCTGCCGGCGGACGAGCCGACCCGCGCCGCCCGACTCGGCGGCCCCCTGCCAGCCTGTGACGACCGCGCCGACTACGTGCGCGCCACGCTGGCCGCAGCCCCCGGCGGCGACCCGGTGGCCACGCCCTTCTCCCGCCAGGACAGCGCCATGATGTCGCGCATGGCACGAGCGGACGCGCTGATCGTACGCCCGCCGCACGCGCCGCCGGCCCGGCCGGGCGACCGGGTGGAGGTGATCCCGCTGTCCGGCGGCTGCCTTTCCGTCTGAGCCGCCTGTCTGTTTGAGCTGCCTTTCGGTCCGTGACCTGCCGAAATTTCCACGCCGATCCGCAAAGCCGGCGCTTGACGGAAGCACAGAACCAAACTAGAACAAGCTGCAAGCGTTTTGCTTTTGTTCCAGATCTAGTACGGCGACCGCCGGGAGGCACAAATGCTCACTCGCAAGCAGCACGAGCTGTTGCTCTTCATCCACGAGCGGCTG
>Ga0196970_1000086_pt1 | contig 149633 bp, 121 predicted proteins | sample S1v_513CmetaG_FD_148672 | JGI IMG/M metagenome (GOLD analysis project Ga0196970, IMG submission 148672) | Soil microbial communities from Anza Borrego desert, Southern California, United States - S1+v_5-13C | ecosystem: Environmental > Terrestrial > Soil > Desert | place: USA: California... | reverse complement strand
TCAACGGCAAGGCGGTGCTGCCGACCGCCTCCAACGTGAGCTACGACAAGTTCGCGCTGGACGGCAAGGAGGTGATCGCCGGCCAGGCGGCGATGAAGTGGAACGGCACGCTGATCGTCAACGCCGACAAGTCCTACTTCCCGGCGACGGCCGTCAAGGCTGCGGCGGCGGCCGACGTCAGCGACCTGTACCACCACTTGGTGCAGCAGTCCGCCCCGCAGGACGCCATTCCCGCGGCCGGCGGCCTGGGCACGGCGCTGTCCGATCACCTGAACCATCCGGTGGACGTTTTCCATGACGTCACCTCGGACCACATCGACACCTCGCACCTGTTGGCTGCCTGACCACCAGTCAGACGTCTGCAGGGAAAGGGCCGGCAGCTATGCTGCCGGCCCTTTTCGTTGGTGTTCGTGCGATTGGCAAGTGATTTGGTCGTAGTGTCTAGTGTTGTCTTTAGTATGACGGGGTATGGTGGCGTATGCCCGGCAATCAGAATCGGATTAGCTGCGTTGTTATTGGTGGAAAAGTCCTGGGGTGGTGGCTGTTTCCCCGGCTTTAGTCTGTTTGCGTTGCGATCTACCCCGTTTTAGGTCCGCATTTTAAGCGGAAGTGATGCAGTGTAGACATCGTCCGCATGCATCGTTGAGGGCGGTATGAGTCAGATTGCGTCTTCTGGATTTCACAATGTTGTGGATTTCCTGGCTCAGTTGACCGCGTTGGAACGCCCGACCATTGATGCGCGCTCCGTGGTCGTCATCGCCGCACACCCCGACGACGAGGTTGTGGGTGTCGGCGGCCAGTTGCCGCGGTTGAAGGGTGTCTCGATCCTCCACGTTACCGACGGTGCGCCGGAGGCGATGCCGACGGGAGGAATCGCCGGCTTTTCCGACCGTGCCGACTATGCCGACGCGCGGCGCCGCGAAGTCGAAGCCGCGGTCGCCCTGGCCGGCATTCCGCCGGAGCGCGTCGGCGGGTTTGGGATCGCGGACCAGCGGGCATCCCTGCTCATGGCCGAGCTGGCCCGCCGGATCGCCGATTGCATGGTGGACCGCGGGATCGAGGTCGCCCTCACCCATGCCTACGAGGGCGGGCACCCTGATCACGACGCTACGGCCTTCGCGGTCGCTCTGGCCGCGGAAATCGTCGAGAGGGAAGGGGGCCGGCGGCCGACCGTGATCGAGTTCGCCGCCTACCATGGCTTCGGCTGGCGCTTGCGCCGCCGACGCCCCGTCGTCCACCGGTTCCTTCCCGCCGACGTCATTCCTGTCCTGACGCCGGGGCAGGGGAGGAGGGGGCTGCTCGGCCGCCTCATGCCGCGCGCCCCCGCGGCGGGTACGCTGCGGCTGACCGCGGCGGAGCAGGAGTCGAAGCGGCGGATGATGGACTGCTTCACCAGCCAGCGCCACGCCATGGCGCTGTTCCGGCCGGAGGTCGAGTGCTTCCGGTTGGCTCCGCGCTATGACTTCACCCGTGCGCCGCATCCGGGGCGCTTGAACTATGAGCGGCGGGATTGGGGGATCGACGGGCCGGGCTGGCGCCGGCTGGTCGTCGAGGCGCGCGCACAGGTCCTCGATCTGGCCATGGCTTGACGACGGGGGAAGATCTCGGCTGTTCGTTTTATGGCATGTCCCGTCCTACGCGTTGTGCCCCAACCGAGATCATCCTTTGCGTTACTCTCCGAACGCGACCTTCAGCTTTGCCGTTGGCGAGGCTACTCTTGGAAAAGTGGACCGGATTTTCGCCGGTCGGCTTCCAGGACATTGATGGGCCATCTTCAATGAAAGAAATATTAGGCGTGCTTGTTCAATGGTTAAGGCTGGACGATCTGGTCCGTGTGGTCTGCGCAAGCCGGCGCGTCACGATCATCGTCTATCACGACCCTTCGCCGGAAGCGTTGCGCCGGCACCTCGGTTATTTTGCAAAGCGCTACACGTTCATCACTATGGACGCCTTTGCCCAGGCGCTGATCTCGAAGCGTTGGCAGGACTTGCCCCGCTACCCGATGGTGCTCACCGTCGACGACGGACATGTAGGCAACATCCGGGTGCTGGACGTCCTGGCCGAGTTCGGCGTCCGTCCGATGATCTATCTGTGCAGCGGGATCGTCGGCACGGAGCGCGCATTCTGGTGGAAGACCGCGGCGGCCGCCGCGCTGGGCCGGGAGGCCCTCAAGTGCCTGCCTGACGCCGAGCGGCGCGAGCTGCTGCGGCAGGCCGGCGGCGACCTGGACCTGCCGCAGGGACCGCGGCAGGCGCTGGATTGGTCGGAGATCGAGGCGTTGTCCTCGGTGGCCGACTTCGGGGCACACACCCGCAGCCACCCGATCCTGCCGCGGTGCACCGACCCGCACTGCACGGAAGAAATCGCCCTGTGCAAGACCGAGCTGGAAGCGGCGCTGGGACGCGCCTGCTCGCATTTCGCCTATCCCAACGGCGACTACGGCGAGCGCGAAGTCGCCGAGGTTCGGCGTGCCGGCTATGTGACTGGGCGCACCATCGACATCGGATGGAACGGCCCGAACACCGATCCGTACAGGCTCCGCGTGATCCCGGTCCGCGACGACGCCTCCACCCCCTGGCTGGCTGCGCAAATGACGGCCCTGCCGAGCTGGCTGCGGCACCTGAAACTCAAGATCGGTGGTCGCTTGCGTGCGCGCTCGAAGCCGGGGACGTCCGGCGGCGTCGGTGAGAAGGCGCCGGCCTGATGACCGCAAGCACCTCGACCATTGCGGAATCCTCGGAATGAGTGCGCCCCTTGCAGTGAAGCGGCGTTTGCCCCGCCATGGCGAGGTCCGGCGGTATACGCGCGCCGATTGCGTCCAACTGGAAGCCTTCCAACGGGAATGCTTCGGCGACGGCGCGCGCCAACTTGACGCCGACTGCTTCGAGTGGATGTACGAGCAGAATCCTTTCCACGGCGAGGATGGACCGCAGTTCTGGGTGTTCCGGCACGGCGACACGATCGCCGGCCAGCAGGGCGGTATTCCCATCGTGCTCAAGGTCGGGGACCGGTGCCTGGAGGCGTCCTGGGCGGTCGACCTCATGGTGGCTCCCGAATGGCGGTTGCGGGGTGTGGGCCCCGCGCTGTCGGAGATGCAGGCAGACGCCAGCCAGGTGGCGCTCGCACTCGGCATGTCCGATGCCGCCTACCGCTCGTACTGCACCGCCGGCTGGTTCGATCTCGGGTCGGTTCCAACCTACCTGCGGGTCATCGATGCCGCCAGTTGCGTCCGGCTGGGGAAGCACTCTGCGCCTCTGCTGAGGGTGGCAGCCAGTGTTGCCGACCTGCCGCTGCGGGCGTTCGACATGGTGTGTGCCGGCATGGCGCGTCTGACGGGAACCCGGCTCGTCCCCATTCCCGCCTTCGACGACCGCGTCGACGCCTTGTGGCTGTCGGCCTCGCGGTTCTATCCCGTCGTCGCAGGCCGCGACCGCCGACGCCTGGGGTGGTGGTTCGACACCGGGCCGAAGGCGCAGCGTTATCGGCGTTTCTACCTGACGCGGAATGGGGCGGTGAAAGGCTACATCGTCCTTCGCGCCGACGTCTGGGAAGGCAAGCCCCTCGGTGTGGTCATCGACTACTTCGCCGCGCCGGGCTGGCTGCCGCTCCTCTTCGCCCACACCATCGCGTTTGCTCGGAACGAACGGATGATCGCCGTCACCTGCCGGACCCTGAACCGGCGTGCGCACAACGGGCTGAGGGCATTGGGTTTCCTGACGCTGGAAAACGGCTACCAGACGCCCACGCGCATGATGCTGCGGACGAACGGGACGGCTGCCGAACTGGCCCCGCTCCTTCAGGATCGAAACAACTGGATGGTCACCACGGGCGACAGCGACACCGGCCTACGCGAGCTGGGGCCATGAACGTTCAGCAGGCATCCCGTCGGACGCGGTCCTGGAGCCGGGTTCTGTCACTGCTCGTCATTCCGGGCATGGTGGTCTCGGCCATGGGGTTCTTCCTGCGCACCTCGACGGCGTCTTCCCGCCCCGGCTTGGTGTTCGAGGCGATCTTCGAGCATGGGATGACGCCCACCGGCGGCTATTTCTTCCAGGAGGGCAACCGGACGCCGCACGTGACCCGCATTGCTGGGCAGAGCGCCTTGCGGGTGGACCTGAACCACTACGATGATGCCAACCCGTCGCGCACCGAACTGGTGCCGCGCGGGATGGACTCGAAGTACTTCGACAACGGCGGCTTCGACGCCAAGATCGGTCAGACCTACTGGTACGGGATGAAGATCTACATCCCCGCGGACTTCAAGAGCGACGGGGTGCCGGAGATCATCACCCAGTTCCACGACTACCCGGATGCCGGCGAGAATTGGAAGAACCCGGCGGTGGACCTGACGCTGGAGCCGTGGAGCGACGGCACGCAGCACTACATGGTCTCGGTGCGCTCGGACACCAAGCAGATCACCCCGGCCGGTGGCGGCGACAAGAGGGCGGGCAAGTACACCTCGGTCAAGCGCTACGATCTCGGTCCGGTGTCGGCCAGCGCCGGCCAGTGGACCGAGTGGGTGTGGAAGATCAAATGGGGCTACGACAGCCGCGGCGACCTGGAGCTGTACCGCAACGGCAAGCTGGTGCTGGATCTGCCCAACCAGGGCAACTGCTTCAACGACCAGCTCGGCCCGTACATGAAGCTGGGCCTCTACAAGTGGGATTGGGCCAGCTCGGCCGATACTGGCACCAGCAGCCGCACTGTCTACTACGACGACGTCCGCATCGCCGCTGGACCCGATGCGACCTACGACTCCGTGGCACCGACACGATACGGCCAACAGGGGGCGGCGACAACGGTCACCCGAGCAGGCGCTGCCGCTCGTAAGTAATAGACGGTGAGGTCGATGTCTCCGCAGTATAGATATCGTCCTAGTCTTATTGAGATGTATGGCCATGGAAATGGCTTTGCTATTGTTTGCCGGCACTTGAAAGGCCCGCTGATGCGCCCTGTAAGGACTTTGAGACATGATGCGTTATGACGTGTCCCTGGACGTGGATTCTGCGCCCAAGGTCCATCCCACGGCCGTTCCGGACCTGAGCGGGTTGAAGCAGTACGGGATCGCCATCTACCTTCCAGCTCTGGGGCGCGGCGGTGCCGAGCGGGTGGTGGTCAACTTGGCCACGGCCTTCGCCGCGCTTGGCTACCCCGTGACCATCTTCATCCATTCGTGCAGGAAGGGGCACTACGACATTGCCGATGGCGTCGAGGTCGTCGACCTGGGTGTCAAGCGCACCCTCGGCGCAATTCCCAGACTGGCGGCGGAACTTAAGGCGCGTCGGCCGGCCGCCTTGCTGTCGGCGCTCACGGCGGCCAACACGGCGGCGTACATCGCCCGTGCGTTGTCCGGCGTGCCGATGCGGCTGATCGTGTCGGAGCATGCGCCGCTGCTGCTACGCTGCCGCTTCGGGCCCGACCCGATCAAACGCCTCCTGCTGTTCGGCCTGAACGCCTTCCTGTACCGCGCCGCCGACGCCGTGGTCGCCGTCTCCACCGGCATCCGGGAGGAGTTGATGACGTGGCTGCACCTGCCGCCCAGGCAGGTTCATGTCATCCACAACCCGGTTGTCCCGGCGAATCTGCAGCAAGCCATGGCCGAGCGCCCCGACCATCCCTGGTTCGGTGCCGGAGGGGATCCGGTGATCCTGGGGATCGGCCGTCTGGTGCCGGAAAAGAACTTCCCGATGCTGATCGACGCGGTCCACCGGCTGAGGGCGCGCCGTCCCGTACGCCTCCTGATCTTTGGCGAAGGACCGGAGCGCGCTGCGTTGGAGAAGCACATCGCGGAACTCGGTGCCGAAGAGTACCTCCAACTCGGCGGCATCATCGAAAATCCCTATCCCTACTACCGCCATGCCGCCTTGTTCGTGCTGTCCTCGAACTATGAGGGGTTCGGCAACGTCCTGGTCGAATCCATGGCCTGCGGAACGCCGGTCGTCAGCACGCGCTGCCCGTCCGGACCGCTCGAAATATTGCAGGACGGGAAGTATGGCGTGCTGACTCCCGTCGGCGACGTCGACGCGATGGTCGGAGCGATCGACCATGCGCTGGACATCGACTGGGACCGCGATCGCCTGCGCGACCGGGCCGCGGACTTCGCCGTGGAGACCATTGCGAAGCAATACCTGAACATCCTCGGTCGCTGAGGCGCTCCGTTCTTGATCCCGGCTCTATCCTGAAAGCCGCTCCTGCGGATCGGCTTGCGAAATTATGTCCGTCGCCATACGCGGCCCTCGGCGTATGATGCGAGCACACGACGTTCTTGAGGTGGTCATGGTTGAGCGGTCTGAGGCGCTTCTGGCACCTCTGCGCGGGTTGGTGGAAGGCGGCGAAGACTGGTTGATCCACCGCGTGCTCGGCTACGCCAAGGAGCACGGCTACGCCATGTACAGCTCGACCCTGGTCGAGGCGTGGCGTTCGTCCGTCTGCGGGTTGTCGAAGGCGATCCTCCACGCGCTCGACCGGCATCAATCCGCGCCGGAGTTGGACGCCGCGCTGAAGTACCGCGAGGATTCCGTGGCCCGCTTCGGTGTCGAGGAAGCCCGCGCGCATTGTACCCGTGGCATCCCCGTCGCGCTGTTCCTCGGCCTGCTCAAGTATTACCGGCAGAGCTACCAGGACCTCGTGGAGTCGGCCGATCTGCCTATCGGCAGCGAGCGCGCCTGTCGGCGCTTCGTCGACCGCGTCTTCGACCGGGTGGAACTGGGCCTGTGCAGCGAGTGGAGCGGGCTCGCCGAAACCGAGAAGATCCGGGAGATCCAAGAGTGCAACGTCGCCATCACGCGCGAGAAGCTGAAGTACCTCACCATCTTCGAAAGCCTGCGTGATCCGGTGATCTTCCTCGACCCGCACGGCCGCATCGAAAACATGAACAACGCCGCCTGCCACGTCTTCGGCGTCGGGACCAGTCCGGGTGTGGTGTACTACGGCAACCGCGACCTCGGTCCGCTGGCGAAGCGCATGGGCGACCTTCTGCGCGCCGCCGGTAGCGAGAGCGACGTGGAGTGCACGCTGGAGACCAGGCGTGGTTCCCGCCGCTTCGACGTCAAGCTGCGGGCGATGCTGGACATTTCCGAGCGCTTCCTCGGCACGGTGGTCATCCTCACCGACGTCACCGACTACCAGCGCGCCCGCGAGGAGGCGGAGCGCGCCAATCGAGCCAAATCCGCCTTCCTGGCCACCATGAGCCACGAGATCCGCACGCCACTCAACGGCATCCTCGGCATGGCGCAGCTCCTCCAGGCAACCGAACCGTCGGCGCGGCAACGCGGCTACATCGACGCGATCTCCACGTCCGGCGAGGCGCTGCTGGCGATCCTCAACGACGTGCTGGACTATTCGAAGATCGAGGCCGGCCGGCTGGAGTTCGAGGCCATCGACTTCCACCTGGACGACCTGCTGGAGACCATGCGCTCGCTGACCCAGCACCAAGCGGTGCGCAAGGGCGTGGCGCTGCGCCTGGAACGAGCGCCGCGCGTGCCGCAACGCTTGCGCGGCGACCCGGCGAAGCTCAGTCAGGTGCTGCTCAACCTGATCGGCAACGCCGTCAAGTTCACCGAACGTGGCGAGGTGGTGATGCGCGTCTCGGCCGAACGTAGCGCCCCCGCCGGTCGGGTGCGGCTGCGCTTCGCGGTGACCGACACCGGCATCGGCATCGAGCCGGAAGCGCGCAAGCGGCTGTTCGAGGCGTTCGCCCAAGGTGATACCTCCATCTCGCGCCGCTACGGCGGCACCGGCTTGGGACTGGCCATCTGCAAGCGCATCGTCGACGCGATGGGCGGCACCATCGGAGCCGAGAGCAGCCTTGGTGAGGGCAGCACCTTCTGGTTCGTGATCAATCTCGACCGCGGCAGCCGTCCGGCGGGGCTGCCGCCGACCGCGGCAGCGGACGGGCCGCCGGTGCGGCCGCTGTCCGTCCTGGCGGCGGAGGACAACGAGGTGAACGCCATCGTCCTGGCCGGGCTGCTCGAACTCGGCGGGCACCGGGTGACGGTGGCGCGCGACGGGGTGCAGGCGGTGGAGCTGGCGGCGACCCGGGATTTCGATCTGGTGCTGATGGATCTGCGCATGCCCGGTCTGGACGGGCTGGAGGCGACGCGTCGCATCCGCGCGCTCCCCGATCCGCGGCGCGCCGGCGTGCCCATCGTGGCGATCACCGCCAACAGCCAGCGCACCAGGCTCGGCGACTGTTTCGCGGCGGGCATGGACGGTTTCCTCGGCAAGCCGTTCCGGCGTGAGGACCTGGATAAGGCGCTGCGCGCCGCACTGGCCGACCGTCCTTCGCCACCGGCGCGCCGGGCGCCGGGCGCCATGGACGAGTCGGTGTTGGCCGAACACGCCGAATTGCTCGGCCACGAGCGGCTGGCCCGCATTGTCGAGGCCTTCCGCACGTCGAGCGCCGCGCTGCTGGCGGAACTGCGCGCCGCCGCCGCTACGGGTAACTGGGGCGCCGTGGCCGACCGCGCCCATGCGCTGAAGAGCGCATCCGGCAACGTCGGGCTGACCGCGTTCGCCGAGTTGGCAAAACGGACCGAGCAGGCAGCCGACGCGGCGTCGGCGGCAGAACTGGACGCCGCCTATCCGGCCGCGCTGGCGGCGCTCGATGCCGCGTACCAACGACTCTGTGGCGATCAGGTCACCGCTTCGACGAACACGTAGCCGACGCCGTGCTCGGTCAAGATCATGCGCGGCTCGTTGGGGTCCGCCTCGATCTTGCGGCGCAGGCGGCCGACCAGCACGTCCACGGTGCGGTCGCTGGGTGCCCAGTCGCGGTGGCTCACGTAGTCCAGCAGGTTGTCGCGCGTCAGCACCCGGCTGGGGTTGCGCACGAAGGCCAGCAGCAGCTCGAACTCCGCGCGGGTCAACCGCACGTCCTCGCCCGCCGGCGAGCTGAGCCGCCGCTTGGACACGTCGAGCGACCAGCCGGCGAAGCTCTTGACCGCCGCGCCGTCGTTCGGCGTTCCGTGGGCGCCGCCGGTGCGGCGCAGCAGTCCCTTGGCACGGGCCAGCAGCTCACGCGCGCTGAACGGCTTGGTCACGTAGTCGTCGGCCCCGGTCTCCAACCCGACGACGCGGTCGATCTCGTCGCTCTTCCCAGTGACCAGGATGATGCCGATGTCGGAGGTGCGGCGCACCTCGCGCAGCAGCGTCAGCCCGTCCTCGCCGGCCAGGCGGATGTCGAGCAGCACGAGGTCGACGTCGCCGCGCGCCAGCGCCGCGCGCATGTGCGCACCGTCCTCGACCGCACTGACGCGGAAGCCCTCGGCCTCGAAATAGGCGGTCAGCGTGGTGCGGGTGGTCAGCTCGTCGTCGACGACGAGGATGTGCTGCTGGGCGGCCATGCCGCGGCTCTCCTGCGGGAACGTCATTTGCGCCTCGTTTACAACATTCTACAGCCCGTTCAAACGTTGCCGGAATCCCGTTCACACGCGCCCGCTAAACGTGACGCTGCGGGAGAGCGGTCGGCGCACGGCCACTACCCGCCGCTTGGGTATGGAGGGCGTCATGCTGCGACGAGTGTGGGGATGGTTCATGCGGCCGGCCGCATGGGGTGCCACGGCGCTGGCCGCCGTGGTCGTGGCCCTGGTGGGCTGGGGCGGCTTCACCGTCGTCCTGGAGAAGACGAACACGCTGGATTTCTGCATCTCCTGCCATGAGATGAAGCAGACCGTGTACCAGGAGTACACCCAGTCGCCGCACTTCCAGAACCGTACGGGCGTGCGCGCGGTGTGCGCCGACTGCCACGTTGCCAAGGATCTGGGGCCGAAGCTGGTCCGCAAGGTGGAGGCGGCGAAGGAGGTCTGGCACGCGCTGCTCGGCACCGTGGACACGCCCGAGAAGTTCGAGGCGCACCGGCTCGAGATGGCCAAGCGCGTCTGGGCGGACATGGAGGCCAACGACTCGCGCGAATGCCGGAGTTGCCACACCTTCGACACCATGGACATCGCCAAGCAGCGCGAGAACGCCCGCAAGATGCACCCGCAGGGCATCAAGGAGGGCGAGACCTGCATCACCTGCCACAAGGGCATCGCCCACAAGCTGCCGGACATGAGCGGCGGCTACAAGAAGGCCTTCGAGGAGCTGGTGGCATCCTCGGCCGCCGGCACGGGCAAGGCGGAGCGGCTGTATACGCTACGCTCCAAGCCGTTCTTCCTCGACCGCGCCGACGCCAAGCCCGACGCGCGCGGCGACGGCGTGCTGCTGCCGGCCACCGCGGTGACGGTGCTGGAGCGCAGCGGCGACCTGATCAAGGTGCGCCTGGACGGCTGGCAGCAGGACGGCGTGGCGCAGATGGTCTACGCAGCGTCGGGCAAGCGCATCTTCTCGGCGGCGCTGGGCAAGGGGGCGGAAAAGGCCGTGGAGGCGAAGCGCAGCGTCCTTGACCCCGACACCGACCTGACCTGGAACGAGGTGGCGCTGACCGCCTGGATCAACGGCAAGGAGATGGTCGCCGATGAGAAGAAGCTGTGGGCCTACGCCGGCGAGATGTACGGCGCGTCGTGCGGTACCTGCCATTCGCTGCGCGCACCCAGCCATTTTCTGGCCAACCAGTGGATCGGCAACCTGGACTCCATGAAGCGCTTCATCACCCTGGACAAGGAGGAGTACCGCTTCCTCCTCAAGTACCTGCAGCTCTACGCCAAGGACACCGGCGGCGCCATGGCCGCACATTGAGCGGAGGGACGCGATGACGCGGATCGGCAACGACGAAATGAGCGCGATGCGAGCGGAGGTCTACCGGTGGCTGGCGGGCGTGTTCGCCCGCGAGCCGACGGCGGCGATGCTCGCCGGCTATCGCAGCCCGGAAGGGCGCGGCGTCCTCCTTCGCTTGGCGGAGATGGAGCCGCTCGGCGAGGGGGCGGCGGGCCTCCTCGCCATGGTCAACGACGAGACCGACCTGGAGGCCATGGCCTTCGACCTGGCGGGCACCTACGCCCGGCTGTTCCTCGGGGCCGGCGGCCCTTCGGCGGTGTCGCCCTACGAGTCGGTCCATACCAGCCCGGAGCGGCGCCTGTTCCAGCAGGCCACCACCGACATGGAGCGCCTGCTAGCCGAGTACGGCCTGTCGGTCGCCGGCGCGCCGGAGCCGGCCGACCACATCGCGGTGGAACTGGAGTTCCTGGCGGAACTGATCCTGGCGGGCGAAACGGCGCTGGAGCGCCGGCTGCTGGACGAACACCTGCTGCGCTGGGCGCCGGCCTTCTGCGACGCCTGCATCGAACGCGACGCGACCGGCTACTACGCCGCCGCGGCACGGATGCTGCGCGGCATGCTGGAGATAGACGCAGCATAGGGCATCGACACTCCGGCGTGTGCGTCCGTGGTGGGAAACGTTCCGGTCGGAGGCACGGCCTCCGACCGGCTGCTACACGCCGGGCGGGGGTCGTACCCCCGCCCGGAACGGTTCCCGGGCACGGCGGAGTTCCGCTCATCCCTCCGCCCCCGTTCACATCCCGTTTACAAGATTTTTCACACCCGTTACCCGACCCCGAAACGTCGTTCACAAGGCCCTTCTACAAAGGGCAGCACGGATAACGGGCGTGCGGGACCCTTCGGCCCTGCCAGCCATGGAGCAAGGGGTGAACGCCATGACAAAGCTGTTCGAAAAGGACTTCCAACCCTTCGTGTCGCGCCGGTCCTTCCTGGAAGGGGCGCTTCTGGCCGGTGCCGGGCTGATGGCCGGGCCGTCGCTGCTGGCCCGGGGCGCGCTGGCGGCGCAGCCGTCGGCGCTGGCGATGTCCGGCTGCCATTGGGGCGCCTTCCGGGCGCGCGTCGAGAACGGCCGATTCGTCGAGGCCGTGCCCTTCGAGAAGGACCTGTTCCCCAGCCCGCAGTTGCCGGGCGTGCTGGACGCCGTCTACTCGCCGACCCGCATCAAGTACCCGATGGTCCGCGCCGGCTATCTGAAGGACGGGCCGAAGAGCGACACCTCCAAACGCGGCGCCGACGAGTTCGTGCGCGTGAGCTGGGAGCAGGCGCTGGACCTCGTCGCCAAGGAACTGCAGCGCGTCTCCAAGGAGCACGGGCCGACCGGCATCTACGCCGGTTCCTACGGCTGGAAGAGTGTGGGCAAGCTGCACAACTGCCAGAACCTGATGCGGCGCATGCTGAACCTCCAGGGGAGCTACTGCTCGTCGGCCGGCGACTATTCGACCGGCGCCTCGCAGGTGATCATGCCGCACGTTGTCGGCCGCCTGGAGGTCTATGAGCAGCAGACCGCTTGGCCGGTGGTCGTCGAGCATTCCAAGCTGGTCGTCATCTGGGGCGCCGATCCGGTGACCACCAACCAGATCGGCTGGATCGTCCCCGACCACGGCGGCTACGAGGGACTGAAGGCGCTGAAGGAGAAGGGCACCAAGGTCATCTGCATCGACCCGGTGCGCACCGCGACTTCCGAGTACCTGAACGCGGAATGGATCGCGCCCAAGCCGCAGACCGACGTGGCGATCATGCTGGGCATCGCCCACACGCTCGTCACCGAGAAGCTGCACGATCAGAAGTTTCTCGACGACTACACGGTCGGCTTCGACAAGTTCCTGCCCTACCTGATGGGCGAGACCGACAAGACCCCGAAGACCGCCGAGTGGGCGGCGGGCATCAGCGGCCTCGATGCCGACCTGATCAAACGCCTGGCCCGCGACTTCGCCAAGAACCGCACCATGCTGATGAGCGGCTGGTCCATGCAGCGCATGCACCACGGCGAGCAGGCGCACTGGATGCTGGTCACGCTGGCCAGCATGCTGGGGCAGATCGGTTTGCCGGGCGGCGGCTTCGGCCTGTCCTACCACTACGCCAACGGCGGTGCGCCGAGCGCCGACAGCCCGGTGCTGCCGGGCATCACCGACGGTTCCAAGGCCGGCGGGGCGGCGTGGCTGGCGACCGGTGGTGCCGTGGTCATCCCCGTGGCGCGGGTGGCCGACATGCTGCTGAACCCCGGCAAGACCATCGACTTCAACGGCTCGAAGGTCACCTATCCGGACGTCAAGCTCTGCTACTGGGTGGGCGGCAACCCGTTCGCCCACCATCAGGACCGCAACCGCCTGGTGAAGGCGTGGCAGAAGCTGGAGACGGTGGTCGTCCACGACTTCCAGTGGACCGCCACCTGCCGCCACGCCGACATCGTGCTGCCGGCGACCACGACCTTCGAGCGCGACGATATCGAGCAGGTCGGCGACTACGCCATGAAGGCCATCATCGGCCTGCACAAGGTCATCGAGCCGGTGTTCGAGGCGCGCGACGACTACGAGATCTTCCGCGAGATCGCCAAGCGCCTGGGCAAGGAAAAGGAGTTCACCGAGGGCAAGAGCCAGTTGGAGTGGATCAAGTCGTTCTACGACGCTACCCTCCAGCAGGCGAAGGCGAAGAACCAGAAGATGCCGCCGTTCGAGGACTTCTGGAAGGGCGACTCCGTGGTCGAGTTCGACATCCCCAAGGACGCCAAGGAGTTCGTCCGCTACAAGAGCTTCCGCGACGAACCGCTGCTGGAACCGCTGGGCACGCCGTCGGGCAAGATCGAGATCTACTCGAAGAACATCGAGAAGATGGGTTACGACGACTGCGGCCCGCACCCGCGGTGGATGGAGCCGATCGAGTGGATGGGCGGCCCGACCAAGGACAAGTACCCGCTGCACGTCACCACCAGCCACCCGAACCTGCGGCTGCACTCGCAGCTCGCCGGCACGGTGCTGCGCGACAAGTATGCGGTGGCCGGCCGCGAACCCTGCCTCGTGAACACCAAGGACGCCGAGGCACGCGGCATCAAGACCGGCGATGTGGTGCGGGTCTTCAACGACCGCGGCCAGATACTGGCCGGCGCCGTGGTGACCGACAAGGTCCGCCCAGGCGTCATCCGCGTCAACGAGGGTGGCTGGTACGACCCGATGGAGCCGGGCAAGCCGGGCACCCTGTGCAAGTACGGCGACGTCAACACGCTCACGGTCGACATCCCGACCTCGAAGCTCGCCCAGGGCAACTGCGGCCACACCGCCGTCGCCCAGATCGAGAAGTACGCCGCCGCGGCCCCGGCCGTGACCGTCTTCGACGCCCCGAAGAACGCGTAGCACCTTGATCCTAACCCTCCCCCTGCTCCGCAGGGGGAGGGAGGGACCCGCGCAAGGCGCGGGAGGGTGGGGGCAAAGATTTTCCAAGAAAGCCGACGCCATGACTCCCCTCCAGGACTCCTTCGGCCGCACGGTCAGCTACCTGCGCGTTTCGGTGACCGACCTTTGCGGCTTCCGCTGCGTCTACTGCATGGCCGAGGATGCGGGCTTCTTGCCCAAGGCCGAGGTGCTGACGCTGGAGGAACTGGACCGGCTTTCCACCGCCTTCGTAAAACTCGGCACCCGCAAGCTGCGCCTCACCGGAGGCGAGCCGCTGGTGCGTCCGGGCATCATGGACCTGGTCCGCTCGCTCGGCCGGCACGTGACGTCCGGCGCTCTGGACGAGCTGACGCTGACCACCAACGGCTCGATGCTGTTCAAGTACGCCGAGGGGCTGGTAGAGGCCGGCGTCAGGCGCATCAACGTGTCGCTCGACACCCTCGATCCGCACAAGTTCCAGGCCATCACCCGCTGGGGCAAACTGCCCAAGGTGGTGGAGGGCATTCAGGCGGCCAAGGACGCCGGGCTGGCGGTCAAGATCAACGCGGTGGCGCTCAAGGGCGTCAACGACGACGAATTCCACCGCATGGTGGAATGGTGTGGCGAGCGCGGCTTCGACCTCACCTTCATCGAGGTCATGCCGCTGGGCGATCTGGGCGAGGTGTCGCGCCTCGACCAGTATATCCCGCTCACCCAGGTGCGCGCCGAGCTGGAGACGCGCTGGACGCTGGAGGACACCGACTACCGCACCGGCGGCCCGGCGCGCTATGTGCGGGTCAAGGAGACCGGCCGGCGCATCGGCTTCATCACGCCGCTCACCCACAGTTTCTGCGAGAGCTGCAACCGGGTACGGCTGACCTGCACCGGCATGCTCTATCTGTGCCTGGGCCAGGAGGATGCCGCCGACCTGCGCACGCCGCTGCGCACCAGCGACGACGATGCGGCGCTGGTGGACGCGGTGCGCGCCGCTGTCCGGCGCAAGCCCAAGGGCCACGCTTTCGCCGACCAGCCCGCGGCGGTGCCCCGCGGCATGAGCGTGACCGGAGGCTGACATGCGCGTGCTCCTCGTCCTGCTCGCACTGCTCCTTGCGTCGGCGGCGTCGGCACAGGAGGCGCAGTACGCCCGGCGCACGGCGGCGCTCACCGACACGCCGGCGGGCGGGGAGGGCGGGAGCCTCGTGGTGGCGACGCCGCTCCAGGTTCTCGAGCACCAGGGCGACCGGGCGCTGGTGCGCATCAACGCGTGGTACCCGGAGGGCAACCCCGCCATGCTGTACGAACGGCCGGGCAAGCGCGTCCTCGCCGCCATGCCGAAGGGCGCCTCGGCCGCCGCGATGCAGGGCTTGGGAGAGACGGCAATCGACGAGACCGGGCAGTCCTGGACTCGGGTGTCGCTGACCGCCTGGGTCGCAGGGGAGGATGTGACCGCCGACCGCGCCGCCGTGTGGGCCGAGGCGGAGGCGCTGTTCGCTTCCCGCTGCACCGTCTGCCATGAGCGCCGTGTGCCGGCGCGCTATACCGCCAACCAGCTGTTCGTGTTCCTGCAAACCATGGGGCAACGTGCCCAGCTTGCCCGCGACGAACGGGTGCTGGTGCTCAAATACCTGCAGAGCCAAGCCAAGGACGCGACGGAATGACAGGATGGCTGGTCGTCAGCGGGGAGGCGCTTGCGAGCTTGTTCCGCCAGCCCGGGTGGAGGCTGTCGGCGTCCTGCGGGAACGACCAGAAGGCACGCGCCAGATCGCGGTGCTCCTGGGCGTAGTCGGTCAGGGGCACGCCCTTGGCCCAGGCCTCATAGGCTTGGCGCAGGGAACGCGCCCCGGCGGCCGCGCCGTCGACGTGGCCGAAGGAGCCGCCGCCCGAAGTCTGGATGACGTTGGCGTGCCCGAGGTTGTCGAAGAAGCCGGGCAGCCGCAGCGCGTTCATGCCGCCGGAAATAATGGCCGTGGTCGCCTTCATGCCCAGCCACCCCTGGCGATAGTAGGGGCCGTCGGCGACGTCGCGCTCCAGCATGTAGGCGGCGGCGCGGTCGGACGCTTCGCCCTCCATCTTGCCGAAGCCCATGGTGCCGGTATGGATGCCGCTCGCCCCCTGCAGGCGCGCCATCTTCGCCAGCACGAAGGCGGTGTAGCCGCGCATGGACTGCGGCGACGTCACGGCACCATGGCCGGCCCGGTGGTAATGCAGGAACTGGCCGGGAAAGCGCCGGCGCACCGTGGTGACCGCGGCCGGACCGGCGACGTAGCCGTCCACCAGGAAAGCCACGTGGCCGGCGTTCTCGGCGAAGGTTTCCAGGATGAATTCGCCGCGGGCGATGATCTCGAACGGATCGTCGGCGGTGATGTTGGCGGAGAACAGCTTGGCCTCGCCCGTCTCGTCCTGGGCGCGGCGCATGGCGTCGGCCACCGCGCGGATCGTCTCCTTCAGCGGCGCGAACACTTGATTGCCCTGCGGTTCGTCGTTCTTGATGAAATCGCCGCCCAGCCAGAAATCGTAGCAGGCCCGGGCAAACGGCTCCGGCCGCAGGCCCAGCTTCGGCTTGATGATGGTGCCGATGATCGGGCCGCCGTTCACCAGCGGTCGGCCCAGAACCCGCCAGAGATCGGCAATGTTGGCGGCCGGCCCGTCGAACAGCACCAGCAGCGCGGGCGGAATGTAGAAGTCGCGCAGCTTGGCATACTCGACGTCGCCCATACCCTGGTTGTTGCCCACGGTCAGCGTCAGGAAGGACGCGATCATCGCCCGCCCGTCGATGATGTTGCGGTCGAACAGCGCCACCGGGTAGGCGATCTTCATCAGCTCGCGCTCGGGGTCAATCTCGTAGACCAGCGCGTCGACACCGCGCGTGAAGTCGTCGGTGGTGCAGACTTCGACGTTGGTGCCGGTGGAGCTTTCGGCCGCGAAGTGCGCCGCCGTCTCCTTGTAGCCGTGCCCGGCCTTCGGCCGCATGCGATAGGCGCAGAGGACGTGACGCCCCGCGCCGATCAGTTCCTCCTCCTTGAGAGCGAGGTTTACATAGCGTGCCGACTGATCCATGGCGCTGCCTCCGGTGTGTCGCATCTGCACACGGACGCTAGCAATGGTGTTGGATAAGGTCTAATGAGATGAATTTCGCTACAGCATAAGTAAAGCTTATTTATTGCCGCGCCGCCGGCGGGGCAGTTGGATCCGCGTCGCGTCGTCCAGGACGCGGGCCCCCTGCTCGGTAAGGAAGCAGACGAAGGCCTCCGCCACAGGCAGCAGGCGCTTGCCTTCGCGGTGCACCACGTTCCAGTCGCGCAGCACCGGCGTGCCCTCCACCTGCAGGATCTCCAGCCGCCGCACCGAGACTTCCAGCCCCACCGTGTGCTGCGACAGGAAACTCACGCCCATGCCGGCCATGACGGCCTGTTTGATGGTCTCGTTGCTGGACATCTCGATCATGCGGCCAGGGACGACGCTGTGCTCGGCGAGCAGCCGTTCCATGGCCGCTCGCGTTCCCGAGCCCTGCTCGCGCACCAGGAACGCCTCGCCGTCCAGCGCCTTGGGCGGCACACGGCGGCGGGCCAGCGGGTGGGTCGGCGAGGCGATGATCACCAGCGGATGGCCGGCGAAGCGGCTCGCCCGGAAGCGACGGTCCGCCGGTGGCTGGCCCATCAACGCCAGGTCGATGGCGTTCTCGTCGAGGAGTTCCACCACCCGCTGCCGGTTCGCCACCGTCAGGTTGACCTCGACCCCCGGATAGCCGCCGGCGAAGGCGGACAACAGGAAGGGTGCGAAGTACTTGGCGGTGCTGACGCCGCCGATCCTCAGCCCGCCGACCCGCTGGCCGCGCAACGCCGCCATCGCCTCCTCGGAATCCGCGACGGCGCCGAGGATGGCGTGCACGTGGCCCAACAGCACCTCCGCTGCTCCGGTCAAATAGAGCCGGCGGCCCATCTGCTCGAACAGCGGCAGCCGGGCCAGCCCCTCCAACTGCTTGATCTGCAACGACACGGCGGGCTGCGTCAGGTTCAACTCCTGCGCCGCCTTCGAGAAGCTGAGGTGGCGGGCCACCGCTTCGAACACCTGCATCTGCCGCAACGTCGCGTGCCGCATCGCGTATCTCCGGGGGGCAAAGACATATAAGGATTACCTTATCCAATCGGACAGGAAAATCAATTTCCGCAATTCATCTGTGGTCTTTAGCATTCGATGCGACTGCGCGGACCGCCCGCGCCGCAAGCGATAAAGGCCCCGGAGGAAGCGCCGCCATGACCCGAGACATCCGTATCGCGCCCAGCCTCCTGTCCGCCGACTTCGCCCGCCTGGGCGAGGAGGTGTGCGCCGCCGTCAAGGCCGGTGCCGGCATGATCCACTTCGATGTGATGGACAACCACTACGTCCCGAACCTGACGGTGGGGCCCATGGTGTGCCGCGCTGTCCGCGCCCACTGCACGGTGCCCTTGGACGTGCACCTCATGGTTTGCCCGGTGGACCGCCTCGTCGCCGAGTTCGCGGCGGCCGGCGCCGACATCATCACGTTCCATCCCGAGGCCAGCGAGCGCGTCCGCCGCACGATCGATCTCATCCACGAGCACGGCTGCAAGGCCGGCCTGGCGCTGAACCCGGACACGCCGCTCTCTCTCCTCGACCACGTGCTGGAGGATCTCGACCTGGTGCTGGTGATGTCGGTCAACCCCGGCTTCGCCGGGCAGTCCTTCATCCCCGGCGTATTGCCCAAGGTGCGCGCCGTCCGCGCCCGCATCGACGCTCAGTTCCAGGCCGGCGGTCGCCGGGTTCTGCTGGAGGTGGACGGCGGCGTGAAGCCGGACAACGCGAGCGAGATCGGCGCCGCTGGCGCCGATATCCTGGTCGCCGGCTCCGCCATCTTCGGCAAGGACGATTACGCCTCGGCCATTTCCGAGCTGTGGGCGGCGGCGAGTGCGGGGGCGCATCCCCGCGGCCCCGTCCTGGCCGTGGCCTGAGCGGAGGAAGCGGTCATGCACATCACCAGGACCACCACGCTGGCCCAGTACCTGATCGAGGAATGCCGCAACCGCGGCGCCGTGGAGACTGGGCTGGTGGCGCTGCTGCTCGACGTCGCGCAGGCCTGCAAGACGATCTCCTGCACCGTCGGCATGGGCGCGCTCGGCGGCGTGCTCGGCAAGACCGACGCCGTCAACGTGCAGGGCGAGACGCAGGCCCGGCTCGACGTGCTGAGCGACGACATCTTCCGCCGGTGCACCGAGTTCGGCGGCCATGTGGCCGGTGTCGCCTCTGAGGAACAAGAGGAACCGTGCCCGGTCCCCGCCCACTACCCGCGCGGCGACTACCTTCTGCTCTACGATCCGCTCGACGGTTCGTCGAACATCGACGTCAACGTGTCGGTCGGCAGCATCTTCTCGGTGCTGCGCAGCCCGCGCCCCGGCGAAGTGCCGGCCGTGGCCGACTTCCTGCAGCCGGGCAACCGGCAGGTGGCCGCCGGTTACGCCATCTACGGCCCGTCCACCATGCTGGTGCTGACCCTGGGCCACGGCGTGGCGGGCTTCACCCTCGACCGCGTGCTGGGTGACTTTATGCTGACCCATCCGCAGCTCGCCGTGCCGGCGGCGACGAACGAGTTCGCCATCAACGCCTCCAACGGGCGTTTCTGGGAGCCGCCGGTGACCCGCTACGTGAACGAGTGCGTCGCCGGTCACGCCGGCCCGCGCGGCAAAGACTTCAACACGCGCTGGATCGCCTCGCTGGTGGCCGACGTGCACCGCATCCTGATGCGCGGCGGCGTCTATCTCTATCCGCGCGACAACAGGCAGCCGGCGCGCGCCGGGCGCCTGCGCCTGCTCTACGAGGCCAACCCCGTCGCCTTCCTGATCGAGCAGGCCGGTGGCCTGGCGACCACGGGGACGCAGCGCCTCCTGGACGTCGAGCCGCACGAGCTGCACCAGCGCATCCCGCTGATCTTCGGCTCGCGAGAGGAGGTCGAGCGCATCGAGCGCTACCACCAGGAAACGGACGCCCCGGCGCTCGACATGCCGCTGTTCAACGCCCGCGGCCTGTTCCGCGCTGTCCAATGAGAGGATAGCCCCCATGTCGGAACGCCATCCCATCATCGCCATCACCGGATCGTCGGGTGCCGGCACCACCTCGGTCACCCGCACTTTCCAGGAGATCTTCCGCCGCGAGGCGGTCAAGGCCGCCATCGTCGAGGGCGACAGCTTTCACCGCTACGACCGCGCCGAGATGAAGGCGATCCTGGCCGAGCGGCTGGAGGCCGGCGACCACACCTTCAGCCACTTCGGCCCCGACTCCAACCTGTTCGACCAGTTGCAGGACCTGTTCCGCAGCTACGCCGAGACCGGCACCGGGCGCCACCGCAAGTACCTTCACAACGAGGAAGAGGCCAAGCCCTACGGCCAGCCGCCCGGCACCTTCACGCCGTGGGAAAGCCTGCATGAGAGCGACATGCTGTTCTACGAGGGGCTGCACGGCGCGGTTGCGACCGACACGGTCGACGTCTCGCGTTACCCGGACCTGCTGATCGGCGTGGTGCCGGTGGTGAACCTGGAGTGGATCCAGAAGATCCACCGCGACAAGGCGACCCGCGGCTACTCCACCGAGGCGGTGACCGACACCATCCTCCGGCGGATGCACGACTACGTGCACTACATCTGCCCGCAGTTCACCCGCACGCACGTGAACTTCCAGCGGGTGCCGACGGTGGACACCTCCAACCCCTTCATCGCCCGCTACATCCCGTCGCCGGACGAGAGCTTCGTGGTGATCCGCTTCGCCAACCCCAAGGGGATCGACTTCCCGTACCTGCTGGGCATGATCCACGACAGCTTCATGTCGCGGGCCAATACCATCGTCGTGCCCGGCGGCAAGATGGAGTTGGCGATGCAGCTGATCTTCACCCCGTTCATCTGGCGCCTGATGGAGCGCCGCCGCAAGGCCCTAGGCTGATTTGACCCTCTCCCGCCCCGGGAGAGGGAGGGACCCGCCCGCAGGGCGGGAGGGTGAGGGTCAGTGCAAGGATCCTTGATTTTACCCTTACCCGGCCGTGGCGCGGCCACCCTCTCCCGAGGCTCTCAGCGGGTCCTTTGGACCCGCCTGCCCTCAGCGCCCGCTCCGCGGGCGCGAGAGGCGGGAGAGGGTCAGGACGCCCCTGCCCGAAAAGGACTCCCCATGGCTCTCATCTCGCTGCGACAGCTCCTCGACCACGCCGCCGAGCACGGCTACGGCATCCCCGCCTTCAACATCAACAACATGGAGCAGATGCTGGCGGTCATGGCCGCGGCCAAGCGGACCGACGCGCCGGTGATCCTGCAGGCCAGCCGGGGTGCGCGCCAGTACGCCGGCGATATCGTGCTGCGCCACTTGGTGCAGGCGGCGGTGGAGATGCACCCGTCCATCCCCGTGTGCATGCACCTCGACCACGGCAATGTTCCCATGACCTGCATGTCGGCCATCGTCAACGGCTTCACGTCGGTGATGATGGACGGCTCGCTGGAGGCCGACGGCAAGACCCCGGCGTCCTACGAATACAACGTCGAGGTGACTAGCCGCGTTACCGCCATGGCGCACATGGTCGGCGTCTCGGTGGAAGGCGAACTGGGCTGCCTCGGCTCGCTGGAGACCGGCCAGGGCGAGGCGGAGGACGGGCACGGCTTCACCGGCGCACTGTCGCGCGAGGCGCTGCTGACCGACCCCGACCAAGCCGCGGCCTTCGTCGCCGAGACGCGGGTGGATGCGCTCGCCGTCGCCATCGGCACCTCGCACGGGGCCTACAAGTTCACCCGCAAGCCGGCCGGCGACATCCTCGCCATGGATGTGGTGAAGGCGATCCACGCCCGGCTGCCGGGCACCCACTTGGTCATGCACGGCGCGTCGTCGGTGCCGCAGGAGTTGCAGGACATCATCAATGCGCACGGCGGGGCGATTCCGCAGACCTGGGGCGTGCCCATCGACGAGATCGTCGTGGGCATCCGCCACGGCGTGCGCAAGGTGAACATCGACACCGACGCCCGGCTCGCCATGACCGGCCAGTTCCGCCGCGTGCTCATGCAGAAGCCGGATGAGTTCGACCCGCGCAAATGCCTGAAGTCTGCCATGGACGCCATGCAGGCCATGTGCGAGGAGCGCTTCACCGCCTTCGGCGCCGCCGGCCACGCCTCGAAGATCAAGCCGTTGCCGCTCGACGTCATGGCGCAGCGCTACGCCCGCGGTGAACTGGCCCCGGCCGTCACCATACCCGCCGCCGCCGAATAAGCCCGCCGCCGAAGATGCCTGACGACGTGAAAGGTCCCGCCATGCCCGTCCTCGCCACCGCCCGTCCTCACCCCCTTGCCTCCGCCACCCCGGAAACCTGCGCGACGGCCCTGCGCATGCTCGCCGTCGACGCCGTCGAGGCGGCGCGCAGCGGCCATCCCGGCATGCCGCTGGGCATGGCGGAGATCGCGCTCGCGTTGTGGGGAACCGGGGGGAATGGTGTTCTGCGCCACAACCCGGCCAACCCTGGCTGGCCGGATCGCGACCGCTTCGTGCTGTCGAACGGCCACGGCTCGATGCTGCTCTACGCACTGCTGCACCTTACCGGCTACGACCTGCCGATCGAGGAGCTGAAGCGCTTCCGCCAGTTCGGCTCCCGCACGCCGGGCCATCCCGAGGTGGGGGTGACGCCGGGTGTCGAGACCACCACGGGGCCGCTCGGCCAGGGCCTCGCCAACGCCGTCGGCATGGCGCTCGCGGAGAAGCTGCTGGCGGCCGAGTTCAACCGGCCCGGCCACACCATCGTCGACCACCGCACCTTCGTCTCCCTGGGTGACGGTTGCCTGATGGAAGGCGTGTCGCACGAGGCCTGCTCGCTGGCCGGCACGCTGGGGCTGGGCAAGCTGGTGGCGCTGTGGGACGACAACGGCATCTCCATCGACGGTCATGTCGAAGGCTGGTTCCGCGACGACACCCCCGCCCGCTTTGAGGCATACGGCTGGCATGTGGTGCGCGGCGTCGACGGCCACGACGCGCAGGCGGTCCGCGCCGCGCTCGACGCGGCGCTGGCGACGACCGACCGGCCCTCGCTAATCTGCTGCCGCACCGAGATCGGCCGCGGCGCACCCACCAAGGCCGGCACCCATTCGGTGCACGGCGCCGCCCTGGGCGCCGCGGAGGTGGCGGCGATGCGCGACGCGCTGGGCTGGCCGTACGCGCCCTTCCATGTCCCCGACGAGGTCTACCAGGCCTTCGACGCGCGCGAGCAGGGCGCCGGGCTGGAGGCCGCATGGCGGACCCGCTTCGAGGCGTACCGCCAGGCGTTCCCGCCGCTGGCGGCGGAGTTCGAGCGGCGCATGGCCGGCGACCTGCCGACCGACTGGCCGCGGATCGCCGCGGCGATCCGCGGGGCGGCGGCCGAAGCCGGCGCCGTCGCCACGCGCAAGGCGTCGCAGGAGGTCATCGGCCGTCTGGCGGCCCAACTGCCGGAGTTGTTCGGCGGTTCCGCCGACCTGACGGGATCGAACCTGACGGACTGGCCCGGCGTGCGGCGGGTCAACGACGAGGGCGCCGGCCGCTACCTCAGCTACGGCGTGCGCGAGTTCGCCATGGCCGCGGTGATGAACGGCATGGCGCTGCACGGCGGCTTCATCCCCTTCGGCGGCACCTTCCTGACCTTCTCCGATTACATGCGCAACGCGCTTCGCATGGCGGCGCTGATGCGGCTGCGCGTCATCCATGTACTCACCCACGACTCCATCGGCGTCGGCGAGGACGGCCCGACGCACCAGCCGGTGGAGCACGCGGCCAGCTTGCGCCTCATTCCCGGCCTGGCGGTCTGGCGCCCCTGCGACGCCGAGGAGACCGCCGCCGCCTGGATCGCCGCCGTGGAGGAACACGCCGGGCCGTCCGCCCTGCTGCTGTCGCGCCAGGGGTTGCCCGGCCAAGAGCGCACCGTGGAGCAGCGCACCGCCATCGCGCGGGGCGGCTACATCCTGGCGCCGCAGGAGGGCGCGCAGGCGGTGATCGTCGCCACCGGCTCGGAGGTGTCGCTGGCGCTGGCCGCCCGCGAGCGGCTGGCCGGCGCGGGGATCCCGGTCGCGGTGGTGTCCATGCCCTGCCTGGAACGGTTCCTGGCCCAGCCGCGCGCTTATCGCGACGCGGTCCTGCCGCCGGGCGTGCCGCGCCTGGTGGTCGAGGCCGGTCACCCGGACCCGTGGTGGAAACTGGTCGGCGATGGCGACGTGGTCGGCATGACGACGTTCGGCGAGTCCGCGCCGGCCGATGCGTTGTTCGAGCACTTCGGCTTCACGCCGGACGCCATCGCGGAGCGCGTCAAGGCACTCACGGCGAAGGTAAGGGCTTCGAAGCCAAGTTAATGCGTTTCCGAAGAACCGTCATGCCCGTGCCTGACACGGGTATCCACAGTGCGGCGGGACCTTCCAGAACAGCCGCGGATGGCCGGGTCAAGCCCGGCCACGACGATGAAGGGAGGAGCGGATACCGTGCTCGGCGCCCTGCGATGAAGGTAAGGTCATAGTTCGAATAAACGCCTCAGAGGCGTGGTGCACCCACCTTGGTGCCGGTGAGGCGGTTCGCGATGAGCATCGCCTTGGAACGGCTGGTGACCCCCAGCTTGCGCAGGATCGCCGAGATGTGGATCTTCACCGTTTCCTGACTGATACTCAGTTCATAGGCAATCTGCTTGTTCGATTGTCCCTCGCCCAGCAACTGCAAGACCGTCAGTTGGCGCGGCGTCAGGCTGTCCGTGGCGGCGCCCGGATCGGCGGGGGTGTCCATCTCCTCAAACACCGGGAAGTACGTTCCCCCGCTCAGCACTTTGTCGACGGCGCTGACCATCGCCTCACGACTCAAGCTCTTGGGCATATAGCCGCTGACGCCCAGGCGGATGGCTTGGCGGATAGCGTGCGCGTCCTCCCAAGCCGATACGATGATGACCGGAGTCGTCGTCGCCTGTTCGCGCACCGTCAAGGCCGCCGAGAGCCCGCTGGTCCCCGGCAGTCCGAGGTCCAGCATGATGAGGTCGAATCCTTCGTCCCTGTTGATCAGCGCCAGGGCCTGCTCAAGCGTCGCCGCGTCCGTGCACTCGGCCGACGGATCGACGAGCCAGATCACATGCGCCAGAGCTTCGCGGAAAAGAGGGTGATCCTCCGCTATCAAAACACGCAACATCGGTAATGCCGATCGTTCGTATAGCGAACAATAATGTGCCAGAGTTGCTGCGGTCCCGCAAGCACCCGTTGTGACGCCTTCCGAGCTCACACGTTTGACGTTCGTCAAATGCGATGGTTGTCACGAAAGTCTGAAAGCGTGCGTGGATCCACTCGTATAACCGCATTTGGTTATATGCTCCCATGATTTGGTTTGGCAGCCTAGCTGTTCAGCAAAGGTCCCGGCGCCTGTGACGGGCGTAAACGGGCCGACAAAAGAAGAAATGTGTGGAGGAAACCGAATGGTCCGGAAAGCCGGTAGTTCCTGATGAATCCTGCCGCCTGCAAGGGCGGCCGAAATGGTTTTGACGACATCGTGCGAGTGCTTCGGCCGCACGTGCGGGCTGCTGCGTCCGCGACGTGCCGTGGAGGCGTGTGCTTTAGGAGAGGGAAGTAGCGATGCGGCTTACACACACTCTCGTGCTTGGCGTGGCAATGGTCGCGTTGATCGGCTCGACCGGCTGGGCAGCCCCCTCGGCAGAGGCCGTCGCCAAGCTGGGCAAGGACCTGACGCCGCTGGGTGCGGAGCAGAAGGGCAACGCCGACGGCTCCATTCCAGCCTGGACCGGCGGCAACCCGGCCCCGCCGCCGGGTTGGAAGGTCGGCGATCCGCGGCCGGACCCCTTCAAGGACGACAAGAAGCTCTTCAGCATCGATGCCGGCAACATCGACAAATACAAGAGCAAGCTGCCGGAAGGGCAGATTCACCTGCTGAAGAACAAGCCCGGCTACCGCATGGATGTCTATCAGACACGCCGGAGCTGCGCCTATCCCAACTGGTATTACGAACGCACCAAGGCGAACGCCGGCAAGGCAAGGATCGCCGCCGACGGCTTCCAGATCGAGGACGTGGTGGGCGGTGCGGTGCCGTTTCCCATTCCGGAGAGCGGCGCCGAAGCCGTGTGGAACCACAAGCTGCGATGGACCGGCGTCGGCAAGATCGAGCACTACACGACGATCTTCTCCACCAAGGGCGGCGACTTTGGCCGTCTGAAGCAAAAGCAGTACGTGATGACGCCCCTGTCCGACCCCAAGGTCGAGTCGACCAAGCAGGTCGACGGGCTCGAATGGCAGATCTTCAACGAAGTCGTCGATCCGCCGTCGCGCGTGGGCGAGATCATCCTGGCTCTCAACTACACCGACCGGCCGAGTGGCGATGCCTGGATGTACTTCCCCGGGCAGCGGCGCGTCCGCCGCATGCCGACGTTTTCGTATGACAACCCGGTGCCCGGTTACGAGAACCTCGAGATGGTCGACCAGTACCCGATGTACGCGGGTGCCATCGACCGCTACGACTGGAAGCTCGTCGGCAAACAGGAGATCTACGTCCCCTACAACAACTACAAGTTCCGCCAGCGCCGGGCCGACCTGAAGGAGATCTACGGTCCCGAATACACCAACCGCGACCTGATGCGCTACGAGCTGCACCGGGTGTGGAAGGTCGAGGGGACGGTGAAGAGCGGCATGCGCCACAACGCCGCTAAGCGGGTCTTCTACATTGACGAGGACAGCTGGCAGATCCTGCACGCCGATCTCTATGACGCCCAGGGCAAGCTGTGGCGCGTCCAGGAGGCCACGATCTGGACGGCGTGGGAATTGCCGGCCTGCGTATCGCAGGAGTTCGTGTCCTACGACCTCAGCGTCGACCGCTACATCGGCGAGAACGCCACCCAGGACTCCCCGGAAACCGATTGGCTCGCCGTCCAGGAAGGGCGCGTGACCAAGGCCAAGTTCGATCCGGGTGAACTGCGCCGCGCCGGCGAGCGCTGATCGGGCCATGAACGGGAAAAGGGGAAGGAAATGAAGCGCGTCTTGTGCAGCGGCTCATCGCTCCGCGCCAGCCTCCTGGCCGCTGTCGCGGCGATGATCCTCCCGGCCGGCGCCTCGGCGGCCGAACTTGCGGTCGGCGATGGCTGGGCCGTTCGGGTGGACTCCGAACTCACCACCGGCTTGCAGATACGCACCCAGAACCGCGACTGCCGCATCGTGGCGCGCGACAACGGCGGCTGCGCGGCCTTGACCAGCCAGCTCCTGGATCTCGGCTATCCGGGGGCGGTGCCGGACTTCAACTATCTGCAGTTCGACAACGGCAACCTGAACTTCAACAGGGGCGACATCGTCTCCTGGGCGGTCAAGGGCACGCACGACCTGTCCATCAAGGGCCCGGACGACTGGAGCGCCTTGGTGCGCGCCAACTGGGTCAGCGACTTGGCCGCACCCAACAACGCCCGGTTCGGGCTGCACGACGGCGCGCGCGACGTGACGCAGTTCGAAGCGACGCTGCTCGACGCGTGGGTGTCCAAGGGCTTCACCTGGTTCGACCGGAGCGCCAAGATCCGCGTCGGCAATCAGATCGTCAGTTGGGGCGAGGACATCTTCATCCCCGGCGGCATCAACGTCATCAACGGCATCGACCTGCGCAAATTCCACACGCCGGGCACGGCGCTCAAGGAAGTGTTCAGGCCGGCGCCGATGGTCTACCTGAACAGCCGCGTCACTGAGAACCTTAGCGCCGAGGCCTACTATCAGTTCATGTGGAACGGCTTCCGCTTCGACCCGGTCGGCACGTATTTCTCCACCGTTGATGTCATCGGTCCCGGTGCACGGTCAGCATTTATTCCTTCCGTCTTCGCTGGACCCGGCGGCGGCGACGAGCACGTCGGCGGTCCCAGCATCCCGAAGCTGAGCGACAACCGGCCCGGCAACCAGGGCCAGTTCGGCACCGCCTTGCGATACAAGCTGGGCGACGCCGACCTCGGCCTCTACTACGTCCGCTACCACGACAAGCTGCCGCAGATCAGCTTCACCGGCGACGCCGACGGGCTGCCCAACGGGTTTTTCCTCGACTATGGCCGGAACCGCGACCTCGTCGGTGCCTCCGGCAGCTACCCGCTCGCCACCTCTTTCGGCGACCTCATCCTCGGCGGCGAGCTGTCGTGGCGCCCCCGCGATACGGTGGGTATCGATCCGACCGTCGCCGCACCCGGGCACCCCTTTGCGCTTCCGGCCAACGGCGTTGGTCGCGGCTTCGTCACGGAGCAGAAGTGGCAAGGGCATCTGACTGCGAACTACCTGTTCAGTCCCGACAGTCCGCTCGGCAGGTTCCAGGAGGCGCTGGGCGCCACCGACGGCTACATCCTGGCCGAGGCCGCCTTCGCCCACTATCCGGGGCTCAGCACCGATGGCAGCATCCCGTATCTGCTGCCCAATTACTCGCTGCCGGACCGCTTCTCGATGGGCTACGTCATCGAAGTGGGAATGACCTACCCTCATATCTTCAATACGCCGATCAACATGACTCCCTACGTCAACTTTGCACACGACGTGAAGGGTACCAGTCCGAACGCCATGCCGTTTGTCGAGGGGCGCAAGTCCATGGCCTTGAATCTTGCCTTCAATTACCTCGGCAAGATGAAGGCCAACGTGGTCTACGCACTCTTCTGGGGCGGCGGCGACAACAACCTGCTGCGTGACCGCGACTTCGTCGGCATGAGCTTCACCTACTCGTTCTGAGCGTACGTTCGACCGCTCGGGCCGGTCCCAGGAAGGGGGCCGGCCACCGGTAGTGGGCCTCGGCGCCCGCCCGTGGTGCATCGTCGTCAAGCAAGTTGGGATTCATGATCAAGTACCTGGTCACGCGCCTGGAAGCGTTGCTGTTCCGACATCGCCGGGTGGTTGTCGCGATGTTCGCGGCGTTCACTCTCCTCATGGGAGTGTTCGCGTTGCAGCTGAAAATGTCGGCAGGGTTCGACAAGCAACTGCCGTATGGGCATGAATTCATCCAGACCTTCGAGCAGTACCGCACGGACCTGTTCGGCGCCAATCGCATCATCGTCGTGGTGCGAGCCCGCCAGGGCGACATCTGGAACGAACAGGCGCTGCGCCGGCTACACGACGTCACCCAGGCGGTAATGTTCCTGCCTGGGGTCGACCGCCGCACCGTGCAGTCGCTGTGGACCCCCAACACCCGGACGCTGGAGATCACCGACGAAGGCCTGCGCGCCGAGGACGTGATCGGCGGCGACGTCACGCCCGACCGGCTGACCGCCGACCGCATCGCCCGCATCCGTTCCAACACGGTGATCGGCGGCTATATGGGCAGCCTAGTGGCGCGGGACGATTCGGCGGCGATGGTGCTTGCGGAACTCCTGGAGATCGATCCCCAGACCAAGCAGCCGATCGACTACTTGGCACTCAACAGCCGCATCGAGCGCGAGATCCGCGAGCGCTTCGAGGATCCCCGCTTCGAGGTCCAGATCATCGGCTTCGTCAAGCAGATCGGCGACATCGCCGACAGCGCCACCGATGTGCTCGGCTTCTTCGTGCTCGCCTTCGTGCTGACGGCGGCGGCGGTCTACTGGTACACGCGCTCGACGCGGATGACCGTCCTGCCGCTGGTCTGCTCGCTGGTGTCGCTGGTCTGGCAGTTCGGCACGCTGACGCTGCTCGGCTATGGCCTCGACCCCCTAGCGATCCTGGTGCCGTTCCTGGTGTTCGCCATCGGCGTCTCGCACGGCGTCCAGCAGGTGAACACCATCGTCAAGGAACTGTCGCTCGGCTGCGACGCGGTGACGGCGGCGCGCAACGCCTTCACCGGGCTGTTCGTGCCGGGGACGCTGGCGCTGGTCACCGCCTTCGTCGGCTTCGCCACGCTGATCCTGATCCCCGTCCCGATGATCCGGGAACTCGGCATTACCGCGTCGATCGGCGTCGCCTACAAGATCTTCACCAACCTCATCCTGCTGCCCGTGGTGGCCTCCTTCTTCACCTTCGCCCCCGGTTACGGTCAGCGCCTGGAGGCGCTGCGGCAGCGGCGCGAGCATTGGATGGCCTCCGTGGCCCGGGTGGCGGAGCGTCGCTGGTCCTTTCCCGTCACCGTGCTCGGCGTGGCGCTCCTGGCGCTGGCCGCTTGGCAGAGCCAGGGCCGCCAGCTCGGTCACGTCGCCGCCGGTGTGCCGGAACTGCGCGAGACCGCCCGCTACAACCGCGACGCCACCAGCATCGCCGGGGCCTTTGACTTCGGCCTCGACCTCCTGACGGTGGTGTTCGAAACGCCGAAGGACGGGTGCCGCAACCACGCCATCATGAGCGCCGTCGACCGCTTCACCTGGCAGATGGCCAACCAGCCGCGGGTGATCTCGGTGGTGGCGCTCCCGACCATCGCCAAGTTCGCCAACGCCGGGCTCAACGAGGGCAACCCGAAGCGCGCGGCACTTCCCTACGACCCGCAGGCGATCAGCAGCACCCTGGGCTTCGCGCCCGACAACTCCGGTCTGCTCAACCCCGACTGCACCTTCCTCGCGGCCAACATCTACCTGGCGGACCACCGCGCCGAGACGATCAAGGCCGTGGTGGCGGCCGCGAAGCGCTTCCGCCAGGACTTCCCGATCCCGGGCGTCACCATGCGTCTGGCCAGCGGCAACGCCGGCATCCAGGCGGCGGTGAACGAGGTGCTGGAAGAGACCGAACTTCCGATGATGCTATACGTCTACGCCACCATCATGGCGCTGGTCTTCGTCACCTACCGCGACTGGCGGGCGATGATCGCCTGCTGCGTGCCGCTGACGCTGTCGAGCTTCCTCGGCTACTGGTTCATGAAGACGCTGGGGATCGGCCTGACAGTGGCCACACTTCCGGTGATGGTGCTGGCCGTCGGCATCGGCGTCGACTACGCCTTCTACATCTACAACCGCCTGCAGCTGCACCTGGCGCACGGCCTCGACATCGTGGCGGCGTTCAAGCGGGCGCTGATGGAGGTGGGGATGGCGACGATCTTCACCGCCATCACGCTGTCCATCGGCATCGCCACCTGGTCCTTCTCGGCGCTGAAGTTCCAGGCCGACATGGGACTGCTGCTGACCTTCATGTTCATGGTGAACATGGCCATGGCGATCACCTTCCTGCCGGCGCTGGCGGTGGTGGTGGACTCGCTGGTGCCGCGCCGCGGGCCGGTGCGCGCCCCGCTGCTGGCGCACTAGGGAGGACAGAACGATGAAGCGCCTCTTGGCCGCCATTTTCGCCGCCTGGATCATGGTGCCGGCGCCCTCAGCCGCTGCCGAGCCGGCGTGCCTGCGCGACTGCGCCTTCATGGCGCCGCTGGCGACGCAGGCGCCCCTGGTCGCCGCCGCCCGGGCCGGGCGCCGCATCGTCGCCGTGGGGGACTACGGCGTCATCCTGCTCTCCGACGACGACGGTACCACTTGGCGGCAGGCGCGGAACGTGCCGATGACGAATTTGATCACCGATGTGGTCTTCCGCGACGAGCGGACCGGCTGGGCCACCGGGCACGGCGGCACCGTCCTCGTCACCGAAGACGGCGGAGAGCACTGGCGGCAGGCGTACCGCGCCGATCCCGACATCGTGCCCATGTCGGTCGCCTTCGACCCGACGGGGGTGGGGATGGTGGTCGGCGCCTACGGCTTCGCCCTGCGCACGACCGACGGCGGCAAGACCTGGAACAAGGCCCTCCTGGACGGCGGCGACATCGCCGACCGCCATCTCAACCATGTCTTCACCTTCGGTCCCGGCGCCTTCATCGTCGCCGCCGAGAGCGGGGCCATCTTCCGCACCGTCGACGGCGGGCTGTCCTGGACGTTCCAGGAACTGCCGATCAAGGGATCGCTGTGGTACGGCACGGCGCTCAGCGACGGCAGCCTGATGGTCTCCGGCATGGGAGGGCGGCTGTTCCGCTCCGACGACCGGGGTGTGAGCTGGCGCGAGGTGGCGAGCGGCACCGGCGAGTCCATCACCGGCATCGTCCAGCTGCCAAGCGGCGCCCTGGCGCTGGTCGGCCTCGGCGGCACGGTCCTGGTGAGCGGCGAGGACGGCCGCGGCTTCCGCGCCGTGCCGCGGCCCGACCGCGCCACCTACGCCGCGGCTCTTCCGGTCGCGAAGGATAATCTTCTGCTGTTCGGCAGCGGCGGTCTGGCGAAGGCGGCATTATCCAAATAACCATCATTGGTTATTCCCAAAACGTGCAGAGCTTCTGAAGATAACAACCTCAAATGCGGCAGGCATATCTGCGGCGATCAGGGAGGCAACATGTCGGAGATGCTGGTGTCGGAGGGGCTGCGCCCGGGCAATAAGGCGTTCTTGTCTCAGCCGCGGAAGATGCTGATCGGCGGCGAGTGGGTGGATGCCCTTTCCGGCAAGGCGTTCCCCGTCTACGATCCCGGCTCCGGGCGTGAGATCGCCCGCGTCGCGGAAGCCGATGCCGCGGACATCGAGCGTGCCGCCGTCGCCGCGCGTAAGGCTTTTGAGGAGAAATCCTGGGCCGGCATGAAGGCCTGCGACCGCGAGAGGCTGCTGCACAGGCTGGCCGACCTCATCGAAGCCAACGCCGACGATCTTGCCGAACTGGAGTCCCTCGACAACGGCAAGTCGGTGATGCTGGCCCGCCACGTCGACGTGCCCGCCGCCGTGGACTTCTGCCGCTACATGGCCGGCTGGCCCACCAAGATGGAAGGGACGACGATCCCCGTCTCGGTCCCCTACATGCCGGACGGCAAGTTCTTCGCCTACACGGTGCGCGAGCCGGTGGGCGTGGTGGGACAGATCATCCCCTGGAACTTCCCGCTGCTGATGGCGGTGTGGAAGGTGGCGCCGGCCCTCGCCACCGGCTGCTGCTCGATCCTCAAGCCGGCCGAGCAGACGCCGCTGACCGCGTTGCGCCTGGGTGAGCTGGCGCTGGAGGCCGGCTTCCCCGCTGGTATCCTCAACGTCTGCCCGGGCTACGGCCACACCGCCGGCGCGGCGTTGGCGGCGCATCCCGGTGTCGACAAGGTCGCCTTCACCGGCTCGACGGAGGTCGGCAAGCTGATCGTCCAGGCCTCCTTGGGCAACCTGAAGAAGGTGACGCTAGAACTGGGCGGCAAGTCGCCGGTGATCGTCTGCGACGATGCCGACCTTGAAGGCGCCATCCCCGGCGCCGCCATGGCGATCTTCTTCAACCAGGGCCAGGTCTGCACGGCAGGATCGCGGCTCTACGTGCACGCGTCGATGTTCGACAAGGTCGTCGCTGGCGTCGCCGAGGTCGCGAAGTCCTTCCAGATCGGCCACGGCCTGCGGCCCGACACCCAGATGGGCCCGCTGGTGTCGGAGGAGCAGGCGAAGCGCGTCTGCCGCTACATCGACGAGGGGCTGTCGGCCGGCGCGCGGGCGGTTACCGGCGGCCGGCGCCTTGACCAGCCGGGCTATTTCGTCGAGCCGACGGTGCTGGTCGATACCCGCCCCGACATGCAGGTGGTGCGGGAGGAGATCTTCGGCCCGGTGGTCGTCGCCATGCCCTTCACCGAGATGGACGAGGTGGTGCGCGCCGCCAACCAGACGATCTACGGCCTGGGCGCCAGCATCTGGACCAGGGACCTCTCGAAGATGCACCGCATGGCGCCGGCGCTGAAGGCCGGCACCGTCTGGGTGAACTGCCACAGCGTCGTCGACTCGGCGATGCCGTTCGGCGGCTTCAAGCAGTCCGGCTGGGGCCGCGAATTGGGCAAGGCGGCGCTCGACGCCTACACCGAGACCAAGTCCGTCTGTGCGGCGGTCTGACCGACGCACCGGGTTCGCAGGAGGGCTGTAGCATGACGTCATTCGCGCGCGGTGCGTCCGGCATCGTCTTCGCTTCGGTGTTGGCCGCCGGTGTGGCCTGGGCCCAGGGTGGGGCCAAGGGCGCAAAGGAAGCCGAGGCCATGGTGGCGGCCAAATGCGCGAGCTGCCACGAGCGCACCGCGCAAGGCGGCCTCGCCCGCGTGTCCGAGCAGCGCAAGACGCCGGAAGGCTGGCTGATGACGCTGCGGCGCATGGAGATGTGGCACGGCGTGCAGCTCACTCCGGACGAGGAGAGGGTGCTGCTCAAGCATCTCTCCGACACCCTGGGGCTGGCGCCGGCGGAGTCCGCACCGTTCCGCTATGCGCTGGAGCAGCGGCCGGGCACGGTGGAGACGCCGGACGACGCCGATCTCGCAACCTTCTGCGCCCGCTGCCACACCTACGCCCGTGTCGGGTTGCAGCGGCGCGATGCGCACGAATGGAAGAAGCTCGTCCACATGCACCTGGGGCAATGGCCGACCCTAGAGTACCAAGCCATGTCGCGCGACCGTCCGTGGTGGGCGCTGGCCAGCACCGAGGTCGCGGCGAAGCTCGGGGAGAAGTGGCCGATGCAGACGCCGGCGTGGACCGAGTGGCGCAAGAAGGCGTCGCCGGACCTTTCCGGCACCTGGCGCATCGGCGGCGAGCGTCCCGGCAAGGGCCAGTACGAGGGCCGCATGACGGTCAAGCGGACGGCCGCCGACGCGTACAGCGTGGGCGTCGAGCTGTCGTACGCCGACGGCAGCACCGCCAGCGGCAAGGGCTCGGCCGTGGTCTACACCGGCTACGAGTGGCGCGGCACGGTAAGCATCGGCAAGGAGACCGTCCAGCAGGTCTTCGCCGTTGCCGACGGCGGCAGCCGCATTACCGGCCGCTGGTTCCTGGAGGACGAAAGCGCCATCGGCGGCGATCTGCGGGCGGTGCGCGAGAAATCCGCCGGCATCGTCTCGGTGCAGCCGCCCTACATCAGGGCGGGCGAGACGGCCAAGGTGACGATCGCCGGGGCCGGTCTGTCCGGCGCCGCCAAGCTGGGCGACGGCGTGACCATCGTGAAGACCGTTGCCGCCGCTCCGGACCGGGTGGTCGTCGAGGTTAGGGCCGCCGGCAATGCGGCCCCGGGGGCACGCGCCGTTTCCGTCGGCAAGACGACGGCTGAGACCCCCTTCGTCGTCTTCGACAAGGTCGATGCCGTCCGTGTCGAGCCGGCGCTCGACGTCGCGCGGACCGGCGGTGGCGGCGGCCCGATTCCGCCCGTGCCGACCCAGTTCCAGGCGGTCGGCTACCTGAACGGCCCCGACGGCAAGCCGGCCACCGACGACGATGTGCGCATCGGCGTCATGCCGGCGCGCTGGTCCCTCGGCAATTTCGATGCCGAGGCGGAGCACATGAAGGACGCCGAATTCGGCGGCAGCATCGATGGCAGCGGCCTGTTCACGCCCGCCGCCGCCGGCATCAATCCCGACCGCGGCCTTTTCAACAACTACGCCAACCTGACCGTCAAGGCGAAGGTTGGACAAGGCGGCGCCGAGGTCGAGGGCAGCGCCCACCTGTTCGTCGCGCCGCAGCGCTGGAACAGCCCCCCGATCCTGTAGGCGATCCCATGACGACCGTATTGCGGGCCAGGGCGGAGGATCTTCACGAGGTCGCGGCGGGTGGACGGCCGGTGCTGTTCCACGTGCCGAGCAGCGGCCTCTTCGACCTCGACGAGCCGAGCCGGGCGATCCTGGAGCTGCTGCGAACCCGCGAGGCACCGGTCGACGAGCTGGTCCGGCGGCTCGACGGCCGCCACGCCGCCGGAACCGTCCGCGAGGCCGCGGCGGAGCTGCTCCGGCTGCGTCTGGTGCAGGCCGGACCGGCGCACGCGGCGCCGCGGCCGGCCGTTCCGACCGGCGCGCTGACGACGCTGGTGCTGAACGTCACCTCGGGCTGCAACCTCGCCTGCACCTACTGCTACAAGGAGGACCTGCGCCCGGCCGGCGGTGCCGCCCGGCTGTCGGAGGATGCAGGGCGGGCGGCGGTCGACCTGCTGCTGAGCGAGTCCGGCAGTCCGCGCGTCGGCATCACCTATTTCGGCGGCGAGCCGCTGACCAACCTGCCGCTGATCAAGCGCCTCACCGACTACGCCGAACGCCGCGCGGGGGAGTGCGGCCGGAGCGTGGACTTCTCGCTGACCACCAACGGTACGCTTCTCGACGACGCGGTCATCGCCTGGCTCGACGAGCACCGCTTCGGCATCACCGTCAGCATCGACGGCCCGGCGGAGCTGCATGACCGCAACCGCCGCACGCCGGGCGGCCACGGCACCCACGCCGCGGTGGAGCCCAAGGTGCGGCGGCTGCTGGAGCGCTTCCGCTCCCGGCCGGTCGGCGCCCGCGTCACGGTGACCTCGGGCGGCGCCGACGTGGCGCTGATCCACCGCCACCTCAAGGACGAGCTCGGCTTCGCCGAGGTCGGTTTCGCGCCGGTGACCGCCGGCATGCCGGCCGCCCACCGCCTGGGACCGGAGGAGGAGCGCGCCTTCTTCGACGGCCTGCTGGCGCTCGGCTGCCGCTGGCGCGACGCCGCCCGGCAGGGCCGCGACATCGGCTTCTCCAACCTGTCGCAGCTCATCGGGGTGCTGCACCAGGGGGCGGCCAAGCGCGTGCCCTGCGGCGCCGGACTGTCGCTCTTGGCGGTGGACACCAACGGCACGCTGGAGCTCTGCCACCGCTTCGCCGGCTCGGGCCTAGGCGGGGTCGGCGATGTCCGCAACGGTCCGGACCGGGCGGCGCTCGCCGCCTTCCTCGAGCGGGCGCAGGATCGGGCGGAGGGCTGCGCCTCCTGCTGGGTGCGTCACCTGTGCGCCGGCGGCTGCTACCACGAGGCGCACGCCCGCCATGGCGACCTCTTTCACATCACCGACCATTACTGCGATCCGATGCGCGAATGGATCGCCTTCGGTATCGGCGTCTACGTCGATCTGATGGCGACGAATCCAGGGTTCCTGCGCCATCGCTATGCTTCCGGGAGGACAGCGGCATGAAGCACGTCAAGCCGATCAACGAGAAGGCGGCCCAGGCCGAGCGGGCGGCCGACCAGGCGGCCGAGGAGGGCAGGGTCGAGGAGGTGCAGGTGATGCAGGTGGTCGTCGGCTGCACCTCGACCTTCGACCCCGGCTGGGAGGTCGATCCCTTCGGCGGCATCGCCGCGCTGTGCCAGCCCATGGAGGCGGACCTGTACGGCTGCTCCGACCCCTGCTGGTGGCCGGCGCAGGTGCCGGACACCATCAACACGCACCCGGACTGGAACGCCGATGCACCGTCGGCGCAGCGCGACTGGCGCAAGCTGCAAAACGTGTTCCCCAAGAAGTGACGAAGCCGCAGGCAGAGGGAGAGCGGATCATGAAGAGCAACGCACTGTCCCTGGCGCTGGCAGCGACACTGTTCGCAGGCACCGCGGCGGGCGACGCGGCGGCCAAGGAGTTCATCCTCACCGCCGTCAAGCCCAACAGCCTGGTGCTCGTCGATCCGGCAGCGCGCGCAGTGCACCGGACCTACCCGATCAAGGGCCCGGGCGGCGTGCTCGGCATGGTGCCCTCGCCCGACGGCAAGATCGCCTACGCCGTGACCAACCGCTGGGGCAGCCTGGTCGGCATCGACCTCGACACCGGCGAGGAGGTCTTCCACGCCGACTTCTCCGACGGCGATGTCCGCGTGCGCAATACCTTCGGGCTGGAGATCAGCCCCGACGGCAAGGAGCTGTTCGTCATGCAGTCGCCGGTGCGGCTCGGCCTCGGCGAATACGAGGTGCAGGACGTGCGCGTCGCCGTCTACAGGACCGATGCCGGGCTGAAGGCGAAGCCGGTGCGCTTCCTCCCCGTGCCGCGGCGCACGACGAACATCCTGCTCTCGCCGGACGGCTCCAGGCTGTACTGCGTCAGCTGGGACATCCAGGCCATCGACCCTAGGGACGGCCGCGTGCTGGAGACCCACAAGGTGCTGAACTGGGAGCGCAAGGACTACGCCGCACCCGACGTCTTCGGCGTCTGGAACCAGTACGAGCAGGCCCAGGTCTACGTGAACCCGTACTTCGTCCAGCGCACCGACCTGCCGGCGACCGACCCGGCGGCGATGAAGACGGGCATGCTGACGCTCGACCTCAAGACCGGCGCCTTCAAGATGGAGGACTTCGAGAACACCTCGGTGATCATCTTCTCCTCGGTCGTCAACCCGGCCAAGCGCAACGAGACCTATTCCGTCTATACGACGCTGAGCAAGACGGACCTGGACACCAACACGCTGGTCAAGCGCGTGCCGCTGCCGCACACCTACTACACCATCAACATCTCCAGCGACGGCAAGGAGGCCTACGTCGCCGGCACCATGGACGACATCGGCGTCTATTCGACGGAGACGCTGGAGCGCATCGGCGAGATCAAGATGCCCGGGGGTGCCGACATGGGATCCTCCTGGATACGCATGGTTCAGCGGTAGCCGGGCATGCGGGACCGCGCGGCGCACCGCTGGCTGTTCGCCCTGCTCGGCCCGCACCGGCTCCGCCTGGGGCTGGTGCTGGCGGTGTCGTTGGCGGTCTCGGGGCTGGCGCTGGCGCAGCCCTACGTCACCAAGCTCATCGTCGACGACGGCCTGCTGGGGCGCCGGCTTGACCTCGTCGCCTGGTACTCCGCGCTGATCCTGGCGGCGGCGGTGCTGGCGGCCGTGCTCGGTGCAGCCAACCGCTGGCTCTACGTGACGGTCTCCGGCGAGGTGCTGTTCGCGCTGCGCGAGGCGCTGTTCCGCCACCTCCAGCGCCTCTCGCCGGCCTTCTTCGCGCATCGCTCGAAGGGCGACGTCCTGGCGCGGCTCGACGGCGACGTCGCCGAACTGCAGCGCTTCGCCGTCGACAGCCTGCTCGCCGCGGTCAACGCGTCGATCGTGCTGCTGGGGACGCTGGCGGTGATGGCGGTGCTGGACCCCTGGCTCACCCTGCTGGGCTTCGTGGCGTTGCCGGCGCAGGTGCTGGCGTTGACCCTCGTCCGCCCCCGTGTCGAGCGCCAGACGCGCGCGCTGCGCGAACGCAGCGGGGCGCTCTCCGGCTTCTTCGTCGACAATTTGGCGCGGATGAAGCTGGTGCAGGCCTGCGCCGCCGAGGAGCGCGAGCGGACCCGCCTCGCCGGCCTCAACCGGGCGTTCCTCGCCGACCTGCGGCGGCTGGAGATCACCGGGCATGCCGGCGCCGTCATCCCGGGACTGCTCGGCGGGATGGCGACGGCGGCGGTGTTCCTCGCCGGCGGCGCCATGGTCGTCGCCGGCGAGCTCAGCGTCGGCACCCTCATCGCCTTCACCGCCTACCTGGCGCGGGCCTCGGCGCCGGTGAACACGCTGCTTGGGCTTTGGGTGGCGCAGAAGCGGGCGCACGTCAGTCTGCAGCGCGTGATGGAACTGCTCGACCAGCCCCCGGCTGTCGAGGAGCCGGCGGAGCCGCAATCCCTTTCCGAACCGGCGCGCGGCGAGATCCGCATCGAGGGCGTGCGCTTCGGCTTCGGCGCAGCGACGGTGCTGGAGGGGGTGGAGGCTGTGATCCCCGGCGGCGCCAAGGTCGGCATCACCGGCATGTCCGGGGCCGGCAAGTCGACGCTGATCGACCTCCTGCACCGCCACTACGACCCCGATCATGGGCGCATCCTGCTCGATGGTGTCGACCTGCGCCGACTGCGCCTGGGCGACCTGCGCCGGCGCATCGCGGTGGTCAGCCAGGACGCGCCGCTGATCGCCGGCTCCGTCGCGGACAACATCCGCTACGCCGCGCCCGACGCCTCCGATGCCGACGTGCGGCGCGCCGCCGAGGCGGCGCAGATGCTGGAGCTGGGGCTCGACACCCAGGTCGGCGACCTCGGCGCCGCCGTCTCCGGCGGGCAGCGGCAGCGTCTGGCGATCGCCCGGGCGATCCTGCAGGACCCCCTGGTGCTGATCCTCGACGAAGCCACGGCCGGTGTCGATGCCGCCGCGCAGGCCCGCATCATCGCCGCCATCGACCGGCTGTTCGCCGGCCGCACGCGCATCGTCGTCTCCCACCACGCTGAAGCCCTCGCCCGTGTCGACCGGCTGCTGGTGCTGCGGGGCGGATGCCTGGAACCGGCCGCATGACTGCCGCCGTCGTCATTGGTGTGCTCGACAGCGGCATGGATGCCGACCAGGCCCGCGCCGCCTGCCGGTTCGCCGCCGGTGCCGATGGTGAAGTCCTCTCGGGGCCGGCCGGGCCCGATCACCTCGGGCACGGCACCGCGATCGCCGGATTGATCCTGCGCGAGATGCCGACGGCCGTGCTGCTGAGCGCCCAGGTCTTCGACGAGCGCGGCCTCGCCACGCCGGCGGCGGTGGCGGCCGGCCTGCGCTGGCTGGTGGGGCAGGGCGCCCGGTTGGTCAACATGAGCTTCGGGCTCGTCGACGACCGCGCCGTGCTGCGCCAAGCCTGCCGGGAGGCCGTCGAGGCCGGGGTGCTGGTGGTGGCGTCGGTGCCGGCGATCGGACCGCAGGTCTTCCCCGCCGCCTATCCCGGCATCGTCCGCGTCACCGGCGACGCCCGCTGCACTGGAGGCGAGATCGCCGCCATCGACAGCCTGCGCGTCGATTTCGGCGCCAACCCCTGGGCCGGTCCGGCCTCGACACACTTGCCCCCACCCGCCCATCGCTGCGCTCGGGCACCCTCCCCCGCTGCGCAGGGGAGGGTTATTGGGCATGCGGCGGAGTTCCCTCCCCCGCCCAGCGGGGGAGGGTTAGGGTGGGGGCAAGTGGGTCAGGACCTTCGCTCGAGGGTATCGCCCGACCGTCCGCCCGTCGCCGGCGCCTCGATCGCCGCTGCGCGCGTCACGGCGGCGCTGGCCGCCGCGCTTGCCGCTGATCCGGCCGCCGACCCCCGCCAGGCGCTGGAGCGCCTCGCCGCCGGCGCCGCCCATCACGGACCACAGCGGGCGGTCGCGCATGCGTGAGGGGCTCGCCGCACTGGCCCTCGCGTCCGTCCTGGTCGCGCTCGGCGACGGCCTCGAGCGTTGGCTGGTCGCGGCGGCGCTGCCCATGCTGCTGCTCGGCCGGCCGCGGGGGGCAGCGGTTTTGCTGGCCGCGGCGCTGACGGCCCTGGCCGGGCATCTCCTGCTCGATCACCACAGCTACCGGCTGGTCTGGCTGTATGGCGGTGCGGAGGCGCCGTGGCATCTGCGGCTGGGCGGCCTCTGGGCGGGCGACGAGGCGACGCTGCTGGTGCTCGCCGCAGGATGCGCCCTGGCGGCGCCGGCGCTCCGCCGGCACGGTGCCGCCGCAGGGGGCGGCGCGGTGGTCGGCGCCATCCTCTTTGCGGCCGGCACCCTGATGTGGGACCCCTTCCGGCAGACCGCCGAGGCGGTGCGGCCGGCGGCCAATCCGCACCTGCAGACGATCTGGATGACGGTCCACCCGCCGATGATCCTGGCCGGCTACGTCCTGCTGCTGGCGCCGGTCGGGGCGCTGCTGGACGCCGCCGCCGGACGGCCCGGCGCCTGGCTCGCCATCGCCGGCCGCTGCGTGCGCGGCGCCTGGCTGCTGCTGAGCCTCGGCCTGCTCACCGGCATGGCCTGGGCCTACGAGGACTTCACCTTCGCGCCCTTCTGGCACTGGGACCCTGTGCAGAGCGCGGTGTTCGCCGTGTGGGCGCTGACCACGGCGCAGCTCCACCTGCTGCGCCGCTACCAGGAGAGCGGCGGCGGCGCGTTCGGCTGCCTGCACCCGCTGCTCGGCTTGGCCGCCGCTGTGACGGCCCTGCTCGCCATGGTGGTGACGCGGCACCCGTCTCTGACTTCGTCGCACCGCTATGTGGGGGAGACGTCGCTGCCGCTGCTGGTGGTCGCCGCGGTGGCGCTGGCCCTGGTCTCGGCCATTGCGTGGAGGCGCGGACGCCGTCTGCGGGCGGCTCGGCCGGACGGGCGGGCGCCCTTGCTGACGGCGGCGGTGGTCGGCCTGGTGCTGTGCGCCGTCATCGTCGCCGGCCATCTGGCGGCGGCGACGCTGGCGCAGGCGATCGGGGCCGCGAAGCCGGCTGCGGCCAAGCCCTATTACGAGATGCTGGCGCGCTGGGCTCCGGCCGAGGAGGTGGCGGCGCTGGCCGTCGCCTTCGCCCGGTGGGAGCCGGACCCGGTGGCCATCGATGCGGCGTTGCTGACGCCGGCGGTGGCGCTGGCCCTGCTCTGTGGACACCGGTTCCTGCCGGTGCGCCGCCGGTTCCGCTGGGGCGTCAGTGTCGCCGTCGCCGGGACGGCCGTCGCGAGTGCCTGGCTCGGCGGCCCGCTGCAGGCGGGATATCAGGGCACCGGCATGACCGCGACCGGCACGGTGGACATGCTGCCGTGGCTCGATGCCCTCCTGGTGGCGCTGGCGTATGCCGGTGTCGCCGCCCTGGCCGGAGCGGCCGCCGGTGCGTGGCGGCTGCGTGCCCGGCCGGCGGCGCTGGCGCGCGGGGGCCTGGTGGCGCTGGCGCACGCCGGGACGGCCATAGGGCTCGCCGCCTTGCTGGTTGCCACGGTCTTCGACAGCTACACGCAGACGGTGCTGCGCTGGCCGGACGACATCGGCCGTCCCGTCGCGCTGGCGGACGGCTACAGCGTCACCGTGCGGCCCGACGGGCCGGAGCGGATGGGCGTTGCCTGGTCCCTGGACGAGGCGGGCCGGGAGATTGTCCGCGGCGCTGGTCCGGCGCACCTCGTCGAGGCGCGCACTGGCGGGAGCGACCGCGGCCCGGTGCGGCTGATGTGCGAGATTCTCGACTACCGCTACGCCCGCTACGCCGCCGAAAGCTCCCGGATCATCGCGCCAGGGCTCAGCCGCGGTCTCTGGCGCGACGTGCAGGTGTGGGTGGCGGGCGGCAGCGATTCCGGGGCGCGGCAGGTGCCGCTGGTCTTGAAGGTGTACCCGATGGTGACGTGGATCTGGATTGGCTTCGGCGCCGCAGCGTTGGCCGGCGTCGGCCTCAACGCCCTCGATTGGCGGACGCCGGTCCGCCCCGACACGGGAGACCTGGCATGAGTTTGGGCATGACGCTGCCTGCCGAACCGCTTCCGCAGCCTAGGGCCGGCGTGGCCGTATCGGTGGTCGATGCCCGCCGGGTCGAGCCGCTGCTCAACCGCCACGCCGCCTCCCGCCTGCATTTCGGCAGCGAGTTCTGCGAGACGCTGCTGCCGAGCCCGGTCCAGCTCCGCTCGGTCATCGCTGGCGCCGGGCGCCGCGGCGTCGGCCTCACCCTGGCCACACCGATGGTCTCCGACGCAGGGCTCCGGCGGCTGCGCCAGCTGCTGCCGCTGCTGCCCGCCGGTGCCGAGGTGGTCGGCAACGACTGGGGTACGCTCGCCCTGTTGCACCGGGAATATCCGCACCTGCACGCCGTGGCCGGGCGGCTCCTGTGCAAGATGGTCAAGGACCCGCGGCTGCCCTCGGCGGAATGGGCGCGGCTCTACCCGCACGGCGTCCATTCCACGCCGTTCCGCGGCCTGCTCGCCAGGCTCGGCGTCCGCCGCATCGAGCTCGACGCGCCGCCGTTCGCCGACGCCGCCGACTTCCGGTCGCCGGATTTCGCTGTCTCGGTGCACGCGCCCTACGGCTATTCGGTCAAGGGGCGCGCCTGCCGCATCGGCTCGCTGAACCAGCCGGACGGCGAGAAGTTCATGACCGGCCACCGCTGCCGCCGGGAATGCCTGACCTACGCCGCGACGCTGTCGCGGCCGGAGCACGGCGCCGCCGACCTGGCGACCTTCCAGCGTGGCAACACGGTGTTCTACCGCCATTCGCCGGCCATGGCCGAGGCGGTGCAGGCGGCGGTGTCGCAGGGCTGGATCGACCGCATCATCGTCAGTGGAGACTGGAATGAAGATCGTCGCGCCGGTCAGTAGGCCCGAGGACGTAGCGCCGCTGGCCGAGGCCGGCGCCGACGAGTTCTATTGCGGCATCGTGCCGCGCGACTGGACCGAGCGCTTCCGCAGCTCGGGCGTCAACCGCCGCATCTTCGGCAATCTCTCGACCTACGAGGAGCTGGCGGCGGTGGCCGACCAGGCGCACGCACGGGGGTGCACGGTGTCGCTGGTCCTCAACGCGCAGCACTACGCCGAGGAGCACATGGCGGCCCTCCTAGAGCTGTCGGAGCGCTTCGCCGGCCTGGGCGGCGACGCGCTGATCGTCGGCGACGTCGGCCTGCTCGCCCTGCTGGCGGATGAGGGGCCGCGCCTGCGCCTGCATGCCTCGTCGCTGCTGTCCTGCCGGAATTCCGAGGCGGCGTCGCTGTACGCCGCCCTCGGGGTGCGGCGCGTGGTCTTCCCGCGGGACGTCACCCTGGCCGAAATGGCCGACGTGATCGCGGCCAATCCGGGGATCGAGTTCGAGGCGTTCGTCCTCAACGACGGCTGCGTCTTCGAGGAAGGGACCTGCCACACCATCCACCTGCCGGGGCGCCTCGGCGGTCCGATCTGCCTCGACCGCTACGCGAGCGCCTATGCCCGCAGCGACGATCGTGCGCTGTCGGAGGACGAGGCGGCGGCGTTGGCGGCGAACGACGCGCGCTACGAGGAATGGCTCTGGTACCGCTTCAGCTGCGGTTTCTCGACGACCGAGAGCGGCCACCCGTTCGGTCCGTGCGGCCTCTGCGCCATGCCGGCGATGGCGGAGGCGGGCATGACCGCCGTCAAGATCGCCGGCCGGGAGGGGCCGCTGCCGCGCAAGCTGAAGAGCGTCGAGATGGTGCGCAGCGTCCGCGACGCCATGGCCGACGGCGACGCCGTAGAGTTTGCCCGCGGTATCCGCAATCGGCCCGATCTCTGCGACAGCGGCTACATGTGCTACTACCGCGAGGTTCTGAGCCCGGGAACGGTCGCCTTGCCCGCTGACCGGCCTGATTGCCCTACGACCGTCCGTTCCATATAGTGGGGAAGAGAGTGGGTAGGGAACGTCAGCCGAAAAGGCGACCAAGAACAGGGGAATCGATGCGAGGCTCGGCCGTCGTCGACGCGGGCGTTCGCCATGGCAGTTCGACCGCCGCCGATACCGCCGAGGCGGTGCGGGAAGTCTGCGCATCCATTGCCCAGCCCGACATCGGTTTCGCCGTCGTCTTCTGCTCGCCCCGCCATGACCGCGCCACGGCGGCGCGGGAACTCTCGGCCGCCCTGAAGGGGGCTAACGTCGTCGGCTGCACCACCGCGGGCGAGGTGACGCCCGAAGGCTACGTGGACGGGACGATCACTGGTCTCAGCATTGCCGGCGATGCCTGCTTCTCGGTGTCGCGGCTGATCCCGGACATCTCGAGCTTTCAGGGTGCCGAAGGTCGCGAAGCGGCCTCGGCGCTCATCGAGGAGATCAAACGGCGGGGCGGGCAGCCGTCACCGCTGACGACCTTCGCCTTCCTGCTGATCGACGGCCAGAGCTTCGTGGAAGAGCAGGTCACCAGCGCTATCAGCAAGGCGCTCGGCACCATCCCGCTGTTCGGCGGCTCCGCCGGCGACGATCGCCGTCACCGCGAGACCTTCGTCTATTGCGATGGGGGCTTCCACACGGACGCGGCCGTGCTGACGCTCGTCTACACGCGCCGGCCGTTCAAGGTGTTCTCGACCCAGCACTTCGTAGGCACGGAAGAACAGGCCATCGTCACCGCGGCCGATCCGGCCCGCCGGCTTGTCCTTGAGCTAAACGGCGAGAGCGCCGCTGTCGAGTATGCCCGCCTGCTCGGCCAGGACCTGCAGCAGCTGCGGGTCGATCGACCGATGCTGCCGCCGCTGGTCGTCCGCATCGGCGGCGCCTATTACGCGCGCAGCATCGAGCGCATCGGTCCCGAGAACTCGTTGGTAATGGCCTGCGCCATCGACGAGGGCGTACCGTTGTCGATCGGCCGCAACACGGGGATGGTGTCGAACCTGGAACGGTCCTTCGACGAGGTTCGCCGGAGCATCGGGGTGCCGCAGGTGGTGATCGGCGCCGACTGCTGCATGCGCAAGGCCGAGTCCGTCGGCATGGAAGGCGAGCTGCGCCGGCTTTTCGGTGAGAACCGCGTTATCGGCTTCTCGGCGTACGGCGAACAGATCAACGCCATGCACGTCAACCATACCTTCACCGGCGTCGCCATCGGTGGAGGTGCCGATCGGGTGAAGCTGTCGCCGCCGGTGGAGCGGGAGGAAAGCCAACTGGAGCGGTTGGAGCAGGAGAACGCCAAGCTGCGCAAGACGGTGCGCGTGCTGTTGCAGCGGCTCGAGCGCAGCATGGACGTTCCCGGCGACACCTTCAGCCTGTTCCAGAACACGGTCCTGCTGGAGGAGACGGTGCGCCGGCGCACCACGGACCTCGCCGAGGCCAACCAGCAGCTCAGCCGCGAGCTGATGACGCGCCGCGAGATCGAGACGGCGCTGCTGCAGGCAAAGACGGAAGCGGACAACGCCAACGCCAGCAAGACTCAATTCCTGGCGGCGATCAGCCATGACCTGCAGCAGCCATTGAACGCAGCGCGGCTCCTGCTGGGTGCGGTGCTCGAGGAGCCGCTTTCGATCGGCGGGCGCAACCTGATCGGCCGCATCGAAGCGGCCCTCGAAACAGCGGAGGAGATGCTGGGTGATTTCCTTGACGTGGCCAAGCTGGAATCGGGTGCGGTGGCGCACCATGACAGTGAGTTCGCCATGGGGCCGCTGCTCAACCAACTCGCCGCCGAGTACCAGCCGCAGGCGCGCCGGCGAGGACTGTCCCTGCGGGTCATGCCGTCGAGCGCCATCGTGCGCACGGACCGTCAACTGTTCCAACGGATCCTGCGCAACCTGCTGGCAAATGCCCTGCGCTACACCAGCGAAGGCGGGGTATTGCTGGGGTGTCGACGCCGGGGTGATCGGCTGTCCGTCGAGGTGTGGGATACCGGCGTCGGCATTCCGGACGGCAAGCGCAAGGCGATTTTCCAGCCATTCTACCGGCTTGACCGCGGAACGCGCGCGGAACGCGGCTCCGGCCTCGGGCTGACCATTGTCGAGCGGCTTTGCCAGGTGCTGGGGCTCGCCCTCGAAATCCAGTCACAGGAGGGCAGGGGCTCGGTTTTCCGGGTTGGCGTGCCGTATGGTGCCCCTGCCCACACATGGTCGCAGCCCTATGCCAATGGGGATCCCTCCGCGCCGGCCGCCATGCTGGCTGGAAAGCGCATCGTCGCCATCGACGACGACCCCGCCGCGGCCGACGGCCTGTCTGCAATTCTCACGGCATGGCGATGCCGGCCGGTCATCGCCCGTAACCTTGACGAGGTGCTGAGCGCTCTCGAGCCCGCACCCGACCTGCTGATCGTCGACTATCATCTCGGCCACGAGCTGACCGGCCTCGACGTCCTGAGCCATGTCGAAATGCGCTTGCCCAATCGGCCGCGGGCCATCGTGGTCAGTGCGGATCGTTCGACCGAAGTCCGCGAGGAGGTCCGCAATCGGGGCTTCGCTTTCCTGCCAAAGCCGATCAAGCCGGCCAAACTGCGCTCGGCCATGACCTATCTGCTCTGCTGCAGCCCCGCCGACGCGCTTTGAGCCGCTCTTCACACGTCCCCCCACCCCAACCCTCCCCCGCTTCGCAGGGGAGGGGGCTTGAATCGCCCTCCCCTGCGAAGCGGGGGAGGGAGGGGACCCGCGCCGAAGGCCGCGGGGAGGGTGGGGGCAAGGATGAACGGGGAAAAAACGCGTTAATCCGGGATCAGCGCCGTCGCCTCGATCTCCAGCTTTCCGCCCTTCTCGATGAGAGCCTTGATCCCGATGACCGACATGACCGGGTAGTGGCGGCCGATGATCGCGCGGTAGACCTCGCCGATCTCCTTGCCGCGTGCCAGATACTCGTCGGTGTCGGTGACGAACCACGTCATGCGTACGAGGTGCTCGGGTTTGGCGCCGGCCGCCTCCAGGATGGCAACGATGTTGCGCAGCGCCTGCGCGGTTTGGCCGACGAAGTCGTCGGTTTCGAAGCGCTCTTCGTGGTTCCAGCCGACCTGGCCGGCGACGAAGACCAGGCGTCCGCGGCCGACGACGCCGTTGCTGTAGCCCTTGGGGCGCGCCCAGCCGGGTGGATTGACGAACTCCATGATGTCCTTCCCTGCGATGGAGAGGCGGGGCTTGCGGCCCCGCCCGATGTGGTTGCGGCCGCTCAGTCGATAAGTTGCCACTGCCCCTTGCGGATCTCGATCATTTTCAGAGACGACAGGTCGAGGCCGAGGTGGTCCGTGGCGCTCATGTTCACGACGCCGCTGGTGCCGATGTAGCCGGAGGTCTTCTCGATCTCGTCGCGGATCTTCGCCCGGTCGGTGGAGCCGGCCCGCTTGATGGCGGCGAGTGCGATCATCAGCCCGTCGTAGGCGTGGCCGCCGTAGGTCGAGACCTCGGTCTTGAAGGTGTCCTCGAACTCCTTCTTGAAGGCGCTGGTCACCGCCTGCTGGCGGTCGGTCGAGGGCAGGGCGTCGGCGACCAGCAGGGCGGAGCCCGGCAGCCGCACGCCGTCGGTCACGTCCTCGCCGGCCAGCTTGATGTAGGAGCGGGAGTTGATGCCGTGCGATTCATAGAAGGGCAGCGTCATGCCGACCTGGCGGTAGTTGCGCGTGACGATGGCGCCCGCCTGCCCGAAACCCAGGTTGAACACCGCCTGCACGCCCGGCGTGTTGCGGATCTTGGTGAGCTGGGCCGTCATGTCGGCGTCGCTGGGGGCGTAGGTCTCGTCGGCGACGATGTCCATGCCCCACTTGGGCGCGATCTCCTTGGTGGCGGCGCTTGCCGACTTGCCGTAGCCGTCGGTGCCGTAGATCAGCGCGACCTTGCTGATACCGCGCTTCTTCATGTCGGCGAACACCTTCTCGCTCGCCATGCGGTCGGTGTGCGGGGTCTTGAAGACCCAGGTCTTGACCGGTTCGACGATGACGCCGCCGCCGGCGATGGAGATCATCGGCACCTTGGCCTCCTCGACCACCGGCACCGCCGCCATGGTGTTGCCGGTGAGAGAGGGGCCGAGGATGACGTGCACGCCATCGGACGCGACTAGGCGCTTGACGAGCTGGGCGGTCTTGTCGGCCTTGCTCTCGTCGTCGTAGACGATCAGCTCGATCTTGCGGCCGTCGACGCCGCCCTGGCGGTTGACCTTGTTGACATAGTGCTCGAGCACCCTGGCCTCGGGATCGCCCAGCAGCGAGCCGGGGCCGGTGACCGAGAGGACGGCGCCGATCTTGATGCGCTCCGCCGCCGTCGCGGCTGCGGGGGTGAGTGCGAAGAGGGACAAGGCGGCGAGCGCCGCACGCTTCCAACCGATCCGGACCATGTGTTTCCTCCCCCATGTGGCGAGCCCGCGCGGGGCTCACGCCGTTTCAAGACCCTGTCACATCACGAACCCGCCGCTGGCCAGCACCACCTCGCCGCTGATGTAGTCGGACTCCGGACAGCAGAAGAGATAGACGGCCCCGGCCGCCTCCTCGGGCGTGCCGCCGCGGCCCAGCGGGATCATCCGCTCCATCGCCTGGATCATCTCGGGCTGCACGCCCATGCGGATCTGTCGGCCGGCGATGTCGGCGACCTCCGCGCCCGAGCCGATGGGCTGGGTGATGCGCGTCTTGATGTAGCCGAAGGCCACCGCGTTCACGGTGACGCCGTAGCGGCCCCATTCCTTGGCCATGGTCTTGGTCATGCCGATGATCGCGGCCTTGCCGGCCGAGTAGGCGATCTGCCCGGCGTTGCCGTAGAGCCCAGCGATGGAGGAGACGTTGACCACCGTGCGGGTGACCGCCCGGCCCTCCTTCTTGGCGGCGCTGCGGACGAACTCGCTGGCTGCGCGCAGGATGCGGAAGGGGGCGGTGGCGTGCACGTCGAGCATGGCGTACCACTGCTCGTCCGTCATCTTCTGGACGACCGCGTCCCAGGGGTAGCCGGCGTTGTTGACGATGATGTCCAGACCGCCGAGCCCTTCCACCGCGGTGTTCACGAAGCGCTCGCCGAAGTCGGGCGCCGTCACGTCGCCGACGCACGCCAGCGCCGTGCCGCCCGCGGCGCGGATGCGCTCGACGGTCTCCGTGGCCGGCGCCTCGTCCAGGTCGTTGACGACGACCCGCGCCCCTTCGGCTGCCAGCTTCAGCGCGATCGCCTGGCCGATGCCGCGGCCGGAGCCGCTGACGATCGCCACCTTGCCTTCCAGCTTCCTCATCCTTGTCTCCTCTCGTCAGGCCGGGACGACGCCGGCCGCCTTCAGCTCTTCCCAGGCCGCGTCCGAGTAGCCGGCTTCCGCCAGCACCGCGCGGGTATGCGCGCCGTACTTGGGCGGGAAGGCGAGTTGCGCGGGCGTGTCCGGGTGGTCCACCGCCTTCGGCTGCATGCGGATGGTGCGGCCGTCCGGCGTGGTGGTGGTGGTCAGCCTGCCGGCCAGCGCCGGCAGCGTCGCCACCTGCGGCACCGTGTTGATGGGCGCGTGCGGGATCGTCGCCGCGGCGAAGTCGGCGGCCAGCTCGGCCATGGTGTGGTCGCGCGTCACGCTCGCCACGTCGGCATGGATCGCCTTGCGCTCCCGGTTGCGGCCGTCGTTGGTGCGGCGCGCCTCCGACGCCAAGCCGGCGAACTTCGGGATCTCCGTCAGCCGCTTCCACTGCACGTCGTTGCCGATCGCCATGTAGATGAAGCCGTCGCGCGTGGGATAGGCGTTGGTCGGCACGAACTTGCGGTGCTCGTTGCCGGCGCGGCTCATCTCTCCCGCCTGGGCGCCGAAGTCGATCAGCGGCAGCACGGTGATCAGCCAGGACGCCGCCGCCTGCAGCATCGACACATCGATGCGCTTGCCGCGCCCGGTCTCGGCGCGTTCCGCGAGCGCCAGGGCCACCGCGGCGTACACCTCGTCGCCGGCCTTCAGATCCACCAGCGGCACGCCCATCAGCGTCGGCGGGCCCTCGGGATCGCCGGTCAGCTCCATGTAGCCGGCCATGGCCTGGAGGATCGGGTCGTAGCCGGGCGTGTTGGGGTGCTCCGGCCCGAGCGCCGAGATGGCCGCCCAGATCAGGTCCGGCTTCTCCGCACTCAGCGTTGCGTAGTCGATGCCCATCGCCTCGTAGCGGCCGGGCAGCGTGTTGCAGCAGAACACGTCCACATCCAGTTCGCGGACGATCCGGTGCAGCGCGTCCCGCCCGCGCGGGTCCTTGAGGTTGAGCGCGATCGACTCCTTGCCGACGTTGGGTGCCACGAAGTAGCTGCGGCGGTCCTCGTCGGCCACCTGCGTGCCGATGTAGCGGTTGGGGTCGCCGGGCAGCAGGTCTCCGCTCGGCGTCGCCTCCACCCGGATCACCCGCCAGCCGAGCTGCGCGAAGCGCAGCGTAGCATAGGGCAGGCTAAGCGCCTGCTCCAGTGACAGCACCGTGCGGCGCTTAGTCATGCCGAGCCTCCTTCAGCGCGCGGTAGACCCGCTCCGGCGTGAAGGGAAGGGAGGTGATGCGCACGCCGGTGGCGTTCTCGATGGCATTCGCGACCGCCGCCGCCATGCAGATGGCCGGCGCCTCGCCGACGCCCTTGGCGCCCTGCGGCCCCTCGCCGTCCATGGTCTCGATGAAGCGGATGTCCATCTCCGGGATCTCCGGCGCGGTCACCAGCTTGTAGTCGCGGAAGTTCGGGTTGCGGCAGCGCCCATTCTCGACCATCAGGTCCTCGGTCAGCGCATAGCCCTGGCCCATGACGATGCCGCCCTCGATCTGGCCCTCGATGCCCAGGCGGTTCAGCACGCGGCCGACGTCGTGCGCCGCCCACACCTTGAGGAGGCGCACGATGCCCGTGTCGGTGTCCACCTCCACCTCCACCACCTGGGTGGCCCAGGCGTAGGCGGCGGAGACGTCGCCCTTGAACTGCCGGTCCTGGTGCTGGCTCGGCGGCTCGTAGTAGTGGGTGGTGATGACCAGGTCCGCCTTGTCGGAGAAGTGCAGCGAGCGCAGCAGCTTGGCGAGCGGCATCAGCACCTGCCCGTCCTCGGCCCGCACGATGCAGCCGCGGCGCAGGTCGAGCTGCTCCGCCGTCAGGTTGGTGACCTTGGCCGCCGCGTGCAGGATCTTGTCGCGCGCCTTGCGCGCGGCGCCGATGGCCGAGTTGCCGGCGATGAAGGTGGTGCGGCTGGCGTGCACGCCGACGTCCCACGGCGTGATGTCGGTGTCGTTGTTGACCACCGTCACCGCATCGAGCGGCACCCCCAGTTCCTCGCACACGAGCTGGGCCAGCACCGTCTCCGAGCCCTGGCCGATCTCCGAGGCGCCGGTCATCAGCGTGACGTGCGCGAAGTCGTCCAGCTTGAGGATCGTGCCGCAGCCGTCGGAGGGGTAGATCTTGGCGCCGCCTCCCACATGCAGCATGGAGGCGATGCCGACGCCGCGCTTGACGGACCCCGGCGCGCTGCGCTCGGCGATGTGCTGGCGCCGCTTCTCCCGGTAACCGCTGCTCTCCGCCGCCGTGGTCAGGCACTCCTTCAGGCCGCAGGTCTTGAAGTTCATGCCCTGCGGCGTCACTTCGCCGGGTTCCTGGGCGTTCTTCAGGCGGAACTCCAGCGGGTCGATGCCCAGCGCGTCGGCCAGCTTGTCCATGTGCTGCTCGAGCGCGAAGGTGGCCTGCAAATTGCCGTAGCCGCGGAAGGAGCCGGCGTAGGGGTTGTTGGTGTAGACCGCCTCGGTCCGATAATCGCAGTGCGGCACCCGGTACAGCGAGGAGAAGGTCTGCATCATCACGAACGGCGTCGTCGCCCCCCACGAGGTGTAGGCGCCGTTGTCGTGCAGCGTGCGCACCGAGCGGAAGGTGAGCGTGCCGTCCTTCTTCACCCCGCTGCGCAGCGTCAGGATCACCGGCTGGCGGGTGGGGGAGGCCATGAACTCCTCCTCCCGCGTGAACACCAGCTTGACCGGGCGGCCGGTGCGCTTGGCGAGGAACACGCAGATCGGCTCGAACGGGTAGATGTCGAGCTTGGAGCCGAAGCCGCCGCCGATGGGCGGCTGGATGATGCGGATGCGGCCGGGGTCGATGTCCAGGAGGTCGGCGAACTCACGCTTGTGCAGGAACGGCACCTGCGTGTTGGAGTGCAGCGTCAGGTTCCCGGACGGGTCGAACTCCGCGATGATGCCCGACACGCCCATGCAGCAGTGGGTGACGTAGTGCAGGCTGAACTCGTCCTCGATCACGACGTCGGACTCCGCCTCGCCCTCGGCCACGTCGCCGTTGGCGTACTCGAAGGTCATGGCGACGTTGTCCGGCACCGCGTCGTGCAGGACGGGAGCGCCGGGGGAGCGCGCGTCGCGCGGGTCGGTCAGCGGCGGCAGGTCCTCGTACGCGACCTCGATCAGCTTCAGTGCCTCTTCGGCGATCTCGACGCTCTCGGCGGCCACGGCGGCGATCTCGTCGCGGTAGCTGCGCACCCGGTCGCCCTTCAAGGACAGATGGTCCTTCTTCACGCCGATCGGGCGCTGCTCCGGCACGTCGGCGGCGGTGATCACCGCGTGCACGCCGGGCAGGGCCAGCGCCTTGGACGTATCGATGCTCAGGATGCGCGCGTGCAGGCGGGCCGAGCGCAGGATCTTGGCGTGCAGCTGGCCGGGCAGGTTGATGTCGTGGATATAGCGCGTCTTGCCGCTGGCCTTCTCCGGCGCGTCCATCTTGGGAATGCGCTTGCCGATCAGGCTGTCCTTGGCGATGGTGGCGGCGATGGTCGCGGTGCTCATTGGGCGGCCTCCATCGTGCCGGCCACCGACGCCACCGCATCGACGATCTTCTTGTAGCCGGTGCAGCGGCAGAGGTTGCCTTCCAGCCCGCGCTTGATGGTCTCGGGGTCGGCGTGCGGGTGCTTGTGCAGCACGTGGCTCGCCTGCACGACCATGCCGGGGGTGCAGAAGCCGCACTGCACGCCGCCGTGCTCGACCAGCGCGTCGCGCAGCGGCTTCGAGGCCGGGTCGGCGGCGATGCCCTCGATGGTGGTCAGGCTGCGGCCGTCGCAGTCCACCGCGAACATGATGCAGGAGTTGGCGGTGACGCCGTCCACCAGGATGGTGCAGGCGCCGCACTCGCCCTCGCCGCAGCCGTACTTGGTGCCGGACAGCCGCAGCACGTCGCGCAGCATGGTCAGCGTCGACATGGTGACGGGCACGCTGGCCCGCCGCTCGACACCGTTCAGGGTGAAGCGGATCTCACGCGTCAGCGACATGGCTCAACACCTTCCGGGTCAGGCTGTGGATCATCTCGCGCCGGTACCAGGCACTGGCCCGCACATCGTCGATGGGCCGCACCTCATCATGCGCGGCCTGCGCCGCCGCCTCGATCGTGGCGTCGTCCAGGCGCTTGCCCTCCAAGGCCGCCTCGGTGGCGGGGCCGCGGATCGGCGTCGGGGCGACGGCGCCGAAGGCGGCGCGTACGTCGGTGAACACGCCGCCGTGCAGCACGCCGCCGACTGCGACCGACACGGCGGAGATGTCGAGCGCCGGCCGGGTGCCGAACTTGGCGAAACGGGCGCGGAACCCCTCCGGCGGCACCGGTACGACAACGGCGGCCAGCAGCTCGTGCGCCTCGCGCCTTGTCCGGCCGGGGCCGGCCAGGAAGTCGGCAAGCGCCACGCGCCGGGTCGCCAGATGCCCGTTGGGCTTGCCGGCCAGCTCCACCTCGGCGTTCAGCACCAAGAGCGGCACCAGCGTGTCGCCGGCCGGCGAGGCGTTGCAGATGTTGCCGCCGATGGTGCCCATGTTGCGGATTTGGCCGCTGGCGAAGCGGTCGGCGGCCTCGGCCAGCACCGGCAGGGTGTCGCGGATCAGGTCGCTCTCCAGGATCTCGGTGATGGTGGTCAGCGCGCCGATGCGCACCATGCCGTCCGTCTTCTCGATGCCGCGCAGCTCGGCGACGCGGCGGATGTTCATCAGCACCGGCTTGAGGCGGATGCGCCCCGCCTCGCTCTGCGGCATCAGGTCGGTCCCGCCGGCGAGGATGGTGACGTCGCCGCCCTTCAGGATCTCGGCGGCGGCCTCCAGCGTGGTCGGGGCCTCGTAGCGTTGCACGTCGGTCATGCGGTCTCCCCTCAGAACCGGATCGGTTCCTGGTAGCGGCCATAGACGCCGACCAGGGTTCCGGTGATCTCGCCGACGGTGGCGTAGGCCTTCACCGCCGCGACGATGGCGGGCATGACGTTGCGCCCGGCCTCGGCGTCGGCCTTGACGGCGGCCAGCGAGCGTTCCACCTGGGCGCCGTCGCGCTGGGCGCGCACTTGGCGCAGGCTGTCGATCTGCAGGCGCGCGTCCTCCTCCTTGTAGGGATGGAACTCGACGCCGCGCTCCTCTTCCTCGCTGCGGCAGCAGTTGACGCCCACCTTGGGGAAGCGGCCGTCCTCGATGGCTCGGCGCATCTGGTAGGCCTGCTCCGACACCTCGGACTGGATGGTGCCGTCGGCGATCAGGCGGACGATGCCGCCGCGCCCGTCCACCTCGGCCATGATGCGCTCCATCTCCGCGCGCATCTGGTTGGTGAGCGTCTCGACGTAGAAGGAGCCGGCCAGCGGATCGACCGTGTCGCACAGCCCCATCTCCTCGATCAGCAACTGCATGGTGCGCAGGCTAATGCGGGCCGAGTGCTCGGTGGGGATGGTGTAGGCCTCGTCGTAGGAGCACAGCGCCATGGTCTGCGTGCCCGACAGCGCGCTGATCAGCGCGTAGTAGGCGCCGCGCACGATGTTCAGCTCCGGCTGCTCGAAGGTGAGTCCGCCGCCGCCGCCGCCGGCGATCATGCGCATCCACATGGACGCAGGATCCTGCGCGCCGTACTGCTCCTTCATGATCTTGGCCCACAGGCCGCGCGCCGCGCGGAACTTGCAGACCTGCTCGAAGATGTTGCCGAAGATGTTGAAGTTGTACGACAGCCGCCCGGCGAACTCGTCGATATGCAGGCCGCGCTTCAGCGCCTCGTCGGCGTAGGCCTTGGCGATGCAGAAGGCGTAGGCGATCTCCTGCGCCGGCGTGGCGCCGGACTCGCGGATATGGTAGCCGCAGACGCTTACCGGCGTGTACTTGGGCGCCACCTCGGCGCAGTACTCGATGGTGTAGCCGACCAGCTTCACCGACGGCTCCACCGGGTAGACCCAGGTGCCGCGGCCGATGAACTCCTTGAGGATGTCGTTCTGCGCCGTGCCGCGCAGCGTCTTCAGCGAGAAGCCGCGCTTCTCCGCCAGCGCCAGGTACATGGCGATCAGCACCGGTGCCGACCCGTTGATGGTCAGCGACACGGTGATGGCGTCGAGGTCGATGCCGTTGAAGGCGACCTCCATGTCGCGCAGGGAATCGATCGCCATGCCGACGCGTCCGACCTCGCCCTCGGCCAGCGGGTCGTCGCTGTCCAGGCCGATCTGGGTCGGCAGGTCGAAGGCGACGTTGAGCCCGGTCTGGCCGTTGGCTATGAGGAACTTGAAGCGCTTGTTGGTCTCTACCGGATTGCCGAAGCCGGCGTACTGGCGCATCGTCCACGGCCGTTTGCGGTACATGAGCGGGTGGATGCCGCGGGTGAACGGGTACTCGCCGGGCAACCCCAGCATGGACAGCCCGCCCGACGCCTCCACGTCGTCCGCCGTGTAGAGCGGCTTGATGGCGATGCCGGATTCATTGACGACGGGCTTCGGCCCGGTTTTCTCGGTCATGGCACGTTCGCCCTGATGAAGGAGACGATGTCGTCGAGCCGCGATCCCTGGCCGAAGATGCCCTTGACGCCCAGCGCGTGCAGGGCCGGGGCGTCCTGCTCGGGGATGCTGCCGCCGACCAGCAGCAGCTTGTCGGACAGGCCGTATTCGTCCAGGAGCGGCCGCAGCTTGCGGCAGAAGGGCAGGTGGGAGCCGGCCATGCTGGACAGGCCGATGACGTCCACCTCCTCGCGGCGCGCCATCTCCGCCACCTCCCGCGGGGTGCGGCGCAGGCCGGAGTAGACGACCTTCATCTGCGCCTCCTGCAACGCCCGCACGACCACCTTCGCACCCTGGTCGTGGCCATCGAGGCCGGGCTTGGCGATCAGCACCTTGATGCGCCGGTCCATGTCGCTATCCCTCCAGTTCCTTGGCGATGATGAGCTTCAGGATCTCGCTGGTGCCGCCGCCGATCAGCGTGAAGCGCACGTCGCGCAGGAAGCGCTGCACCGGGTACTCCATGGCGAAGCCGTAGGAGGCGAGCACGCGGGCCGCCTGGTCGCACACCTGCGCCGCCGTCTCCGAGGCGAACAGCTTCGCCATGGCGGCCTCCTTGTGGTGCGGCAGACCTGCATCCTTCAGCCAGGCGGCGTAGCGCACGAGGTGCGAGGCCGCCTCCAGCGGTGTGGCCATCTCGGCGAGCTTCAGTTGGATCGCCTGGAAGCGGTTGATCGGCTTGCCGAACTGCTGCCGCTCGCCGGCATAGCGCACCGCCTCGTCCAGCGCCGCACGCGCCACACCCAGCGCGATGGCGCCGGTGATGATGCGGATCTCCGCCAAGAGCTTCTTCAGGTGCTGCTCGCCGTCGCCGACCTCGCGCGACAGGCAATGGCTGTCCGGCACGAAGCAGTCGTCGAAGGCGACCTCCGAGGTGGGCAGCGCCCACACGCCCATCTTCTCGATGGAGCGGCCCACCCTCAGCCCCTCGAAGCCGCGCTCGACCAGGAAGATGGTGAGCTTGCGCTCCTCGCCCGCCCTGGCGAACACCGTGAAGAAGTCGGCGACGGGGGCCGAGGTGACCCACATCTTCTGCCCCTTGATCGTCCAGCCGCCGGACACCTTGGTGGCGGTGGTGGCGATGCCGGCCAAGTCGCTGCCGGCGTTGGGCTCGGTCATGCAGATGGCGCCGACCTTCTCGCCCTTGAGGGCCGGGGCGAACAGCCGCTCCTTGATGTCGGCGTTGCCCAGCATGTGCAGGAACTTGGTGCCCATCAGCGACTGCATGGCCGCACAGCCGGCCACCGACACCGAGCCGCGGGCGATCTCCTCCAGCGCCAGACAGAAGGACACGAGGTCGAGGCCGCTGCCGCCGTCCTCCTCCGGATAGCGCATGCCGAACAGGCCGAGTTCGCCCAGCCGCCGGAACAGGTCGCTCAGGAAGGCATGTGCCTCGTCGAGCGCTGCCGCGGCGGGCGCGATCTCGCGGTCGCTGAAGCGGGCGAAGGTATCGCGCACCGCCCGCTGGTGGTCGGAGAGGGTGAAGTCCACCGCCTCAGCCCCCCTCGTAGCCATAGACGGCGCGGGCCTGCTCGGGCGAGATCACGCCGTCGCGCACCTCGTGCGCCAGCAACCGGCGGTCGCGCAGCCTGGGCTCGCCGTAACCGCCGCCGCCGCCGGCCAACTGATGGTAGATTGTCCCCTTGGGCACGCCCTTGATGAGGTCCTTGTTCTTCGGCACGACGCGGGTGCCGTCGGGATAGGTCAGTTCGATCAGGTTGAGCGTGCCGTCGCCGCCGCCGAACAGGCCGAAGGCCGGTTCGAAGTCGCCGTCGCCGAAGGTGACGAGCTGCGTGTCGTCGGAGCCGATGCGGAACACCGTCTCCACCCCCAGCCCGCCGCGCCACTGGCCGGGGCCGGCGCTGTCGGTCAGGTACTCGTGCTTGATCAGCAGGTGCGGCGTCGTCTGCTCGAACATCTCGTAGTCCTGGTCGAGCAGGCCGCCGGAGGCGTCGATCATGCCGATGTGGTCGTAGCCGTCCGTACCCTTCATGGCTCCGGAGCCGCCCTTGAGGCCCATGAAGCCGATGTCCACGTACTTCTCGCCCTTCTCCGGGTCGATGCCGGTGGTGAGCGAGCACAGGAGGTTGTTCCAGCCGGCGGTGACGCGGTCGGGGATCACCGGGGCGAGTGCCCGGATGATGGCGTCGGCGTTGGGCGGGCAGAGGTGATTGCCGAAGGTCGTCGCCTTGGGATAGCTGGCGTTGAGGATGGTGCCTTCGGGGATGGCGATCTCGATGGGCTGGACCATGCCTTCGTTGTGCGGCATGTCCGGGTTGACCATCTGCAGCAGCGTCAGCACCGTCGCCGAGGCGGACGAGGTAAAGGTGCCGTTGACGAAGCCGTTGGTCTGCGGATCGGTCCGGCCGTAGTCGAAGCGGATCGCCTTGTCCTTCACCTCGATGTCGACGCGGATGGTGAACTTGGTGCCCTCGTGGTGGCCGTCGTAGTAGACGTAGCCCTCGCCCGAGTAGGTGCCGTTCGGGATCTTGGCGATCTCCGCTTCCATCATGCGGCGCGTGGCGTCGAACAGTGCGGCCTTGTGCGCCTCGTAGCTCTCCAGCCCGTACTTGCCCAGCAGCTCCAGCATGCGCCGCTCGCCCACGGTGCACGCACCCATCTGCGCGCGCAGGTCGTGCTGCACGATGTCGAAGCGGATGTTGGCGAAGATCAGGTCCCAGACGTCCTTGCGCAGCCGACCGCGCTCGAACACCTTCACGGGGGGGATGCGCAGCGCCTCCTGCCAGACCTCGGTGGCGTTGGGGTTGTAGCCGCCGGGCACGGCGCCGCCGATGTCCGCCTGGTGGCCCTTGACCGCCGACCACGCCACCAGCTTGCCCTCGAAGAAGATCGGCTTGTAGACCGCGACGTCGTTGTTCTGGTTGCCCATCGAGAAGACGTCGTTGTGGAAGATGACGTCGCCCTCGTGGATGTCGTCGCCGAAGTACTCCAGGATGTACTTGCACACCGGGGCCAGCGAGAACGCCAGGATCGGCAGGTTCTCGGTCTGCTCGAGCATGCGGCCCTGGCCATCGTAGAGGCCGGTAACGAAGTCCTTCGCCTCGCAGAGGATGGGCGAGCGGGTGGACTTCTGCACCGAGATGCTCATCTCGTCGGTGATCGACTTGAAGGTCCGGGCGTAGACGGACAGCAGGATGGGATCGACGGCACTCATGCCCGGCCTCCCTGGAGCGTGGCGGCCACGAGGTCCTCGCGGCCCTTGCGGTAGACGGCGAACGAGCCGTTGCGGTCGACGACGCAGTCGTAGGCGGCGCTGACGAAGACGGCGGTGGTCACCTCCTCGATCATCGCCGGCCCCTTGACGCGGTTGCCGGCGCGCAGCGCGTGGCCGTCGTAGATCGGCATGGAGCGGAACGCCTTCTCCTCCGGCACGTAGACGGCGCGCTCGTCCTTCAGCGCGTGGCGGGCGTCGGGGCCGTCCCAGGCATCGGCGTGGAAGGCCGGCTTGTCGGTGAGGCCGACCGCCTGGACGCGCACGTTGATGATCTCGACCGGCGTGCCCTCCCTCTCCAGCGAGTAGCCGAAGAGGCGGTTGTGCTCGGCGTGGAAGGCGGCGGCGATGCTCGCCGCGTCGCAACCTTCGAGGGCGGCCTGCGGCACCACGAAGGACACCTCGTGGTACTGCTTGATGTAGCGGCAGTCGAACTTGACGAAGCGCCGGCGCCGGCCCTCGGGGATGCGCTCCTCGGTCAGTAGCCGGTCGCCCTCGGCGACCATGCCGGCGATCAGCGTTTGCAGCTTCGGCCAGTCCACCTGGTCCAGGCGGCTGACGAAGGTGCGCACGAAGTCGTGCTTGAGGTCGCTCATCAGCATGCCGAAGGCGCACAGGATCGACGAGGTGCGCGGCACGATCTGCAAGGGGATCTCCAGTTCGTCGCAGATCAGGCAGGAGTGGATCGGCCCGGCACCGCCGGCCACCACCATGGGGAACTCGCGCGGGTCGAAGCCACGCTTGATGGTCACCTCGCGCACACCTTGCGCCATGTTGGTGCAGATGATGCGGTACATGCCGGCCGCCGCCGCCTCCAGCGACAGCCCGAGCGGCTTGCCGACGCACTCGGCGATGGCGTCCCTCGCTGCCCCGACGTCGAGCTTCATCTTGCCGCCGGCGAAATAGTCGGCGTTGAGGTAGCCCAGCACCAAGTTGGCGTCGGTGGACGTGGGCAATGCGCCGCCGCGGCCGTAGCAGGCCGGGCCGGGTGCGGCACCCGCACTCTGCGGCCCCATGCGCAGCAGCCCGCCCTCGTCGATCCAGCCGATGGAGCCGCCGCCGGCGCCGATGGTGTGGATGCCCAGCATGGGCAGGGCGATGCGGTGGCGGGCGATCTCGCCCTCGTTGACCATGATGGGTGATTCCACCGCCAGCGACGCCTCGAAGCTGGTGCCGCCCATGTCCACGGTGATGCAGCGGTCGTAGCCGTGCCCGCGGGCGTAGACCAGCCCGGCGCCCGGCCCGGCGGCGGGGCCGGAGAGCAGGGTCAGCGCCGCCTTTTCGCGCGCCACCTCCGGCGCGATGACGCCGCCGTTCGACTGCATGATCAGCAGCAAGCCCCGGAAGCCGATGCCTCCCAGCCGCCCCAGAAGCTGATCGAGGTAGTGGCTGAGCTTCGGCCCGACGTAGCTGTTCAGGACCGTGGTGCTGACCCGCTCGTAGAAGCGGATCGACGGCAGCAGGTCGGCGGACACCGTGAGGTATGCGTCCGGCAGCTCGCGCCGCACCAGCTCGGCCGCCGCCCGCTCGTGCGCCGGGTTGGCGAAGGAGTTCATGAAGCAGACGGCCACCGCCTGTACCTGTTCGCGCTTGAACAGCTCGATGGCGCCGCGCACGTCGTCCAGGCTCAGCGGCTCCACCTCGCGCCCGGTGCGGTCCAGGCGTCCCTTGACGCCCTGACGCAGGTAGCGCGGCACCAGCGGCGGCACGTTGGTGTAGCGGTTGTTGTACTGCTCCTCGCGGATGCCGCGGCGCATCTCCAGCGCGTCGCGCACGCCCTCGGTGGTGATGAGGCCGGTCCGGGCGCCGGTGCCGGTGAGCGTGGCGTTGGTGGTCACCGTGGTGCCGTGCACGATGGTGTCGATGGAGGCCGCGAAGTCCTCCAGCGCCATCGGCGGATCCATGGCCGCTGCGATCTCGCGTAGCCCCTCGACCACGGCGATGGAGGGATCCTCGGGCGTGGAGAGCACCTTGAAGATGCCGGGCTCCTTGCCGTTCCGGCTGACCAGGAAGTCGGTGAAGGTGCCGCCGACGTCGATGCCGATCTTTAGAGTCATTGGGTGGGGGGCTCCATCGCGTTGTCAGCGGCGGGCGTGTTCAAGGCCATGCGCCGCACCTCGTCCTTCTTCAGCTTGCCCATGGCGTTGCGCGGCAGGCGGTCGACGAAGACGACCTCGCGCGGGTGCTTGTAGCGGGCGACCCGGTCCTGGAAGAGCGCCAGCACCGCCTCGCGGGTCAGCCGGTGCGGGTCGCGCGGCACGACGACGGCGACCACCATCTCGCCCCAATGCTGGTCGGGGCGGCCGACCACCGCGGCCTCCAGGACGTCCGGGGATTCGGCCAGGATGCCTTCCAGCACGGCCGGGTAGATGTTCTCGCCGCCGGAGATGATGACGTCCTTGCGGCGTCCGTCGACCCAGAGCCAGCCGTCCTCATCGAAGTGACCGATGTCGCCGGTGTGGAACCAGCCGTCGTGGAAGCTGCGCTGGGTGCCCTCCTCGTCGTTCCAGTAGCCCTGGGCGACGTTGGGGCCGCGCACCAGGATCTCGCCGGTGGCGCCGGGCGCCACGTCGCGGCCCATGGGATCGACAAGACGGATGGCGCAGTGAATTGCCGGCCGGCCGGTGGAGCCGAGCCGGCGCTCGGCGTCGGCGATGCGCTGGTAGGCGGCGATGGGTGCGGTCTCGGTGGAGCCGTACACCTGTATCAGCGGCACCCCGCGCGCATGTACCTGACGGATCAGCGCTTCGGGCACCAGCGTCGAGCCCGTGGTGATGCAGCGCAAGGACGACAGGTCGGCCCCCTCCCAGTGCTTGTGCTCCATCATCAGCTTGATCTGCGTGGGCACCAGCACGGTCAGCGTGGCGCGGTGCCGTTCCACTGCCTCGAAGACGGCCGCGGGATCGAACTTGCGGTGCAGGACCACCGTGGCGCCGGCGTGCAGCGCTGGCAGCGTTTGGATGTTGAGGCCGCCGACGTGGAAGATCGGCAGCGTCGTCAGCACCCGGTCGGCGCTGGTCAGGTCGTGCATGTGGGTGCTGTTGACGGCGTTCCAGAACAGCACGTTCTGGGTCAGCACCGCGCCCTTCGGCACGCCGGTGGTGCCGGAGGTGTAGCAGACCACGACCGGGTCGGCGTAGCCGCCGCCCTGGGGACCGGTCAGCGGCGCCGGGGCGGTGCGCAGCAACTCCTCCCAGTCCTGCCAGCCGGGCCGCGGGCCGCCCACGGCGATGCGCTGTCCGGGGGCGATGTCGGGCAGGATGCTCTCGGTGCCGGCCATGAACTCCGGCTCGACGAACAGCACGGTGGGGGCGGCGTCGTTGAGCAGGTAGCGGTGCTCGGCCGGCACGAGGCGCCAGTTCAGCGGCAGGAAGATCGCGCCTAAGCGTGCGCAGGCGAACAGCAGTGCCAGCGCCTCGGGGCTGTTGGTGCCGAGCCACGCCACGCGGTCGCCGTGCCGCACCCCCAGCCGGTCGCGCAGCACCGCGGCGGTGCGCGCGATGTGCCGGGCGAAGGCGGCATAGGTGATCGTCCGCTCCTCGAAGAGCAGTGCCGGCTTGTCCGGCTGGAAGCCGGCCCAGCGGTCGATCCAATCAGACAGATCCACGGCGGGCGTCCTCCACCCTGAGGACCACGGCCATGGCCGTGTCGCCGGCGGCGCAGCCGGCGAACAGACCGATGCCGCCGCCGCGCGCCGCCAGTTCCTCGATCAGCTCGACGACCGCGCGCACGCCCATCGGCGCCTGCGGATGCCCCCACACCAGCGAGCAGCCGTAGTTGTTCATGTCGGCGAGGCGGAAGCCCGTCTCCTTGGCGAAGACGAGGTCGTTGAGGGCGAACGGGTTGTGCGTCTTGACCGCGTCCACCCGCGCCATCGTCAGCCCGGCGGCCTCCAGCGCGCGCCGGGCGGCGGGGACCGGCGCTTCCGGCATGAAGGCGCGCTCCGCCCGCGCCAGACCGAAGCCCAGCAGAGTGACCGCGATGCCCGGATCCCGGCTCAGTTCGCGCGCCCGCGCGGGCGTGGTGACGATAAGGCCGGCGTTGCCGTCGGCCGGGTGCGTCTGGCCGCCGAAGGTGACGGTGCCGCCGGGCAGCACCGGCTTCAGCTTGGCGAGACCTTCGGGAGTGGACATCACCACGCCCTCGTCGCCCTCCAGGGTGCAGGCGGTCCGGCGCAGGTCGGGCGAGGGGACCTCGAAGGGCAGGGTCATGAAGCGCTTTAGGAAGGCGGAATTGTCGGCCAGCGCCGCGCGGTACTGTTCGCAGCGCCGCAACGTCACCTCGTGCTGGGGGCCGGTGCCGATGCCGTGGCGTGCCGCCACGTTCTCCGCCGTCTGCGTCATCGAGTGGCCGCCGAGCGGATCGTGGGCGAAGTTCTCCAGCACCCAGTCCTCGGCGGTGCCCGTGCCACCGGGGCCGCGCGGGTTGGGGTAGTAGATGTGCGGGCCGTTGGAGGTGCGGTCGCAGGCGACCACCAGCGCCGAGGACGCCATGCCGGCGGCGATCTCCTGCGCCGCGGCCAGGATGCAGCGCACGCCGGTGGCGCAGGCCTGCATGATCGTCGGACCGCCGACCGTGTCGGCGCCGATCATCCCCATCAGCCAGGGCAGGCCATAGAACGAGTGTCGCTGCGGCACGCTCAGGCCGAGCACGCCGTAGTCGAAGATCTTTGGATCCAGGCCACGCCGCGCCAGCTCCCGCCACGCCACATGGGCGGCGAACTCGACGCTGTGCAGGCCGGCGAAGCTGCCCTGCCATTTGGCGAAGGGGGTGCTCCAGTACGCACCGTAGGGAATGCTGGCGATCGACGGCACGGGACTCGTCTCCTCGCTGCTGGGGGGCGCGTCGGCCCCATCGGAGAGTCAGGGCAGGGCGACGGTGGCGTGGCCGGCCACGATGCGCTCGCCGCGCTGGTTCTCCGCATGGATCTCCAGGTCGACGAGCCGCTCGCCATCCACCTCGCGCTTGGCGGTGACCACGCCCTTGCAGGTCAGCGCGTCGCCGGGAACGGCCATGGCCGTGAAGCGCGCCGAGAAGTGCCGGATGCGGCGCTGCGGCACCCAGCGGGTCAGCATCCGGCCGAGGAGGGCCATGCTGAGCATGCCGTGCGCGATGACGCCCGGCAGCCCGCCGGCCTTGGCCGCCTGCTCGTCGAGGTGGATCGGATTGTGGTCGGCCGAGGCAGCGGCGAACAGCGCCAGTTGCACCGGGCCGATGGTCGGCATGCATGCTTCGGGGATGGATTGGCCGACCTCGATGTCGGCAAAGCGGACGTCCTGCGCCATGGGCCCTCCCGCGTCAGCCGTTGCGCACCACGATCACCGTGCGCAGGTCGCACACGGGCTCGTCGTTCTGGTTGGTCAGCCAGGTGTCGGTAATGATGAAGAGGAGCGCTCCGCCCTTCTTCTCGAACATCTCGGCGACGCGCTGGCGGCCGGTGATGGTGTCGCCCGCGCAGATGTCGCGGTGGTAGGTGAAGGACTGCTCACCATGCACCGAGCGCGTCTTGTCGACGCCCAGGTCGTCCAGCACGAGAAGCGGCTGGTTGGCCTCCATGGCGATGGTGAAGGGGAAGGTCGGCGGCGCGGGAAGCGCCCGGTAGCCGGCGGCGCGTGCCGCCTGCTCGTCGAAATAGATCGGATCGGTCTCGCCGATCGCCTGCGCGAAGAGCCTCAGGCGGCCCTTCTCCACCTCCATGGCAAAGGGGGGGTATTCCTTGCCCACAAGGGCTTGGTCGAACATGGCGCTCCTCCCACCACCGGGCCGTCCGCTGTGCGTGACCCTATTTTGTTTGTGGGTTCGACGGTAGCGTCGTTTTACGACACTGTAAATAGGATTTTTACATGAACGTAAAATCCGACGCTTGCATATGCCTGATGGAGGCGTATGTTGGATCCATGGTCCTTACAGATGTGTAAGGAAATCCGGGGGAGCCATGAGTCGGAAGGTCGAGATCCTGCGCCGCGCCACCGAGGTGTTCGTGCGCCAGGGCGTCAATCGCACGTCCATCGAGGACATCGCCAAGGCGGTCGGCATCAAGCGCGAGGGCGTGTACTACTATTTCAAGAGCCGGACCGAGATCCTGCTGAAGATCATCGTGCCGCAGAGCAACCGGCTCGTCTTCGGCCTGCGCAGCATCATGGACACCCGGCAGCCGGCGCGCGACAAGCTCTACGCGGCGGTGCGCAACCACCTGGACACCTTCAATCCCAGCTACCTGGAAATGGCGGTGGCGCTGCGCGAGAAGCACTACGTCGAGCAGGACGACAAGCTGGAGGAACTGCGCTCCGTCTGGCGCGACTACGACCGCCTGTGGGTCGAGCTGGTGCGCGAAGGGCAGGCGAGCGGCGAGTTCCGTCCGGACTTCGACCCGAAGATCGCCGCCTACGGCATCCTGGGCATGTGCAACTGGCTGTCGCGCTGGTACGACCCCGCCAAGGAGGTCACCATCGAGCAGATCATCGACATGTATTTCACCATCATGGCCGATGGCCTGTGCACGCCCGAGGCGCGCGACCGCCCCGTGAAGCGCGCCGGGAACGGTACTGACCGGCAGCCATCCGATGACGATCGCCGGCCAGCATAGCGCCGCCTGCGTCGATGTTCAGACGGCACCCGTCTGGCGTGCCGGCTTCCGCCCCTTTTACCTATTGGGACCGCTGTTCGGCGTGACGGCGCTGTCGCTCTGGGCGGCAGGACGCTGGGATGGTGCCGGCGTCCTGCACGGCATGCCCGTCTGGCACGCGCACGAGATGCTGTTCGGGTTCGCCGGCGCGCTGGCCGGCGGGTTCGTGCTAACGGCCGTGCCGAGCTGGACCGGGACGCCTGCGGTGACCGGGCGGCCGCTCGCCGTGCTGGCGTCCGTCTGGCTGCTGGGGCGGCTCGCCGTGCTGCTGGGTACGGAATGGCCTGCGGCGGCCCTGGCCGACCTGTTCTATGTGCCGGTGCTGGCGTGGCTGGCAGCACCCGGCGTGTGGCGCGCGCGCAACCCGCTCTACCGGCTTCTGCTGGCGATCCTGGCGGGGCTGTTCGCCGGCAATCTGCTGTTCCATGGCGGGATCGCCATGGACGATCCCGCGCTGGCGGCGCTCGGCGTGCACGTCGCGCTGTACGGCTTCATGGTCCTGTACAGCTTCGTCGCCGGCCTGCTGACGCCCATCTTCACCGAGACCGCGTTGCGCGCCCGCGGCGACTCCTGGACGGCCATCTTCAGCATGCCCTTGGAGTGGGCGGCGGCGCTGACCGTCCTTGCCGTCGCCATCGCCGATTTGGGCGGGCTGGGTGTCTCGGCCGTGGCGGTCGCGGCCGGCGCGGCCGCCGTGGTGCACGCGCTGCGCATGGCGCGCTGGCGCCCGCTGGCCGTCCGCGACGATCCGGTGATGTGGCCCATGCACTTGGGATACGCCTTCTTTGTGCTGGCGTTTGCCTTGCTGGCCTTCGATGCGCCGGCGTCGGCCGCGGTGCACGCCTTCACGGTCGGTGCGATGGGGCTGACCAAGCTCAGCCTGATGACGCGGGTGGTGCTGAAGCACACCGGCCGGCCGGTGCGGGCCACGCGGTGGACCCAGGCGGTGTACGCCGCCATGCTGCTCGCCGTGGCGGCGCGCCTGCCGGCGGCGTGGGGCGTGGCGCCGGAAGGCATGCTGGCGATGGCGGCGGCGCTGTGGGCGCTGTCGATGGGGGGCTTCGTCGCCCTGTACGGCGGCATGCTCGTCGCGCCAAGCCTGCCGTACGACCGGCGCGGTTGAGGGTTTTTCGTGGGCGTCCTGGACACCGTCACGGTGTGCACGAGCCTGACCTACCGCTGGCCCACCAACTCCGGCACCACCCGCGGGATCTGGATGACAAAGCGGGTGCCGCCGCCCGCGGCGCGGTCCAGCTCGATGCGGCCATGAAGTTTGGCGGTGACCAGGTTGTAGACGATGTGCAGCCCCAGTCCCGTGCTGCCTGCGCCGCGCCGGGTGGTGAAGAAGGGGTCGAACACCTTGGCCTGGTGCTCCTCGCTGATTCCGCGACCGTCGTCGGTGTAGACCAGTTCCACCGTGTTCGCGTCGGGCGCGGTCACGGTGATCGCCATCCGCCCGCGCCGCCCCTCGCCGTAGCCGTGGGTGATCGAGTTCACCACCAGGTTGGTGAGGATCTGCGCCAGCACGCCGGGGTAGCCGTGGAGTTCGATGTCCTCGGGGCAGCTCACGTCCACTTGGTGCCCGCCCTTTTTCCACACCGGCCCGAGGCTCACCAGCAAATCGTCCAGGTAGTCCCGCAGGTCGAAACGGCGGTAGTCGTCGCTTGCCTGGTCGACGGCCACCTGCTTGAAGCTGTGCACCAGGTCGGCGGTGCGGCGTAGGTTGGACAGCAGGAGGTCCGTCGTCTCCTCGGCAGTGGCGACGTAGTGCTCGAAGTCGGTGCGGCGCAACCGGCCGTCGACGGTCAGGCCTTTCAGCTTCGCAGTCTCGTCGGCGAGATAGGAAGCGCTGGTGATGGCGATGCCAAGCGGCGTGTTGATCTCGTGCGCCACGCCCGCCATCATCTGGCCGAGCGAGACCAGTTTCTCGGCCTGTACCAGTTGCGCCTGGGCGGCGCGCAGCTGTTCATGCGCCTCGCGCTCTCCGTCGAGAGCGACCTGCAGGGCGCGGGTGCGTTCGCCTACCTGTGCCTCCAGCGCACGGCTGAAATCGCTGAGCTCGTCGTAGAGCCGGGCGTTCTCCAGGCTGATGGCGATCTGTGCCGCCAGCAGCCGCGGCGCCTCCAGGTGCTGGTTGACGAAGCTGTCGGTGGCGAGATTGTTCTCGAGGTGGAGCACGCCCACCAGCGATCCCTGGTGCAGTAACGGCAGGCACAGCACCGAGCGCGGCTGGCGGGCGCGGATATCGGGGTCGTCGGTGAAGCGCGGGTCGGCGCTGGCGTCGGCCAGCACCACCGCTTCGCCGGTGCGAACGGCGTAGCTGACGATGGAAACCGGCAGCCCCGGCACCGCCTGCCCGGCCACCGCAACCGGTTCGGGCAGCAGGTGGAAGCGGCCGCCGATGGCGTCGGCCTCGGCCACCAGGGTGAGCCGCCCGACCCCCGCCTGCAGCAGCAGCAGGCCGCGGCCAGCACCGGCCAGATGCAGCACGGTGCGCAGCAGCGTCTCCAGCAGCGTTTCACGCCGGATCTCGCTGGAGATCGCCCGTGCCGCGGTCATCACCGCTACAAAATCCATTCGGTCATCGGCCAAGTCGTCGATGCTCGTGGACACGGACGAGACGGCCCCCCCGGTCGCATCGGTGCCCATGGAAGCCGGCGCGCAGGGGGGCGGCGCCAGCTCCTGGAAGCGCCGTTCCAGCTCCCGCGCCTTGGCGACCGCACCCCAGCGCCGGTAGGCTTGGCGCGCGTGGACACGCAGGGCGCTGGCCGCGAGGGTGGCGCCGCACTCCTCGTGGAACGCCGCCGCCCGCTCCGCTGCCAGGGCTTCCTCGTGGACAGCGCCGGCCTTCGCCGCCGCGGCGATGGCCTGCTCGTAGAGCCCGGCCGCCCGGCGCTCCTGCCGGCCGAGTCGCGCGGCTTCCGCGCGCAGCAGCAGCAGGCGGTGGTTGTGCAGGGCCGGCGCCCACGCGGTCCAGCGGCGGAAGCGGCGGATCGCTCCGGTGAGCGCGAGCCGGGCCGTGATCCGGTCCCGGCCGCCGTCCGGCGGGCTGCCCGCCAGGGCCAGCGCCCGGTAGAACAGGAAGCTCGGGCGCAGCAGGCCATCCTTGAAGGCGGTGTCCACGTCGAGCGTCGCCGTGATCTCGGCCAGCGCGGTGCGCGCCTCGCCGCCCGCGTCGAAGAACACCGCGAGTTGCAGCTTGGCCAGCGAAGCAAGCGCCAGCGGCGTGAACAACCCGGTCCGCCGCATCGCCTCGAACGCCTTGTCCTGCTCCAGGTGTGCCCCGTCCAGGCGGGCCGGCCGCTCACCGCCGGCGCGCAGGTTGGCTACCGCCTGCCACAGGGCGCGCAGATGGAGTTCGTTGTAGCGGTTGCCGATGCGCTCCAGCAGGTGGAGCGTGTCCCCGAGTTCGGCTTCCAGCGCGGTCAGGTCGATGCCGGCGAGCCATGCGCACCAGGGGGCGTTGGCGGCGGCGTAGCCGCCGAACTCGTGGTCGCCGCGGTCCAGGCATTGCCGGCTCAGCAGCCGGGAGCGATCGTGCTGGACGATCCAGGGCAGCGACCACTGGTCGTTGATGTACAGCTTGATGTAGACGGCCTGCGGCGTGTTGCCGAACAGGGTGGGCGTCTCGGCCGCCATCGTCGCGGTGTCGGCGAAGGCGCGGGCGGCACCGGCCAGATCGCCCACCGTCACGCAGGTCATGCCCCAGAAGGTGCGGGCGATGCTCTGCACCCCGGCATCGCCGGTCCGCGCGCTCCACTCCAGCAGCCGGACCGCCAGCGGCAGCATGAGGTCCGGCCGCGCGGTGTGGATCGGGCTGATGTGGGAGACCAACAGTTCGCAGACGGTGGTGAAGAGTGTCGGGCGATCGTCATCCGGAATCTCCAGCGGCGCGGAATGATGGCGCCGGAACAGCCACGCGCCGTGCAACCGTTCGAATGCTGCGCGAAGCCGTCCCACCCGCCGCGGCACCCGGATGCCGACCGCCTGCAGCGCCGCCAAGCCGATGGCCAGCGCTTCGTCGGCCTCGCCGCGGGTCAGCCGCGCGGTCATCCGCACCGCCTGGGCATGGGCCTGTTCCAGGCCGCCGCTGGTCCGTGCCAGCAACGCCTGGGCATAGATCTCCATGACATCGTGGTCGCCGGCCATGCAGGCGGCGGTGACCGCCTCATCGTAGAGCGCCAGCAGGATTGTACCGTCCACCCCGGCCCCGGCGGCCTCGGCGAGCGCGATGCCGGTGCGGGCATAGCCGAGCGCCGGCTCGAAGGCTGCCTGGGCCTTGGCCCGCCGGGCTGCCTCGAGGTTGAGGGCGATCAACCTGTGCCGTTCCGCGGGATCGACGACCAACTCTTGGCCCAGGTTCAGGTGATTGAGGATCTCGAACAGGCTGTCGCCGGGCTGGCCGTCCAGCACCTCGGCCAGCAGCAGGCGGCCCAGCCGCAGATGAACCGCGGCGCGCTCCTCCTCGGCGATCAGCGCGTAGGCGGCCTGCTGCACCCGGTCGTGCAGGAAGCGGAAGCGCACCGCCGGCACCGCTTCGGCGTCTGCGGGTTGGGGGCCGGCATCGTGATGGCTACTGCCCAGCAGGGTGCGGTAGTCACGGTCGAGCGGCAGGATCAGGCCCTCGAGCAGCGCCGGCCAGAGTTCCTCGCCGATCCGCGCCACCGACGTGCCGGTGGCCGCCGCCAGGGTGGCGAGGTCGAAGGCGCTGCCGATGCAGGCGGCGCGGCTCATGGCCTCGCGGCTGGCGGGCGTCAGGCGACGCAGCTTCGCCACCATCAGATCGACGACGTTGTCGGTGCTGTCGCGACCGGCGATTTGGGCCGGGTTCCAACTCCAGCTCCCGTCGGCGTCCTGGAAGATGAGGCCGTCCTCGTGCAGCGACTTGAGGAACTGGGAAAGGAAGAAAGGGTTGCCTTCGGTCTTTTCGTGGCAGAGATCCGCCAGCGTCCGCGCCGCCTCGTCGTCACGGTGCACGGTGTCGGCGACCAGCGCCGCCACGTCGTCCGGCATCAGCGGCCCGACGGCCAACGTTGTGACCCGGCCGCCGGCGCGGGCAATCTCGCCGGTCAGCACCTCCAGCGGCTGGCCGGCCTCCAGGCTGTCCGGCCGGCTGGTGCCGATCACCAGCAGGTGGCGCATGTCCGAGTCGGTGGCGAGCTTGCCGAGCAGCGCCAGCGACGAGCGGTCAGCCCATTGCAGGTCGTCGAGGAACAGCACCAGCGGCCGGTCGGGTGTGGCCAACGCGATGAACAGGTTCTGGAAGGTGAGCTGAAAGCGCAGTTCGTTCTCGGCCGGCGGTACCGGGGGCAGCGGCGGCTGCCCGCCCAGGATCACCGCGAAGGCGGGGACCAGCTCGGTCACCACCCGGCCGTTGACGCCCACCGCCCGGGCAAGGGCGGCGCGGCGCTGGTCGAGCACCTCCTCCGGCTCGGCGAGCAGCAGCCCGGCCAGACCGTTCAACGCCTGAACCAGGGCGGAATAGGGGATGTTGCGCTTGAACTGGTCGAATTTGCCCTCGGCGAACCAGCCGCGCGCCCCGGTGAGCGGCTTCTGGATCTCCTGCACCAGCGCCGATTTGCCGATGCCGGCCGGGCCGATCACCAGCAGCAATTCGGCGGCGCCCGCCGCTGCCCGCTCGAAACTGGCCATCAGCGCGGCGATGTCGGCGTCCCGGCCGTACAGCCGCTCGGGCACCAGGAAGCGCGGCGAGCGGTCGTGGCGGCCAAGCGGGAACGTCTCCAGCCGTTCCAGCTCTCCGGCCTGCAGCGCGGCCAGGCAGGCCTCCAGATCGGCCTGGACGCCGCGGGCACTCTGGTAGCGCTGCTCCGGCTCCTTGGCCAGCAGCTTGAGCACGATGGCCGATATCGCAGGAGGGATCGCAGGGTTCAGGTGGTGCGGCGGCTCCGGCGCGCGGGCGATATGGCCGTGGATCACCTCCAGCCGGTCGCGGCCGCCGAACGGCGGGCGGCCGGTCAGCAGGTCGTAGAGGGTGGCACCCAGGGCGTAGAGGTCGCTGCGCCAGTCCAGGCTGCGGTTCATCCGACCGGTCTGCTCGGGCGCGATGTAGGCGAGCGTTCCCTCCAGCCGGGCGACGTCGGTAGGCGCGTTCTCGCTGGCGAGTTCGGCGGCGATGCCGAAGTCGATCGTCTCGACCACGTCGGCGGCGTCGTTCCAGATGATGTTGGCGGGATTGATGTCCTTGTGGACGATGCTGCCGCCGTGAATACGCGCCAGTGCCGCAGCCACCTGGGCGCCGACCTTCAGGGACTCGGCCAGCGTCAGCGGCCGGTCGCGGCACCGTTGCGCCAGGCTGACGCCGCCGCTGTCGGCCATGACGATACTGCACCCGTCCGCATCGGATTCGAAGTCGAGCACACGGACGATCCCCGGGCCGGCCAGCCTGCGGGTGATGGCGAACTCGCGGCGGAGTTGAGCGATGTCGCCGGGACCGACGAGGTCCGGATTGAGGCGCTTGAGGACGACCGGCAGACCGTCCGTGCGGCGAACGCCCCGGAAGACAGAGGTCCGGTCACCCTGATACAGAACGTCCCGCAACTGGTAGACAGACGTCGCCATGAAGATACCGCCCGCCTGTTGAAGGTCTGGCTTACGGCGGCCTCGACCATCCCCGTTCTTGAAAGAACGGGGATGGTCGAGCTGCACGCGCATAAGCTATCGCTTTTGCCCATCAAAGTTCCTGATACGTGTTCATCAGAGCCCTGTCCACCGCTTTTAGTAGGCTGGACATGGGGCGGCACTCGTTATTGAACAGGCCTCGGTTGCGGCCGGAACGGCTGCTCGGCTTCCGGAAGCGATCATCGCAGGAACTAGAACATGCCTGGGTATGATGGTACCGGTTTACCTGCGGTGCCAGAAATAATGTCATTATGGCGGCGCGGCTTTGTGTCAATCATTCCGTTGAAAGAATGTCTTGCCAGTCGAAAAGCTTCATATATCGTGTACAGTTCAGGTTTTGGCTGACGGGGCTCCGCTGCCGTTACATCGCTGTAACATGGATTTCAGGAATATGACATGAAGAACATTTTGTCATGGAGTCGCGATGTTTCGCCGCCACAGGCATCTCCTGGGCGGCGCGACCTGCTGAAGGGGGCGGGGGCGTTGGGCCTCGCTTCGCTCGCCGGGCCGGTGCTGGCGCCCTTCCAGGCGCTGGCCGCCGCCGGGCCGGCCGATGCGCTGGTCGTGCCGCTCACCCGCGGCCCCTATCAGAACGACGGTGCCTCGCCCTGGAGCGCCGAACTGCCGGTCGGCAGCGCCGGGCAGACGTTGAAGCTCTGCCTCGACTCAGGCTCCAATTTCATCTGGATGACGTCATCGGTCTGCTCCGCCAACCGCAATCTATGTCAGCACTATGGCGGCGGTCAGTTCCAGTACCAGCAGTCGCGCAGCTTCCAGTGGGTCGACCAGACCCCCAAGCCGGTCAGCTTCGGGCCATGGGGCACCATGACCGTCGCCAGCGGGAAGGATCTCGTCGGGCTGCCGGGCGGCCGCACCCAGCCCACCACCTTCTACCTCGCCGAGAACTACAGCGGATCGCAGTTCGCCCAACTGAACTGGGACGGCGGCATCGGCATCCCGTCGGGCAGCGCCTACGTCGATCCGGGAGTCTCGTTCTTCGTCGCCGACCTGATGGATGCCGGGCTCATGGACCCGGCGTATCCGTACGTCTCCTTCAACACCGACCCGGTGACCGGCATCGGCACCTGCCGGTTCGGCATGCCCGACCTCAACGCGCTCGACCCGCTGTCCGGCATCCGCATGCCCTGGCAGCCGTACACCGCGTTCAAGGGGGTCGAGTACATCTGGACCACCCCGCTCAACGAATACCGGGTGGGCGATCTGGTGGTGGCGTCCAACAAGATGTTCTGCCTGGACTCCGGCTCGTCGCAGTTCAAGGGCGACGACGGCATCATGTCCAGGACGCTCGACCTGATCCGCAGCATGCCCGTTAAGCCCTCGGTATACCTGACGCTGGGCACGAGCATGACGGGCGGCCCCGGCCGGCTGACGGTGCCGCCCTCGGCCTACGAGGTGCTGATTCAGGCCGGCCCCGACCTGGGCAAGGTCCAGCCCCAGTTCCAGCCGCTCGGGCTGACCGATCTGGTGCTGGTCGGCTCGGTGCTGATGGATCTTTTCTACACGATCTACGAGTACAGCGTGACGGTGGTGAGCGGCCGCCATGTCCTGAAACCGGTCGCCATGTACCTGTTCGACAAGCCGGGTCGCCAGTTCATCGCCGACCGCGGCACTGCGACTGCCGGAAACGCCAAGATCCTGGGACCCAAATCTGTCGGGAAGGAGCCGTCATGACCGCGATGATCACCACCGCCACCCACTGGGTGAACGAATACGGATCGACCATGGACCTGTGGCAGGCCGGCGACGGCGCGATTCTTGGGGTCTACAAGTCCTCGACCGGATCGACCGGGACCTACTTGGTGGTCGGCTGGGCGGCCGGTGCCGCGCCCAGCGCGCAGCTCGGACAGGCGGTGTCGCTGTCAATCTTCTGGCGCTCGCTGGAGGGCGGCACGGGCGATGCGAGCTGGCACTGGGTGTCCGGTCTCGGCGGCCAGCACCTTTTGGGCACCGGTGGCCAGCCCGACACCATGCCCCTCAACCACGCGCTGGTCGCCACAACCGAGTTCGTCGGCTTGGCCGGGCCCGGCACCTACATCGACAAGCTGCTTTACCGCGCCCAGGGGGCACCGCCCAGCGATCTGGCCGCGCCGGAGTTCGCTGGCAAGGGCGCCGGCACGGACCCGGTGAACGGCGTCTGGCAGTGCCGGGAGCAGCCGGACCTGCGCCTGAAGCTCCAGGTAACCGACACCCAATACGGCTTCGTCGAGGGGGCGGTGATCCAAGCGGGCGGCAGCCGTCCGATCCGCGGTCTGACGGATACCTATGCCCAGGCGGCCGGAGTGGCGTTGCAGGGGCTGTCGGTGACCGCACCCATCGACGACGCCGGCCGGACGCTGTCGCTGTCCGGCAGCCTGAACCGCCGGGACGGCGTGCTGACGCTGACCGCCTTCACCAGCCAGGGCACCGCCCCCGGCAACACCTATCTGCAGACCACGCTCGGAGCCTTGAGCTTCCGCAAGGTGGCGTGATTGTGAAGCGGTCCCACCCGGTCGTAAGCCGACGTCACCTCACCGTGGACGGTCAGTCCCGTTCATGGTGTGGTAGGTGCGGATCACCTGGCTGTCGTCCGCCGCCCCATCCCCGCGACCCGACGTCGCCAGGAACATCTGGTGGGCGACCGCAGCGAGCGGCAGCGCCGCCTTGGTGCCGCGGCCGGCCTCGAGCACGATGCCGAGATCCTTCACGAAGATGTCGACGGCGCTCGTGACCTCGGGTTCGGCCTGCAGCATGCGCGGTCCGCGGTCCTTCAGCATCCAGCTCGACGCCGAGGATCCGCCCATGATCTCCAGGAGGATCTTCAAGTCGACCCCCACCTTGGCGGCGAGCGCGAAAGCCTCGGCCACCACGGCGATGTGGACGCCGCAGAGCAGTTGGTTGACGGTCTTGACCATGGCGCCTTGGCCCGGCCGCTCGCCGACGTGGAAGACCTTGTCGCCCAGCGCGGCGAGCGCCGGCCTTGCCGCTTCGAACACGGCGATCGGGGCCGCCGCCATGATGGTGAGCGTTCCCGCCGTCGCGCCGACAACCCCGCCCGACACCGGGGCGTCGACGAAACGCCGGCCGGCCTTCTCCACCCGTTCCGCCAGGGCCTCGACCGCACCCGGCGAGCAGGTTGCCATCAGGACGACGATCCCGCCCAGGGGCAGGGCCTCAAGCGCGCCGTCGGCGAACAGCACGGACTCCGCTTGGGCTGCGTTCACGACCATCAGCACCAGAAGATCCGCCTCCGCGGCGGTGGCGGCGGATGGGGCCGGTATTCCACCCGCTTGCTCCAGCATGGCCCGAGACTCTGCGCGTACGTCGAAGCCCCGAACATCGAAGCCCTTGGCCAACAGGTTCCTCGCCATGGGCATGCCCATGGAGCCGAGGCCGATGAATCCTACAGTCGTCATCCTCCGTTTCCCTCCTCGGAACACCCGGCCGACCACTGCCGCCGGGATCGGCAGTCATGAAACCTTGCACGGGGCGCCATAGCGGGACGGGAGCCGCCTCCGGGTCCCGCTTCGCGCCTTCAGTGGGCTTTCTGGGCCTCGGCAACGACCTTCCGGACAAAGCCGCCGATCTCGCTCTTGTACGCTTCCTCGATCACCGGCATGGACGCCTTGCGGAAGAGGTCGCGGTCAGGGCTGTTGATCTGGATCCCAAGCTTGGGCATCTCGTCCGTCACCTTCTGCTCGGTCTCCTTGGATAGGCGCCGCTGGTACTCCAGTGCTTCCGTGGCGCTGACCCGAATCACCTCACGATCCGCCTCGGACAGTCGGGACCAGGTCCGCTTGGACATCAGGAGCGGCGTGGTCTCGTACTTGTGCCCCGTCAGCGAGATGTATTTTTGCACCTCATACAGCTTTGAGGAATGGACATTCATGATCGGGTTCTCCTGTCCATCCACGACGCCCTGCTGGAGAGCGATGTAGAGTTCGGAGAATTTGATCTGCTGCGTGTCCGCGCCGAGCGCGCGGAAAATGGAGACGGTGACGGGATCGGGCGGCGTGCGGATCTTGAGACCGTGGAGATCCTCCGGCTTCTCGATCGGGCGCTTGCTGTTGGAAGTGTGGCGGATGCCGTTGTCCATGAGGCCGAGGAGGACGAGGCCCTTGGCGTCGGCCTTCTTGGCGAGTTCCTCGCCGACAGGGCCGTCCACCACCTTCCAGGCGTGCTCGAGCGAGTCGAACAGGTACGGCATCCCGAGCGCGCCGAACTCTGGGATCAGGGTGGAGAGCGCTCCCTGCGAGTTGGCCGACAGGTCGATGGATCCCGTGCGCATGCCGGTGATGTTGGCGGTGTCGTCGCCAAGCTGGGCGCTGCCGGCCACCTGGATCTCGATCCGGCCGCCGCTGCGTTCCCTGACCCGCTCGGCGAAGTACTTCGCCCCCTCGTCCTTCGGGTTGCCGGCCGCGGCGTTGTGGCCGAGGGTGAGCTTGACCTTGGCTTCCTGGCCCAGGGCCGGGCCGCATGCGGCGATCCCGACCAGCGCCGCGAGGTAGATGCCTACGAGCTTCATGGTTCCTCCTGTTTCAGCGAACGCCTCGTGGCGACGCCTTTCTGCTGTCGTTGGGTTACGGCCGGAGCGGCTATGGCCCCTCATGAATGAGCGCGGGATTACAGACGTTCTCGGACTTCGGCGGCCACGCGTTCGGGCGTGATGCCGAAGTGGGCGTACAGGTCCGGCACGGAGCCCGAGGCGCCGAAGCCGCCCATCCCCACGAACCCACCGTCCTCGCCGATGTAGCGGTCCCAGCCCTGGCGCGCGGCCGCTTCCACCGCGACCCGCACGGTGTTGCGGTCGATGACCTGACGCCGGTAGGCCGCGTCCTGCTGTTCGAACAACTCCCAGCAGGGCATCGAGACCACCGCCGTGGGGATGCCCTCGGTCTGGAGCGCCTGGCGGGCCTGCATGGCGATGGCGACCTCCGATCCAGTCGCCAGGATCGTGGCGCGGCGAGGGCCGCCCTCGGCCTCGGCCAGCACGTAGGCGCCGCGGCGCGACCGGTTTTCCTCGGCCGCATCGCGGCGCATCGGCTCCAGCGGTTGGCGCGAGAAGATCAGCGAGGAGGGCCCGGAGCGGTGTTCCATGGCGATCTCCCAGCACTCCGCCGCCTCGACGGCATCCGCTGGGCGCAGCACCAGCATGTTGGGAATTGCCCGGAAGGACGCGAGAAACTCCACCGGCTGGTGGGTCGGGCCGTTGGTGCCGATGCCGATGGAGTCGTGGCTGAAGACGAACTTCACCGGCAGGCCCATCAGCGCTGCCATGCGGATGGCCGGCCGCTCGTAGTCGGAGAACACCAGGTAGGTGATGCCGCTCGGCACCACGCCGCCGTGCGCGGCCATGCCGTTCAGCATGGAGCCCATGACGTGCTCCCGCACGCCGTAATGGACGTAACGGCCGCCCCGGTCGGCTGCCGTGAAGGCCGGCAGCCGGCGCTTGTGCAGGGTGGCGCCTTCCAGGTCCGGCGCGCCGGAGAGCATCTCCGGGATGGCTTCGGTCAGGAGATCGACGATGTCGCTGGAGATCTTGTAGCCATGGTCGCTGTGCCCCATCTCCGCGGCGCGGCGTTTGAATTCGTGCAGGGTCGTCTCCCAACCGTCGGGCAGGCGTCCCTCGCGCAGGCGGTCGAACGCGCGGCGCTTCTCGGGCTCGAGCGTCGCGACCCGCGCCTGCCAGGCTTCGTATTCCGGCACGCTGCGCTGCCCGACCTCGCGCCAGGCCGACAGGATGTCGGCGGGGATCTCGAAGGGCGCGTGTGGCCAGTTCAGGCGCTCGCGCGCCGCGTCGGTGTGCTCCTTGAAGAGGCGGTTGCTGTGGGCGGCCCGTGTGGCTTCGTGGGGAAGGCCGCGGCCGATGGCCGTCGTACACGCGATCATCGACGGGCGCGGATCCTGCTTCGCGCGTTCGATCGCGGCGGCCACGGCTTCCGGATCGTGCCCGTCCACCTCCTGCACATGCCAGTTGCTGGCGCGGAAGCGGGCCGCCATGTCGTCGGACAGCGCCAGTTGGATGTCGCCGTCGTCGGTGATGCGGTTGTCGTCCCACAGGAAGATGAGCTTGCCGAGCTGCAGGTGACCGGCCAGCGAGATGACCTCCTGCCCCACACCCTCCTGAAGGCATCCGTCGCCGACCAGGGCGTAGGTGTAGTGATCGACGATGTCCGACCCGAACCACTGGTTCAGGAAGGCCTCGGCCAGCGCCATGCCGGCGGCGTTGGCGATGCCCTGGCCGAGCAGGCCGGTCGTCACCTCGATGCCGCAAGCCTGGTCGATTTCGGGATGTCCCGCGCAGTGGGAGCCGAGCACGCGGAACCGCTTGATCTCGTCCAGGCTGATCTTCTCGTACCCGGTCAGGTGGAGCAGGGAGTAGATCAGCATCGAGCCGTGGCCGTTCGACTGCACGAACCGGTCGCGGTCGAACCACAGCGGGTCCCTGGCATTGAACTTGAGATGGTGCGTGAAGAGTGCCGTGGTGATGTCGGCGGCCCCCAAGGGGGTGCCGGGATGGCCCTCTCCGGCACGCTCGATCGTGTCCATGGACAGGAAGCGGATCGCGTTGGCCATCAGCCGGGGATCGGCGCTGGGCATGGTCGGCGTTTCCTCTGTCTGCTTTGATTTGTGTGTCTGCGTCGGTTTCGGTCAGGCGACCAGGTTCCGGGGCTGCCCGGCGGCGAAGGCCTCGATGCAGGACGTCACCTGGTCCGCCACGGCTTGGCGGGCCTCCCGGCTGGCCCAGCCGATGTGGGGCGTGAGGATGAAGTTCGGGCTTCCGGCCAGCCGCATGAATGGATGGTCGAGAGGCGGCGGCTCGACGGAGACGGCATCGATGGCCGCGCCGGAGATCAGGCCGCTCTCGAGCGCCCGGACCAGCGCGTATTCGTCGATGAGGCCGCCGCGGGCCGTGTTGATGACCAGCGGCCGGCGCGCCATGCGCTCGAACTCGGCGTCGCCCAGCAGGTTGCGCGTCTCCGGCGTCAGCGGGCAGTGCAGGCTCAGGACGTCGCTGCGCTCCAGCACCTCGTCGAACGGCGTGTAGAGCGGACCCATGTCGAGGCGTCCCTTGTGGGCCGAGAACAGGACGTGCATCCCGAATGCCCGGCCCAGGTCGGCGGTGGCCTGCCCGATGGCGCCCTCGCCGACGATGCCGAGGGTCGCCCCGTTGAGGTCGCGGATCGGGTGGGAGAGCAGCGTGAACTGCCCCGCGCGCTGCCATTCGCCCGCGGCGATGGACTCCCGGTACGCGAACAGCGAGCGCCGCAGCGCCAGGATGAGCGCGAAGGCGTGCTCGGGAACCGTGTGCACGGCGTAGGCGCGCACGTTCGACACCGGGATGCCGCGGCGCCGGCAGGCAGCCAGATCCACGTTGTCGGTGCCGGTCGCCGCGATGGCGACGAAGCGCAGCTTCGGGAGCTGGTCCAGTACCGGCTCACGGAGCGGGACCTTGTTCACCACCAGGATGGTCGCGTCGCGGGCGCGCTCGACAACCTCGTCGGGCGACGTGAGGCCGTGAACGGTCCAGTCGTGGGGGAACAGCGGCGGGCGCATGGACACCTCGGGACCGAGGGTGTCGTGGTCGAGGAAGACGATCGTGTGGTTCATCTTGGGACCTCGGAACAGGCGGCAGACGGCTGGGGTGGCCCGGGCGCCATGGGAGCGCCCGGGGAGCAAGGCCGTGAAGGGAAGGGGGTCGGCGCCGGGTCAGCCCCGGAGGATGGCGGCCGGGACGTAGCTGACGAGCAGCAGGACGCCCAACGCCACGGCGTAGAAGGGCCACATCTCCTTCACCACCGTACCCATGGGGACCTTGGCGACCGAACTGGCGATGAAGAGCGTCGTGCCCACCGGCGGGGTGTAGAGACCCATCGCGAGGTTCACGACCATCATCACGCCGAGCTGGACGCCGTCCATGCCGATGCTGTTGGCTAGCGGCAGGAAGATGGGCGTGACCAGCAGCACCGCGGCGGGGAGGTCGATGAACATGCCCAGGAAGAGCAGGATCAGGTTCATCGCCAGGATGATCAGCCACGGATCGCTGAGATACTGCGACATCCACGCGGTGACCGCCTGCGGGATCTGTTCGAAGGTGACGATCCAGCCGACCACGCTCGATGCCATGATGACGAGCAGGACGACGCCCGTGGACAGTCCGGCCTCGACGATGCAGTCCACCAGGCGCGACCAAGTGAGGTCGCGGTACAGGAACAGCGAGACCAGCAGAGCGTAGGCCGCGGCCATGACGCTGACCTCGGTCGGGGTGGCCACGCCGAAGCGCAGCATCAGCACGATCAGGATCGGCAGCAGGATGCCCGGGAACGAATAGCCGAATTCCTTGAGCAGCACCGCCGGATGGATCGGACGCCGCTCGCGCTGGAACCCGCGCAGCCGGCCGACCACGTAGCAGACGGCCATGAAGCCGAAGCACAGCAGGACGCCCGGCAGGATGCCCGCGATGAACAGGTCGGCGATGGAGGTCTGCGACACCAGCGCGTAGATGATGAAGGGGATCGACGGCGGGATCAGGATGTCGATGGTCGCCGAGGCCGCGATGGTCGCCGCGGCGAAGCCGGGCGGATAGCCGAGCTTCTTCTGCCAGGGGATCAGCAGCGATCCGATGGCCGAGGCGTCGGCGACGGCCGAGCCGCTGATGCCGCCGAAGAAGGTCGAGGAAAGGACGCCCACCTGGCCGGGACCGCCGTGGAAGCGGGCCATCAGCGTGCTGAGGAAGTCCAGCAGGTTCCTGCCCAGCGTGCCGCCCATCATGACGCTGCCGGTCAGCATGAAGAAGGGAATGGCGAGCAGAGGGAAGCTGCCGACCTGTGAGACCATCTGCTCGACGATCAGCGAGAACGAGCCGCGGTCGGACCCCGCCATGGCGAGGGTGGACCCGACGATCAGGGCGTGCGCGATCGGAATCCCGAGCAGCGACAGCAGGAAGAAGGTGGTGAAGGCGATCGCGCTCATTCGAAGGGCACCATCTCTGGGGTGGGACGAAGGCCGTGCAGGCCCCTGACGAGGGTGGTCAGCTCCTTGAGCCCGATGAGGGCGAAGCCGAACAGAAGGGCCGCGTACGTGACCGAGTTCGGCACGCCCAGGACCGGGCTCCGCTCATCGGCGACGATGGGCAGCAGGTCCATGGCGACCCAGGAAAGGAGACCGTAGACCCCGAAGATCAGGACGGCGCGCAGCACCGCCAAGGCCTTGGTCGTGGCCGGTCCGACGCGATCGACGAGGAAGCTGATCTGGATGTGGGCGTTGTGCGAGGCGGCCAGCACCACCCCCGCTATGACGAACCAGGGGAAGAGCAGTTCGGGCAGCTCGGCAGCCCATTCCAGCGACGACGCGAAGAAGTAGCGCAAGACGACGTTGCAGATCAGAATCAGGAAGATGGCCGTGCAGGTCACGCACAGGATGGCCTTGCAGATGACGTCCACGGTGTGGTCCAGCCTGGCGAGCCAGGGAGCCTCGGTCCCCTCCGTCCAGGATGCCTCAGTTCTTTCCATGGTGTTTCCTCCCCCGGTGCGCCTGAAACCTGACGGTGCCGGGCTATCGTGTACTGGGTGGTGGGGCCGGAGGCGGCGATCCCGGTCAAAGGGAGGCGCCTCCGGCCCTCACGCTCACCTGAGCTTCTGGGCCTCCGCGACGGTCTGGCGGACGAACCCACCGATCCCGCTCTTGAGGGCCTCGTCGATCACCGGCTGTGTCACCTTGGCGAACTCCGCGCGGTCGACCTTGTCGATCTTGATACCCAGCTTGGGCATGTCCTCCAGCAGCTTCCGGTCGATCTCCAGAGCCAGTTGCCGCTGGTAGTCCACGGCGTCCTTGGCGCTGGCGCGGATCACCTTGCGGTCCGCCTCGGACAGACGGTCCCAAGACCTCTTCGACATCAGGAAGGGCGTGGTCTCGTACTTGTGGCCGGTGAGGGAGATGAACTTCTGCACCTCGTGGAGTTTCGAGTAGTAGATGTTCGCCAGCGGGTTCTCCTGGCCGTCCACCGTGCCCTGCTGGAGGGCGATGTAGAGCTCGGAGAACTTGATCTGCTGCGTGTCGGCGCCGAGCGCCCGGAAGATGGACACCGTGACCGGATCGGGCGGTGTGCGGATCTTCAGACCCTTCACGTCTTCAGGATGGAGAATGGGGCGCTTGGCGTTGGACGTGTGGCGGATGCCGTTGTCCATGAAACCGAGCAGGATGAGGCCCTTGGCCTCGGACTTCTTGGCGATCTCCTCGCCGATGGGGCCGTCCACCACCTTCCAGGCGTGCTCGGGGGAGTCGAAGAGGTACGGCATGCCCAGCGCCCCATACTCGGGCACCACGTTGGTGACGGCACCCTGCGAATTGGCGGACATGTCGATGGAGCCCGTCCGCATGCCCGTGACCATGGCTGCGTCGTCGCCCAACTGCGCACTGCCGGCGACCTGGATGGCGATGCGCCCCTGGCTGCGCTCCTTGACCAGCTCGGCGAAGCGCTTGGCGCCTTCGTCGCGCGGGTTCCCGGCGGCCGCACCATGGCCCAGCGTCAGTTTGACCTCCTGCGCGAGCGCCGGGCCGCTTACGGCGAGGCCGACCAGTGCTGCGAAGCACAATCCGATGAGTCTCATGCTGTTTCCTCCTCTTGGCGTCCGTTGTTCTCGGCGCCCTGGTTGTCGATGGGTTAGAGCCAGCCTTTGATGCTTTGGGACATGGCTGCGGCCGAGATGCCGTAGCGGTCGTGCAGGGTGGGCAGCGCGCCGGCGGCGAGGAACTGGTCCGGCAGGCCGATGTGGCGGAACACCGGGGTCACGCCGGAGCGGAGCAGAAGGCCGGCAACCGCCTCGCCCAGGCCGCCGACGACGGAGTGGTTCTCGGCGACCACCACCATGCGCCCGGCGCGCCCGGCCTCCCGCAGGATCGTCTCGGTGTCGAGCGGCTTGATGGTCGGCACGTGCAGCACCGCAGCATCGACCTTGTCGGCTTCGAGTGCCTGGGCGACCTCCAGCGCGCGCATGGTCATGATGCCGGAGGAGATGATGAGCACGTCCGAGCCGTCGCGCAGCGTCTTCGCCTTGCCCAGTTCGAAGCGGTAGCCGTACTCGTCGAGCACCAGCGGCACGTTGCCGCGCAGCAGGCGCATGTAGACGGGACCGTGATGGGCGGCGATCGCCGGCACCGCCTGTTCGATCTCGTGCGCGTCGCAGGGATCGATGACGGTGATGTTCGGCATGGCGCGGAACAGCGCCAGATCCTCGGTCGCCTGGTGGCTCGGCCCGTAGCCGGAGGTCAGCCCCGGCAGGGCGCAGACGATCTTAACGTTCAGATCCTCTTCCGCGATGGTCTGGTGGATGAAGTCGTAGGCGCGGCGCGAGGCGAACACTGCATACGTGGTGGCGAAGGGCATGAACCCCTCGTGCGCCATGCCGGCGGCCGAGCCCATCAGGAGCTGCTCGGCCATGCCCATCTGGTAGTAGCGGTCGGGGAACTCCTTCGCGAAGATGTGCAGGTCCGTGTACTTGCCGAGGTCGGCGGTCATGCCGACGATTTCCGGCCGGGACTTCGCCAGCTCGACCAGGGCGTGGCCGAAGGGGGCGAGCTTGGTGCGCTGTCCTTCGGCGGCGATCGAGGCGATCATCGCCGAGGTCTTCAGGCGCGGCTTGGCGGTGTTGCTGCTCATGCGTTCCTCCCGGCGTCCAGCGCTTCGAGGGCGAGCTGCCATTCGTGAGCGTCCACGCGGATGAAGTGGTTCTTTTCGCGGGCTTCCAGGAACGGGACGCCGCATCCCATGCGGGTGTCGCAGACGATCATGCGGGGCTTCGGCTCGGGATGGGACTTGGCGGCGTCGAAGGCGGCGACCACCGCGTCCAGGTCGTTGCCATCTACCCGCTGGACGTACCAGCCGAACGCCTGCAGCTTGTCGACCAGCGGCTCGAAGGCCATGACCTGCGTGGACGGGCCGTCGGCCTGCTGGTTGTTGACGTCGATGATGCCGATCAGGTTGTCGAGCTTCCAATGGGCGGCCGACATGATGGCTTCCCACACCGAGCCCTCGTCCAGCTCACCGTCGGAGAACAGCGTGTAGACAAGCGACGGAGAGCCTTTGCGCTTCAGTCCCAGGCACTTGCCGACAGCGATCGTCAGTCCCAGGCCGAGCGAGCCGCCCGACATCTCCATGCCCGGCGTGTAGCTGGCCATGCCCGACATGGGCAGCCGGCTGTCGTCGCTGCCGTAGGTCTCCAGCTCGTCTTCCGGGATGATGCCGGCCTCGAACAGCGCGGCGTAGAGCGCGATGGCGTAATGCCCGTTCGACAGCAGGAAGCGGTCGCGCCCCTCCCATTCCGGCTCTTCCGGGCGGTAGCGCATGGCGTGGAAGTAGGAGACGGCCAGCACGTCGGCGATGTCCAGTGCCTGGCCGATGTAGCCCTGGCCCTGCACCTCGCCCATCCGCAGCGCGTTGCGGCGGATGCGGTAGGCCCGCTCGGCAAGCGACACGTTCGACAGGGGGGCGTTTGCTCCCCTCGGTTCGGTTTCCACTCGTTCCTCCGTGATTGGTTTCGGCTCAGTGGATGAGCATGCCGCCGTTGACGTCGATGACGGCGCCGGTGGTGTAGGACGCCAGCTCGGAAGCCAGGAAAAGGCAGGCCCGCGCCACGTCGTCCGCGTCGCCGAGCCGGTTCATGGGGATGCCCTTGAGGATCTCCACCTTCATGTCGTCGGTCAGCTTGCCGCCGGTGATGTCCGTCTGGATCAGCCCGGGGGTCACGGAGTTCACGCGGATTCCGTCGGGACCCAGTTCACGGGCCATCGCCTTGGCCAACCCGAGGACGCCCGCCTTGGCGGCGCTGTAGTGCGGCCCGCCGAAAATGCCGCCGCCGCGCTGCGCGGAAACCGACGACATGCAGACGATGGAGCCCGAGCGCTTCGCACGCATATGCGGAACGACGGCTTGGCTCATGTAGAGGGTGCCGCGGAGGTTCACGTCCAGGACCGCGTCGTAGTTCTCGGGCGCGATGTCCATGAAGCGCAGCGGCTGGGTGATGCCGGCGTTGTTGATCAGCACGTCCACGCGCCCGAATTCCGCGACGACGCGTTCGACGGCCGCTTGGCAGGCGTCCTTGTCGGTGACGTCGCAGGCATAGCCCCGGTGAGCGTCACCCAGTTGATGAGCCGCGGAAGCGGCCTGACTTTCGTTCAGGTCGAGAATAATCGCCCGTCCGCCATGCAGGGCAAACAGACGGGCCGTAGCAAAACCGATGCCGCGTGCAGACGCTGCCCCAGTGATAACGCAAACCTTATCAGAAAGAAGCATTGGCATTTCCTCTGGCCTTTTATGGCAATCGGGCTGCGGACTGAGGGTCTGTTTGCATTCCAAACTGCTGGTCCGCCGTACCGTTTCAGTAAGATATTCTGTTGCCAAAATGTAGGCAAACGAGTAATGTTCGTGAATTAGTGAGTTAAATTTATGGATGGTGTGCGGTGCAAAAGCTGCCTCCACTCACTGCAATCCGTACCTTTGAAGCGGCAGCGCGGCTTGGGTCATTCGCGCTTGCGGCAAGCGAACTGGGCGTTACTCCTTCAGCGGTAAGTCTTCAGGTGAAGCTGCTGGAAGAGCACATTGGAATACTGCTCTTTCACCGTGTTCGCAGGACGGTCGTCCTGACGGAGGCTGGGCGCCGTTACGCCGAAGAAATCGCTGGAGCGCTGGGTCGGATCGCGGCGGCGACGAAGGCCATCGGGGACGCCGGCAAGGGCGGGATCCTAACCATCCACTCGACACCAAGCTTTGCCACACAATGGCTGATGCCGAGGTTGTCCCAGTTTCGCGCGCTGCACCCTCACATCGACGTGCGGCTGCAAGCCTCGGTGGACGTCGTGAACCTCGCGTCGGCGGACGTGGACATCGATATCCGCCATGGCGCAAAGACACCCCCTCCCGGCGCGGAGATGTTGCCGTTCCCGGCTGAAACGGTGGTTCCCATGTGCACGCCGCAACTGGCGAATGGACTGCACCCGATCCGTCGGCCGGAAGACCTGCGGAACCACGTCCTGATTCATTCCGAAGTCTGTCTGGTGAACTGGCGCGATTGGCTGCGCAAAAAGCCGAAGCTGAACCTCGATCTCGACCGCGGGCCGCGCTTCGACCGTTCCTTCATGTCGATCAGTGCGGCGGTGGATGGGATCGGGGTTTGTCTGGAGAGCCTGCTTTTCGCGCAACGGGAACTTGCGGCCGGCAAACTGATCATGCCGTTCGGCATGGACGGGCTGACGGTGCACGCCCACTCGATGATGATCCTCAAGGCCAGGTCAGAACTGCCGAGAATCGTCGCGTTCCGCCAGTGGCTCTTCACCGAACTCGCGGACACGAACGTGCGAACGTCATAGAGGCGGCGCTGGGAGGAGCCGCCGGACAGGCGGTCCCTCGGTGCGCCCCGGCCTTTCCGGCCAAGCCGGGGCAAGGACAACGGCAAGGGCGGGTCAGCGCGCGGTCAGAGACATTGCCTGACGGGCAAGCTCGCTGCGGCTGAGGCCAAGACGTACGAATGTGCGGTCGCTCACCTGCGCGAGCGCCTGATGCTGCCGCTGGGCGACATAGGCGCCCGACAGTTTGCAAAGACGCAGCGCAAGGGGTCCAGAATTTTGGCAGCACGGCCAAGCTCGCTACCATGCCGGCACAGGTGGCGATGGCGAAGGCCCTGCTGCGCAACAGCCCTGACCTGTCGTTGCGCGAGATGGCCGCCCAAGTAGGCGTCAGCAAGGCAACGCTGCTGCGGTACGTGCCTGGAAGCCGCCAGGGGCTTACGGCTGATTCATCGGCACCAGGGTGAGCCAGGGCGACGATCATGAACGAACATATTCCGGTATGCACGCATAAGAGGTATTATCGCATTGCGAATCGCCCTGAAGGTGGTAAGAATTCGCAGCGCGAAATGGAGGAATATCGGCGTGCCCTCTGCTTATGAGAACAGCACCTTGAAGGTGGCCATCTCATGTTTAGTCCTGTTGGTAATGCTTGCCGGCTGCAGCACCACCCGCACACGGGCAACGACGGGACCGAACAGTCGTCAGGCGGCGTTGCAGCCGATGCGAAGAAGTCGCGCGCGCTTACTATCGCTGAAGCGGCGGGGATCGATGGGTTGCGCGACATTCCCGCAGAAGTCTACGAGCGTGGGATGGTGGAGGCGGCGCGCCTAAATCGTCCGCTCCCATCGATCTTGGGTGATATCAGCGGCCCAGGGTTGGCCGTTACAGGCTATATCGCACCTCCGCCGGGCTTCACTCCGAGCGCGGCGCTGGGGCTCGGTCTGCTTTCCTGGCTCAGCACTCCGCCGACACAGCCGCCGGCACGCTTCACCACACGGATCGTGGTGTGGCTGCCCGCCGAAGCGACCGTATCTCCCGAAGCGGCCGCGAGTTGGATGGATAGCGAGTTCCGAGCTGCGGTTTTCCGAGCAATGAACCTCACCGACCTGGTGGAACGACCGGGGGTATTTCGCCCCTTGCTCGGCCCTGAAAGTCACTTTACCGATTGGGCTCGGCCAGACTGCCCCGCTAAGACGGAGGGGCGCCGCGAAGCTTACGACCCGGCGTGCAGCGGCACACTGAAGGTTATGTTGTCGGATCAAACGGCTGCGCACTTACCAACGCTTCGCCCCCCGCCGGATGCGCTCGGCATTTCTTCCACGGCTCGTGGTCCGACGCCTGTCTATCCCGCCACCAGCGGCATGTTCCGCGATTGGCTCAAACAGCGGGAGAACCTCCGGGCCCTGGCAAGGGAACTGCCGCGTGTCTTCGTAATCTACCTGCCGCCGACACCGACGGAACTTCCGGTGGTGCTTCAAGGCCAGGACGAATGGCGGTTCATTGCGCCACAGCCATGATTGACCAAACCGAGCTTTGGCAACTTAGCTTGGACTGAAACTGAATGGGCTGGGAGCAGACAGCTGTTTATCAATTGAGGATTAATAACGTGGATATATTCAGTGTTTCGTTTGTTCGGCGCATGTTGGAGCTTTTGGCTTTCATCTCGGCCGCTCTAGGGCTGCTGGGCGCTTTTGCTGCGCTGGCGACGGGGAACTTGCTGATAGCGGGTGGAACCTTTTTTGGCGGGCTCGTCTCGGCTGCCTTTATCATGGCAGTTGTTCATGTGATCGACCTGCTGGACCGCATCGCGCGTTCTCTCGCCGTCGTCACCGGACAACTTGATGACATTGTGAACCGTGACCAGTCGGCTAGCGGGACGGAGCGCAGTGGGGCAAGCTCTGATCTTATCGCTTCCCGCTAGCTGTCTCATTGGGAGGCTTTCACGCTGGCCTCGCCCGCGCATTTGATACTGCGGTGCCTTTCCTCTCGTAGCTGTGCTGCAACCACAGCAGCACAAAGCCGATGATCGGAAGTAGTATGTCCGTATAGAAGATCACCCCGGCATTGCCCGGCGCGAAGTTGCCCGCCGTCACCATTTGATAGAGGTGGCCGCCCGCCGCACCGAGCAGGAACAGCGCTGGACCCACCACGGCGGCGAGTCTGAGATCGAAACTGCCGCGGAAGGCCAACATCCCAACAACGGAGAAGCCAAGGCTCGCCCAACCAACTTCGGCCTGAAACGGGCTGTCCTCCCAGCCGATGAAACGTGCGGCCATTTCACCGAAGAAAGTATGCATAACGAAATTGTAGAAAAAGCTGACGCCAATCGAGAACAGGAGAAAATAGGCAAACACCGCGTCGACAATGACAGCTTTCGTCAGCGGCTTGGGGGCGCGCATGAGTGCCAAACCCGAAGCAAGCAGCCCAAGGACGAGGAAGGTCAGCGTAAAATTGCTCGCCGCGAAGCGGATAATGTCTTCCATACGACCATCCTCCGAAGATCTTCCCAAAGGACCAATTTCAAAAATTGGTGAGCTTTGGCGCCGGTGTTAGGGTTAAGACTGAGTGCAGGAGGGGATGCCGTCACCGTTCGTGCCGACATAAATGGGGTAAAGCGGGCAGCTTGGAAAGCATTGACGCAAGAATCAGCGAACCTGAGGCAATGTGGATCAGGGACTATTCCACCGGTTTGCAGCCATTGACCGAGTATTGCGAACAACCAATAAAAGAAAAGGGCCGCGCCCGAAGGTGCGGCCCTTTTCACTCGGAGAAGATCAGAAGTCCATGTCCCCGCCCGGCATCGGTGCGGCCGGCTTCTTCTCCGGCAGTTGGGCGACCATCGCCTCGGTGGTGATCAGCAGGCCGGCGACCGAGGCCGCATCCTGCAGCGCGGTGCGCACCACCTTCGTCGGGTCGATGATGCCGGCCGCCACAAGGTCGCACCACTCATCCCGCGCAGCGTCATAGCCGAAGTTGTAGTCGCGGCTGTCGGCGATCTTGCCGACGACGATGGACCCGTCGACGCCGGCGTTCACCGCGATCTGGCGGGCCGGCGTGGTCAGCGCGCGCCGCACGATGTCGACGCCGACGCGCTGGTCGTCGTTGGCCGGCTTGAGGCCGTCCAGCACCATGACCGCACGGGCCAGCGCCACGCCGCCGCCGGGCAGGATGCCTTCCTCCACCGCCGCCCGGGTGGCGTGCATGGCATCCTCGACGCGGTCCTTGCGCTCCTTCACCTCGATCTCGGTGGCGCCGCCGACGCGGATCACCGCCACGCCGCCGGCCAGCTTGGCAAGGCGCTCCTGCAGCTTTTCGCGATCGTAGTCGGAGGTCGTCTCCTCGATCAGCGCGCGGATCTGGTTGCACCGCGCCTGGATGTCGTCCTTGGCCCCGGCGCCGTCGATGATCGTGGTGTTCTCCTTCTCGATGCGGATGCGCTTGGCCCGGCCGAGCATGTCGATGGTGACGTTCTCGAGCTTGATGCCGAGGTCCTCGGAGATGAGCTGGCCACCGGTCAGGATTGCGATGTCCTCCAGCATGGCCTTGCGGCGGTCGCCGAAGCCCGGCGCCTTCACGGCGGCGATCTTCAACCCACCACGCAGCTTGTTCACCACCAGGGTGGCCAGGGCCTCGCCCTCGACATCCTCGGCGATAATGAGGAGCGGCCTGCTGGATTGCACGACGGTCTCCAGGACCGGCAGCAGGGGCTGGAGACCCGACAGCTTCTTCTCATAAAGGAGGATATAGGCATCCTCCAACTCCGCGATCATCTTGTCGGCGTTGGTGATGAAGTACGGCGACAGGTAACCGCGGTCGAACTGCATGCCCTCGACGACATCCAGTTCGGTGCCCAGGCTCTTGGCCTCCTCGACCGTGATGACCCCCTCGTTGCCAACCTTCTCCATGGCCTGGGCGAGCATGGAGCCGATCTCCCGGTCGCCATTGGCGGAGATGGTGCCGACCTGGGCGATCTCCTCGTTGGTGGTCACCTTCTTGGCGTGTGTCTTGAGGTCGCCGATCACCGCCTCGACAGCCGTGTCGACACCGCGCTTCAGGTCCATGGGGTTCAGGCCGGCGGCGACGGCCTTGGCGCCCTCGCGCACGATGGCCTGAGCGAGCACGGTCGCGGTGGTAGTGCCGTCGCCGGCCTCGGTGCTGGTCTTCGAGGCCACCTCGCGCACCATCTGCGCGCCCATGTTCTCGAACTTGTCGGTGAGTTCGATCTCCTTGGCGACGGTGACGCCGTCCTTGGTGATGCGAGGAGCACCGAACGCCTTCTCGATGAGCACGTTGCGGCCCTTCGGCCCCAGGGTCACCTTCACGGCCTCGGCCAGGATGTCCACGCCCTGTAGCATCTTCTCGCGAGCCGACGTGGAGAACTTGACTTCCTTGGCAGCCATGTCCTGTCCCTCCCTTATGCAATCTTGACCGAGGTCTCGGCCCTTGTCCCGACACTCCTTCCGCTGAGCGAATGTCCGGTGGACTCCAGGTTATGTGGTGAGGCCGGTTTCGGTGCGTCAATATCCTCCATAGTCGTTCTCCTTATCCACCTACGCCACCAGCCGGCGCACCGCGTCGCCATAGCATGCGCGAATCTGGTCTTCTTCCGCGTGCCGGCCGTCACGCACGACCCAGATGCCGCCGACGGCGACGTCGCGAACGGCCGGGACGTTGCCGCAGAAGACGAGGGAATCGAGCAGGCCTTCATCCGCCTTTCCCAGCAACGCCGGGTTGTCCGTATCGAGCACGACGAAGTCGGCCCGCTTGCCGACGCTGAGGTCTCCCGCTTCGATACCGAGCGCCTGCGCGCCTCCGGCCGCGGCGGCGCGCCACAGGCGGGACGCCACGGACGGCGTGCCGGGTTCGGCCAGCAGCGTGCGGGCGCGGTGGAACAGGCGCTGGCCGTATTCCAGCCACCGCAGCTCCTCGACCGGACTTACGGACACGTGGCTGTCCGAGCCGACGCCGAAGCGCCCGCTCTGTGCCGAGTAGGCGACCGCCGGGAACAGCCCGTCGCCAAGGTTGGCCTCGGTCGTCGGGCACAGCCCGGCGACGGCGCCGCTCGCGGCGAGCCGCCGCGTCTCGTCCCCGCTCAGGTGGGTGGCATGAACGAGGCACCAGCGCTCCGACACCGGGGCATGGTCGAGCAGCCACTCCACCGGCCGCTGGCCGCTCCAGGCGAGGCAATCCTCGACCTCCTTTACCTGTTCGGCGATGTGGATGTGGATGGGAGCATCCGGGGCGCGTTCCTGGAGTGCCGCCAAGGCGTCGGCCAGTTCCACGGGGGTCACCGCGCGCAGCGAGTGGGGGGCGAAGCCAAGGCGCACCCGTGGGTCGCCGCGCGTCGCGGCGGCGACGCGGTCCCAGATGTCCATCAGGCGCTCCACCGGGTTGATGAAGCGCCGCTGCCCCCCGGTCGGGTCGGTGCCGCCGAAGCCGGCGTGCGCGTACAGCACGGGCAGATGCGTCAGGCGGATGCCGGCGCGCCGGGCAGCAAGCACCACGCGCAGCGACAGCTCCGCCGGGTCGGCGTAGGGGCGGCCGGCCGGGTCGTGGTGCACATAGTGGAACTCGGCGACCGCGGTGTAGCCGGCCTTCAGCATCTCGACGTAGAGTTGCGCCGCCACCGCCTCCAGCTCCTCTGGACCGAGACGGTCGAGGAAGCCGTACATGACTTGGCGCCATGTCCAGAAGCTGTCCTGCCCGGAGCCGCCGGCGCGCTCGGTCAGACCCGCCATGGCGCGCTGGAAGGCGTGGCTGTGCAGGTTCGGCATGCCGGGGATCACCGGGCCCTGCAACCGCTCGGCGCCGGCCGGGTCGGCGTCGGGCGTCACAGCGGCAAGCGTGCCGTCCGCGTCTACGGAGAAGCGCACGTTCCTGGCCCAACCGTCGGCGAGCCATGCCGATTCGGCGAAGAACTCGGTCATCCCGGACGCCCCTCCCAATGGACTCTTCTCCAAGGACAGGGAACAGGATAACGCATAGGCATCCATAGACAACCGACCGGTGGCAAGGGAGGCGGGCATGTGGGACACGATGTGGACGAACGCGAGGGTCGCGACGATGACCGGGAACGGCGCGCCCTATGGCGCCATCGACCGCGCCGCCCTGGCGGTCGAAGGCGGGCGCATCGCCTGGGTAGGGGCGATGGCCGATCTGCCCGGCCGTCCCGAGACACTGGCGCGCTCGGTGGTGGACGCCGAAGGGCGCTGGATCACGCCCGGCCTCATCGATTGCCATACCCACCTCGTCTACGCCGGTGACCGCGCACACGAGTTCGAGATGCGCCTCCAAGGCGCCACCTATGAGGAGATCGCGCGGGCCGGCGGCGGGATCCGTTCGACCGTCACGGCGACGCGCGCGGCGAGCGAGGATGACCTGGTCGCACAGGCGGATCGCCGCCTCGCCGCGCTGTGCGCCGAAGGGGTAACGGTGGTGGAGGTGAAGTCGGGTTACGGTCTCGACCTGGAGAGCGAACTGAAGATGCTGCGTGCGGCCCGCACGCTGGAGAAACGGCGGCCGGTCACCGTGCGGACGACCTTTCTCGGTGCGCACGCCCTGCCGCCCGAGTTCCAGGAGCGCGCCGACGTCTACATCGACGAGGTCTGCGACCGCATGCTGCCGTCCGTGGCCGCGGCCGGGCTCGCCGACGCCGTCGATGCGTTCTGCGAGGGCATCGGCTTCACCGCCGCGCAGACCGAGCGCGTGTTCCAGGCCGCCGCACGTCACGGCCTGCCGGTCAAGCTGCATGCCGAGCAGCTCAGCGACCTCGGTGGTGCCGCGCTTGCGGCACGCTACGGGGCGCTGTCCGCCGACCACCTGGAGCACCTGTCGGACGAAGGCGTGGCGGCGATGGCCAGGGCCGGCACGGTGGCCGTGCTGCTGCCGGGGGCCTTCTACTGCCTGCGCGAGACGAAGCTGCCGCCCATCGACGCGCTGCGCCGGCACGGCGTGCCGATGGCCATCGCGACCGACTGCAATCCCGGCACCTCCCCGATTGCTTCGCTGCTGACGGTGCTCAACATGGCCTGCGTGCTGTTCCGCCTGACGCCGGAGGAGGCGTTGACCGGCGCCACCAGGCATGCCGCTCAGGCACTCGGACTGGCCGGCACCCATGGCACGCTGGAGGCGGGAAAGGCCGCCGACGTCGTCCTGTGGGACATCGAGCGGCCGGCCGAGCTGGCCTACCGCATCGGTCCTAACCCCTGTGCCGGCGTGGTCAAGGCCGGTACCCCATCGGAGCATTTCTCGTAGGCTGTCCGACGCCGTACCATGCTGCGACACGAAGGAGCGGAGGCGCCCCGTGTCGCGTGGCGTGCTGATCGTCGCCTGTGCGGTCCTGAGCCTGATCGGAATGCCGTCCATGCCATGGGCGGCGCCGGATCCGGCCGGCTTTATCTTCGTGACCTCGGCGGCGGACCGGCATGTCGCCGTCGTCGACAGCGCGTCCGACACCGTGGTGACCCGCATCCGGCTGGCGGGAACGCCCCGGCAGATCGTGGCGCTCGGTCGCGGCGCCGAGCTGGTGGTCAGCGATGCCGCCGCGAACAAGCTCCACGTCGTCGACGTGGTCGGCGGTTCCGTCAAGCGCGAGATGGCGACCGGCGTCATGCCGGTCCTGCTGCAACCCGACCGCACCGGGACGGTGCTGGCCGTCGCCGATCCCGCGGCCGGCGTCGTCGAGTTGGTCCGGCCCGCCGGCGGACCGTCCGTGCAGGTCCCCGGCCTTGCCGATCTGCGGTCCATGGCGTTCGACCCGAGCGGACGCCTGCTCGTCGCCCATGGCGGCCGGATCGCCGTCATCGACACGGCCGACGGTCGGATCACTGCCGAACTCGCCGCGGACGACAAGGACGGCCCGGTTCTCCAGGTCGCCACCGATCCCGGCGGCGAATACGCGTTCGCCGTGCAGGGGGATGCCGGCATCCTGACGGTCTTCGACTTGAAGAAACGGACCCGGGCCGCACAGATGCGACTGCCCGCGCCGCTGGGCCGCCTGCTCCCGAGCGGCGACAGCCAGTTCGTGCTGGTCCCGGTGGCGGGGGGCCGTGCGCTCTCCGTCGTCTCGACGTGGACGCTCAAGGAAAGTGCCCGTATCCCCATGTCGGTCGACGTCAGCAGCCTTGGCCTGGGGCTGTTCCAAAGCATGTCCGTCGCCATGAGCCGGGCATCCCGCAACGTGCAGACCGTCGACCTCCGCGACCGGCGGCGCCTCGCTCCACTCTCCATGCCCGGCGTTCCGGAAGGGGGAGCCGCATCGCCGGACGGCCTCAAGTTCTATGTGGCGCTGAGCGACACCGGAGGGGTGGCCGTCGTCGACATCCGGCACTCGACCGTCAGCCGTGTCATCGCCGACGTGGTGCAGGGCGCCTCCACCGTCGTCCCCGCGGTGGGCGCCAACTTCTGCCATTGAGGGGGCAGCGCCAGGGCCATCGCTTGAAAGGTGGTCGGTGCCGGGAGCGGGGCGGAGGTCGCACCTCCGCCCCGAACGTTTGTTCGCTTGGCGTGGATGGAAACGGTCCGGGCGGAGGTGCGACCTCCGCCCGGCAAGGGGCCATGATCGGTTCAAGCGATTGCCCTGGGGGCAGCGCAGGGCTCCGAACTCAGGTTAACAAATCGCACGACCTCGGTTGAAAGGCGTTGAACGGACATCCGACGCATCCCTTTTCGTCATGGCCGGGCTCCAGACCCGGCCATCCACGGCTGTTTGGAAACGTCGCAGTACAGCCGTGGATGCCCGTGTCAAGCACGGGCATGACGGTTCAGGAGGAAACTGTTAACCCGAGTTCAGTGCCCTGGGGGCAGCGCCGCCGACTTGACCTTGGACAATTCAAGGACGACGCTGTGCGGATAGTGCTGTCGGTATAGGCTCCCGTCACCGCCTCCGAGTAGTCCCGCCGCATGTCCCACATCCGCCACGTCCGAAACGCCTTGTCCGGAGGGACCGCCGCCCGCGGCTCCGCCGGTGGGGGCGGGGCTTGGCGGGTCGTGTCGGCGTGGCTTGCCGTACTGGCGATCCTGGTCCAGACCACCGTCCCGGACTTCGCCATGGCGGCGCGCAACGCCGCCCGGCACCGGACGGCGATGGCAGCGACCGCGGCGGCGGAGCACGTTCACCATCAGCACCAAGACGGCTCGCACCACCAGCCCGAGCAACCGGCACCCTCCGGCGAGCACGAACATGAGAGCCTCTGCGCATTCTGCCTGGCGCTCGGGACGCACGGTTTGGCCCAGGGGCTCGGCGATGCGCTCGCCGTTCCCGTGGCCTATGAAGCCGCGGCATTGCCGGTGGAGCAGGGCATCTGCCCGCCCCAATTCTTCCTGACCTGCCTCAATCCTCGCGCTCCGCCGGCCTCTGACCGGGTCTGATCGTCTGCAGCCGGGCGCACCCCGCGTGCGTCCGCCCGATCCCCTGTTCGGAGCACATCATGAATCGCATCCACGCCCTGGCGCTCGGCGCCGGGTTCCTGTGCTTGGCCGCGACGGCCGGTACCGCCGTCGCGCACGTCACGCTGGAGGCCCGCGAGGCCCCGGCCGGCAGCTACTACAAGGCCGTCGTCAAGGTCCCGCACGGCTGCGAGGGCACCGCCACCACCGCCATCCGCGTCCGCCTGCCCGAAGGCGTCGTCAACGCCAAGCCGATGCCCAAGCCGGGCTGGACCCTGACGACCAAGGAGGGCGAGTACGTCCAGGCCTACGAATCGCACGGCCGCACCATCACGCGTGGCGTCACCGAGATCGCCTGGACCGGCGGCACCCTGCCGGACGCCTGGTACGACGAGTTCGTCTTCCAGGCCGTGCTGCCGAAGCGGCCGGCCGGCACGGTGCTGTACTTCCCGATCGTGCAGGAGTGCGAAAAGGGCGTCCACCGCTGGATCGAGATCCCCGAGCCGGGCAAATCGCCCGCCGACTACCGTGAGCCGGCGCCGAGCTTGACGCTCACCGACAAGCCGCAGGGCCGCTGACCGCCGCGCATCGATCGGGGAACTCCCTATGCCGAACCATGATCTGTCGATCATCGGTCTGTTCCTTGCCCCCGATCCGGTGGTGAAGGGCGTGATGATCCTGCTCCTGTTCGCCTCGGTGGTGTGCTGGGGCATCGTTCTGGAGAAGAGTGTGGCGCTGGCCCGCGCCAAGGGGCAGACGCGGCGGTTCGAGGCCGCGGTCGCCGGGGGCGGCGGTCTCGACGAGGCCGCACTGCCCGGACTGACGGCCGCCATCGTCGTCGCCGGCCGTCACGAGTGGCACGACCATGGCCATGGCGAGAGCCGCACCGGCACCGGCCCGCGCGGCGGGGCCGCCGCCGGACTATCTGGCGCTGATCCAGGCCCGCCTCGCCCGCTACAAGGTCTACCCGCGCGCCGCGCAGCTCGCGCGGGAGCAGGGCACGGTGCTGCTGCATTTCGTGGTGGCGCGCGACGGCGCGGTGCTGTCCTGGCGCATTGAGCGCAGCTCGGGCTATGCCACCCTCGACCGTCAGGTGGAGTCGATGATCGAGCGCGCAGCACCGCTGCCGCCGCTGCCGGACAGCCTGTCCGGCGACCGGCTCGACATCGTCCTGCCCGTGCAGTTCGCGTTGCGGTGAAAACCATGGCGCGCCCGAACCGTCCCGCCGCCGTAATCGCCAGCCTGCTGCTGTTCCTGCTCCAGGCGTGGGCGCCGGTGCAGGCGGTGGCGGCCATGGCCGCCGAGGCAACCGCGCAGGCGGCGGACGGGTCCATGTGCCTGCACGGCGATACCGGATCGGAACGGCCCGATCCGCACCGCCACCATTCTCTCTGTCCGGCCTGTTCCGTCTGCTGCACCGTGCCGGTTGCGCTTTCCGCGGGCTCCGCCGCACTGCCGCAGCCGCAGCTCCGGCGTCGGCTCCGCACTGTCCGCATCGCCTCCCAGCCCCGTCGCCGCGCGCCAGGCCACCGTCCGAACGCCCGCGGACCGCCCCGCACCCCCTCGGTCCAACACAACGCACCTTCGAACAGGACCACCGGCCGGCCGAGGCGCCGGCCCCAGGGGAGACTCTACGTGACCCGTTACTGTAACGCTGGCCGCGGCGGCGCCGCGCTGGCCACGCTTCTCATGATGAGCACCGCGCTGACCTCGGTCGCGGCGCAGACCGCGACGCCGCAGCCGGCCGCCCCCGGCGCGCCGGTGACGCTCGACACCCTGACCATCGGCGCGCAGGCTGGCGGCTCGCCGACCGCGCCGGCGCCCGAGCAGGCGCGCGAGGACCTGAACCGGACGCCCGGTTCCGTCGGCTTCATTGATTCCGAGTCCTACAAGGGCCGTCACACCAAGGACCTGCGCGACGTGCTGAAGGACACGCCGGGCGTCTTCGCGCAGAGCCGTTACGGCCAGGAGATGCGGCTGTCGGTCCGCGGCTCCGGCATGGCGCGCGGCTTCCACCTGCGCGGGCTGGAGGTGCTGCAGGACGGCATCCCGGTCAACCTCGCCGACGGCAGCGGCGACCTCTACCAGATAGACCCGCTGGCGCTGCGCTATGCGGAGGTGTTCCGGGGCGGCAACGGCCTCGCCTACGGCTCCTCGACCCTGGGCGGCGCCATCAACTTCGTGACGCCGACCGCGCACACCGCGGTGGCGCCGAACATGCTGCGCGTCGAGGGCGGCAGCTGGGGCACCGCCCGCGTCAGCGGACAGGCTTCGCGCGTGCTGGGCGACGCCGATTTCCTGGTGAGCGGCACGCTCAATCGGTCCGACGGCTACCGCCAGCACTCGGACCAGCGGGGCGGACTGTTCAACGGCAACATCGGCTATCGCTTCAACCCGGACGTCGAGACGCGCTTCTATGTCGGCGCTTACACCGTCGACCAGAAGCTGCCGGGCTCGCTCAGCCTCAGCGACGCGCTGAACCGGCCGCGGATCGCCTCCGCGGCGGCGCTGTCCGGCGACCAGTCGCGCATCACCTGGACGCAGCGGGTGGCGAACCGCACCACCGTCCACCTGGACGGCGGCCAGTTGGACGTCGACACCTGGGCGATCCACAAGAAGCTGTTCCACCCCATCTTCGAGGTGATCGACCAGGACGGCTGGACCTACGGCATCGGGCCGCGCTACACGACCTCCTTCACCGTCGGCGGCCTGCGCAACGACCTGATCGTCGGGGCGCGTGCCTTCGCCGGCACCAACCAGGCGCGGCAATTCCGTAACATCAGCGGCAGTCGCGGCGACCAGACCGCCGACACCCGCCAGGAGGCACAGAACTACGAGGCGTACGCCGAGAACCGGCTGTACGTCCTGCCCACCGTGGCGCTGATGGCGGGCGCCAAGGTGCTGCGCGACGAGCGCGAGTTCACCGACAAGCGGAATCCGAGCCGGAACGCCAGCAGGACGTATGAGGGGCTGAACCCGAAGGTGGGCGTGCTGTGGGAGCCGCAGCCGAACGTCCAGGTCTTCGCCGACGTGACGCGCAGCCAGGACGTCCCGGACTTCAGCGACCTGAACCAGATGCAGGCGAATGGCCGGACCGGCTTCGTGCCGTTGCAGGCGCAGCGCGCCTGGACCATGGAACTGGGCACGCGCGGCGAGAGCGGACGATTCGCCTGGGACGTCACGGCCTTCCGTTCGCAGCTCAAGGGCGAGATGATCCAGTTCACCACCAACCCCAGCATCCCGGCGGCGACCTTCAACGCCGACCGCACCGTGCACCAGGGCATCGAGTTCGGCGCGCGGGTCGAGGTGGCGCGGGACCTGTCGGGTGCCGGGGCCGGCGACACGTTCACCATCGGCCAGGTGTGGAACTACAGCGACTTCGCCTTCCGCAACGACCCGCAATACGGCGACAACACCATCGCCGGCACGCCGAAGCACGTGCTGCGCACCAGCTTCTCCTATCAACGGCCGGACGGCTTCTACATCACGCCGACGGTGGACTGGGTGCCGAGCGGCGCCTGGGCGGACCAGGCGAACACGCTGCGGGCCCCGGGCTACACGCTGCTGGGCCTGCAGGCGGGTGTGGAGCTGAAGAACGGCATCCTGCTGTTCGTCGACGCTCGCAACCTGACGGACAAGCGGTACATCAGCGACATCAGCACCATCACCGATGCGCGCCGCGTCGGCACCCAGATCTTCTATCCGGGTGAGGGCCGCTCGGTGTATGCCGGCGTCCGCGCCGCGTTTTAAGAAGAGGAACGGACGTGCGCCTCGTCTTCACCATGATGCTCGGCGCCCTTCTCCTGGCCTGGTCCGGGGGAAGGGCCGAGGCGCACGCCATCCTGCGGGAGACGGCGCCTGCCGACGGCGTCCGGCTGGAGGCGCCGCCGGCGGAGGTGCGGCTGCGCTTCAACGAGCCGGTCGCGCCCATCGTCGTCCAGGTGCTGGATGCGGCGGGCCGTTCCGTTGCCGGGGCAGGGGCGGTGTCGGTGCAGAACGACACCGTCCGGTTGCCGCTGCCGGGCGATCTTCCCACCGGCACATACGTGGTCAGCTACCGCGTGACATCCGCCGATGGCCATCCAGCCGCCGGATCGCTCGTCTTCGGGATCGGCGTCGCTCCGCAGGCCGAGGCGCCGGATGCGCGCCCCGGTGCCCCGGCGCACGCCGCCCTGGCGGCGGTGATCGTGCGCGCCCTGCACTATGCCTCGCTGCTGGCTGGCCTTGGCGGCGGGCTGTTCCTGGTCCTGGTGTCGGGCCCCTGGTCTTCGCTGAACCAGCAGCTGAAGCCGGGCCTGTGTCTTCTGCTGCTGACGGCCGGCGTGACGGCGGTGCTGCTGGTCGGGCTGAACGGCGTGGTGCTGGCTGGCGGCGCGCTCGCTGACCTGGGGGCGACCTCGGCCTGGGCGACGGGAGCGGCCGGCACGGTCGGCCTCAGCATGGGCGTGGCGCTGATGGCATTGCTGGTCGGGGCATCCGGCCTGGTGCTGGGGCCGCGCCACGCCGCCGGCCGCGTCCTGCTCGTGCTCGGCGTGCTGCTGGGGGCGGCCTCGCTGGCCGCCACGGGGCACGCGGCGACGGCGTCGCCGCGCTGGTTGAGCGCTCCGCTGGTCGCCGTGCACGGCCTGATGGCAGCGTACTGGCTGGGATCGCTGTGGCCGCTGGCCGTGGCGTTGCGGACGGAGCCCCCGGACGAGGCGACGCGGCTGATCCGACGCTTCTCGCACCTGGCCGTCGGCAGCGTGGCGGTGCTGATCGCGGCGGGCGCCGGTCTCTCGGTCCTGCAGATCGGCGCGCCGGACGCGGTCCTTGCCACGGAGTACGGCCGGAACTGGCTGGGCAAGATGCTCGCGGTGGCCGGCCTGCTGGCGCTGGCGATCCGCAACCGGATCGTGTTGACGCCCGCCCTCGACCGCATCGGGAGGGCCGGCGCGGACGCCCTGCGCCGCAGCGTCTGGACGGAAATCGTCTTCGCCGGCCTGGTGCTTCTGTTGACCTCCATGTTCGCCCTGACGCCACCCCCGCGCGCACTCGCCGGGCGGACCCCCGCGGCAATCCAGCACGCGGACTACGCCGCGCTGGTCACCCAGCGCGGCCGCACCGCGCTGATCACGGTGGCACCGGCCAGGCCGGGGCGCAATCGGGTGACCATCCATCTCTCCCAGGCCGACGGCAGCCCTTTCACGCCGTCCGAAGCCGTACTCGAATGGGAACTGCCTGCCGCCGGGGTGGCGCCGCTTCGCCGCACCCTGTCCGCGGCCGGGCCCGGTGTGGTCGGCGCGAACGACATCGAGATGCCCATCGCCGGACGCTGGTCCCTGCGTCTGGATGTGCTGGTCGACGATTTCGACAAGGCGGTGTTCCGCACCGAAATTCCCGTCGGGGGTGATCAGCGGGAGGGAGTGCCATGACGACGAGCGTGGGCTTGATCGCCGCCGCTGTGGTGGGCCTCGCCTGGGCTCCGATTGCCCCTGCCGCGACCGGCGCCGCGAAGTTCACCGGAAGCGCTTGCCGACCGTATCCGCGCCCTGCTGAAATCCTGATGCCACTACCAAAAGGAGAATCATGATGCTGCGTTCAACCGCTCTCGCCGCCGTGCTTGCTGTTGCCGTGATGGGCAGTGCTGCGGCGCACGGCCATAAGGCCGGCCCTATCGAGGTTGAGCACCCCTGGGCGCGCGCGACCGCCGCATCCATGTCGAATGGTGCTGCGTACATGGTGCTGAACAGCCATGGAACCGAGCCTGATCGCCTGGTGTCCGCCTCCTCGCCCGTCGCCGAGCGGGCGGAACTGCACATGCACATGATGGACAACGGCGTCATGAAGATGCGCCCGGTGAACGCCATCGAGGTCACGCCAGGCTCGCCAACGACCTTGGCACCCGGCGGACTGCACATCATGCTGTTCGGCCTGAAGCAGCCGCTCACCAAGGGAAAGGCATTCCCGCTGACGCTGACGTTCGAGAAGGCGGGGTCCGTGACGGTCGAGGTCGACGTGCAGGCCGCCGGCGCCGCCGCACCGGCACATTAGGCCTGTCGACATTCAGGAGCGGTGGGGCACCGGGAGTTGTCCCGGTTCGGTGGCTCAACCCCACTGGCGCCAGAGTCCCTTGAGGGCTTCACCCAGCTGTCGGGGGGTGACCGGCTTGTGGATGATGTGGAGCCTGTGTGCCGCGGTCTCCTGTAGGACCTCCGCTCCGGTCTCGCCGGTAAGAATGATGCCCGGCACCTCGGGGCCGTACGCCTCCCGAACCCGACGGATGGTCTCGGTCCCGAACCGCCCCTCCCGCAGCCGATAGTCCGCCACGATCACGTCCGGCCGCCGCCCACTCTCCTGCAGGCGCGCAAGCGCCTGGTCGGTGGAAGCGGCGGCCAGCACCGCGTAGCCCCAGGACTCGAAGGTCGCCTTGAGGCCGAGCAGCACTATGGCGTCATCGTCCACCAGCACCGCGAACCGTCCGTTTCCCACCGTTTCAGTCGTGGACACGGGGACGTGGACCGGTGTGGCTTCGCCAAGCGGCACCTCGATGGTGAAGACGGAGCCCTGACCCGGGACCGAACGGACGCGGACCGGATGGGCGAGGAGGCTGGACAGGCGTTGCACGATGGCCAACCCAAGCCCCAGCCCGCGGTTGCGATCACGTTCGGGATTGCCGACTTGGTGGAACTCCTCCCAAATCCATTCAAGATGCTCGGGCCGAATGCCAATGCCGGTGTCATGAACCTCAATGCGCAGGCGTTCCTCGATCTCGTGGCATTCGATGGCGATCCGCCCGGCTTTGGTGTAGCGCAGAGCGTTCTCGACCAGGTTCCGCACCATCCGGCCCAGCAGCGTGCGGTCGCTGCGCACCACGGCGGGGCATTGGCCGACGTGGAAGTCCAACCCTTTGGCGGCGGCAATCGGGGCGTAGGCGGCGCCGATCTGCTCAATGACCTGTCGGACGGCGAAGCCCTCGATGGTCGGCTGCACGACGCCCGCATCCAGGCGTGAGATGTCCAAGAGGCTGTCCAACAGATCCCTCAGCGCATCCAACCCCCGCCCCAGGTGCTTCAATGCCTCTTGCCCCTTGGGCGCGACATGCGGCTTCAGGACGTCCAGGAACAGGAGGAGCGATTGCATGGGCTGGCGCAGGTCGTGCGACGCCGCAGCCAGGAACTTCGACTTGGCGACGTTCGCCCGCTCGGCCTGCTCCTTGGCGAGGTGCAGGGCCTCCTCCGCGCGTTTGCGTTCGGTGATGTCGCGGAAATAGACCGACAGCCCGGCGCCACTAGGATAAATGCTCACGTCGACCCAGCGGTGGAGGATGGGCGACATGGTTTCAATGCGTACGGCGTGCTGTTCCCTGGCGGCTCGGAGGTGCGCCTCGTAGGGCTCGCTGCCGATGGCCTGCGGGAACTCCTCCCAACAGACCTTCCCGAGCAGATCCTCGCGGCGTCGCTCCCACCATTCCTCGGCCTTGCGGTTGATGTAGGTGAAGCGCCATTCGTGATCGACGGCGTAGAAGGCATCGTTGATGCTCTCCAGGATCTCCACCACGTGCTCGTGCGCGGCTCTCAGTCCTTCCTCCGCACGCTTGCGCGGCGTGATGTCCCGGAAGAAGCTCGCCAAGCCCTCCGGGGTGGGGTGATAGCGGATTTCCAGCCAGATGTGGCGGGCCTCGTCGCCGAACCGGTATTCCAACTCGACGGGAATCCGCTCTTCCATGGCCCGGCGACTGGCCGCCTCGACGGGCGTGCCCAGTGCAGCCGGCCACAATTCCCAGACCGACTTGCCCCGGAGTGCGTCGAGCGGCTGCCGGGTGATGCGCTCGGCTTGCCGATTCTGGTACGTGAGCCGGTATTCGCGATCCATGGCGATGAAGCCATCGCTGATGTTTTCAAGGGTGTCGGTCGCCCGCTGGTTTGCCGCGTCGACGGCCTCCTGTGCCAACCGCTCCCAGGTGTGGTCGCGGAGGACCTTCAGGAAGCCCGCCGCCCCACCGTCGTGCAATTGCATCAGCGTGCTGGTGGCCCAGAAACGGCTGGCATTCTTGCGCACGTGCCAGCGTTCGTCCGGCGCCTGCCCTTCGGCCAGAGCCAGAGCCCGCTCTGCCTCCGGCACGCCGCGTTCACGATCTTCGGGCGGGAAGATCAGCGAGACGTTGCGGCCGAGGACCTCCGCCTCATCCCAGCCCAGGATGTTGCGGGCGCCGGAGTTCCATCCGGTAATCGCTCCTTCGGCGTCGGTCGTCAGGATGGCGTACTCGGTCGTGCCCTCCAGGACAGCGCGAAGCCGCTGCTCGCTCGCCTCGAGCCTGGCGCGGCTCTCCTCGAGTTCGGCGTTGGCCCGGCGCAGATCCTCGTTCAGTGAGGTTACGGTTTCCAGGTCCGCTTGGTTTGCTTCCAGCGCCTCCGCATTTTCGTGAATGCTCTTGGACTGGCAGGACAACTCCTGTATGGCGGCACGCAGCCCGGCGTTCTCCGCTTCAAGCGCCGCCATCCGTTCCAAGAACGCACGTCGCTCGGTCTGCCAAGATATCTGTGAATCATGCATGGATAACAGGCTTCCCAAACCGCCCAAGCACAAGATCGTCATGGGGTGGCACTGTAGCGCGCGGATCTTCCGTCCGCTCCCAGCCGCATCGCATATAACGACGGACTGCCCAAGGATGCTTCCCGAAAACAAAGCCCGCTATGCGGCATCAACGTTCCCGTCCCGTGTAGACGAAGACCGTGTCCATTGATATAGGCAGGCTATGCCTGCGGTGTGTGGAAGCGATGACTGAACAGGGTGAGGCGATAGGGAGAATTCTCATCAACTTCGTCTTTACTGAGCGGAAGGCTCTGGCTGCTTGGAGAAGGAATACGTTACCTGCTACGTCTGCATAGTCAACTCTTTGGAGGCGTTTTCAAGCAATATGTCGGCTGTGTCCTGTACGGGCCACGTGTTGCCAAACGGATATCGTGAGCGACCTTACCGCTGACCATTTCCCGCGCAGGAGCGGGGTGGGGAGATGATTGAGAATTACGAAGTCACGCTTGCCGCGAAGGACGACATCGACGGCATCCTCATACCTTCCAGCCTCGTGGTAAAGCCGGCGAGGTTGGTGGGCTTGCCGAACCCGTTTTGAACGAAGAGCACGCCGACCAGCACACGGGCGAGAGGAGAACCGTGTCCTGCCATCCGGTCGTGGTCCGATGTTCCCAGCGTGCCGCATCGTCACACTGGTCCCGGCAGATCCGGGCCCGGCGTGGGATAGTCCGGTTCGGGGCGGGGAGGGGGTAAGTCCGGTGGCGGGCTCGGCCAGTCATCTGGCGGAGGCCCGGGATCGGGGATGTCCTCGTTTGGCAAAGGCGGTTTGCTGGGTGGGATTGGTTGTGGCTTTGGCATGGTTCCTCCTCCTACCGGCCGGGACAGTGGCCGAGGCGGTGAGATCGGGAAACGAACTGGAGATTGAGGATGCAGCGGTTACCCTTCGGCCCGGCGCCAGGACCCTGCCGGACTCTCGCTTGACCCACCCCCTCCGTCCCGCTTCGAGAGGGGAGGGGGCATGGGTCAAGGCTTCCGCCGTTCGTGTCATACGGTCGGCGGATAATGGAAGCCATTGGCCATCGGCCGTATCACTTCCGTCCGCCGGAGCGTTTGACGTCCGGGCGTTCACCCAACTCGTCGAATTTCTTCTGCACGGGCTTGTCCGTGTCACCCGCGGCCTTGCCGGTCTTGTCGACCAATTCCTCCTCGATGCGCTGGGCGGTCTCCGATGGCGCGTCCTTGTTGCGGTTCCGGTCCATGGCGGCGTCCTCTGCTCTTGCGTGGGTGGACGTCCGTTCAACAGCTTCGCCCGCGCCTTCGTCCCGCTGTCGGCTAAGGAGCCTGACGGAATGGGATTGCCTTGGATGTACTCCATACGGTGGCTTGACCTCAGCCAGTTGTGACACCCTATCCTTTCCCAAAGGCCGGCAACGGCCGTAGACGCGCGTCCAGAGAGCCAAGAGGCCAGAGGGAGGGAGACGAGGCATGTCCTGCACCATTACGATGACGGTCAACGGCAAGTCGGTTACGCGCGAGGTCGAGGAGCGCACGCTGCTCGTCCACTTCCTGCGCGAGCATCTCGGGCTCACCGGCACACACGTGGGTTGCGACACCAGTCAGTGCGGCGCCTGCGTCGTCCATTTGGACGGCCAGTCGGTGAAGTCCTGCACCATGCTGGCCGTCCAGGCCGATGGCGCGCAGGTCACCACCATCGAAGGGCTGGCGGCCGAGGACGGCACGCTGCACCCCATGCAAGCGGCCTTCCGCGAGCACCACGGCCTGCAATGCGGCTTCTGTACGCCGGGCATGGTGATGAGCGCCATCGACCTCGTGAAGAGCAACCCCAACCCGTCCGAGTCGGAGGTTCGGGAGGGGCTGGAGGGCAACATCTGCCGCTGCACCGGCTATCACAACATCGTCAAAGCGGTGCTGGCCGGGGCCGAGGCGATGCGCGCCGGCACGCCTGTCAAGGCCGCGGCCGAATAACGACAACGGGCATCATGGGAGGAACTGTGCAATGGCAAATCCCACCGGCATCGGCGCAGCCGTGCGCCGCCGCGAGGACGCGCGCTTCCTGACCGGGCGCGGCACCTACACCGAGGACATCAACCGGCCGAACCAGACTCACGTCCATATCCTGCGCTCGCCGCACGCGCACGCGCGCATCCGCGGCATTGACGCGTCCGAGGCGCTGAAGGCGCCGGGCGTGGTGGCCGTGTTCACCGGCGCCGACATGGCCGCCGACAACGTCAACAGCCTTCCCTGCGGCTGGCTGATCCATTTCAAGGACGGCTCCCCCATGAAGGAGCCGCCGCACTTCCCCATCGCCCGCGACAAGGCGCGCTACGTCGGCGACGCGATCGCCGTGGTCATCGCCGAGACCCGCGAGCAGGCCAAGGACGCGGCCGAACTGGTCAATGTGGACTACGAGGAGCTGCCGGCGGCCGCCTCCCTGCGCGCCGCATCGGACGGCAACGCCGCGCTGGTGCACGACGACGTGCCGGGCAACGTCTGCTTCGACTGGCACCTGGGCGACGCGGCGGCGGTGGACGCGGCCTTCGCGCAGGCCGCGCACGTGACGAAGCTGGACCTCGTCAACACCCGCCTCGTCCCCAACGCCATGGAGCCGCGCGCGGCGCTGGGCGAGTACGATCGTATCACCGGCGATTACACGCTGACCACCACCTCGCAGAACCCGCACGTCATCCGTCTGCTGATGGGTGCCTTCGTGCTGGGCATTCCCGAACACAAGCTGCGCGTCGTGGCGCCGGACGTCGGCGGCGGCTTCGGCTCGAAGATCTTCCACTACGGCGAGGAGGCCATCGTTACCTGGGCCGCCAGGAAGGTCGGCCGGCCGGTGAAGTGGACCGCCGAGCGCTCCGAGAGCTTCCTGACCGACGCGCACGGCCGCGACCACCTCACCCACGCCGAACTGGCGCTGGACAAGGACGGCAATTTCCTGGCGCTGCGCGTCTCGACGCTGGCGAACATGGGGGCGTACCTCTCCACCTTCGCCACCTCGATCCCGACCTACCTCTACGCCACGCTGCTGGCCGGCCAGTACAAGACCCCGGCCATCTACGCCGAGGTGAAGGCGCTGTTCACCAACACGGCTCCCGTGGACGCCTACCGCGGCGCCGGCCGGCCGGAGGCTTGCTACCTGATCGAGCGGCTGGTGGAGACCGCCGCGCGCGAGATGGGCATCGACAAGATCGAGATCCGCCGCCGCAACTTCGTGCCGCCGGAGGCCATGCCGTACCAGACTCCGGTGGCGCTGCAATACGACACCGGGAACTTCCCGAAGAACCTGGAGATGGCGCTGCCCGCGGTGGATTATGCGGGCTTCGCGGCGCGCAAGGCGGAATCGGCCAAGCGCGGCAAGCTGCGTGGCATCGGCTTCTCCACCTACATTGAGGCGTGCGGCATCGCGCCCTCCAATGTCGCCGGCGCGCTGGGCGCCCGGGCGGGCCTCTATGAATCCGCCGAGGTGCGCTTCCACCCCACGGGGTCGGTGAGCGTGTTCACCGGTTCGCACAGCCACGGGCAGGGGCACGAGACTACCTTCGCGCAGATCGTCGCCGAGCGCTTCGGCATTCCCATCGAGAACGTTGAGATCGTGCACGGCGACACCTCCAAGGTGCCCTTCGGCATGGGCACCTACGGCTCGCGCTCGCTGGCGGTGGGCGGCTCGGCGCTGGTCAAGGCGATGGACAAGGTGGAGCGCAAAGCCCGCAAGATTGCCGCCCACCTGATGGAGGCCGCCGAGACCGACATCGAGGTGAAGGACGGCCGCTTCACCGTCGCCGGTACCGACAAGAGCGTAGGCATCGGCGACATCGCGCTGGCCGCCTACGTGCCGCACAACTTCCCGCTGGACGAGCTGGAGCCGGGGCTGGACGAGCAGGCCTTCTACGACCCGAAGAACTTCACCTACCCTAACGGCTGCCATGTCTGCGAGGTGGAGATCGACCCTGACACCGGCGTTACCAAGGTCGTCGCCTTCACCGCGGTGGACGATTTCGGCCGAATCATCAACCCCCTGATCGTCGAGGGGCAGGTGCACGGCGGCATTGTCCAGGGCATCGGGCAGGCGCTGTACGAGAACTGCGTCTACGATGAGAACGGGCAACTCCTCACCGGCTCCTACATGGACTACTGCATGCCGCGCGCCGACGACGTGCCGTCCTTCCAGGTGAGCTACCACGAGGATTCGCCCTGCACGCACAACCCCCTGGGCGTCAAGGGCTGCGGCGAGGCCGGCACCATCGGCGCCTCGGCCGCCGTGATGAACGCGGTGATCGACGCGCTGTCCGAACACGGCGTCACGCACCTCGACATGCCCGCCACGCCGGAGCGCGTGTGGCGTGCCATCAACCAGGCCCGTCCGGCCATGGCCGCGGAGTGAGGGAGGGAGACCCATGTACGCATTCGAGTATCGCCGCCCGAAATCCCTGGCCGACGCCGTCGCCATGCTGGGCAAGGCCCCGGACGGCAAGATCCTGGCCGGCGGGCAGACGCTGCTGCCCACCTTGAAGCAGCGCCTCGCCAGCCCGACCGAGCTGATCGACCTGTCCCAGGTGCCGGAACTGAAGGGTATACGCGAAGAGGGCGGCGCCCTCTTCGTCGGTGCCTTCACCCGCCACGCGGAGGTCGTCGCCAGCGACGTGGTCAAGCGGCGCATCCCGGCGCTGGCCGATCTGGCCGAACACATCGGCGACCGGCAGGTGCGCAACCTCGGCACGCTCGGCGGCTCCATCGCCAACGCCGACCCCGCGGCGGACTACCCCGCCGCGGTGGTGGCGCTGAAGGGCGCGGTGAAGACCGACAAGCGCGAGATAGCGTGCGACGACTTCTTCACCGGCATGTTCGAAACCGCCCTGGATCCGGGTGAGCTGATCGTCGGCGTGCGCTTCCAGGTGCCGGACAAGGCGGCCTATGCCAAGTTCCCCAACCCGGCCAGCCGCTACGCCATGGTGGGCGTGTTCGTCGCCCGCTTCGGGTCCGAGGTGCGGGTTGCGGTGACCGGTGCCGGGCCCAGCGTGTTCCGCGCGCCCGACATCGAGGCGGCGCTGGCCAAGGACTTCCGCGCTGACGCCCTGAACGGCGTGACGATAAGTCCTGATGACCTCAACGGCGACATCCACGCCAGCCCCGAATACCGCGCCCACCTCGTCACCGTGATGGCGAAGCGCGCGGTGGAGGCGTGCGGGTGAGACAAGGTGCCCAATCCCTCCCCCAGCCCCGCTGGGGGAGGCTAGGAGGGGGCAAGGTCATCCCGAGAATCCTGGCCCCTGGTACCCGCGCCTAGACACGAAGCAACAAAGACATCCAAGAGTCACAAAGCCACTTCGACCAACTCCAGCTCTTTCCCGACGTTCGAGCACGCAAACACTCAAGTCTTTGCGAATCTTCTATATCTTTGTTGCTTCGTGTTTAATTGAGCCCGGCGAGTTCCGGATCCTCGGGATGACCTGGCCCCCACCCTCCCGCTTCGCGGGCCCCTCCCTCTCCCGGCGGGGCCGGGGGAGGGAATGAAAGACCCTCGCCGCCATGCCCACACCGCTCCCCCAATCCGTCGACGCCACGCTGGAGCTGCTGAGCCGCGGTGACTACGTGGCTGACCGGGCGCTCGCCACGGCGCTCTACCTGGCGCTCAAGCTTAAGCGGCCACTGTTCCTCGAAGGCGAGGCGGGTGTCGGCAAGACAGAGATCGCCAAGGTTCTCGCCCGCACGCTGAACCGGCGGCTGGTGCGTCTGCAATGCTATGAGGGGCTCGACGTTGCGGCGGCCGTCTACGAGTGGAACTACGCCCGGCAGATGATGGAGATCCGCCTCGCCGAGGCGTCCGGCGACCGCGACCGGGACGCGCTGGCGGCCGACCTCTTCTCCGAGCGGTTCCTGATCAAGCGCCCGCTACTCCAGGCCCTGGAACCCGATCTGAACGGCGCCCCCATCCTGCTGATCGACGAGTTGGACCGCACCGACGAGCCGTTCGAGGCCTATCTGCTGGAGGTGCTGTCCGACTTCCAGGTGTCGATCCCGGAGTTCGGCACGGTGAAGGCGCCGGAGCCGCCGGTGGTCATCCTGACCTCCAACCGCACGCGCGAGATCCACGACGCGCTGAAGCGGCGCTGCTTCTACCACTGGGTGGACTATCCCTCGGCCGAGCGCGAGCGGGAGATCCTGCGCGTCAAGGCGCCGAACGCCGACACGCGCCTGGCGGCGCAGGTCGTGGGCGTCGTCCAGCGGCTGCGTGGCATGGACCTGTACAAGGCCCCCGGAGTGGCGGAGACGCTGGACTGGGCGCAGGCGCTGGTCGAGCTGAACCAGCTCGAACTCGACCCCAGGACCATCAACGACACGCTCGGCACGCTGTTGAAGTACCAGGACGACATCGCCCGCATCCAGGGCAGCGAGGCGGCGAGGCTGCTTGCCCAGGTGAAGACCGAGCTGGCCGCCACGCACGCGCCATGAGCGCGCCCGCATCCCCTCCCATTGGCCCCATCGGCGACGCGCGGCTCGCCGCCAACCTCATGCATTTCGCCCGTGCGCTGCGCGCGGCCGGCCTTCCCGTCGGCCCCGGCAAGGTGTTGCAGGCGCTCGAGGCGATCGAGGCGGTGGGACTTGACAACCGGCGGGATTTCTACTGGGCGCTGCATTCGGTGTTCGTGAACCGGCACGACCAGCGCGTGGTGTTCGACCAGGCGTTCCACGTCTTCTGGCGCAACCCCGACCTCCTGAAGCGCATGATGGGCATGCTGCTGCCCGGCCTGCGCACCGCTCCCACACCCGAGCAGAGGGAGCTGTCGCGCCGCGTCGCCGATGCGCTCCGTGGCCCCGGCGCTGCCGAGGAAGAGGGCGCGCCGGAGAGGGCCGAGATCGAGGTGGACGCGGCGTTCACCGTCTCCGACCGCGAGCTGTTGCAGACCAAGGATTTCGAGAAGATGTCGGGCGAGGAGCTGGCCGAGGCCAAGCAGCTTCTGGCCCGCATCGTGCTGCCGGTGGCCGAGGCCGCGACGCGCCGCCACCGCCCCGACCCGCGGGGGCCCCGCATCGACCCGCGCGCCACGCTGCGGCGCATGCTGCGCTCGGGCGGCGACGTGGCGGAACTGGCCCGCATGCGCCGCCGCACCCACCCGCCGCCGCTGGTGGTGCTGTGCGACATCTCCGGGTCCATGAGCCGCTATTCCCGCATGCTGCTGCACTTCCTGCACGCGCTGAGCAACGACCGCGACCGGGTGTACAGCTTCGTGTTCGGCACGCGGCTCACCCACATCACGCGGCATCTGCGGCAGCGGGACGTGGACGTGGCCCTGGAGGCGGTGTCGTCCACCGTTCAGGACTGGTCCGGCGGCACCCGCATCGGCGCCACGCTGCACGAGTTCAACCGCGTCTGGGCGCGCCGCGTGCTGGGGCAGGGCGCCGTGGTGTTGCTGATCACCGACGGGCTGGACCGCGACGCCGGCGAAGGGCTGGCGAAGGAGGCCGAGCGGCTGCACAAGAGCTGCCGCCGCCTCATCTGGCTGAACCCGCTGCTGCGCTGGGAGGGGTTCACGCCGAAATCGTCCGGTGTGCGGGCGCTGTTGCCGCACGTGGACGAGTTCCGCCCAGTGCACAATCTGAACAGCCTCGCCGACCTCGCTGCGGCGCTGGAACGGACGGCTCCCCGCCGGCCCGAGGGCCTGCGGCGATGGCTGAAGGAGAGCGCCTGATCGGCGCCGCCGTCATTCCCCCGGTTGCGCCTCCGGTTGCACCTCTGGCTGGTCCCGGACCTTCATGAGCGTGCCGCCTTCCGTCACCAGCACGGTCAGCAGCGCGGCCACGCCGAGGCAGGCGAACCCGATGATCAGCGGGCGGACGGATCCGTCGAACGCCTGCCCGACCAGCCAGCCGAAGAGGGCGGCCGTCGCCGTGCTGTAGAACCCGATGAAGGACGATCCCATGCCGGCGACGTGACCCAGCGGCTCCATGGCGAGCGCGTTGAAGTTCGGTGCGATCAGGCCGAAGCAGTAGAAGGTGGCGGCCAGGAATGCGCACAAGGCCAGCAGGGGTGGGTGTTCGGGAAAGCCCATGGCCGCCGGGACGGCGCAGGCCGTGACGTAGCCGATGAGCGCTACGTGCGATACTCGCCGCATGCCCAGCCGGCGGACCAGCCGTGCGTTGGTCAGCGACGCCAGCGCCATGACGGCGGCGATGGCGCCGAACGCCACCGGGAAAAGGTCACCGAGGCCGTAGACGTCGACGAAGATCTGCTGCGCGCTGCCGATGTAGCTCAGCAGGCTGCCGAACAGGAATCCCACGGCGATCGTGTAGCCCAGCGTCGAGCGGGTCGTCACCACCTTCTTGAAGGCGCCGCCCAGGGCGGCGGCGGACAGCGGCATCCGGTCCTCCGGCGGCCGCGTCTCCGGCAGGCGCAGCGCCGCCCAGGCGAGTGCGCCGATGGCGGCCGCGAACAGCGCGCCGAAGATCCACGGCCACGCGCTCAGGTGCACGATTCCCTCGCCGATGGCCGGCGCTATGACCGGAACGATGATGAAGACCATCATGACGAAGGACATTACGCGCGCCATCTCGCGCCCGACGAAGCGGTCCCGCACGACGGCGACGGCGACCACCCGCGGCGCGGCGGCGCCGAAGCCCTGCAGGGCGCGCGCGGCAAGCATGGTGCCGAAGCTCGGGGCGAGGGCGGCGCCCAGCGATCCCAAGGCGAAGATGAGCAGTCCGGCGGCCAGCAGCGGCTTGCGCCCGAAGCGGTCCGACAGGGGGCCGTGGAACGGCTGGCCCACGGCGAAGCCGATCATGTAGCTGGTGACGATGAGCTGCCGGTCGTTCGGCTCCGTCACCCCAAAGGTGCTTGCGATGTCGGGCAGGGCGACGAGCATGATGTCGATGGACAGCGCCGTCATGGCCATCAAGAGGGCCATCAGGGCGACGAACTCGGCGAAGCGGATGTCGTGCGTCCGCGAAGCGGTATCGGGAGAGTAGGGCATCCGCAGAGTCTGGTGTGACGCTGCCGGTTCGGCAACCCGGATCATGCCGCCCGGCCATGCACGCCACGCCGGGCGGCCCCGCACCATCCGTTCCTTGCATCATTCCGGTTGCGGCGATGTTATCGGCGGGAACGGTCGCGAAAGAGGGATGCCCCATGACCAGCCGCCTGTTCCAGCCGATCCGCCTCGAAGGCCTCGAACTCGAGAACCGGATCGTCATAGCGCCGATGTGCCAGTATTCGGCGCAGGACGGCGAACCCGGAAGCTGGCACCTGATCCATCTCGGCCATCTGGCGCTGTCGGGCGCGGGCCTGCTGTTCATCGAGGCCACGGCGGTCGAACCGGACGGTCGGATCAGCCCGGCCGACCTGGGGCTGTGGTCGGAGGCGACCGAGGCGGCGCTGGCTCGCCTGCTCGCCTGCATCCGCAAGGAATCGGCCGTGCCGTTCGGCATCCAACTCTCCCACGCCGGGCGCAAGGCGTCCGTCCGGCGGCCCTGGGAAGGCAGCGCGCAGATCCCGCTGGAGGAGGGCGGCTGGGACTGCGTGGCGCCGTCGCCGATCCCGCATGTTCCGGGAGAACGCCTGCCGGTCCCGCTCGACGCTGCCGGCCTCGATCGGGTGCGCGAGGCCTTCGCCGCGGCGGCCCGGCGCGCGGCGCGGATCGGGCTGGACGCCGTCGAGGTGCATGCCGCGCACGGTTATCTGCTGCACCAGTTCCTCTCGCCATTGTCGAACCGGCGCGAGGATGCCTACGGCGGCAGCCTGGAGAACCGCATGCGCTTTCCGCTGGAGGTGTTCGAAGCGGTGCGTGCCGCTTTCCCCGCCGACCGGCCGGTGGGCGTGCGCGTTTCCGCCACCGATTGGGTCGAGGGCGGCTGGGATCTGGAGCAGACCATCGTCTTCGCCCGGGCGCTCAAGGACCGGGGCTGCGCCTTCATCGACGTGTCGAGCGCCGGTCTGTCGCCGGCGCAGTCCATTCCCGTCGGTCCGGGCTACCAGGTACCCTTCGCCGACGCCGTCAAGCGGGAGACGGGCCTGCCGACCGTCGCCGTCGGCCTGATCACCGAACCGAAGCAGGCGGAGTCCATCGTCGCCGCCGGTCAGGCCGACATGGTGGCGCTCGCGCGCGGCATCCTCTACGACCCGCGCTGGCCATGGCACGCCGCGGCCGAACTTGGTGCCCAGGTCAAGGCCCCCAGGCAGTACTGGCGCTCGCAGCCGCGCGAGTACAAGCGGCTGTTCGGCACCACGTCCATCGAGCAGCGGTAGGGAGCTGCACGCCACCGCCATCGCGGAATGGGGCGACATGAAGGCGCTTGTCCGCCCAACGTGTTTTCGCGTATCGATCCAGTGTCGATGCCGGACAGTATGGCGTCGGTTGAGAAAGCGGGACCGAAAGCGTAATGGCCGCCAGCAAGCGCGAGGGACGATTGGCCGAGGCCCCGTCCGGTATGAGTCCGGCGGACCTGTCCGCTGCCGGCGGCACACTGTTCGAAGCGATGCCGGTCCCGGTGTTCGTCCGCGACGCGGGCGGCGCCTATATCGGCTGCAACAACGCCTTCACCGCCACTTACGGCTCGCCGGCCGACCTGGAGCAGGGCACCGACCTCGACGCGCTGCTGGGCGACGCCCCGGCCTGCACGGTGCGCGAGGCGCGGCTGAAGCGCCGCGACGGCGCGATGCGCGACGTGCTGCTCCACCTCAACCGCTTCGGCGACGTGGCGACGGGCCTCGGCGGCATGATCGGCGTGGTGGTGGACGTTACCGACCACAAGCAGGCCGAACGCGACCTTGCCGGTGCCCGCAGCGAGACGGAGACCACCCGGCATGGTCTGGAGGAGGCGACGATCAAGCTGGAGGAGGCGTACCGCACCGGCCGCCTCGGCTATTGGGAATACGGCATCCACACCGGCAAGCTGGTGTGGAGCGAGGGCGCCTTCGAGATCTTCGGCCAGAACCCCGAGACGTTCGAGCCCACCTTCGACCATCTGCTGGAGATCCTGCACCCCGACGACCGGCTGCGCTACGGCAACATGCTGGAGAGCGTCATCGCCAATCCCAAGCGCGTCTATGTGGAGTTCCGGGCATCGGGTGCCGATGGGCGGACGCGCTGCATCTCCAGCTCCTGCGCGCCGCGCTACGACCGGAACGGCCGGCTGACCCACGTGTTCGGCGTCATGCTGAACACCACCGAGCAGGCCGAAGCCGCCGCCCAACTCCAGGCCGCCAAGCAGCGGTTGGAGGAGGCGCACCGCACTGGCCGCCTGGGCTATTGGGAGTACGGCATCCATACCGGCAAGCTGGAGCTGAACGACGAGGCCTTCGCCATCTACGGCCAAAGCGCGGAGACCTTCGAGCCGACCTTCGACGGGCTGCTGAACATCCTGCACCCCGACGACCGGCTGCGCTTCGGCAACATGCTGGAGGACGTGATCGGCAACTCCAAGCGCGTCTATTTCGAGTACCGGGTGATCGATCCGGTGGGCGAGGTGCGCTACGTTTCCAGCTCCTGCGCGCCGCGCTTCGATGCCGACGGCCGGCTGACCCAGGTGTTCGGCGTGATGCTCGACACCACGGAGCGCGCGCTGGCCGCCGCCGCGCTGCGGGCCGCCAAGGAGGAGGCCGAGCACGCCCTGGCCGAGCTGCGCGCCGCGCAGGACAGCTTGGTGCAGTCGGAGAAGATGGCTTCGCTGGGCGCCCTGGTAGCCGGCGTGGCGCACGAGATCAACGGGCCGGTCGGGGTGGCGCTGACGACGGCCTCGCACATCGCCGGCCGCACCGAAGACCTGCGCCGCCAGCTCCATGGCGGCACCATTACCCGGAGTGCGCTTGCCGGCTACCTGGACGAGGCTTGCGAGGCCTCGCACCTGCTGGTCACCAACACCGAGCGCATCGCGGCGCTGGTGCAGATGTTCAAGCAGGTCTCGGCGGATCAGACCGGCGACGAACGGCGCACCTTCTACCTGCGCGACTACATCGAGGACGTGCTGCTCAGCCTGCACATGCAGATCGGCCCGTCCGGCCACCAAGTGACGATGTCCTGCCCGGATGCCTTGCAGGTGGAGAGCTATCCCGGCGCCTTCGCGCGCGTGCTGACGCACCTCGTGCGCAACGCGCTCCAGCACGCCTTCCGGCCGGAGCAGAACGGTCGCATCGTCATCACCGTTGAGCCGGTGGGCGAGGACTGGATCAAGGTGCGGCACGCCGACGACGGCCGGGGCATCGACGCCGCCGACCTGCCGAAGGTGTTCGACCCCTTCTTCACCACCGCCCGCCACGCCGGCGGGGTGGGGCTGGGCCTGCACATCGCCTACAACCTGACCACGCAGACCCTGGGCGGCCAGTTGCTGGTGGAAAGCCGGGTGGGCGAGGGGACGGCGTTCACGCTGCGGATTCCGCGGGTGGCGCCCTAACCCCCGATCAGCACCGGCCGCGCTTCGGCCGTCAGCGCCTCTTCCGCCTTCGGCCGCTCGGGCGCGCGCATCTGCGCGGCGCAGGCCAGGCGGAACAGCTCCTGGCCGTCGAGGATCACCACGATCCGCCCGTCGTTGAGCAGCGACACCCCGCCCACACCCGGCACGTCGGCCAAGCCCGGATGGCTCTCGCGCACGAACAGGTCGCCGCGGCGCAGCAGGCGATCGATTTCCACGCCGATGCGCCGGTCGCCGAGCTTGAGGACGACGATCAGCCGCTCGGCGGCGGGTGCCGGCGCCGGCCGCTCCGCGCCGAAGCCCAGCGCATCGGCGAGATGCACCACGGGAAGCACGCGGTTGCGTCGCAGCACGCTCCGGCAGCCGGACACCTGGTGAAACTCCGGCGTGGTGAACCCGCAGACCTCCTCGATGAAGCGGTCGGGGATGGCCAGCACCTGGTCGTCCACCTGGACCAGCAGCGTGCGCAGGATCGCGGCGGACAGCGGCAGGTCGATGACGAAGCTGGTGCCCACACCCTCGCGCGTGCGGGTGGTGATGGTGCCGCCCAGGCGCAGGATGGCGTCGCGCACTACGTCCATGCCGACACCGCGGCCCGACGTCTCGGTGACCGTTTCGGCGGTGGAAAAGCCGGAGGCGAAGATGAACTCGTGGATCTCCGCCGGCGTCAGGCGGCGGCTGTCCTCCTCGCTCACCAGCCCCTGGCGCACAGCCTTGGCGCGCACCGCTTCGGTGGCGATGCCGCGGCCGTCGTCGGCGATCTCGACGATGACGCGGCTGCCGCGCTGCACGGCGCGCAAGGACAGCGTCGCCTGGGGCGGCTTGCCGGCGGCCTCGCGCTCCTCCGGCGTCTCGATGCCGTGGTCGACGCCGTTGCGCACCATGTGCATCAGCGGATCGTACAGCGTCTCGACCATGCTCTTGTCGATGCGCACATCGCCGCCGTCGACGACCAGGCGGATCTTTTTGCCCAGCGTGCGCGACAGCTCGCGCACCACGCGCGGGTACTGGTTCAGCAGCGTCTCCACGGGCACCACGCGGAGGTCGAGCGCCGACTCGCGCAGCCGGTCCACCGAACGGCTGAGCTGCGTGTCCAGCTCCTGCACCGCACGGCGGTGGCGGTCCATCAGTTCCTGCACCATGCGCAGGTCGGGATCGCCGGCACCCAGCTTGGCGGCCAGCGCGCCCATGGCCTCTTCCAGGCGCAGGTCGTTGGCGACGGCGTTCAGGTCGCCGCTCAGCAGCACCATGCCGTCGATGCGCGCCATGAAGCGGTCGACGACCTCACCCGGCACGCGCAGCACGCCGCCCCCCGGCGCCGTGCGGGGGACGGATGGCGGGGTATCGGATGACGGCGGGGCAATGCGCGTTTCGGTCGGCAGAACCGCGGGGAGCGGTTCGGCGGGCGCTGGTGTCGAATGCGCGACCACCAGCTCGGCGCGTGGCGCCGGTTCGACGACGGCGGGGGACACGGTGGGGGTGGGCTCGCCGGGGACGCAGCGGCGCACGCGCAGCAGCTCGCCCGACGCGTCCATGCCCCGCATGGCGGCGCGCAGCGCGTCGAGCCCTTCGGCCGAGGCGATCAGCACCTTCAGCCAGGTCTTGCCGTCGACGAACTCCGGCCAATTGGTGATGGCCTGCACCTTGGTGCCCAGCCACAGCGCGAAGCTGGACGCCACCGTGGGATCGCTCTCCAGGAAGGCCGTCACCTCGTAGAGGTGAATGGCATCGTCGTTCACCGCGGCGCGGAGCTGGGCCGAGCTGTCCGGCGACAGGAAGCGCAGCAGCCCCTCGTCCAGGCCGAGCGACCGCAGCTCTTCGGTCGAGAAGGGGCGCCGCGCCGCCTCTTCGGCGTCGGCGGTCTCGACGAACTCGCGCAGCATCCGTTCCAGCTTGACGTGGGTGTCGGCGTCGACGTCCTCGGGCGGATCGGCGGCGGCGTGCAAGGCGATGAAGTCGATGGCCTGGCGGGCGTCGGCCAGCAGGGCCGGCCAGCGTTCGTTCTGCGCCGGGGCCATGCGGCGCACCACGTCGGCGATCCGGCGCACCAGCGCCGAGGAGCGCGGCAGCCTCACGATGTCCAGCGTCGAGCCGATGCGGTCCAGCACGTCGGCCAGCTCGTCGCCGGCGGTGGCCGGGTCGCGCATCAGCTCGAGCGCGCGGCCGGTTCCCTTGGCGAGCGCCTGGGCGTTGTGGTCGGCCAGCAGCGTGGCGATGATGGCGGTGCCGGCGTCGCGCCCGGACAGTCGTCCCACGCGGGCACTCGCCAGCGCCAGGGCCTGGAGGTCGTGCAGGATGCCGTCGGGGTCGCGTGCCTTCAGGTGCTCGCGGAAGGCCCGGAGGATGTCGGCGATCGGCAGCAGCGACAGCCGTTCGCAGCCGATCTCCAGCGTCTCGGCGGTATTGTCGACGGTGCGCAGCCCCTCCTCGTCCAGGCTGTCGAGGTCGAGCGCCCGGGTCAGCGTCGCCATGCCCTCGCGCAGGTGCTCGACGAAGCGCCCCATCAGCTTGTCGTTGTCGTGCAGCTTGGCGGGGCGGGGCGCCTCTGCCACCGGCAGGCTGGGCGGAGCCGCTTCCGGGTTGCTGCCCAGCGCCTCCAGCTTGGCGAGCAGTGCTGCCGGCGGTTCGGCGTCGCGGCGCTCGCGCACGGCCACTTCGTTGAGTGCCCGCAGGGCGTCGAGCGCTTCCAGCAGCGCCTCGGCAATCTCGTTCGAGAGGCGGATGGCGCCGGTGCGCACGCGGCCCAGCACCGTCTCCGCCCGGTGCGCCAGCTTCTCCTGGCCGAACATGTCCATGGCGCGCGACGCGCCCTTGAGCGAGTGGAAGGAGCGGAACAGCGACGCGATGCGTTCGCGTTCCGGCACCTCGCCGGTGCTGTCGGAGAGCAGCTTGTCGATGGCGTCGAAATGCTCTCCCGCCTCGATGCCGAATTGCTTCCAGAGGGTTTCGATCAGCTCGCTCATGACGAACCTCCAGGAGGCTCAGGCCCTCAGGCCTCGTAGGTTGGGTTGAGCCGCAGGCGAAGCCCAACGCGTCGCCATGGCGAGGGGTGTTGGGCTTCGCTGGCGCTCAACCCAACCTACGAACATCCTCTCGTATGAGCATGGACAGAACACTAAGGGGCTCAGGCCTTCTGCGGCAGCGGCAGCCCTGCGGCGCGGCGGATGGCGATGATGATGTCGTGCCCCTTCTTGTGCGCCAGGTCCAGGCTCATGGTGCCGGACGGCTTGGCGATGATCTCCACCGCTCCCAGCGAGCGCGCTTCGTTGGCTTCCGCCGAGCCGATCTGCGCCACCGAAGAGACGATGATCACCTTGGCCCGGCTCATCAGCGACATGTGCTCCATCACCTCCAGGCCGGTCATCTCCGGCATCTCGATGTCGAGCAGCACGATGTCGGGCTTGAGCGACTTCACCATCTCCAGCGCCACGCGGCCGTTCTCGGCTGAGCCGACCAGTTCGAGCTCCTCGTCGGAGCGGACGATGTCGCCGATGATCGTGCGCATCAGCACGGAGTCGTCGACCAGCAAAATCCTTGGCTTTGCCATGAAACCGAATTCCTGCGTCAAAGAGTGAACCAAGTGTTGAGTTTCCGCCCCATCGCCGGGACGGAGAGGATGTCGCTGACCACGCCGGCCCGGATCGCCGCCTTAGGCATACCGTCCACCGCGCAGCTCGCCGGGTCCTGCGCCAGGACCGGCAGGTTGCGCGCGGCGAATTCCTTGGCCCCGTCGGTGCCGTCGTCGCCCATGCCCGTCAAGATCACTGCGACCGGCGCCCTGGCCTCGGCGCCGGCCGAGCGGAACAGCAGGTTGGCCGAAGGGTGGTAGATCTCGCCGCTCTCGGCCGCCGCGCGCAACACGAAACGCCCGTCGGGGAGCCGGCGCACCGCCATGTCGCCGCCGCCCTTCAGGATGGTGATGACACCCTTTTCCAGCGCCATGCCGTCGGTGCCCTCCTCGACCGGGCGACGGAGCGTGCGGCTCAAGGACACGGCGAAGCCGGCGGTGAAGCTGGCCGGCATGTGCTGCGCCACGACGAGCGGGCAGGGGAGCGGCCCCAGCGTGCCCAGCAGTTCCACCAGCGTCACCGGCCCGCCGGTGGAGACGCCGACCACCACTAGGTCCGGCCGGCCGCCGGGCCGGTACCCTTCGGTTGCTGCCGGTGCCGACGCCGGCGCGGGCGGGGCGGGGCGCTCGATCTCGTCCAGCGCCGCCATGCGCCAGCGGCCCCAGTGGCGCACCTTCTCGGTCAGCTGGCGCTCGATGGAGGCCATGTCGAGCTTCACGAAGGACGTGTTCTTGCACACGAAATCCACCGCCCCCGCCTCCAGTGCGCGGATGGTGGCCTCCGCTCCTTCCGAGGTCTCGTTGGAGACCATGACGGTGGGCGGACCCTTCTCGCGGGTGATGGCCTGCACGGCCTCGATGCCGTCCATGATCGGCATGTTGACGTCCATGGCGATCACGTGCGGCTTCAGCTTGCGGGACAGGCGCAGCGCCTCGGCGCCGTTGCGCGCCTCGCCGATGATGTCGATGTCGTCGGCGGGCTCCAGCATCTTGCGCAACGCCACGCGCACGAAGTTCGAGTCGTCGACGATGAGGAGGCGGATGGGCGGTTGGCTCATGCGGTCCTCATGAAACCGGTTGCGGCGTCATCAGCCCTTCCGGCCGCAGCACCGGAACCAGCCGGCCTTCCAACTGGATGACGGCCGATGTAATGGCGTCCGACATGGGGTCCACGGCGTCGGCGGGGATCTTGCGGATGCGCTGGATCTCGTCGGCGATGATGGCGACGGTGCCGCCGCCGGCTTGGACCAGGATCGACACACCCGCCTGCCCGCCGTCCCTGTCCGGACGCTTGTCCAGCACGCGGCGCAGGTCGAGCACCGGCAGGATGGCACCGTCCACGTCGGTGATGCCGTCGAAGGTCGTGATGTCGCCCGGCAGGCGGTGGCGGCCGCCGAACTCCACCACGCGCTGCACCCGCTCGAACTCGATGGCGTAGGCGCGGCTGCCGACGGTGAAGGTCAGGAAGCGGCGGGTGGGACGCGGCTGCATATCCTGCACCGCGTCGGCGACGCCGCCAGTCGGCACCAGCCGGCCGATGGAGTCCAGGTGATCGCTCAGCATGCCCGTCCCGCTCCTCACTTCGAGCCAGCGCCCATCGTATTCGACGATCTCATTCGCTACACCGCCTTCGGCGGTCTCGGTGCCCTTCTTGGCATGGGCGGGAAAGCGCACCACGCCGCGGATGCCGTCCACGCGCAGTCCTACAGGTCCGTGCGGCGTGGCGAAGACCACGGCATAGCCGCTGTCGCCGTCCGTCTCCGCCAGCGCGTCCACCAGCAGCACCGGGCGACGGTGCGTCTGCGTCATGCCGCGCACCACCGACGGCGCGTTGGGCAGCGGGCGGATATCGCTCACCTCGAAGACCATCACCAAGTCGTCCATTTCCAGCGCCAAGGTGCCTGCGCCGGCCTCGACGACCAGCAGGCGGACGGTGGGGACCCTCTGCGCCCGCAAATCCTCGGGCGGGCCGCCGGCCAGCACCGCGTCGTCGGCCAGTTCGGCGAAGGCCATGCCGTGGCCGATCTCGATGCGCGCCGGGTCCAGCAGCAGCACCTCCCGCCCGTTCTCGACGAAGCGTGCGACGATGGGCAGGTCGGCCGCCTCCGGCCCCAGCGCAGGGGCGTTCAGCGTCACCGATCCGGCCGGCACCGTGCCGCCGACGCGCGCAACGCGCAGCGCCAACATGCCGGAACGCGAGCGCACCACCACCAGGAGCCGCCCGCTCTCGCGGCGGCCGAGCCCCAAGGCGGCATAGCCGCCCAGGTTCACCTGCGGCAGGATACGGCCGCCGATGCCGGAGACGCCCTCCACCTGCGGCGGGGAGAAGGGCAGGCGGGTGACCGGCTGGGATTCGGCCACCTCGACCACCAGCGCGGCGTCCACGGCGAACCAGGCCCCTGCGCACTCGAAGGTGAAGAAGCCGCCGGTCATGCGCCTGCCCTCAGCCGATGGGCGACGGCGCGCTCGCCGCGCAGCGTCTCGAAGCGGTCGGGCTCGCACAGTTTGTCGGTGGTGCCCAGCACCAGTGCGCCGCCGGGGATCATGGCCGAGGCCAGCAGGCGCTGCGCCGTCCGCCGGCTGTCGTCATCGAAGTAGATCAGCACGTTGCGGCACGACACCAGGTCGAAGCCGGTGTCCGGCGGTTCGGCGGCCATCAGATTGTGCCGGTGCAGTGAGACGAGACGGCGCGCGTCGGCGCGCACGCGGCGATAGCCGGCCTCGGCGCCGTCAAGCGGCACGAACCACGCCGCGTATTCCGGCGGCAGGTCGCGGAAGGGGCCCAGCCCCTCGCCTCCGTAGCAGGCGTTCTTTGCCTGCACGACCGCCAGCCGGCTGATGTCGCTGCCCAGCACCTCCACTGTCCAGTTCGTGTGGATGCCCGCATCCGAACGCTCCGCCTCGCCCAGGTCGGTCAGCGTCTCCAGCGCCAGGATGGCCAGCGAATAGGCCTCCTCGCCGGTGGCACAGCCGGCGCTCCAGATCCGCAAGCTCCGCTCGCCTCGCGTGCGGCGCGCCTCGATCAGGGCCGGCAGGACGGTGCGCCGCAGATGCGCGTGGTGCGGGATGTCGCGGAAGAAATAAGTCTCGTGGATGGTCAGGTTCTCGATGAAGCTGAGCCAGTCCGGCGAGTCCGGTGCCGCCGCCTCGATCACCCGCACCCACTGCTCCAGTGCGTCGAGCGGCATGGAGGCGAGGATCTTCTCCAGCTTGCGCTCCAGCGGCCGGTCATGGCGGATGCCGCTCTTGCGGCGCACGTCCGCGAGGAGACGGCGCACCAGGGCGGCGATGGTCGCGGGGGCGGTCTCCGTGTGGCGGGTTTGGCGGAGGGCACGCACGATCACACCGCCGTGGACCGCGCCGCATGCCGACAGGTTCTGCCGGCCGTTCCCCGGAGCAGCGTCACCGGAAGCGGAATCACCAGCAACAGCGTCCGGAAGATGCGGAGGTTGGCGGGAAAGGACATGTTCGCTCTCACACCCTGCCAAATTATCGCAGCCCGCGCATTGTACGGATTTTGCTGGTTTTGACCGGACGAATGTGTTCGATGATAATCGTGTCAATACCAATATGCGAGATTGAAATCGCCCGATGCGGAAGGATGCGGTGCAGCATTCTCCGTTTCAGACGGGTGCGGCAGTTCGCTGGTGCACCAAAGTCGCACATTCTGGTATGACGTAACCCGTCCGTATGCCTGAGCGAGGAAGTGCCGGATGCCGATCGGAACGCGCATCTCCCTGGGTTTTGCCGCCGTCCTGCTGCTGACGGTGGTGGTGGCGGTCATCGGCTGGAACGGGCTGGCGACCTACGCCGGCCGCGTGGAACTGGCGAGCCGCGCCGGCAGCCTGGACGACACGCTCAAGCTCGCCCGCATGGAGGAGGCCCGCTTCGCCCAGAGCGCCGCCCCCGCCGCGGCGCAGCGCGTGCGCGAACTGACCGATGCGCTGCGCCGCGATGCCGCGACGCTGCAAGCCGCCTTCGGCGGCGAGGGCGACGCGCTGGCCGAGGTGCTGCCGGCGCTGGAGGCCTATCGCAAGGCCTTCGACGAGTACGTGACGCTGGAGCAGGGCAAGCGCGACAGCCTGGCCCAGCTCGCCAAGCAGGCCGCTGGTCTGGAAGCCTTGGCCAACACCATCGTGGAGCGGCAGGCGGACGTCTATGCGCGCGCCCTAGCGGAACTCAAGGCGGCTGAACTCAAGACGGGCGACGGGGTGGACACGCCGCTCAGCACCTTGCAGAAGGCGGTGGCGCTGCGCGACATCGCCGTGGGCATGATCCGCGAGGCGCAGTCGGCGTTGCTGGGCGTGGGCGAGTACCTGAGCACCGGGGCGGCGTCCGGCAAGACGCGTTTGGACAACGGGGTCAACCGCATTCTCACCCTCAACGGGCAGGCGCGCGGCGCCGCCGCGGACGAGGCCACGCTGAAGCAGGTGGATGCGCTGACGGCCATCGTGTTCGACCTGGAGCAGGGCTTCCTCATCGCCGCCGACCTTGGCGAGCGTCAGGCCAAGATGCGCGACACCATGAAGGCCGCCGCCGCCGAGGTCAGCGAGCGCGTTGCCGCCCTGGTCCAGCGCGAGCTGGCCGTGCGCGAGGAGGGGCGCGCCAAGGCGAGCCTGCTGATCGTGATGGGTGCCGCCGGCGCGCTGGCGCTGGGCATCCTGTTCTCGGTGGTCATCGGGCGTGGGCTGACCCGGCCGATCACCGCCATCACCCGCGCGATCCAGCGCCTGTCGGACGGCGACGTCAAGGTGGCCGTGCCGGGCACCGACCGCAACGACGAACTGGGGGCCATCGGCCTCGCCATCGCCAACGTGATCCACGTGCTGAACGGCCTGCACGGCGAGATGCACCGCCTGTCCGGCGCCGCCCGCGGCGAGGCGGCAGTGACCTCGGCCGAGGCCATCGAGTTCAAGGGCGCCTTCGGCGAAATGGTGGACCTGCTGCACGAGACGGGCGCCGCCTTCCGGGAGATCGGCGAGCAGGCGACGCAGGTCGCCGTCGCCGCAGGCGAGGCCACCATGGCCATCGGCCAGGTGTCGGAGGGAGCCTCAGCGCAGACCGAGGACCTCGACCAGGTCGCCACCGCCATCGGCCAGTCCGCCCGCGCCATCGAGCATGTGTCGGAGAGCACGCGCAACGCGTCCGACATGGTGAAGTCCGCCGCCAGCTTTGCGGCGCGCGGCAAGGACGACATGGCGCGGCTGTTGAAGGTGTCGCAGACGATCGCCGACAACTCCCGCCGCATCGGCCGCATCACCGAGGCCATCACCCAGATCGCCGTCAAGACCAACATCCTGTCCGTCAACGCCTCCATCGAGGCCGCCCGCGCCGGCGAGCAGGGCAAGGGCTTCGAGGTCGTCGCCGAGGAGGTCGGCAAGCTCGCCGACAGCGCCGTCGAGTCCACCCGCCAGATCCATGAGATCATCGAGGCTGCGACCACGCTGGCCGAGGAGGGCATGCAGGTCACCGAGGCGGCGCAGCGCATGATGGACGACCTGGCCGAGCGCGTGGCCCAGCTCGACCGCATGTTCCACTCCGTCGCCGTGGCGATGGAGGAGCAGCAGGCCTCGGTGAAGGACATCGAGACCAACATCGACAGCATGCGGATGGTGGCGTCCAAGAACGCCGCGGCATCCGAGGAGATCGCCGCCACCATGCAGCAGCTCTCCCACCTCGCCGACGAGACCCGCCGACAGGTCGCCCGCTTCAAGGTGGACTGACCGTCAGCCGCGCCCAGGAATCTGGCCCCCTCCCTAACCCTCCCCCTCTTCGAGGTGGAGGGGACTGCCACCGCTCTTCCCCTCCACCTCGTAGAGGGGGAGGGTGCCCGCGAAAGCGGGCGGGAGGGGGCGGCCGCCGGCCGTTCGCATCGTCAGGAACCATGCTCACCTCCACCCCGATATCACGCGCGGCCGGGAATGGGCGCTGCAATGCCGGGCCTCGGCGGAATGTGGGCGATAATCGAACATGCTATGCAAAGGTCGCCCTTGACAATCATCCGTGTCACGCCTCATTGTGTGCGAAAAGCATGATGTGTGTGCGTTTATCGCACTAGGAGGGTGCAGGAATGGCGTGGATCACGCCTCTGCGTGAGGCAATTTCCGAACTTATTCACGACGGCGACACCGTGGCGCTGGAGGGGTTCACCCACCTCATCCCGCACGCCGCCGGCCATGAGATCATCCGGCAGGGCAAGAAGGACCTCACCCTGGTCCGCATGACGCCGGACCTCATCTACGATCAGCTCATCGGCACGGGCTGCGCGAAGAAGCTCATCTTCTCCTGGGGCGGGAACCCGGGTGTCGGCTCGCTGCACCGCTTCCGCGACGCCGTGGAGCAGGGGTGGCCGCACCCGCTGGACTACGAGGAGCACAGCCATGCCGGTCTGGCGAACGCCTATGTGGCCGGCGCGTCCAACCTGCCGTTCGCAGTCCTGCGTGGCTACCTCGGCTCCGACCTGCCGAAGGTTAACCCCAACATCCGCTTCATCGAGTGCCCGTTCACCGGTGAGACGCTGGCCGCCATCCCGTCCATCCGCCCGGACGTCACGGTGATCCACGCCCAGAAGGCGGACCGCCGCGGCAACGTGCTGCTGTGGGGCATCGTCGGCGTGCAGAAGGAGGCGGTGCTGGCCGCCAAGCGCGCCATCGTCACGGTCGAGGAGATCGTCGACACGTTGGATGCGCCGCCCAACGCCTGCGTCCTGCCGCGCTGGGCCGTCGCCGCCGTCTGCGCCGTGCCAGGCGGTGCCTATCCGTCCTACGCGCAGGGCTATTACGAGCGCGACAACCGGTTCTACCAGGCCTGGGACGCCATCGCGCGCTCGCGCGAGACCTTCACCGCCTGGACGGATCGCCACGTCCGCAACACCGCGGATTTCGAAGAGTTCAAGCGCGTGCTCGCCGAGGCGGCGGGCCGGGAGGCCGCGTGATGGCTGTTCTGGATTTCTCCGCGACCGAGGTGATGACCGTCGCCGCCAGCCGCCTGCTCAAGGACGGCACGGTCTGCTTCGTCGGCATCGGCTTGCCCTCCACGGCCGCCAACCTCGCCCGGCTGACGCACGCGCCGGAGGTGGTGCTGATCTATGAATCCGGCCCCATCGGCGCCAAGCCCGACGTGCTGCCGCTGTCCATCGGCGACGGCGACCTGGCCCTGACCGCCGACACCGTGGTCGGCACGCCGGAGATATTCCGCTACTGGCTGCAGGGCGGGCGCATCGACGTGGGCTTCCTGGGAGCTGCCCAGGTGGACCGCTTCGCCAACATCAACACCACCGTCATCGGCCCCTACCACGAGCCCAAGGTACGCCTGCCCGGCGCCGGCGGCGCGCCGGAGATCGCGTCCCAGGCCAAGGAGGTCTTCATCGTCCTGAAGCACAGCCCGAAGGCCTTCGTGGACAAGCTCGCCTTCGTCACCTCGGCCGGCTTCCTCGACGGCGGCGACGCGCGCGAGCGGGCCGGCATCGCGGGCAAGGGGCCGACCGCGGTGATCACTGACCTGGGCATCCTGACACCCGACCCGGTGACGCGCGAACTGACGTTGACCAGCATCCACCCCGGCGTGACGGTGGAGCAGGTCAAGGCCGCCACCGGCTGGCCCCTCAAGATCAGCCCGGACCTGAAGACCACCGGGGCGCCGCAGCCGCACGAACTGGAGGCGTTGCGCGACCTGCTGGCGCGCACCGCCAGAGCGCACGGCCAAGCCGCCGGCGGGGAGGGATGACCATGACCGACGCTTATCTCTGCGATGCGATCCGCACGCCCATAGGGCGCTACGCCGGGGCGCTCGCCCCGGTGCGGGCCGACGACCTCGCCGCGGTGCCGCTGGCGGCGCTCATGGCGCGGAACGCGTCCGTGGACTGGGCGGCCGTGGACGACGTGATCTTCGGCCGTGCTAGCCAGGCCGGCGAGACGGAGCTGATGATCGCTGGCGGCGTGGAGAGCATGAGCCGCGCCCCCTTCGTCATGGGCAAGGCGGAGACGGCCTTCTCCCGCTCGGCCGACCTCGCCTCGCGAATACGTTGGGCTTCGCCTGCGGCTAAGAAGAAATATGACGCTGGCCAGGGTGAGGCTGCCGACCGGCGTCCCTTCCCTGGGCCCCCACCCTAACCCTCCCCCACTGCGCGGGGGAGGGGATGGCGGCGGAGTTCCCTCCCCCGTCGAAGATGGGGGAGGGGTAGGGTGGGGGCCCAGCACGAGCACGCTTTTCATCCGCTGCGGGTCGGCGCAGCCGGTGGGAAACTCAACCCAACCTACGGGGCCTTGTTCCCGTTACCTCAACGCTGACGGACCGTTAGGGAGAAACGACATGCCCTTCATCGCTGCCGGAGACATCACGGTCCACTACCACCTGGCCGGCCCGCCCGGCGCGCCGGTCGTGCTCTTCGCCAACTCCATCGGCACCAGCTTCCACATCTGGGACGCGCAGGTGCCGGCGCTGTCGGAGCGTTACCGCGTGCTGCGCTACGACATGCGCGGGCACGGGCTGACCGACGCCACGCCGGCGCCCTACAGCATGGACATGCTGGCCGACGACGCGCTGGCGCTGCTGGATGCGCTCGGGATCGAGCGGGCGCACGTCGTCGGCCTGTCGATCGGCGGCATGATGGCGCAACGCCTGGCGGCCAAGGCACCGCAGCGGGTGACCTCGCTGGTGCTGTGCGACACGGCGAGCCGCATCGGCCCGCCGTCCATCTGGGCCGACCGTATCGCCGCCATCCGCGCCGACGGCCTCGCCAGCATTGCCCAGGGGGTGATGGCGCGCTGGTTCACCGAGCGCTACCGCAGCGAGCGGGCCGACGCGGTGCGCGGCTTTGTCAACATGCTGAGCCGCACGCCGGCCGAAGGTTACGTCGGCTGCGCCATGGCGATCCGCGACGCCGACCTGACCGCCGACGACGCCCGCATCGCCTGCCCGACGCTTGTGCTGGTCGGCGATCAGGACTTGGCGACCCCGCCGTCCTTGGCGCGGGAGACGGCCGACGCCATTCCGGGCGCCCGGTTTGCCGTGCTCAAGGACGCCGCCCACATCCCTTGCGTGGAGCGGCCGGACGCGCTCACCGCGCAGCTCCTGGATTTCCTCGGGGAGAACGACACCCATGGCCGATGATCTGTACGAGAAGGGGATGGTGGTCCGCAAAACCGTCCTCGGCGAGGCGCACGTGGCGCGCTCGACCCAGAAGGCGACCCCGTTCGACCGCGAGTTCCAGGAGTTCATCACCCGCACCGCCTGGGGTTCGATCTGGACGCGGCCGGGGCTGGACCACCGGACGCGCAGCATGCTGACCATCGCCATGCTGGCGGCGCTGGGCCGAGAGCAGGAACTGGCGCTGCACATCCGCGCTACCCGCAACACCGGCGTGACGCGCGACGAGGTCAAGGAGATCCTTATGCAGGTCGCCGTCTATGCCGGAGTGCCCGCCGCCAACTCCGCCTTTCACCTCGCAAAACAGATCTACGACGAGATGGACCGGGAAGAGGCGTGAGGCCATGACCGACGTTCCCTACGGCGACCCGCTGCTCGACCCGCTGTTCAGCACGGCGGAGGCCGCCCGCATCTTCGCGCCGCGGAGCCGCCTGCAGGGGATGCTCGACTTCGAGGCGGCGCTGGCCCGTGCCGAGGCCAAGGCCGGCGTGATCCCCGATGCCGCGGTGCCGGCCATCGTCGCCGCGTGCCGGGCGGAGCACTTCGACCTCGACGCGCTGGGCGCGGAAGCGGCGCTCGCCGGCAACACCGCAATCCCGATGGTCAAGCACCTGACCCGCCGGGTGCAGGAGGCGGACGCCGAGGCCGCGCGTTTCGTGCACTGGGGCGCCACCAGCCAGGACGCCATGGACACCGGCCTGGTGCTCCAGCTCCGCGCCTTCGTCGGCGCGCTGGACGCCGACCTGCGACGGCTCACCAATGCGCTGGCCGATCTGGCGGAGCGGCACCGCGCCACGCCTATGGTAGCCCGCACCTGGTTGCAGCACGCGCTGCCGACCACCTTCGGGCTGAAGGCCGCGGTCTGGCTTGACGCCGTGACCCGCGACCGCGAGCGGCTGGCTGCCGCCGGGGGACGTCTGGCCGTGCAGTTCGGCGGTGCCGCCGGGACGCTGGCGGCGCTGGGCGACAAGGGGCTGGCCGTCGCCGAGACGCTGGCGGCCGACCTCGGCCTGCCGCTGCCGGCGGTGCCTTGGCACGCCACCCGCGACCGGGTGGTCGAGCTGGCGACGGTGCTGGGCCTGCTGGCCGGGAATCTCGGCACGCTCGGCCGCGACCTGTCCCTGCTGATGCAGGTCGAGGTCGGCGAGGCGTTCGAACCGGCGGCCCCTGGACGCGGCGGTTCCTCGACCATGCCGCACAAGCGCAATCCCGTGGCGGCCGCCGTGCTGCTGTCGGCGTCCGTGCGGGCGCCGGCGCTGGTCGCGGGTCTGCTGGCCGGCATGGTGCAGGAACACGAGCGCGGCCTGGGCGGCTGGCACGCCGAATGGCAGGCCCTGCCGGAGTTGTGCCGGCTGGTGGCGGGTGCTGTGCGCCATGCCGCCGAGGCATTGTCCGGGCTGGAGGTCGATGCGAAGCGCATGCGCGCCAACCTCGACCTGACGCAGGGTCTGATCATGGCCGAGGCCGTGACCATGGCGCTGGGCGAGCGGTTGGGACGCCTGGCCGCGCACGAGCGCGTCGCCGTCGCCGCCAAGCGCGCCGCCGCCGAACGGCGCCCCCTGCGCGCCGTACTGGAAGAGGACCCGCAGGTTGCGGAGGTCCTGGACGGCGCGGCGCTCGACCGGCTGTTCGATCCGCTGGGGTATGTCGGCGCCGCCGACGCGTTCATCGATCGCGTGCTGGAGGCGCAGTCAAAGGGTTGAGTTCGTAGGTTGGGTTGAGCCGCAGGCGAAGCCCAACGCGGCCGCAGCGCTGAGGATGTTGGGCTTCGCTGACGCTCAACCCAACCTACGATGGCAGGGCAGGAGCACAAGACCATGCAGAGCACCATCATCACCGTCGCCGTGAACGGGTCCGTGCCGCGCAAGAAGGACAATCCCGCGGTGCCGATCACGCCGGCCGAGGTGGTCGAATCCACCCAGGCGGCGTTCGAGGCCGGCGCCACGGTGGTGCACGTGCACGCCCGCAATCTCGACGAGTCCTCGTCCTCCGACCCTGCCTATTTCGCCGCCGTGCAGGAGGGCGTGCGCAAGCACTGCCCCGGCATGATCGTGCAGTTCTCCACCGGCGGGCGCGGGCGCAGCCACGAGGAGCGCGGCAGCGCGCTGCCCCTCAAGCCCGACATGGCGTCGCTGTCCACCGGCTCGGTCAACTTCCCGGGCATGATCTACGAGAACCACCCGGAGCTGATCGAGGCGCTGGCCCGCATCATGCTCGATCAGGGCATCAAGCCGGAGATCGAGGTCTTCGACCTGTCCATGCTCTACAGCGCCAGGGCGCTGGCCGACCGCGGGCTGCTCCGGACGCCCATGCACGTGCAGTTCGTCATGGGCCTGAAGAACGCCATGCCCGTGCGCCGCAAGGCGCTGGAGTTCATGGTGTCGGAACTGCACGAACTGCTGCCCGGCTCGACCTGGACGCTGGCCGGGGTGGGGCGCCATCAGGCCGAGGTGCACGACTGGGCGCTGGAGCTGGGCGGCCACATCCGCACCGGCCTGGAGGACAACCTGCGCGTCGGCCCTGACCGCCTAGCCTCGGGCAACGCCGAACTGGTCACGATCGCCGCCGAGGCGTGCGCCCGGCACGGCTCCCGCCCCGCCACGCCGGCCGAGGCGCGCGCCATGCTCGGCCTATCGTAAGAACCGCACCATAAGAACCGCACAAGGAGGAAGCCACCATGACGGACGCAAAGCAGCCGGGCTACCGGCCGCGGGACTGGTCCCAGCATCCGCCTTACCTGACCCCGAACTACAAGTCGACGCTGCTGCGCTCGCCGCGCAAGCCGCTGATCCCCCTGAAAGGCACGCTGTCGGAGCTGACCGGTCCGGTGTTCGGGCACGAAAGCCTCGACCCGCTCGACGCCGACCTGACGCGCAACGCCGTCGTCAATGGCGAGCCGCTGGGCGAGCGCATCATCGTCACCGGCCGCGTGCTGGACGAGGACGGCCGGCCGGTGCCGAACGCCCTGGTCGAGGTGTGGCAGGCCAATTCCGTCGGCCGCTACGTCCACCGCTGGGACCAGCACGACGCGCCGCTCGACCCGAACTTCTTCGGGGCCGGGCGCTGCGCCACCGACGCGGAGGGGCGCTACCGCTTCGTCACCATCAAGCCGGGCGCCTATCCCTGGCGTAACCATCACAACGCCTGGCGGCCGGCGCACATCCATTTCTCGCTGTTCGGGCCGGCGTTCGTGACGCGGCTGGTGACGCAGATGTACTTCCCCGGCGACCCGCTGCTCGACCTCGACCCGATCTTCCTGGGCGTGCCGGAGGCCTCGCGCAACAACCTGGTCTCGCGCTTCTCGATCGACGTGACCGAGCCGGAACGGGCGCTGGGCTACGAGTTCGACATCGTCCTGCGCGGGCGCAACGCCACGCCGATGGAGGGCTGAGCCATGCCGAAGCAGACACCGTCCCAGACCGTCGGTCCCTACTTCGCCTACGCCATGACGCCCGAGCCCTACGGGCGCCGGGGCATCGCCGGCAACCGGCTGGTCGACATGGAGACCAGGGGCGAGCGCATCCGCATCGAAGGCAACGTCTTCGACGGCGAGGGCAAGCCGGTCATCGACGCCATGATCGAGATCTGGCAGGCCAACGCCGCCGGCCGCTACCACCATCCGGCCGACACCCGCGAGACCGTCGCCCTCGACCCGCACTTCACCGGCTTCGGCCGCGCCGGCACGGACGGGCAGGGGATGTTCTTCTTTGAGACGGTCAAGCCGGGCGCCACCGGCGCCGGGCATGCGCCGCACATCAACGTCACGGTGTTCGCCCGCGGCATGCCGTGCCACGCGTTCACCCGGTTCTACTTCGCCGACGAGGCCGGGGCGAACGCCGAGGACCCGGTTCTGCGCGAGGTGCCGGCCGAGCGCCGCAGCACCCTCGTCGCCGAGCGCGTCGAAACGCCGGGCGGGATCGTCTACCGTCTGAACATCCACCTGCAAGGCGACGGGGAAACGGTGTTCTTCGACGCGTGACCAGCTTTCGTAGGTTGGCCGAGCGTCAGCGCGGCCCAACAAACTTTGCGCGAAGAAGGCGTTGGGCCGCCCTGCGGTTGGCCAAACCTACGAGGCCCCTAGAAGAACCCCGGATGGTGCGCCTCTTCGCGCAGCTGCGCCTGCATGGCCATGCGGACGGCGGCGTTGGCGGCGCCGAACTGCTGGTAGCCGCGGCGCTGCACCAGCTCGAAGAAGAAGCGGTCTTCGAAGCTGTCCGTGTAGGCGTGCGTGAAGTCGCCCTGGTCGTCGCGGTCGTAGAGCAGGTCGCGGCACTTCAGCTCCTCCACATGCGCGTCGTCCAGCAGGTGGCGGGCGGCGAGGTCGTCGTAGTAGTTGGCCGGCACCGGCAGCATCGGCGCGCCGGCCCTGGAGGCTTCGGCGACGGCGCGGCCGATGTCATCGGTGGCGAACGCGACGTGGTGCACGCCGGCCCCGGCGGAGGCGGTGACGAAGCGGCCGGTCGCCGTCTTGCGGCTCTCGGAGATGTTGAGCGGCAGGCGGACGCTGCGGTCAGGGCTGACCATGGCGCGGCTGCGGATCAGGCCGTAGGGGTCGGGAATCTCCCAGAGCTGCTCCGGGATGAAACCGAACACGGCACGGTAGAACAGCACGAAGCTGTCCATGCGCCCATGCGGCAGCGCCAGCGCCACATGGTCGATGGCGTCCACGGCGCCCCCGGATCCGGCATCGGGGATGAGATTGAAGTCGTCCTCCCAGATGGTGTGCGCCGACGCATCGGACGGCACGAGGTACACCAGCGTGCCGTCCGGTGCCCGCACCGCCGGGATCGGGCGCTCGCCCGGGCCGATGCGCTCGCGGTAGGTGGCGTAGTGCAGCGCCTCGGCGCGGGCGATGGTGCGCGCCGCGTCGTCGACGCGCAGCGCCATGGCGCATACGGACGGGCCGTGCATCTGGAAATGCTCCGACGCCGCGCTGTCCTGCTCGCTGTTGAGGACAAGGTTGGCGCGGCCCTGGCGGTACAGCTCCACATCCTTGGACCTGTGGTGGCCGGCGTGGCGGAACCCCAGCGTCTCCCACAGGCCGGCCAGCTTCTCCTTGGTCGGGTGGTCCACCGCGAATTCCAGGAACTCGAAGCCGTCGAAGGAGGGCGGGGGCGGCAGGCCCTCGCCGTAACCCGCTTCGGCCTCCGCCAGGATCAGCGAGCGCAGGCCGTCGGCGGCGGTGAGACGGGCCGGAGCGGCGCGGAACTCGTCGTTGAAGACTTCCAGCGACAGCGGGCCGCGGTAGCCGGAGGCGAGCACCGCCCGCAGGAAGCCGTCCACCGGCAACTGCCCCTGGCCGGGGAAGTTGCGGAAATGCCGGCTCCAGGACAGCACGTCCATGCTCAGCTTGGGCGCATCGGCCAACTGCACGAAGAACAGCTTGTCCGCCGGCACCTCGGCGATGCCCGCGGGGTCGTCGTCCACCGCCAGCGTGTGGAAGCTATCGACGATCAGGCCAAGGGCGGGGTGGTCGGCCTGCTGCACGATCTTCCAGGCGTGCCGCCAGCGGTTGACGTGCTTGCCCCAGGCCAGCGCCTCGTAGCCGACGCGCAGGCCGCGTTTGGCCGCGTGTTCCGCCATTTCGGCCAAGTCTGCGGCGGCGCGGGCATCGTCGTTGATGGCGTGCTGCTGCACGTTGCTGCACACCAGCACGAGGTCGGTCCCCAGCGCCTGCATGATGTCGAACTTACGCTCGGCACGGTCCAGGTTGCGTGGGCGGATCGCGTCCGGCATCGCCTCGAAGTCGCGGAACGGCTGGAAGATGGTGATCTCCAGCCCCAATCCCTCGGCGATGCGCCGCACGTCGGCCGGCGACCCGTCGAAGGTCAGCAGATCGTTCTCGAAGATCTCCACCCCGTCGAAACCGACGGCGGCGGCGGCCTCCAGCTTCTCCGGCAGCGTGCCGCTCAGGGAAACCGTGGCGATGGATTTGCGGAACGTGGTCGGCATGGCGGACATGACGTTTTCGCTCCCTCCGGGTTTTTCAGGGTTCTGCGGACTGTTCGCATGCCCATCAGAACCGCTTGACATGAACGTACCGGTTCGTACATTTTGGCGCAAGAACAATAACGGGCAGCCGGGAGGATCGCCCGCCGCAGCCGATGCGGCGGGCCGTTGAGAGAGACCCGCGCTGCTCAGCCCGGAGCATGCTTATGACCTCGACCGTCTACGTCCTGAATGGGCCCAACCTGAACCTGCTCGGCAAGCGCGAGCCGGAGATCTACGGCCACGAAACGCTGGCCGACGTGGAGGCGGAATGCCGCCGCGTCGGCGGCGACCTGGGCCTCGCCATCGAGTTCCGCCAGACCAACGCCGAGCACCAGTTGATCGACTGGATCCACGAGGCCCGCGAGGCCGCGGCCGGCATCGTCATCAACCCGGCCGGCTTCTCGCACACCTCCGTCGCTGTGATGGACGCACTGTCCGCCTGCCACTGCCCGATCCTGGAGGTGCACATCTCCAACATTCACCGCCGGGAGGAATTCCGGCACTTCTCCTACGTCTCGCGCGTGGCCGCCGGCGTCATCTGCGGGTTCGGCACGCACGGCTATCCACTGGCCCTCCGGCATCTGGCCCGCCTCGTCGGGAGCGCATCATGACCCAAACTCCTGGCCCCGCCGTGCTCGCCGGCCTGATCGGTTCCGGAATCCAGGCTTCCCGCACCCCCGCCATGCACGAGCGCGAAGGCGCTGAACAGGGCCTGCGCTACATCTACAAGCTGATCGACCTGGAGGCGCTGGGCCTGGGCACCGACGCGTTGCCGGAGCTGCTGACCGCCGCCCGGCGCATGGGCTTCGACGGGCTGAACGTCACCCATCCCTGCAAACAGGCGATCATCCCGTTTCTCGATGAGCTGTCCGACGACGCCCGCGCGCTGGGCGCCGTCAACACGGTGGTCCTGAAGGGCGGCCGGGCGGTCGGCCACAACACCGACTGGTGGGGCTTCGCCGAGAGCTTCCGCCGCGGCCTGGGCGGCGTAGCGCTCGACCGCGTCGTGCAGCTCGGCGCCGGCGGCGCGGGGGCGGCGGTGGCGCACGCGGCGCTGACGCTGGGCGCGAAGCAGCTGACGCTGTTCGACATGGACCCGGTCCGGGCCGAGGCCCTGGCGGCCGAGCTGTCCGGGCGCTTCGGCGCGGGGCTGGCGGTGGCCGGCGGCGACCTCGGGGCCGCCATGCAGGAGGCCGACGGGTTGATCCACGCCACGCCCACGGGCATGGCCAAGTACCCCGGCATGCCCCTGCCGGCCGAACTGCTGCACCCGGCGCTGTGGGTGGCGGAAATCGTCTACTTCCCGCTGGAGACCGAACTGCTGCGCACCGCCCGCGCCCTGGGCTGCCGCACGCTGGACGGCGGCGGCATGGCGGTGTTCCAGGCGGTGGAGGCGTTCCGGCTGTTCACCGACATCAATCCCGATGCCGAGCGCATGCTGCGCCACTTCGCGTCGATGTGAAGGGCGGCCCGCCGGCTGGTCAGTCGCCCTTCAGATAGCGGACGACGGTGTCGCCGATCATCCGCTTGTGCTTCTCACGGATCTCCGGCGCGCCGAGGTCCTGGCGGAAAATGGTGCCGAAGGTATGGCGGTTCGAAACCCGGAAGAAGCAGAACGAGCTGATCAGCAGGTGCAGGTCCACCGGCTCGACGTCGGTCCGGAACACGCCCTGTTTTCGGCCGCGCTCAAGGATGCCGGCGATGGTGTCGATGACCGTAACATTGAGGTTGCGGATCTTGTCGGACCCGGCAAGGTGTTCGGCGCGGTGGATGTTCTCGATGCTGACCAGGCGGATGAAGTTCGGGTTGGCTTCCTCGTAGTCGAAGGTGAATTCGACCAGGCGCCGGATCGCCTGTTCCGGGTCGAGATCTTCCAGATGCAGGTCGCTCTCGATGGCGCGGATGTCGCCGTAGGCCTTCTCGAGGACGGCGATGTAGAGGCCTTCCTTGCTGCCGAAGTAATAGTAGATCATGCGCTTGGTGGTGCGCGTGCGCTCGGCGATGGCGTCGACCCGCGCGCCGCTCAGGCCATGGGTGGCGAATTCCTCCGTTGCGACGGCCAGGATGTCCTGCTTGGTCCGCTCGGGATCGTTCTTCCGCGGCGCGGCAAGAGCTTTCTCGGTGTGCCCCTTTTCTTCCGCCATGCTCATCGGTTCGCCTTTCGTCGTTGTCCGATCCCGCTCCGGCCGCGGATCGGTCGCCGGGAGGGCATAACGCGGCCCTCCACACCCGTGCAAGGGCCGGTTCCCCTCGCGGCGGTCGCGCCCGCCCGGCACACGAGGGAGGAGACAGCGCACGGTGTTTGGGGCAATATAAACGAACTGGTTAGTGCACGCCAACGGCAATGCAGACCATGGAATGCGGAGAAGCGTACGATCGACCAACAATCCGCATCGGAACAAAATGCGTTGACCTGGACGAACCAGTTAGTACATAATAAGCCTGCCAAATTGGGGATGGTCCCTGCGTCCGGACAAGCGTTCGCCGGCAGGCCGGACCGCCCCCCGAGGATCAGGCCTGTCGCAAAGAAGCCGTTTCGATCCAGGTAGCTCAAGAACAGGAACGGGCTTGTCTTCCCCGCTCGGGGCGGCCCTGCCCGAACGAGGGAGGAGGACATGAAGCGCGTCGTGGAAGGCTATTTCCGCCTTCTGAAGCTGATGATCGTGCTGTGCCTTGCGGCCATGGTGATCCTCGTGTTCGGCAACGTGGTGCTGCGTTACGGCTTCAACAGCGGCATCACCGTCTCCGAAGAGCTGTCGCGCATGTTCTTCGTCTGGATGACCTTCCTGGGCGCCATCATCGGCCTGCGGGAGTACGCGCATCTGGGCGTCGATACGCTGGTCCGGAAACTGCCCGCCGCGGGCAAGAAGGCCTGCCTGCTCGTCAACTACCTCCTCATGCTGTTCGTGACGTACCTGATGCTGGCGGGAAGCTGGACGCAGACCGTCATCAATATCGGCGTCCAGGCGCCAGCCTCCGGCCTCTCCATGGGTCTCTTCTACGGCGTGGGGGTGGTGTTCAGCCTCTCGACCGGTGCCATCCTGCTCCATGAGATCTACCGCATTCTGGCCGGCAAGCTGGCCGAGCACGAGTTGATCATGGTGGTCGAGTCCGAGGAGCAGGCGGAACTCGACGAATTGCAGAAGGGGTTGGGCGGGCATGCACCGCCCGCCGTCGCCACGCCGGCCCACAAGAGCTGAGGACCCCGCCATGACCATCGCCGTCTTCCTGGTACCCCTGCTTGGGGCGATGGCCATCGGCATGCCGATCGCCTACGCACTGCTGCTGTGCGGTGCGGCGCTGATGTACCATCTTGACCTGTTCGATGCGCAGGTCGTCGCACAGAACGTCATCAACGGCGCCGACAGCTTCCCTCTCATAGCCGTGCCGTTCTTCATGCTGGCCGGCGAGATCATGAACACCGGCGGCCTGTCGAAGCGCATCGTAAACTTCGCCATGGCGCTGGTTGGCCACGTCAGGGGCGGCTTGGGCTACGTCGCCATCCTGGCGGCGACGATCCTCGCCAGCCTGTCCGGTTCGGCGGTCGCCGACGCGGCGGCGCTGGCGGCGCTGCTGGTGCCGATGATGGTCGCGGCCGGGCACGACAAGGCCCGCTCCGGTGGGTTGATCGCGGCGGCCGGCATCATCGCGCCGATCATCCCGCCGTCGATCGGCTTCATCATCTTCGGCGTCGCCGCCAACGTTTCGATCACCAAGCTGTTCCTGGCCGGGATCTTCCCCGGCATCCTGCTGGCGGTCGGCCTCTGCTTCGCGTGGTGGTACGTGGTGCGGCAGGAGACTGTCGAGCCGTCGCCCCGCCGCTCTGCGGGGGAGATCCTGCGCGCCCTCGTCGACGCCTTCTGGGCGCTGATGCTGCCTGGCATCATCATCGTCGGCCTGAAGTTCGGCGTGTTCACGCCGACCGAGGCGGCGGTCGTCGCGGCGGTGTATTCGCTGGTGGTGGCGATGTTCGTCTACCGCGAGATTAACCTGTCGGACCTCTACGCGGTGTTCGTCACCGCGGCGAAGACGACCAGCGTCATCATGTTCCTGGTCGCCGCCGCCATGGTGTCGTCCTGGCTGATCACGGTCGCCGACCTGCCGGGCGAATTGACCGACCTGCTGGAGCCGCTGCTGGACAGCCCGATGCTGCTGATGCTTGCGATCATGGCGCTGGTGGTGGTCATCGGCACCGCCATGGACATGACGCCAACCATCCTGATCCTGACGCCGGTGCTGATGCCGGTCATCCGCCAAGCGGGCATCGACCCGGTCTATTTCGGCGTGCTGTTCATCATCAACAACTCCATCGGGCTGATCACGCCGCCGGTGGGCACGGTGCTCAACGTGGTGTGCGGCGTGTCGCGGATCAGCATGGAGGACATCATCAAGGGCGTGTGGCCCTTCATGGTGGCGCAGCTCGTCGTTCTCCTGCTGCTCATTCTGTTCCCGGCGCTTGTCACTGTTCCGGCCGCATGGTTCGCCGGCTGATCCCATCGCCTTTTCAAAACACCAGAAGCTTGCAAGAGGAGGGAGCATCATGAACAAGGGTCTGAAGCGTCTCTGGGCCGGTCTGCTGGTCCCGGGGCTCATGCTGGTCTCGGGAGCCGCAGCCTCCGCCGACTACAAGGAGCGGACGCTCAAGTTCTCCTACCTGAACGCCAAGGAGCATCCGCAGGGCCTCGGCGCCCAGAAGTTCGCCGACATCGTGTCGGAGAAGAGCGGCGGCAAGATCAAGGTCCGGACGTTTCCCGGCGGCACGCTGGGCGGCGACGTGCAGACCCTGTCGGCCTTGCAGGGGGGCACCATCGAGATGACGGTGATGAACACCGGCATCCTGGTCAGCCTCGCCAAGGAGTTCGCCGCGGTCGACCTGCCGTTCCTGTTCAACGACGCCCGCGAGGCCGACGCCATGCTGGACGGCGCCGTCGGCAAGAAGCTGCACGACAAGCTGCCGGAGAAGGGACTGATCGGCCTCGGGTTCTGGGATCTCGGCTTCCGCAACCTGACCAACAGCCGCCGGCCGGTCACCAAGGTGGACGACGTGGCGGGGCTGAAGATCCGCGTGATCCAGACGCCGATCTACATCGACATGTTCAAGGCGCTGGACGCCAACCCCGTGCCGCTGCCCTTCACCGAGTTGTACACGGCGCTGGAGACCCGCACGGTCGACGGCCAGGAGAACCCATCGAAGACCATCGAGCTGTCCAAGCTCTACGAGGTGCAGAAGCACCTGACCGTCACCCGCCACATCTACAATCCGCAGTCCCTGCTGGTCAGCAAGGCGTTCTGGGACAAGCTCACCCCGGACGAGCAGACGCTGTTCCGCGAGGCGGCGGCCGAGGCCACGGCCTATCAGCGCAAGGTCTCGCGCGAGCAGGACGCGGACGCGCTCAATTCCCTGAGGAGCAAGGGCGTCCAGGTCGTCGAACTGTCCGCCTCGGAGCTGGACCGGTTCCGCGACAAGGTGAAGCCGGTCGTCGAGAAGTACAAGGCGGAGGTCGGGCCTGCCCTGATCGAGGAAATGTACGCCGAGATCAACAAGGTCCGCGGCGGCAAATGAGCCCGGCGCAGCGCCGTGCCTCGTAGGTTGGGCTGAGTTCCCACCGGCTTTGCCGACCCGCAGCGGATGAAAAACGTGGTCGCAGCGGGCCCCCCTCCCAACCTCCCCCCACTTCGCGGGGGGAGGAATTAAAGCCCTCCCCCGCGTCCGTGGGGGAGGGGTGGGTGGGGGCCCGGCGAAGGGGCGCAGGCGGCGACCTCATCCCGGCCGGTCCATTTTTCTTCTTAGCCGCAGGCGAAGCCCAACGCTTTCGCATCGCCGGCTCTGTCGCGCTTCGCTGGCGCTCAACCCGGCCTACGAGTTTCCCCAACCCACTCTCGCGTTGCGAAAGGGTGTGGGCTGGTATGTCAAGGGTTTGCGCTCGACGGAACAACTCCGGACTCGCGAAGCGCACCGTCTTCATTTATAGAAATGGTTACCAGGCCGGGCCCCTCTGGCAGCTCGACGAGCTGTGATGTCGGACTGGAAGACAGTGGAGTGGCCCTGCCAATGCTTCCCGTCCAACGGTGATGCCGTTCCGCGCGACGAAGCATGCGGGTGGTCCACTCCCTTGCCCTTGAGCTAAGAGGAAGGCACCGCATGAACGATCTTCTTACTGCCGAAGCGCTGTCGGCGCTCTTCCAGGTAATCGCCATCGATCTGGTGCTGGCCGGCGACAACGCCATCGTCGTCGGCATGGCCGCTGCCGCAGTGCCGCTGGCCCAGCGCCGCAAGGTCATTTTCTGGGGCATCACCGCGGCGATTGCCTTGCGCATCTTCTTCGCGCTCATCACGACGCAGTTGCTCGCCATCATCGGCCTGACGCTGGCCGGCGGCGTGCTGTTGCTGTGGGTGTGCTGGAAGATGTTCCGCGAGCTGCGCTCGCACGGTCAGGACGAGGTGGCCCCCGACGAGGCGCTCGACGCCCCCGACGTGCCGGTGGCTGCGAACGCCATGGGCAACGCCGCGGTTGCCGCCGCAGGCACCACCACGGTCAGTGCCGCCATCTGGCAGATCGTGGTGGCGGACGTGTCGATGTCGCTGGACAACGTGCTGGCCGTCGCCGGCGCCGCCAAGGAGCACCCCACCGTCCTGGTGATCGGGCTGCTGCTCTCGGTCGTGCTGATGGGCGCCGCGGCAAACATGATCGCGCACCTGCTGCACAAGCACCGCTGGATCGGCTGGCTCGGCCTCGCGATCATCACCTACGTGGCGCTCGACATGATCTGGCGCGGCAGCTTCGAGGTACTTGCCCACACCGCGTGGCTTGGCTGATAGGGCTGGGCCCACACTTGCCCCCTCCCCCTCGCCCCGCTTCGCAGGGGGAAGGGGAGGGGCAGGGGTGGGAGGCAAGTGCGGCCTATCAGGCCGCGTTCTCCAGGACCAGCAGGCCGGCGCCGGTGTTGGAGATCGGGATGTGGTAGTTGCTGTGAACCTTCGACACCTTGCCGCCCAGCGCGCCGCGCATGACCAGCCACAGGATCAACTCCGCACCCTGGGCGCCGGCCAGGCGGACCAGGTCGTGGATGGAGTACTTGGTCAGCGCCTCGGGCTCGTCGACGATCTTCTCCAGGCACATCAGGTCGAAGTTCTTGTTGATGAACCCCGCCCGCTCGCCGTCGAGCTGGTGCGACAGGCCGCCGGTGCCGAGCACCACCACCTTGAGATCCTTGTCATAGGACTCGACTGCGCGGCCCAGCGCCTGGCCCAGCTTGAAGCAGCGCGCCGGGGTGGGCAGCGGGTGCTGAACCGTGTTGACCACCAGCGGGATGGTCTTGACGGCCGTCTGGGCGCGGTCCTGCCACAGCAGCGACATCGGTACGGTGAAGCCGTGGTCCACCGCCATCTCCTGGCAGGTGCAGATGTCGAACTCCTCGGCCACCAGGGACTCGATGATGTGCCAGGACAGCTCGGGGTCGCCGGGGAAGGGCGGCAGCGGCTTTAGGCCCCAGCCCTCGTCCTTGTTCTGGTACTCGAAGGCGGCGCCCACCGAGAAGGTCGGCATCTTGTCCAGGAAGAAGTTCAGGCCGTGGTCATTGTAGACGACAATGGCCACGTCCGGCTTGACCTCGTCCAGCCACGCCCGCACCGGCGGGTAGCCGTCGAAGAAGGGCTTCCAGTAGGGGTCTTCGAACATCTCCCGCGCGATGGCGTTGCCGATGGCCGGGATGTGGGAGGTGGAGATGCCACCAACGATGCACGCCATGGTCTTACTTCCCCGCCGCTACGAGTTTCGCCTTGAAGTCCTCGACCGTCATGCCGGTCTGCTGGGCACCCACGTCCTGCACGTTCAGCCCGAAGATGCCGGCGAACTTTGCGAGGTAGTAGATGTTGCCGCCCGCCGCGATGAGCTGCAGGACGTTGCGCGCCTTGATGGCAGCCCTCTGCTCGTCGTTGAGGCCGTACTTGGTGCAGTACGCCTCCTCGTCGGCCAGGAACGCCTCGCGGTTCGCAGCCTCGTTGAACGAGTAGCACATCTTGTTCAGGGCATAGCCCCGCATGGCCATCGTGCCATCGAAGATGGTGGTGCCGGGTATGGGCTCCGGCTTGCCGGCGGTTGCCATGGCGTTTCCTCCTTTCTGTTGTTCTCGTTCCGTCAGGACCAGTAGAGCCGCATCGGGTTATCGACGAGGAGCGCCTTCTGCTTGGCGGCGTCGGTGGCGATGCGGGGGATGACGTCGACCAGCTGGCCGTCGTCGGGCATGTGCGTGGTCATGTTTGGGTGCGGCCAGTCGGTGCCCCACAGCACGCGGTCGGTGAAGCGGTCCACCAGCGCCCGCGCGAAGGGCACCACGTCGTCGTAGGTGGGCGGGCCCTGGATGCTCAGGCGCTCGGGGCAGCTCACCTTGCTCCAGATCGTCGGGACCTCGTCCATCAGCGCGATGAAGCGCTGGAAGTCCGGATGCTCCACGCCCTTGGCGATGTCCGGGCGGCCCATGTGGTCGACCACGACGATGGTGGGGAGCTGCTTCAGGAAGGGCGTCAGGTCCTTGAGGTCCGGCGCCTCGAAGTAGACGACGATGTGCCAGCCGAGGCGGGATATCTTCTCGGCGATGCCCAGGAAGACCTCCTTGGGCGTGGCGTCCACCAGGCGCTTGACGAAGTTGAAGCGCACGCCGCGCACCCCGGCCTCGTGCAGCGCGTGCAACTCGGCTTCGGTGATGGTGGGCCCGACCGAGGCGACGCCGCGCGCCAGGCCGTTGGAAGCCTTCAGCGCATCGACCAGCGCACGGTTGTCCTTGCCGTGGCAGGTGGCCTGGACGATGACGTTGCGCTCGAAGCCCAGGAAATCCCGCAGCGCGAACAGCATCTCCTTGGGCGCGTCGCAGGGGGTGTACTTGCGCTCCGGCGCGTAGGGGAAGAGGTTCGCCGGCCCGAACACGTGGCAGTGCGCGTCCACCGCGCCCGGCGGCGGCGTGTAGGACGGCTTGCTGGGCCTCGGGTGGAAGGGCAGGTAGTTCGCGTCCATGGAGCCTTCGTCCGTTTCGAACCACGCCGCTGGGGCGGGCGACTGTCGCCTGTCGGCATCATCCGCGCAGCCAGCGGAATTTCCCATTTCGAATTTCCCCGGATCGTATAAGGTTTTGCTATAGGCGGGAAAGCCCCCGAGTGGAGGAGTGGCATTGCAGCAGCGCGATCTTCCCAACATCCGGCACCTCCGAGCCTTCTGCGAGGTGGCGCGGCGCGGCAGCATCAGCCAGGCGGCCGAGCACGTGCACCTGTCGCAGCCCGCCATCACCCAGGCCATCGCCAAGCTGGAGGAGGAGGTCGGCGCCTCGCTGTTCGACCGGCGGCCCGACGGCATGGCTGTCTCATCCGTCGGTGCGCTGTTCCAGGACCGGGTGGAGCGCGCGCTGGAGCGCCTGCGCGCCGGCACGCGCGAGGCGATCCGCATCGGCGGGCGCAAGGGGGTGCGCGGCTTTTCCGACTTCGACCAGCTGCTGACCGCGGCGCAGGTGCGGGCGCTGACGGCCGTCGCCGATGCCGGCAACTTCAGCCTGGCGGCGCGCAACGTCGGCATCTCGCAACCGACCATCCACCGCGCCGCCCGCGACCTGGAGCGGCTGTCCGGGCTGTCGCTGTTCACCCGCACGCCCGTCGGCATCGTGCTGACGCCGGCCGCCAAGGCACTGGTCCAGCACGTCAAGCTGGCGCTCGCCGAGCTGGGGCAGGGCTTCGCCGAGGTGGGCGAGCGCCTGGGCGTCGATTCAGGCCGGATCGTCGTCGGCAGCATGCCGCTGTCGCGCACCTTCATCCTGCCCAGCGCCATCAACGCCCTGGTTCGCGAGCGGCCGGACGTGCAGATTGACGTGATCGACGGCCCCTACAACGACCTTCTGCATGGGCTGCGCCACGGCGACATTGACGTGCTGATCGGTGCCTTGCGCGATCCGCTGCCCATCGACGACGTGGTGCAGGAGCCGCTGTTCGAGGACCCGCTGGCGGTAGTGGCGCGGGCCTTCCACCCGCTGATCCGCAAGCCGGGGCTGACGCTCGACGATCTGGCCGGCTGCCAGTGGGTGGTGCCGCGCCGCGGCACGCCGACGCGCGCCCGCTTCGAGACGCTGTTCGCCGGCCGCACGCCGCGCGGCCTGATCGAGACCAGCTCGCAGATCCTGGTGCGCGGCCTGCTGCTGGACAGCGACCGCCTGACCCTGATCTCCGCCCACCAGATCCGGCACGAGCACGAGCTGGGCCTGCTGATGATCCTGCCGGTGAATCTCGTCGGGACCGAACGCACCATCGGCCTCACCATGCGCCGCGGCTGGCGGCCGACCGCCACGCAGGCGCGCTTCCTCGACCTGCTGCGCGCCGCCGGACGGCAGGCGGTTTCGCCGGTGGCGCGGGCGTGAGCGCGACGCTGGAACTATTCAAAAAACGAATGGCCGGGTCCGTCATCGAATTTCCTCTGCGCTCGGTGGAGGTGATAGCCATACGCTGACGAGGGAATTCGCGGGGCCCCGGCCCCATGGGGAGGAAGCAATGAAGATCTGTGTGGCGGGCGCCGCCGGCGCCTTCGGCATGAAGCACCTGGAGGCGATTTCCGCCATCGACGGCATCGAGGTGGTGTCGGTCGTCGGCGGCGGGCCGGACGAGATCGAGGGCTTCGCCAAGGAGCGCGGCATCCCGTATTGGACCAAGGACCTGACCGAGAGCCTGGCCCGCCCGGAGGTGGAGGCGGTGATCCTCGCCACGCCCACCCAGCTGCACGCCGCCCAGGCCATCCAGTGCCTGGAGATGGGCAAGCACGTCCTGGTCGAGATCCCGATGGCCGACAATCTGGCCGACGCCGAGCGGCTGGTCGAAGTGCAGAAGACGACGGGGTTGGTCGCCATGGCCGGCCACACCCGCCGCTTCAACCCCAGCCACCAGTGGATCCACAACCGGATCAAGGCGGGCGAGCTGAAGATCCAGCAGATGGACGTCCAGACCTACTTCTTCCGGCGCTCCAACATGAACGCGCTGGGCAAGCCGCGCACCTGGACCGACCATCTGCTGTGGCACCACGCCTGCCACACGGTCGACCTGTTCCAGTACCAGACCGGCGAGGTCGCCAGCCAGGTGCAGGCGCTGCAAGGGCCGATGCACCCGACGCTCGGCATCGCCATGGACATGAGCATCGGCATGAAGGTGCCGTCGGGCGCCATCTGCACGCTGTCGCTGTCGTTCAACAACGACGGGCCGCTGGGCACCTTCTTCCGCTACATCTGCGACAACGGCACCTACATCGCCCGCTACGACGATCTGTTCGACGGCAAGGACAACAAGATCGACCTGAGCGGCACCGCGGTCTCGAGCAACGGCATCGAGCTCATCGACCGCGAGTTCTTCTCCGCCATCCGCGAGAAGCGCGAGCCCAACGCCAGCGTCGCGCAGTGCCTGCCCGCCATGCGGACGCTGGACCGCCTGGAGAGGTGCCTGAACGGCTGATACCGAGCGGAAGCATTCCACACGAGCCCCCACCCCTTACCCCTCCCCCGCTGTCGCACTACGGTATGCACACATCTCGCGATTGCGGTAAGTCGCTGCGCGGAAAGAGAAAAGCCCCTCTCCCTGGACGGGAGAGGGGATGGGGAGAGGGTGGCAAACGTTGCTTTCAAGCCACCAATAGCTCTGAAAACGTAAGAAAGAGACTCTCTATCCGCCCTTCCGGGCGGAATGCCCCCTCTCCCCATCCCCTCTCCCGCGAGGGGAGAGGGGCTTCTTCTCTATTGCACCGCAACATGTGTGCATACCGTAGCGCTGTCGCAGGGGAGGGGAATTTGCCTTCCCCTGCGACAGCTCTCGCGCAAGCTTCGCTTGCGCTGACGCGGCAGGCGGGTCCTTCGGACCCGCCGAGAGCGGGGGAAGGAGGGGACCCACGCGCAGCGTGGGGAGGGTGGGGGCAAGTATGCCCGATGAACATGCAGGAAAAGAAAAAGGCCGCATCCCATACGGTGCGGCCTTTAAGTTTTTGGTTCGGGAGGAAACGATGAACCGCGCACATCATGGCGCCGATTGGTTAACGACGCATGAACAGGCGTGCTGTTCGGTCGGTATACTCCTTTATTGCAAGTAATCGCTCCTCCGTGATCTTCAGCCGTCGGCCATGAACGCCAGGTGGTGCAGCACGATCCCGCAGGTGGTGGCGACGTTGAGGGAGTCGAAGCCGCTCGCCATCGGGATGCGCACCGTCCGCGTCCGCGCCAGCACGCTCGCCGGCAGCCCCGGCCCTTCGGAGCCGAACAGCACCGCGGCGCGCTCGGGGCGGCGCAGCCCGGCCAGCGTGCTCTCCCCCGCCGGGCTCAGCGCGATGGTCTCGAACCCCTGATCCGCCAGCAGCCCGACGGGGTCGGCCCCAGGAGCCAGCCGGACGAAGGGCACCAGCAGCGTCGCTCCGACCGAGACGCGGATCGCCTTGCGGTACAGCGGGTCGCAGCAGTGGGCGTCGAGCACCACCGCATCCGCGCCGAAGGCCGCGGCGTTGCGGAAGATGCCGCCCATGTTGTCGTGGTTGCCGATGCCGCAGAGCACGACCACCAGCGCCCGCGGCCCCAGCCCTCCCAGGAGCTGTTCCGGCGCCGGCTCCGGCGCCCGCCGGCCGAGCGCCAGGATGCCGCGATGGACCGGGAAGCCGGCGATGGCGTCGAGCACCTGCTGCGCGGCGCTGTAGACCGGGACATCCTCGCTCAGGCCCTCCAGCATCGGCATCAGCGGCGCTACCCGCTTCTCGGCCAGCAGCAGCGACACCGGCCGGTGCCGCGCGCAGGCGAGCAGGCTGCGCAACACCACCGCTCCCTCGGCGATGAACTGCCCCTCCCGCCCGACGAGGTCGCGCTCGCGCACGTCGCGATAGGCGGCGATGCGCGGGTCCAGGGGATCGTCGATGGGGATGATCGACGGCACGCGGCGATCCTTTCGGCGTTGCAGAAGGCTTCCATCGAGAATAGCCCCTCCCCCCCCTCGCGGGGGAGGGGTTGGGGAGAGGGGGCATGCCGCACGGCAGTGCGGTGAATAGTTTCTGGCCGGCTGCGCCGGCGCCACCCTCTCCCCATCCCCTCTCCCGTCAAGGGAGAGGGGCTTTCAAGCGATTACCCAACCTTGTCTTTTGCGGAACAGCTAAGATGGCGCTGTCCGGAGGGGAACCGGCCCCGCCCCCATGGGGGCGGGGCCGGTTCGCGGGGTCGGTGACACCGTACCCAACCCA